>OFDC01000747.1_pt1 | contig 21359 bp, 22 predicted proteins | sample 1520941 | NCBI WGS metagenome assembly OFDC01 (sample SAMEA94258168, study PRJEB24077) | hot springs metagenome | biome: Aquatic biome; feature: Water | place: India | collected 2012-12-06 | depth 5 m | reverse complement strand
GTCGGGCGCGCGCAGCAGCATCGCCGGGTCGAGGCCCGCGCCGTCGAACCTCTCGAGCCGCGCCGGAAGGACGCCGGTGGGTGTAAGGGTGCCGGAGAGCATCCCGAACAGGGTGTCGGCCTCGATGACGCCGTCGACAACGCGGCCGGTCGGCGCGACGATCTCGGCGATGCGGCGCTGGCCGCCCTTCACGAGCTCGCAGTGCACGACCAGGTCGATCGCACTCGCGACGGTCGGCACGACGAAGCCCGAGTCGATGTTGCGGCCCGCGAGCAGCGGAAGGGTCGACAGCTTGACCAGGGCGTCGCGGGCGCTGTTGGCGTGGATCGAGCACATGCCCGGCAGCCCTGAGTTGAGCGCGATGAGCAGGTCGAGCGACTCGGCCTCGCGCACCTCGCCGACGACGAGGCGGTCAGGGCGCATGCGCAGGGCCTCCTTGATGAGGCGGCGCAGCGAGATCTCGCCGGCCCCTTCGAGCTAACGCTGTGTCTGTAGCATTGCAAAATGGACGCCGTTATCTACTGCCGCATCAGCAACGACCCCACCGGGAAGCAGGCGGGTGTTGACCGCCAGCGCAAGGAGTGCGAGCAGCTCGCTGCCGACATGAACCTCAACGTGGTGCGCACGCTCATCGACAACGACACGAGCGCCTCGAACGGCAGACGCAGGCCGGGGTTCGAGGAGGTGCTCGGCCTCATCCGTGACGGAATCGTTGACACTGTGATCGTGTGGCACACGGACAGGCTCTACCGGCTGCCGCGCGACCTCGAACCGCTCATCGGGCTTGCCGACAGTAGGCGGCTGCGTTTCCTCACGGTGACGGCCTCCGAGATTGACCTGAACAACGCGAGCGGGCGGCTCGTGGCCCGCATGCTGGCCGCTGCCTCGGCTGCGGAGGTCGAGCGCATGTCCGAGCGCATGAGGGCTGCCAACCGTGACCGCACCTCACGCGGGCGCACCTCCACCCGGCCACGGCAGCGCCCCTTCGGGTTCGAGGCGGACGGTATCGAGCACCGTCCCGACGAGGTGCAGGCCATCCGCGAGGGCTACGACGCGATTCTCAACGACGCTTCCCTCGCAGCTGTCGCTCGGCAGTGGAACGCGGCAGGCTTCACCACGTCCCGCAGCCAGCCGTGGTCGTCCGGCTCAGTGGGCGCGCTGCTCGTCAATCCTCGCTACATGGGCATGGTGACCTACCACCGGAAGGCTGTCGGGGAGGCTGAGTGGGCACCCATCGTTGACGAGGCCACCTGGCGCGCAGCTCACGCACGGCTACGGGCGAGCATGTCGGGCACGCAGGGTCGCCCTCGCACGCTCCTCGGAAAGCTCGCAATGTGCGGCGTGTGCGGAGCGCCTGTGCAGGGCGGCTCGAACAACGGTCGGCGCTCCTACCGCTGCTCCGGCCCTGTGCAGCACCTCTCCCGGAAGGCTGAGGACGTGGAGCGCTACGTGTCGGAAGTGATGGTGGCGCGCCTGAGTCGCCCTGACGCAGCTGAGCTGCTGACGGTTGAGGGCGACGACATGGAGCCGGTGGCGGTCGAGGCTGAGCAGCTTCGGCTGCGCCTGGACAGCCTCGCTGACGAGTGGGCGGTGGGTGAACTGACCGCATCCCAGCTGCGCACGGCCACTGCTCGGCTCCGCACTCGGCTCTCAGAGCTGGAGGCCCAGTTGGAGACCGCGACGCACCGAGGTGGTCTCGCATTGCGTCTCGCTGCGCAGAGCGCGGGCGATGCGTGGGCAGAGATGGACGTGGACTCGCAGCGGCAGGTCGTGCGCGAGCTTGCCGTCGTCACGCTGCTGCAGGCACCGCGCGGTCGCAAGACCTTCGACCCGTCAAGCGTCGCCATACAGTGGGTATCGAACTAGCTGCAGCGGCCACAAGTTTCCGTCTCGCCGTCGCGGAGGACAGTTCGACAGGCGGTGCAAGTGGGCGCGTCATACTCCGGGTCGTCCAACGGGCTCATTGAGACTACTTCGCCCATACGGAGAACATACGCCACCCGCACACTTGGGTGTGTAGCGTGAGATCGTGACTACCACTCAACCCGAGAACGAAGGCACCCCCGGGCCGGATACCGCACGCTTCGTCTGCCCAAACTGTGGAGCGTTTTCGCATCACGACTGGGAACGGCCTCAAGTATCGAACTATCCCGGCTATAGCCAAGGTGCCATCGATCTGTGGGACGGGCCGCGGTTCGGGAACAGCTACGTGATGTATCCGGGACTTCAGTCGTTGGCCAGAGCAATCTACTCGGAATCAGAAGCCATCGACGAACCGACATCTCCAAAGCAGTGGCACGTGTCGTGGTGCGCGAGTTGCTCGCGTGCTTCCGTCTGGCGAGACACCATGCTTGTGCATCCTCGTTCTTCAAGTGCCCCGCTGCCGCACAAGGACATGCCAGACTCCGCACGGGTGCTATATGAGGAAGCTCGCGACGTCTTCTCAATCTCACCGCGCGCAGGCGCGGCACTAGCGAGAGCAACCCTTGAACGACTTCTCAGAGAACTAGACCCAACTACGGGGAAGCCGGACCTGGCGACTCGCATCGACCGAGTGCTCGACAGAGTCTCCAGCCCCTTGGCTGAAATGCTGACGGTCATCCGTCACGTTGGAAACAAGTCGCTACACGTGGACGATGCCCCGGACGAGATAACCGTCCTCGTGTTGAGTGATGAGCAAACTCAGGTGTCGAGTTTCCTCTTTGCGGCGATCAACTCTCTCGTCGATGAACTTGTGACCAAACCGAACTTGACTCGTTCAATGTTTGATCTGCTTCCTACAGCTGTGCAGGCAAGAATCAAGTCTTCCGACAGCGGCACCCGCCAGGACGCCCCCAGACCTGAGTCGTAAACCAACGGGTCCGTTCAGCCTTGAGGGTTAACGAGTTCGAGGGGGCGGCACCGGCTGCACCAGTGCTGCCCCCTCGTTGACGCGGTTAGCTCGCGACTGCCGAAGCCTGCTCGAGACCGACACGACGCATGAGCTCGACTGCAACCGAGCGGCGAGTCTGGAAGCTCATGCGCAGCTGCTTGCGCCCCTCGGTGTCGACGAGTGCCCCGAGCTTCGACCAGACCGGGTTGTCATACGAGAAGTAGTCGACCTTCTCACCATCCTTGTACACCGGCTCGGCGAGCGGACGGAGAACCTCCTCCGGGTCGAGGTTGCGCTTGTAGATTTCGTAGGCGACCGCGACGACCCCGTGGATGGAGAGCGCCGTTCCGGCCATCGACGTGCCACGCAGCGCGCTCCGCTCAGTCTTGCCCATGCGCCCGAACTCGGGCCGGACCGAGACCAGAGCTTCCCAGTAGTCCACGAGGAACTGAGCCTGAGCGCGCTCTTCGGTGTCGTTGATGGGGTCGCCATGCCAGAACGACTCCATCGCCTGCGTCAGCGTGTTGAACGCGAACAGCTTCGAGCTGGAGGCAGAAACCGTGTTCTTGAGAACCTCCACGTTGTCCACGCCCAGGTGACGGCTCTTCTGCAGCAACTCGCGAGCGAGGCGCTTGTCAGCACTGTCCTGGTACGCGAACTTGGCCGCCGTGTCATTGACCTTGTCGCCGCGCGTGTTGTAGTCAGACGCAACACGAGGAGCCAGCTCGTCGTCGGCCATCCAGATGCGGGTCGCGAAGCGCGTCTGGCCGTTGAAGGTGCCAACGGGGTTCGCCAGCGCCTTGGTAATGGCCGTGATGCGCGACTGCGAGTCAACGGCCGTATCGAAGTGCCCGCTCCAGAGCGTGAGGGTGAGGTCGCCGTCCTCGTCCCGTTCCACCTCGTAGTCACTCGCGCTCGGGTCAAGGCGAACGCTGAGGTTCCCGATGACCGCGTTGTTCTGGAGAAGCTCCTCGACCCAACGCTCCACCTTGCGCTTGGTCTTGGCACCCATCTTCCCGCTCTGCCAGTCGGGACGAATGTTGCCACCGAACTCGAGCACCCCGGACTCGAGGCTCTCTGCGAACCACGCTCCAGTCATGATGCCCTCGTAGTGCACCGTTCCTGCGTCGTGCACTTCCCGCAGGTGACGAATGACCGCCACCGGCTCTCCCTGATACTTGTTCACTTCAACCTCTTCCTCTTCCGACCTCCTTTGTGGGCCGTTACGTGTCAGTCTACACCCGTACGTGCGTTATGGGAAGAGGTACGTGCGTTTTTTTCTCTGTACGTGCGTCCGCGGCCATCTGCTCCTTGCCTCCCAGTCCCTGAGACATCCGCCGAGCGGTCTCACTCGTGAGCACTCTCTGGATGGTCGACGGGTGCCACGCGCCCCCCTGCGCAGTCGGCACACCCGCAGCGCTCAAGTCAGCTGCGATTGCGTTCATGGAGCGCCCCTCAGCGCGAGCGGCGATGATACGCCGGTAGACAGCCTCGGGCAGCTGCGGTCGTCGCCCCATGTGCTTCCCCTCGGCCTTGCGCTGCGCCATCCCCTCCCGCGTGCGCATCCCGATCAGCTCGCGCTCGTACTGCGCAGCGGAGGCGAGCACGTTGGCCGTGAACCGCCCGGCAGGGTCTGACGTGTCGATGTTGGGTGAGAGCAGCACGAGTCCCCAGCCGCGTCGCTCCGAGCGGTCTAGGAGGGCCGCGAAGTCAGCCACCGACCTGCTCACCCTGTCGAGGCGCATCGCCAGCAGGTAGTCGGCCTGCCCGGTGTCGAGGCGGCGCAGCGCGTCCTGCAGGGCGGGGCGGTTGAGCGTCTTGGCTGACACACCCTCGTCAGCGACCAGCTCCAGCTCCCAGTCGCGGCGCTCCGCCTCGTCCGTGAGTGCTGCGCGCTGAGAGTCGAGGCTGGCCCCCTTGTCGGCCTGTGCGGTCGTTGAGACGCGGACGTAGCCGAGCGCGAGCGGGCGGGTGCGAGTGGGCTTCTTGATGGGCATGGGCTGAGCGTACGAACGGAAGGGAACCCTTGGCACGCGCCCGCCGAGTGTGCGCAGCGGCGCAGGTGAGCACACCACTGTGTGTCAGCTGCGCGCACTGCGCACACCCTGGTGTGCGTCAGGTGGCCTGCGACATGAGCACGCCGCGCAGAGCAGCGAGCGCGCCCGCGAGGTAGGCCCGCTCGGTAGGACTCCCCGCGACCTCGCCCTTCTGCATCGAGTCGAGCGTGTCAGCGATGCCGACCGCCGCTGCAGCCAGCTCGCCGTGAGCCATCGACCCCAACTGCACATCGGTGCTGTGCTGCTTGGCGATGACGTGCATGCGCTCGATGGCGGCGCTGATGCCGGAACCCGACTCACTCACGCCGTCGCCTCCTTGCGCACCTGCTCCGCGAGCTGCGGCGTGGTCTCGTAGATGTGCGCGCGGGCGAGCTGCATGCTCGGGAACTCACCCGAGTTCACCAGCCCACGAGCAGCCTTCTCGACCTCGGCCCGCGCTCCGCTCAGCGGCGCACGCTTCTCCACCGTGGGAGTGAGCGCCTGAGCGCGCACCTCCGCAGCCATCTCCGGGCGGGTCTCGAACACGTAGTTCCGGGCCTCGGCCATCGTCTTGAAGCGGCCCCTGTCCACGAACTCGCGCGCCATCTCCTCGACCTGCGCGTGTGCCGCGCTCTTTGCGATCATCGGTCTCTCCTTCTCTCCCAGCGCGGCCCAGTGCCGCGAGGCTCGTGATCTGCCGCCCGTGAGCGGCAGTCGTTCATGTGCGCTGCTCGTCGCCGTCAGGCAGCCTGTAGCCGTAGCTGCTCGCTCGTGCCCAGAGCTGGCGAATGATCGACGGCGGGATGCCGGTCGCGATGGAGGCGGCGGTGGGGTCGTAGCGGCCCAGCTGCTCCATCACCGCCCACACCACTGCAGCGTCTGGGCCGACGAGCTGCACGGCTGAGAGCTGCACGGTGACTGCAGCTGAGACTGGCGAGCTGTGCGGCGTTGTGCCCGACTCGTTCTCCGAGGTGTGTGCTCGTGCGCTGCCTGTCCCGTTCTCGTCGGAGCCGTCAGCGTGCGGCCCGCGCTGGCCGCTTGCAGCTCGCGGCTCCCCAACGACCACACTCGGCTGCCCTTTTTCCGAGCGCAGCGAACGGAACGCCTCCGCCTGCTCAGCCTTCTTCCGGCTCATCGCCTGCCGCCTTTCTCGCTCACTGCTGCTCGGAGTGCTCGGGATGCATCGAGCCATCGCCCGCGTCGATGTACGGGGCACACGCCATCGAGCCATCGCTCCCAGTCCTCGGCGCTCACGGTGATGCGGTGCTCGTGGTGGGAGGCCAGTTCGGGGGGCTTGGCGAATAGGGGTCGTCTGCACCACTCGCCGTTGCGCGTGCGCGCCATGCAAAGCCCGCCGCCTGTGTCGGTGAGCAGCAGCCAGACCTCCAGGGGCATCGGTACCCGCGTCGCGTTCACGTGAGCACCGCCGTGCTCTCGATGCCGGGGGGCCACTCGCTGCCTGCGATACCCGCATCCATCTCGGGGAACGCCTCACCGAGCCGCTCGGGGTTACCTCCGAGCCAGTAGAGCGAGGCCTTGGCAATCCTGAGCGAGTAGTCCAGCTGCTCGGAGTTCAGCTGCTGAACTCCTCCGTCGAGCAGCCCGTCAAGCTCAGCTGGCATTGCGCCCTCTTGCTCCAGCTGCCAGAGCAGCCATGCGAGATACCGATGCGGTGTTCGCGTCGCCGCGCGCCAGCGCGGTGGTGACGTGTTGTGTGTGTTGGGTCTAGGGCTAGGGTGCCCCCCGGGAATCAGGGTGGTTGCCGGGGGGTTGGCGGGTGGTTCAGAGTCCCAACCACCCGAGCGCCGGGGGGTTGGCGCGTCCTGCTGCGCAGATTCTGCAGCCGGTGAGCCGCCGACGCTCACGGGCGAGAGCAGCAGCTCCCAGACGGTGCGGTTCCGCCCTCGCGTCGTCGCAGCTCGTGCGAGCAGGGCAGGCCGATGCTCGGTCGGCAGCGTGAGCCTTGTCAGGACGCTCTCGACGGTGCTGCGCGAGAGCTTCGTCCACGCGACGAGGTTGGGCACGCCGGGAGCCGGGGAGTCGTCGTATGCATCGCATGCCAGCGCCATGAGCACGAGAGTCTCGGCAGGTGCGAGTCGGTACGAGGTCGGCAGAGCTGCCACGAGCGCGACGAGCGGACGCGGGCCGTCCACGCTCAGCGGCGCGATCATCGAGGGCGCGTATCGGCTCACGATGCCACTGCCTCAGCTGAGCGGCGCGCTGCCCTCCGAACTCGCACACACTCCAGGCACTGGCGGCGCTCGTGCCCATCAGCTCCCACCTGCACGCGATGGCTGCCCTTGGTGTACTCGTGCCCGCGTGAGCAGTGGGTGAGCGTCGCACCGAAGTACCCGGTGCGCTCCAGGCGGTCGCGCATGTTGTCACGAGCTGTGCCCTCGCGCAGGTGTGACGGGTTCACGCACAGCGCGGTGTCGCAGCTGTGCAGCGCAAGCATCCCCGGGCGAATCTCACGCCCCAGCTGCAGCGTCAATGCAAGACGGTGGGCGAGCATCCTGCTGTTCCCCGCCACGACGATGCCGTAGCCCGCTGCGCCGTTCGTTGAGCCGCGCCAGATGCGGCAGCCTGTGCGCGGATTGGTGCGCCACCCGGTGCGGTGGAACGCGGCGACGAGCCTGCCGAGCTGGTGTCGGGGCTGTGCTGTAGTGTCTCGACTCATCCTGTTCGGGGTCATCGTTCGACTTCCAGCGAGCGATGCGCGGAGGGCCACCAGCTGTCACGATGGGTCACAGTCGGTGGCCCTTCTTCGCGCCCGGCTGCAGCTGCTGCCGAGAGGTGGCCGTGCGGAGTGCGCGCTTGATGGTGTCCCGCTGCTGCTCGCTCAGGGGCGGCGCGTCAGCTGCGACGCGCTCGGCTGCGGTGAGCATCGAGGCCGTGGGCGCAGTCACTGCGCAGCCCCTGCGGTCAGGCTGTCGAGCGCTTGATGCAGCGTGCTCGCCTGCTCAAGGTTGAGCTGCGGTGCAGCGCCGAGAGTGACCCGCATGTGGTGGGTCAGGCGCGCGACTGCGAACTCAGCGCGGAGCTGCTGGATGGTCTCGGGCGGCTGCTGCTGCTGCACTGCGCGAGCTAGCCGCGCTCTAGCCTGAGTCCATGTCAGTGTGGTGGTGGGTGCTGCTGGCAACAGATGGCCTCCTCGTGTGAGGAGCGGTTGGTGACCCGGACGCTCGTTCCCGGATCCCATTCGGGGCCATCTCTCCCCCTGTTGCTGGGGAGCCATCCACGACTTGGGCTAGTGGGGCAAGCGTAACAGACTGCCCCTAGACAGGTCATGTATAGCTCGCTATAATTCGGCGAACTTCGCTGCCTCGGCCTAATGTGTGACCAACTCAGCCCACGAGGTTGGGTGTGCGGCACTGCATCGCGACGACATCGGCCGCGGCGAGGTCGAGCTCGAAGGTTTCCTCGACCGTCACGATGCGGTCGCTCGGGCGGGCGCTCGCCAGCATCGCGCCGAGCAGGGTCGTCTTGCCCGAGTGGGTCGCGCCGCTCACCAGGATGTTGCCGCCCGCGAGCACCGTCATGCGCAGGAACTCGGCGGCGAGCGGCGTCAGCGACCCCAGCTCGACCAGTCGCGCGAGGCTGCGGATGCGCTGCGAGAACTTGCGCACGTTGACCGCCCAGTGCTGGCGCGTGACATCCGGGATCACGACGTGCAGCCGCGAGCCGTCGGGCAGGCTCGCGTCGACGAACGGGCTCGCCAGGTCGACGCGGCGGCCGGTGCTCTGCAGCATGCGCTCGACGAGCGTGCGCACCTGGTCGTCGGTGAGGCGCGCATCCACCCGCTCGGTGACGCCGGCGCGGGCGACGAAGACGGCGTCGGGGGCGTTGATCCAGATCTCCTCGACCTCTGGGTCGTCGAAGTAGGGCTGCAGCGGACCGTAGCCGGTGAGGTCGGCGAGCACGCGGCCGAGCGTCGCCTGCTCGTCGACGAGGGGCGGCAGGCTGCCGGCCAGCGAGCGCTCGGCGTAGGCCTGCAGCTCGGCCCGCACGAGCCGCTCGGCCGCGGTCGGGTCGGCGGCGAGGTCGAGCCGCTCGGAGCGCACCCGCTCGCGCACGCGCTCGGTGATGACGCTCGCGGCACTCGGCATGCCGGTCATTCTGGTGACGGGCGGGGCGGAGGTTGGCTGGTTTTCCACAGTTGTCGGGGTTCGGGGAGGGCTGGCCGGAGCACGCGAGGGCAGGGGTGCTGCGAACTGCGTCGATCGGTCACTCGTTGGCGCCAGTCGGGAGTGTGTCGGTAACGAGTGACCGATCGACGCTGTTCATCGCAGCCTCGGGCCCGCGCCGGTGTCAGCAGGAGCCCCGGCGCGGCCCCGCGTGTCGCGCCAGCGCGGGATGCGGAGCTCACGCCAGCGCGGGCCCAACCTGACGCAGCCGCCAGCCGCGGGGTGGGCGCCATCCCCCGTCGCGCAACCGCCGCTCGAGTCGACCCATCAGCTCGCTCGGTTGCTCGAACACATCAGCGCGGGTCGCCCGGACCGCCCGCCATCCCTCGTCGGTGTAGCGGTCGAACCGCCGCACGTCGGTCGCGAAGCGTCGGCGCGATGTGCGGTGCTCATCACCCTCGTACTCCACCAGCACCCCGAACGACGGCCAGGCCAGGTCTGCCTCTGCACGCCAGCGTTCGGGCGACCGCTCAGTCGACAGCACCGGATGCGCAACCACCGGCTCGGGAAGACCCGCACTCGCGATCATGAGTCGCAACAGCGTCTCGGCCCGCGACCGCACACCGGACCGACGCAGCGGAGCGGCACGCACGAGCCGCGCGTACCCCGGGCGCCGGGTGCCGAAGGCGAGGGCTGCGAGCATCGGGTCGGGGCGGCCTTCCGACTCGGCCTGCAACAGCATCGCGTCGGCGAGCGCCACCAGATCGGGTCGACTGAGCTGCGTCGCGCACGTCAGCAGAGTGAGCGGCTCGTCGACCAGCGGCAGTGGAAGGTACTCGCCTGAGCTCGGCGCAACGACCAACAGGTGCTCAACACGTGCGGCGGGAAGCTCGATGCTGTGGCCGCGAACACCGGCGATGCGCACAGCGCGCCGCGGACGCGGCACCGCGACGTGCACCAGACCGTCGCGCCGCACGACGCGCGGCAGCGGATACCCGCGCAGAAGAGCCGCCGAACTGTGGCTGTAGGCCGCGGCAGAGTCGAGCCAGACCGTGAGCGCGTGAGCTCGCTGGACGGGGTCATCGAGATCGATGGCGTGCGCGGCGACTCCGCGGTAGGGATGCGCAACGTCGCGTCGGCGGGTGCGCGCGTAGGGCATCCCGCCGCCGGCGACGGATGCGCGCACGACCCACGCATCGTCGGCACCGTTGAGCAGCTGAGGTTCGCGAGTCATGGCGGCGAGCGTGCCGGAGACAGCAACTCGGCGACTGGCGTGCGCACGACAGCGTCGATCGGTCACTCGTTGACCCGAGTTGGGGAGGAGTGCGCAACGAGTGACCGATCGACGCTGTGTGGGGCGCCGCAAGCGAGAAACTCGGGGGTGCGGCGACTCTTCACGACCCGAGCGCGGTCGTAGGCTGGGCCCGCCGCGCCCGGCGTTCACGCCGCGCACCCCGAACCGCGCCCACACCGAACCTTCCCCACCCCGAGGAGCCCCCCATGCTCGAGACGCTCGCCGCCGGCGCTGTCGGGCTCGGGGCTGCCAGCTTTCTGCTCATCGGGGCCGCAATCGGGTGGCTCGTGCAGGTGCCGACCGGGGTGGTCGCCGGAGTGATGGCGTTCGGCGCGGGCGCGCTGATCTCGACGCTCGCGTACGAGCTCGTGGGCGAGGCGCACGCGGTGGGCGGGCTCGCCCCGACCATCGGCGGCTTTCTCGCCGGCGCCGTGATCTACGTGCTGGCCGACCTCGCGCTCGCCCGGCAGGGGGCGCGGGCGCGCAAGCGCTCGATCGCGCTGCAGAGCGCCCCGGGGGTGCACGCGGCCCCGGTCGTGCCGGCCGCGAGCGCCGGGGTCGGGCTGGCCGTCGCGATCGGGGCGCTGCTCGACGGGGTGCCCGAGAGCCTGGTGCTGGGGCTGTCGATCGCGGATGGCGGGGCGGTGAGCATCCCGATGGTCGTCGCCGTCGCGGTGTCGAACGTGCCGGAAGGGCTGTCGAGCGCCGCGGGCATGAAGCACGAGGGCCGCAGCGCTCGCTACGTGTTCGGGGTGTGGGGCGGCATCATGCTCGTCTCAGGGGTCGCGGCGATGCTCGGCTTCGCGCTGCTCTCGGGCGCGAGCCCCGAGGTCGTCGCCGTGGTCACCACGATCGCGGCGGGCGGCATCATGGCGATGGTCGCCAACACGATGATTCCGGAGGCCTTCGCCGCCGACCGCTCGCTGACCGGACTGTGGGCGGCATTGGGCTTCGCGCTCGCCTTCGCGCTGTACCAGCTGGGCTGAGCCCACACCACCCGGAGTGACCTACGCGCTGAGGGCAGCGCCCGCCGCGTGCAGCCGCGCGATGAGCTCGGGCACCTCGTCGACGGTGCGGCAGAACATCGCCGGCTTGAAGCAGATGCTCGTGTAGCCCTGCTCGACCTGTCGGGGCAGGGCGGCGAGGGCCTCGTCGAGGTCGGCCACCGCATCCGGCCCATCGAAGCGGCCCCGGATGCCCCCCACGAGCTCGAGCTCGCTCATCGCACGTCCGGCCTCGGCCATCGCGCGCTCGAGCCCGGCGAGATCGTCGGCGGTGAGCGTGCCGAACGGGTTGAGACCGGACCCGTACCGCACGAGCCGCCGCACGAGCGGCGGGTGCATGCCCTGCCCGCCGAACCACAGCGGCGGGCCGCCCGGCCGGAAGGGCCCCGGCTCGAGCCAGACGTCGTCGAAGCGGTAGAACTCGCCCTCGTGCCGCACGGGCCCGCCCTGCCACGCGCGCGCGACGATGTCGAGCTGCTCGTCGAGGATCGCCCCGCGCCGGTGGAAGGGCACGCCGAGGGCCGCGTACTCGTCCTCGTGCCAGCTGACCGTCGGCAGCACGACGAGACGGCCCTGCGCGAGCAGGTCGAGCGTGCCGAGGTCTTTCGCGAGCAGCAGCGGGTGCCGCAGCGGGAAGATGATGGCGCCCGCCACCAGGCGCAGCGTCGTCGTGGCCTGCGCGATGGCCGACATGAGCACGAGCGAGCTCGGCCAGGCGGTCGCCGGGTCTTGGTTGCCGGGGGCGGCGTAGTCGCGCAGGTTCGCCATGACGCCGTTCGCGCCCGCCGAGGGGCCGAGGGCGATGTGGTCGCTGAGCATCACCGCGTCGACGCCGTGCCGCTCGGCGGTCACGGACAGCTCGACGAGCCCGCCCAGGTCGCGCGCGTCGACGATCGCGTCGTTCTCGGTCAGCACCATGACCCAGCGGATGCTCACACCGGCCTCCTCGCCCGCTCGCCAGTCATTCGCTTCCGAATGACTCAGGGAAACGCTAGCGGATGGCGTCCGGGACAGTTCTCCGACGATGTGCGAGAAGGTTCTCGCAAAACTCGCTAGAGTGGGCGAGTGAAGAAGGTCCTTCTCGCGCAATTCACCGTTGCGCCCTCTGGCGCCGAGGTGGTTCGCCAACTCGTGGTCGAGTACGCGCACGCTGTTCGCGCCGAAAAGGGCAACCGACTGTTCGCGCCGACGACCCGTCAAGACGATCCGAACAGCTACCTGATCTTCGAAGAGTACGAGAACGATGAAGCCTTCGCGGTGCACCTCAGCACAGCTCACTGTGCGGCGTTCAACGCCGCGATCGCACCGTGGATTCACGGTGGAGCAACGACCCTCATCGAACTCGTCGACATCGAGTCGGTAGGCGGCGCGAACGACTCACGCACGCTCGTCTAGACACCAGCGGGCCGAGGCCCAGCGCCGAGGTGGCGCCGTTAACCGAGCTCGTGCCTCCACGGCGGCTCCGCGCCAGCGCGGGTCACGGTGATCGCGGCACACCGCCCCGCGAACGACAGCAGAGCGTCGACGTCGATCGACGCGAGAGCTCGCTCGCGATCGACGGCGAAGGCGTCGACCACACCCTGATCAACCAACGCTGCGATGATTCCCGCCATGAACGAATCGCCTGCGCCAATCGTGTCGACAATGTCAACGCGCGGCGGCGCGAACTCCACGACTCCGGAGCTCGAGACCGCGATGGTGGATGCTCCCCCATCGGTCACCACGACGAGCTCGGGCCCCCGGCTCAACAGATGCTGTGCGGCCTCCACGAGGGTCATGGAGTCGTAGGCCCACGCCAGATCTTCGGCGCTCGCCTTCACGACCTGCGCGAGCGAGCAGAAGCTCTCGACCCGTTCGCGGGCGAGCTTAACCGAGCCCATGATCTGAGGGCGCAGGTTGGGGTCATAGGTGACGAACACCCCAGCGGCGTGAGCACGAATGAGCGCGTCAACCTGGGTCGCCCCCGGCTCGAGCACCGTCGCAATCGAGCCGGCGTGAATCAAACGCGTCGCGGGCGCGACGACGAACGAGTCCGGCAGTTGCCAGTGCATGTCGAACACATACGACGCTGAGCCGTCGGCGTCGAGCGTCACCGCGGCCGTCGACGTTGCACGGTCGACGCCCGTGGCGGTGTGCACGTTCTGTACGCCGCTGGCATCAAGGTGGGCACGGAGCCACTCGCCGTGGGAATCGGGCCCCAGGTACGTGACGACGTCGACGGCAAGACCCAAGCGCGCCGCACCGACCGCGACATTGAGTGGACTCCCGCCCGCGTGCTCAACGACGGAGTCGCCAGAACGCACGATGTCGACGATCGACTCGCCGACCACACCTATGCGTGTGGCCGGCGAGGAGTCAAGGTTGGCTGCCGCCATCACGCGTCGGTCGTGGGCTCAGCATCAGCAGAGCCGGTGATCGCCGCAATGAGCGAGTCGGGAGTGAACTCTGACGTGGGGGCATCGCGCACGATGCGACCGAGGCGCAGCACCACAATACGGTCGGTCACTTCGAGCACGTGCGGGAGCGTGTGCGAGATGAAGATGACGCCCAGCCCCTTGGCCTTAGCGGCCCGGATGACGTTGAGCACCTCGCCCGCTTGACGTGCCCCGAGGTGGTTGGTCGGTTCGTCGAGAATGATGACCTTGCGGGCCCACGATACGGCGCGGCCGATCGCGACAGCCTGTCGCTGTCCACCGGAGAGCGCCGAGACGGGGCGGCTCGAGGCCGGCACCGCGATGCCCACGCGCTCGAGGTCGTCGTGCGCCTCTCTTTCCATACGGCGACGAGCGAGAAAGCCGAGCTTGCCCAGGATGCCCGGGCTCATGATCTCGCGACCCAAGAACAGGTTCTGCGAGACCGTGAGGTGCGGCGCGAGGCTCGAGTCTTGGTAGAGAGTCTCGATGCCCGCCTCGAGCGCGTCACGAGGCGAGCCCCAGACGTGCTCGACGCCGTCGAGCTCGAGACGGCCAGAGGTGGGCTGGTGAGCCCCCGAAAGAACCTTCACCAAGGTCGACTTTCCGGCCCCATTGTCACCCACCAGCCCGACCACTTCGCCCGCGTGAACACGCAGGCTCGCCCCCGTCAGCGCCTTAACCGAGCCGTAGCTCTTCGAGACATCGTGTGCTTCGTAGATCACGGTTTTCGTCATCAGCTTCGCCCATCACTCTTTCGCAGAACTTGAGCCGCCACCGCCGCAGCGATCAGCACGGCAACGACAACCTTCTTCCAGTCGGGCTCGACGCCGATCATGATGAGCCCCGACTGCACGGTGAACAAGATGAGGGCTCCGATGACGACGCCCGACAGTCGACCGATACCACCCATGAGCGACACGCCACCGATCACGACAGCGGCGATCGCATCGAGCTCACGGCCGGTGCCCGATGAGGGCGATCCAGCCCCGAGGCGAATGTAGACATAGATGCCTGCGAGGCCAGCAAGGGCTCCCGACACGGCGTAGACCCAGGTGAGGTGGCGGGCAACATTGATGCCCGCAGCACGTGCGGCAAAGGCGTTAGAGCCGATGGCATAGGTATAGAGACCGACGCGTGCCTTGTGCAGGTACAGACCGAGCACGGTGACCACGACGATGACGACGATCAGTGCCGGCGAAAGCGGATTCCACTGCGGTGAGAACGACGAGATGAGAGCGAAGTCGTTGGCGCTACCGATCGGCGCACCCTGCGAGATGACGACCGAGAGGCCGAGCGCAGCTCCCATGGTCGAGAGTGTCGCGATGAAGGGAACGATCTTCAAGACATTGATGAGGAAGGCGTTGATGAGGCCCACGAGCAACCCCACGCCGATCGAGACGGCGGCACCGACGAACAGGCCGCCCCACGCATCCTGGCCCTTCACCGTCTGGTCGAGGCCAAGAACATTCGCCATCGTCCACGCGGCCACCACCCCGCTGAGGCCGATGACAGCACCCACCGAGAGGTCAATGCCGCCACTGATGATGACGAAAGCCTGACCGACAGCAATCAAGACGATCGAGCCCCAGTCCGTGAGGATGTTGCTCGCCGTTGCAACCGAGAAGAACTTCGGTTCGAGGATCGTGAAGACGATGATGAGGACCACGAGCACTCCGAGAAGGAGGCTGCTTTGTGATGTCAGGGCATCGAACGCCCGCGCCTTCCTCGCCGAAGGAGAGGGAGTCGGGGTCACGCTGATCGCTTGACTGCTGTCGGTCATGGTGAGTGACTTTCGTTAGCTACGGTGGGGCCTAGTTGGCGACGTAGGTGTACTTGGCGAGGTCCGCCGCGGAGGTGTTGGCGTCGAGCGTCACGTTCGGAATGACAACCTCCTTCGGAGTCGAGGTCTCACCAGTGCGGATGAACTCGACGATCGTGCGGATGGCGAGTCGTGCCTCTTCGGCCGGGTCCTGCGCGATGAGAGCCGTGAAGATGCCCGACTCGATCTTGGCCACGTTGTCGGGGTACGCGTCGTAGCCGACGAGACCGATCGTGCCAACCAGGCCCTTGGCCTCGAGCGCCGCAGCGGCACCCGACGCGTTCGTGCCGTCGATGGCGAAGATGCCATCAAGGCCCGGGTACTTGGTGAGCCAGTTGTTCACGTTCGTGGCAGCCTTCTCGGGGTTCGACTCCGAGTAGGCAACGTCGACGATCTCGATGCCGGGGTACTCGGCCTCGATCTGCGCGGTGAACCCGTCGAGACGACCCACGTTCGTTGTAGCAGTGGGGCTCGTCAGACCAACAACGACCTCGTAGCTGCCACCCTCCTCGTAGCCGATCTTGGCGGCAAGGGCGTCGGCCGCCTTCGCACCGCCGTCCGTGTTGTCGCCGGTGATGAAGGTGAGCACATCGGTGAGGTCTTCAACCCGAGTGTCGACGTTCGCGACGACGATGCCGGCCGCAACAGCCTTGTCGACCGAAGCCTGCAGGGCAACCGGGTCGGTCGGAATCAGAACGAGAGCGTCGGGCTGCTGCGCGAGGACAGTGTCCACGATCGGAATCTGCGTCTCGGCCGAGTAGTTGGCGGGGTCGCCCTGCCAGATGAGCTCGACGCCCTGAGCAGCGGCTTCCTCCTCGGCGCCGACCTTCATGGCCTGAAAGAACGGGTCGGACTCGGCGCCCATGACGAACGCGATCGAGATGTCTTCAGCAGTCGGCTCACCGCCGGCTTCCGTGGTGCTGCAACCGGTGATGGCGATCGAGGCGGCAGCAAGGGCGCCGACAACCGCGACAGTGCGGAACGGGGTCTTCATGCGATTCTCCAGTGGTTGAGTCGCGACTCCGGGCCGAACGCTGTGCGGACGTCGTTGTCGCGAAAGGGGTTGGGGTGCGAGAACGTTCTCGCACTTGAGAGGAAATGATTACACTCAGGAGCGTCGAACGCAAATCCTTCCGTACGACACGCCTTTCGACCCAAGGAGTCGTGCCTCTGTGCAGAAGCCGAGTGCTCCCACCATCGCGGATGTAGCCGCGGCAGCTGGCGTCTCATTGGCCACGGCTTCCCGGGCACTCGCTGGCTACGGCCGCGTCGCCGCCGCCACGATCGACCGCGTGCGCGACGCAGCCGATGCACTGGGGTACCGCCCGAACGAGTTGGCACGCTCTATGCGCATCGGCTCCACCTCGACAATCGGTCTCGTGGTCATCGCCGACTTCACGAACGCCTTCTTCGATCGGGTCACCAAAGCGATCGTCGACACCGCGCGGACACGTGGCTACCAGGTGATCATCTCCAACACGGATGAAGAGATCTCCGTAGAGTTCGCTGCAGTGCAGACGATGCTCGACAAGCAGGTCGACGGCATCCTTGTGGTGCCATCACTGCACGAGAACTCTGACCACTTGCTGTCTGACCGGGTGAATGGCAAGCCCGTGGTGCTGCTTGACCGCTACACGAACGACGCGCGCCTGAGCTCGGTGACGACCGATGACCGCCTCGGCACGCGACGTGCGGTAGATGAGTCGATCGCCCTGGGGCACCGGCGCCTGGGGTTCTTGATCTCGACGGTCGGGGTCGACGGATTCACCGATCAGGAGCCCAGCGCCATGATCTCAACCGTGCGCGAGCGCGTCGAAGGATTTCGCGCGGGAGCAAAGGCAGCAGGCGGTCGTGTGTTGTCAGAGCAGTGGCGATTCGCGCAGGACTCGGCCCAGGCAGCCGAGGGCGCCATCGCGTCGATGCTCGATGGGCCCCACCCGCCCTCGGTGGTCTTCTGCTCGAACAACGACATGCTCATCGCATCACTGCGCGTTATCGCTCAGCGCGGGATGCGCGTGGGCCACGACATCTCGATCGTGACGGTCGACGACAGCCCGTGGGCGTCGGCGTTCTCACCGGGAATTGCGGTTGTCGCTCGCCCCGTCGAGGACGTGGGTGAGGCGGCGGTCCGCCTGTTGCTCGAGCGCATCGCCGATCCGGGGCACGATCCCGTAACGGTCACGCTGCCAACTGAGTTCATCCCTCGGGGTTCGCTCGCTCCACCTCCGCCGAGCTCCGAGAACTGAGTACTCCGCGGAAGAGATCCGCTGCCGGGCGGCCACCACAGCGCCCGGCAGCGGAAGTGTGAGACGGCGCTAGGCCTTCGGCACGAAGGTGTACTTCGTGGTCAGGTACTCGTCGATGCCCTCGAACGAGCCCTCGCGGCCGATGCCCGACTGCTTCACGCCGCCGAACGGCGCCGCGGCGTTCGAGATGACACCCGCGTTGAGGCCCATCATTCCGGTCTCGAGGCGGTCGATCATGCGCATGCCGCGGTTGAGGTCGCTCGTGTAGACGTACGAGATGAGCCCGTACTCGGTCGCGTTGGCGAGGGCCACCGCCTCGTCCTCGGTGTCGAACGGTACGATCGCGAGCACGGGGCCGAAGATCTCCTCCGACAGCAGGCGGGTGCCCGCCTGCACGCCCGTGATGACCGTGGCCGGGTAGAACGATCCGGCCCGGTCGGGAATAGCGCCGCCGGTGGTGACCGTCGCGCCGCGCGCGACGGCATCCTGCACCAGCTCGTGGGAGGTCTGCACGGCGTTGTCGTCGACGAGCGGGCCGATCTGCACGCCCTCCTCGGTGCCGCGGCCCATCTTCATGGCGGCGACGCGCTCGGTGACGCGACGGCTGAACTCGTCGGCGATGTCGCGCTGCACGAGGATGCGGTTGGCGGCCGTGCACGCCTGGCCGATGTTGCGGAACTTCGCGAGCATGACGCCGTCGATCGCCTTGTCGAGGTCGGCGTCGGCGAAGACGACGAAGGGGGCGTTGCCGCCGAGCTCCATCGACGTGCGGAGGATGCCGTCGGCGGCCTGCTTCATGAGCATGCGGCCGACCTCGGTCGAGCCGGTGAAGCTCAGCTTGCGCAGGCGCGGGTCGCCGATGATCTCGGCCGACAGCGGGCCCGACTTGGCGGTCGTCACGACGTTGACCACACCGGCGGGCACGCCCGCGTCTTCCAGCGTCTTCACGAAGTACATCGTCGTGAGCGGCGTCAGCGCGGCGGGCTTGATGATCGAGGTGCAACCGGCGGCGATCGCGGGCGCGATCTTGCGGGTCGCCATGGCGAGCGGGAAGTTCCAGGGCGTGATGAGGAACGAGGGGCCGACCGGCTGGTGCGACACCACGATGTGGCCGGTGCCCTCGGGGTTCTCGCCGAAGCGCCCGGTGATGCGCACGGCCTCTTCGCTGAACCAGCGCAGGAACTCGGCGCCGTAGGTGACCTCGCCGCGCGACTCGGCGAGCGGCTTGCCCATCTCGAGCGTCATGAGCAGCGCGAACTCGTCGGCGCGCTCGATGACGAGCTCCCAGGCCTTGCGCAGCAGCTCGCCGCGCACGCGGGGGGCCGTGGCGGCCCAGCTCGCCTGCGCGTTCGCGGCGGCATCCATGGCCTTCTTGGCGTCGGCGACCGACGCGCTCGCGATCTCGGCGATGATCTCGCCGGTCGAGGGGTCGTTGACGGTCATCGTTGCGCCGCCCTCGGCGTCGACCCACTGGCCGTCGATGTACAGGCCGCGGGGAACCTTGGCGAGCAGCTCGGCTTCGGTGATCATGTCGTCTCTTTTCGCTCGGTGCCGGAGTGGCAGCGGTGCGGTGGTGGCGTCCGCGGGGTGGGTGTGGCGGTGGACCTAATTGGCGGCGAGAGCCTCGCCGATGACACGGATTCCCTCGCGCAGCAGCTCGTCGCTGATCGACAGCGGCGGCAGCAGGCGGATGACGTTGCCGTCGGTGCCGCACGTCAGCACGACGACACCCTCGAGGTGGCAGTGCTTGGCGACCTTGCCCGTGAGCGCCGCGTCGGGCTTGCCCTCGGCGTCGGTGAGCTCGATCGCCATCATGGCGCCGCGGCCGCGGATGTCGCCGATGCGGCCGTCGCGGGCCTGCAGGGTGGTGAGCTCGTCGCGGATGATCGCCTCGAGCTCGACGGCGCGGGCGAGCAGATCGTGCTCGTCGTAGGCCGTGAGGGCTCCGAGAGCCGCGGCGGTCGCGATCGGGTTGCCGCCGTAGGTGCCGCCGAGGCCGCCCGCGTGCACCGCATCCATCATCTCGGCCCGGCCGGTGACGGCCGCGAGCGGAAGGCCGCCCGCGATGCCCTTGGCCATGGTGATGAGGTCGGGCACGACGCCCTCATGCTCGCTCGCGAACATCTGGCCGGTGCGGGCGAAGCCCGTCTGCACCTCGTCGGCAATGAACACCACGTTGTTGGCGTTGGCCCAGGCCTGCAGCGCGGGCAGGAAGCCCTCGGCAGGCACCACGAAGCCGCCCTCGCCCTGGATGGGCTCGATGATGATGGCCGCGATGCGGTCGGCGCCGATCTGGCGGTCCATCATGTGGATCGCGCGCGCCGCAGCCTCGGCGCCGCTCAGACCGTCGCGGTAGGGGTACGACATGGGAGCCCGGTAGATGTCGGGCGCGAAGGGGCCGAAGCCGGCCTTGTAGGGCATCGCCTTGGCGGTGAGCCCCATCGTGAGGTTGGTGCGGCCGTGGTAGCCGTGGTCGAACGCGACGACCGCCGACTTGCCGGTGAAGTAGCGCGCGACCTTGATGGCGTTCTCGACGGCCTCGGCGCCCGAGTTGAAGAGGGCGGTGCGCTTGGCGTGGTCGCCGGGGGTGAGGCGGTTGAGGGCCTCGGCCACCTCGACGTAGCCGTCGTAGGGGGTGATGGTGAAGCAGGTGTGGGTGAAGCGCTGCACCTGCTCGATGACGGCGGCGGTGACGTGCGGGTCGGCGTTGCCGACGTTGGTCACGGCGATGCCCGAGCCGAGGTCGATGAGCGAGTTGCCGTCGACGTCGACGATGACCCCGCCCCCGGCGGCGACCGCGTAGACCGGCATCATGGTGCCGACACCGGCCGACACGGCGGCCTGCTTGCGGGCCATGAGGGCCTCGCTCTTCGGGCCCGGGATGTTCGTGACGAGCTCGCGGCGCTGCGGCAGGCTCGGCCCGCCCAGGGGGCTCGCGGCGGTCTCGCTCGGCGCGTCAATCGTCATGCTCATGCGGTCAGCGTAGGGCGCGTCGGCCGAGCGTGGCGTATACGTCTTGTACAGCAAGTCGCTCTGTGCTCGACACCGCGTACAGCACGCGGCTAGGGTTGCCGCAGACTCCCGAATCGAAGGATCGCCCGTGCCCGTCACCCTCGACACTCTGCTCGCGCGCCGCGAGCTGCAGCTGCGCCTCATCTGGGCCGATGACGCGGCGCGCGAACGCCCGTGGGCGTGGGTGCACTCGAGCGACCTCGCCGACCCGACGCCGTTCCTCTCCCCCGGCGACGCCCTGCTGACGACCGGCACGCAGTGGGCGAGCGACGACGACATCGCGCCGTGGGTCGAGCGGCTCGCCGCCGCCGGGGTACCTGCCGTCGGGTTCGGCACCGAGGTCATCCGCGACGGCACGCCGGATGCCCTCACCGAGGCCTGCGCCGCCCACGGCATCGCCCTGCTCGAAGTGCCCTACCGCACCCCCTTCATCGCCGTCGCGCGCGCCGTGGCCGACCTCGATGCGGAGGAGCGCTACGCCCGCGTGCGCTGGACTCTCGAGACGCAGCGCGCCATCGCCGTCGCCTCAGCCCTTGGG
>OFDC01000746.1_pt1 | contig 21413 bp, 26 predicted proteins | sample 1520941 | NCBI WGS metagenome assembly OFDC01 (sample SAMEA94258168, study PRJEB24077) | hot springs metagenome | biome: Aquatic biome; feature: Water | place: India | collected 2012-12-06 | depth 5 m | reverse complement strand
TCGTCGCGATCCAGCTGAAGATCTTCACGCCGGTCGGCACCGCGATCACCATGGTGGCAGCGGTGAAATACATCTTCGTGTTCACGTCGAGGCCCGAGGTGTACATGTGGTGCGCCCACACGATGAACCCGACGACGCCGATGGCAACCATCGCGTAGGCCATGCCGAGGTAGCCGAACACCGGCTTCTTCGAGAAGGTCGCAACGATCTGCGAGATCATGCCGAAGCCCGGCAGGATCATGATGTAGACCTCGGGGTGACCGAAGAACCAGAACAGGTGCTGATAGAGCACCGGATCACCACCGCCGGCCGGATCAAAGAAGGTGGTGCCGAAGTTACGGTCGGTCAGCAGCATGGTGATGGCCGCAGCCAGCACGGGCAGCGCCAGCAGCAGCAGGAAGGCGGTAACCAGCACCGACCACACGAACAGCGGCATCTTGTGCAGGGTCATGCCAGGCGCGCGCATATTGAAGATGGTGGTGATGAAGTTGGTCGCACCAAGGATCGAGCCAGCGCCCGCAAGGTGGAGCGAGAAGATCGCGAAGTCGACCGCCGGGCCGACCGAACCACTCGTGGAAAGCGGCGCGTAAACCGTCCAGCCGGTCCCCGCACCGGGGCCTGAGCCGCCGGGTACGAACAGCGAGAACAGCAGCGAGAAAAAGCCCGCCACGGTCAGCCAGAACGACACGTTGTTCATGCGCGGGAAGGCCATGTCGGGCGCGCCGATCATCAGCGGCACGAACCAATTGCCAAAGCCGCCGATCATCGCGGGCATGACCATGAAGAACACCATGATCAGGCCGTGGGCGGTGATGAACACGTTCCACATGTGCAGCGCGGTGTTCAGATCATTGCTGCCGCCCATGAACTGGGCCCACCATTGCAGATACTGGATGCCGGGCTCGGCGAGCTCGACCCGCATGATCCCCGAAATCGCGCCGCCCACGATCCCCGCGATGATCGCGAAGATCAGGTACATCGTGCCGATGTCCTTGTGGTTGGTCGACATGAACCAACGGGCGAAGAAGCCCGGCTTGTGATCGCCATGATCATGCGCGTCATGCGCATGATCGTGATGGATGTCGAAGCCTTCTGCGGTGGTTGCCATGATCTGATACTCTCAGCTGGTATTCGTTCTTATGTCTTAGCGGGTGGTCAGCGCAGCGACCTGCTCGGCCGCAGCAGCTTCGGCAGGCGCAGCAGCCGGAGCCGCTTCCGCTTCACCACCTGCGTCTCCCGGCATTGCCCCGCCCTGCGCCTTCACCCAAGCGGCAAACTCGGCTGGGGGAAGCGCTTCAATGGCGATCGGCATAAAGCCGTGACGCGCGCCGCACAGCTCAGAGCACTGGCCGTAATAGACGCCCGGCTCCTTGATGGTGAGCAGCTTCTCATTCAGCTTGCCCGGCACCGCGTCCATTTTGAACCACAGCGACGGCACGGCAAAGGCGTGGATCACATCGGTTGCCGTCGTCTGGATGCGCAGCGGCACGCCTGCGGGCACAACCATGCGATTGTCGACCGCGAGCTGCCCCGGCTCGCCGCGCTTCAGCGCTTCGGCCTGGTCGAGCATGTTGGAGATCACTTCAATCTCGCCATGATCGGGATAGGTGTAGCCCCAGTACCACTGATAACCGGTGGCCTTGATCGTGACAGCGTCAGCAGGCGGGGTTTCGTACTGGCGGGCCAGCAGCGTGATCGAAGGCACGGCGATCACCACCAGAATGATCACCGGCACAATTGTCCAGATCACTTCGATCATGGTGTTGTGAGTGGTCCGCGAAGCGACCGGGTTGGCACGGCGATTGAAACGCACAACGACATACAGGATCAGGCCGAGCACGAAGAGGCTGATGACAGTGATCACTGGCATCAGGATCACATCGTGCATCCACAAGGCGTATTCGCCATTGTCGGAGTACTGATTCTGGAAGGTCATGCTCTGAACCGGATCGTCCGCAAAGGACGTCGGCATGCCCTTGCCCTTGGTCGGGGCCATCGGTGTGTAGGCGCTCACCTCAGGCGCAGCAGCCTCAGCCGGAGCAGCCGCAGCATCGCCAGCGGGCGCCGCCTCGGCGGGCGCAGCCGCTTCGGTCGTAGTGGGAGCGGGAGCGGCGGCATCCTGCGCGCTCGCCGCGATCGGCGCGAACGCCGCAAGCCCTGCGGCGACTGCCGCGAGGATAGCCATTTTCATACGGGTGTCCCTCTGACCCATGATCATGTGTCCAAGTATTGCAAATCTGATCCCATACCGCCTGTCGCCTGACCCGTCCTGGCCCGCTGCAGACAGCGTTTCATCGGTGGTTAGCCGACGTCTAGGTTGCCCTTAGCTCCGCTTGCCGAGGGCCTCAAGCGCTTCTAGGGAGAAAATTATGCAAGCCGCCATGTGACCGACGCAAGTCGGCGGAACTTTGAGTTTTTTCCCAACGATTTCTGGAGCAAAACGCGTGACCGAGGATGAAGTGCTGGCCGAATTCCATGCCTCGGGGGCTTTGCTCGAAGGACATTTCAAACTGTCATCGGGGCGCCATAGCGGTCACTACCTACAATGTGCGCGGGTGTTGATGAACCCGGCGCGGGCCGCAAGGCTGGCTGAGGCGGTGGTGGCGAGCATCCCCGCCGAGGTGCGTGCGGCGGTGGATGTGGTCGTCTCCCCCGCGATGGGCGGGATCATCATCGGTCACGAAGTGGGCCGTGCGATGGGCCTTGATGCGATGTTCCTTGAACGGCCCGACGGGGTGTTCCACCTGCGCCGCGGCTTCGCGCTTGCGCCGGGCGCAAAGGTGCTGATGGTCGAGGATGTCGTCACCACCGGCCTCTCCAGCCGCGAAGCCATCGCCGCCATCGCACGCGAGGGCGGCGAAGTGATCGCCGAATGCGCCATCATCGACCGGTCTTGCGGGTCGGTCGACTTGGGCGTGCCCTTCTACCCTCTCCTCGCCATTGATTTTCCCACCTTCGCACCCGATTCCATCCCGGAGGCCTTGGCCCGCGTAGAAGTGACCAAGCCCGGAAGCAGGAAAGAATGACCGCCACTCTCCACCCCCGCCCCTTGCGCCTCGGCGTGAACATCGATCACGTCGCCACCATCCGCAACGCGCGCGGCGGGGATCATCCCGATCCGGTGCGCGCGGCAGAAATCGTTGCGGCGGTCGGCGGGGATGGGATCACCGCGCACCTGCGCGAAGACCGCCGCCATATCCGCGACGAGGACTTGGCGCGCATCCAGGCGGCGACCAATCTGCCGCTCAACCTCGAAATGGCGGCAACGCCTGAGATGCTGGCGATCGCCCTGCGCCACAAGCCCCACGCCGCATGCATCGTGCCCGAAAAGCGCGAGGAGCGCACCACCGAGGGTGGGCTCGATGCGGCGGGGATGCACAACACGCTCGTGCCGATTGTCGACGAATTGCGCGCAAGCGGCATCCGCGTCTCGCTGTTCATCGAGGCGGATGAGCGCCAGCTCGACGCCGCGCTGCGCCTTGGCGCGCCGGTGGTGGAATTCCACACCGGCGAATATGCCCACGCCTTCCTGGATAACGATGCCGAGCGGGTTACCCGCGAATTGCGCCGCATCACCGACATGGCCGCGCTCGCCGCCAAGAACGGGATCGAGCCGCACGCGGGCCATGGTCTCACATTCGACAATGTCCAGCCCATCGCCGCTATCCCGCAGATCGCCGAGCTCAACATCGGCCACTATCTGATCGGTGAGGCGGTGTTCGTCGGCCTTGAAAACGCCATCCGCCGAATGCGCGAATTGATGGACGAAATGCGCTGAGCATGGCGCAGGCCGATCTTCCCCCGTTAAGCGGCGAGCAGAAGCGCTGGGCCTTCGCCGCTGCCGCACTGTTCCTGCTGGCGATCGGCTTTCTCGGCTTTGCCTTGAACACGCAGGTGATGATGGTGTTTGCCGTCGGCTGGGTCGCCTTGCAGATCTTCGGCTATGTCGGCGCGCTCAAGATGGCCAAGGGCGATTTCGCGCATCCCTTGTTCAAGTCGCAGGTGATGCTCCACGTCATCGCACTAGCCTTGCTGGCAGCAGTTATCATTCGGGCATTCAAATGATCATCGGCCTCGGCTCCGACCTCTGCAACATCGAGCGGATCGGCAATTCGCTTGCCCGCTATGGCGAGCGGTTCGAGAACCGGGTGTTCACCGAGGTTGAGATCGCCAAGGCCCGCCGCCGCCCCTTCACCATCGCGGGAACCTACGCCAAACGCTTCGCCGCCAAGGAGGCTTTCTCCAAAGCCGTAGGCACCGGGTTCAAGCGCGGCGTGTTCATGAAGGATATCGGCGTCGTCAACGCCCCCTCAGGAGCACCGACGCTCGCGCTCACGGGCGGAGCGGCAAAGCGGCTTGAAGAAATGATCCCGGCAGGCCATGAGGCCCGCATCCACCTGACCCTCACCGATGACCACCCCTGGGCGCAGGCCTTTGTGATCATCGAAGCCATTCCCCTGCGCTAGGCCTCTCAATATGGCTACCATCGAAAGCCCGCACGTGACCGACAGCAATAAGCCTGACAAGATCAACTGGATCGCGGAAATCCGAGGCCTTGCGCTGATGCTGCTCGCCGTGCTGGCGTTCCACAGCCTTGTCGCCAAGCCTTTTTATATCCCCTCGACCTCTATGATGCCGACCCTGTGGGTTGGGGACCGTCTGGTCGTGAGCAAGTATCCCTATGGCTGGTCATGGGCCTCGGCGAGTTTCCACCTGCTCCCGCGCGGCGATTGGCGGGTGCTGCCCAAGACCCCCGCATATGGCGATGTCGTGATCCCCGTGCATCCGCTGCGTGACGAGGACTACATCAAGCGCGTTGTCGCCCTGCCCGGCGACACCATCGAAGTGCGCGGCGGGCAGATCATCCTCAACGGCAAGCCAATCAAGCGCGAGGTCGTGCCCGCGGTGCGCCTGCCGTTCGAGCCCGATCTGCTGTGCCGGGGCATCCCCTGCCTCGAAGCCTTCGAGCAATACCGGGTGACCGGCCCCGATGGGCGCGACTATTATGAGCCGCCGACCTGGCGCGAGACGCTGCCCAATGGCGCGACCTATCTGACGATCGATTACCGCGACCAACGGCTCGACAATTACGGCCCCTACACCGTGCCCGCAGATCACGTCTTCGTGATGGGCGACAACCGCGATGAAAGCGCCGACAGCCGCGCGGCCGCCATCGAAAGCGGGCTGGGTGACGGGGTGCCGCTTGCCAATATCGGTGGGCGCGCGGAGTTCATTACCTTCAGCCTCGATGGCTCGACCACCTGGAACCCGGCGACCTGGTTCTCCAGCCTGCGCGGCGACCGTGCGTGGACCACCCTGCGTCCGGCGATCGCAGAAGGCGCGGCGGCCAAATAGGCGCGGACAGGTTCGAGCATGGCCAAGAAGTTCCTCTATTTCGTCGCTTTCTGCATCGTCCTCGTGATCGGCGGGCGGATTGTTTACGAGCTGTTTCAGGAGGAACTCGCGCAGATCGCGCTGGTGCCGTCAGCGGAATTCGCGCCGGTCAAGCCGCTCGAAGCCAACGCCTATGAAGACCCCGCGCTGTGGTATTCGCGCCCCGGCATCGGCGTGAAAGACCCGGCACGCTGGCAACCGGCCTATGCCAGCGATCGTGCGCTGCTGCCGACCCCGGCAGAGCCCCCTGTCCCGCCCTTTGCGGTGTTCTTTGTTCACCCCACCAGCTACCTCAACCGCGCGAGCTGGAATGCGCCGCTCGATAACGGCGGCGATCCCGAGGCCGAGCGCATCGCCCGCATCTATCTGCGCGGCATGGCAAGCCCTTTCAACGCTGCGAGCGAAATCTGGGCGCCGCGTTATCGTCAGGCCACCATGGGCGCCTTCCTCACCGATGCGCCCGAAGGCAAGCAGGCGATTGACGCCGCCTATGCCGATGTGCGCGAGGCGTTCCGGTATTTCCTCACCTCGGTCGATCCCAAGACTCCGATTGTGCTCGCGGGCCATTCGCAAGGCGCGCTGCATCTGAAGCGCCTGCTGGCCGAGGAAGTGCGCGGATCGTCCATAGCCGAGCGGCTGGTCGCGGCCTATGTGATCGGCTGGCCGGTCAGCTTGCAGCATGATCTACCCGCCATCGGCTTTCCCGCCTGCGCCGCGCCCGATCAGGCTGGCTGCGTGATCAGCTGGTCCAGCTTTGCCGAACCGGCAGATCCCTCGCTTGTGCTCAAGGCCTATGGCAGCACCCCGGCGCTTGACGGCGTCGCTCCGGGCACCAGCCCGATACTGTGCAGCAATCCGCTCACCGGCCAGTTCGGCGGCAGCGCGCCTGCTAGTGCCAATCTCGGCACGCTGGTGCCCGAAGACAGCATGGAAAAGGGCGAGCTCGTCCCCCGCCTCGTCCCGGCGCGCTGCGACAAGCGTGGGCTTTTGCTGATCGGTGCGCCGCCGGAAATGGGCTCCTACGTGCTGCCGGGCAACAATTACCACGTCTACGACCTGCCGCTGTTCTGGGCGAACACCAAGGCCGACGTGATCCGCCGGACCGAGGCATGGAAAGCGGCCCGCTGATCTTCGAGGACGCGCGCGGCTTTGCCGAGGCGGTAGGGGATGGCGGCGTGCTGCTGGGCCTCGACCTCGGCACCAAGACGCTCGGGACCGCGACCTGCGATGCGGGATGGCGCTTCGCCACCAACGGCACGACCATCCAGCGCGGCAAATGGGGGCGCGACCGCGAGACGCTGGCTGCACTTATCAAGGCGCGCAGCATCAAGGGGCTGGTCCTCGGCCTGCCGCGCAACATGGACGGCTCGGAAGGTCCGCGCGCGCAGGCCTCCCGCGCCTATGCCCGCAACTGTGCCGAGGCTTTCGCGCTGCCGATCCTGCTGTGGGACGAACGCTGGTCGACCCAGGCCGCCGAAGCCGCGATGATCGGTCAAGACATGAGCCGCGCCAAGCGCGCCGCCGCCATCGACAGCCATGCGGCGGCGGTGATCCTGCAAGGCGCGATCGACCGACTGGCGGGCGGCGTGCTGTAGAGAACCTCCGTTCGTGTCGAGCGAAGTCGGGACAACTGCACTAAGGCCTCTCGACTACGCTCGAGGCGAACGGAATTCCCGGGGCACCTTGCGAAAATGGCGTTGCAAGCCTCGCACCCCCGCCCCTATGGCCTCGCACATGAACACCCCTCCCGCCCGGTTCGACGCGCGCGAAGCGTCCAAATGGTTTTTCCGCCACGGCCACACCGGCTGGCTCGGCCTCAGGTTCACCGATCAAGGCGACAACTGGGTCGAGCTCGAACTCCCGTGGCGTGAGGACTTGCTGGGGGACCGCAGCCGTCCGGTGCTCGCCTCCGGCCCGATCATCAGCCTGATGGACATGGCGAGCGGCATGGCGATCTGGCAGACGCGCGGCACGTTTCAGCCCGTCGCCACGCTGGACCTGCGCGTCGATTACCAGCGCCCTGCACGCGAGCGGGCGAGCGTCAGGGGCAGGGTCGAATGCTACCGCATCACGCGGTCGGCCGCTTTCGTGCGGGGGATTGCCTATGATGACAACCCGGATGATCCGGTCGCCCATGTCGCAGGCGTGTTCATGACCATCGGGGCTGACCCGCGGCAGGACAACCCGGCAGTGAAAGGCGGCGGCGATGTCTGAGAACCTCGAACTGCCCGCCTATGCCCGCTCGCTCGGGCTCGTGATCAGCGGCGAGGATGGCGGGATGCCCGTGCTGAGCGTGGAATTTGGCCCGATGGTCGAAGGCCGCCCGCAGCATTTTCACGGCGGGGCGACGGCGGGTCTGCTCGAGAACGCGGGCTACGCCGCGCTGCGCACCGCATTGCTGGCGGCGGGGCGTGATCCTGAGCTCAAGCCGATCAACATCACCGTGCAGTACCTCGCCGCTGGCAAGAGCAAGCCGAGCTTTGCTGTGGGGCGGATCACCCGGCTGGGGCGGCGCAATGCCAATGTCGCGGTTGAAGCGTGGCAGGATGATCGCTCGCGGCCCATCGCCACTGCGGTAATGAATATCCTGATGGTATAAACCCCCTTCCGTTCGGGCTGAGCTTGTCGAAGCCCTGCACTTCTTTTCAAGAGCGGCCCAAAAGAAGTACGGCCCTTCGACAGGCTCAGGGCGAACGGGATCGGGGCGTGATGCCGCCGAGGAAACTAGGGCGGGGTCGGGCTTGGCGACGGGGCAGGCTGGATTACCACCCCGCCCTCGCCCACGCGCACCTCGACCGGCAGACCTTCCTGCGACACGACCACCCCGTTGCCGTCGATGGAGAGCGTTGTGCCTTCCTGCCCGAGCGGGATGGTCCCGCCTTCCATCACATCCATCGGCTGAACTGGGCCTTCGGGATCGGGCGTATCGCTTGGCCGGGGCTTTGGCGCCGCTTCGATCCTGAGCGCACCGCGCATAAAATCGCGCCAGATCCGCGCGGGCGTGCTGCCGCCGGTGACACCGTTGAGCGGCGAATTGTCATCATTACCAATCCACACCCCCACCACCAGATCGCCTGCATAACCCACGAACAGCGCGTCACGGTAATCCTGCGTGGTGCCGGTCTTGCCGTAATTGGCGATCGGCAGCACCGCATTGCGTCCCGTCCCGCGATTGATCGCGGCGCGCAGCATGGTTTCGAGATCGGCATGGGTGCGGCTGGAGAGGCTGTCCTGCCGGGTCGTCAGCCAGTCCCACCAGCTGCGCTCACCCCGGGGGAAGGCGTGGGGCTCGACCGGGAATTCGTTCGCCGCGATCCCGGCATAAGCCGCAGTCAGCTCCATCAGCGTCATCACCGAGGTGCCGAGCGCAAGGCTCGGGTCGCCCTCAGCCATCGGCGCAGTGATCCCGAGCGCGCGGGCCTTGCGGATCACCTTGTCGCTGCCCACTGCTTGCAGCAGGCGCACGGCGGCGACATTGCTTGATTGTGCGAAAGCATCCTCCAGCGTGATTTGATCCGAGTAGCGCCCGCCCGCGTTCTTGGGGCGATAGCTTCCCTGCGTGATCTCGGTGTTGGGGATGGTGTCGTCCGGCTCCCATCCGGCCTCAAGGGCGGTGAGATACACAAAGGTCTTGAAGGTCGATCCCGGCTGGCGGCGCGCCTGCGTGACCCGGTTGAAGGGCGACTTGGCATAATCGCGCCCACCCACCATCGCCACGACCTCGCCATTGCGCCGCATCGCCACCAGCGCAACCTGAGCCCCGCCGAGCGGCGCGCGCGCAACGACGCGGCCCGCAAGCGATTGCAGCCGCGCATCGAGCGTGGTGGTGAGCACCTGCCGCGAATAGCTCGCCTCCAGCCCCTCGCGCGCCAGCGGCAAGGCCCAGTCGGCGAAATAGGTGCCGGTCGGCAGGTTATCGTCGCGGGTGCGCACGTCGATACGCGGATCGGGCAAGGCGTCAGCTTGGGCCTGCGTCAGGTAGCCATCGCGCACCATCGACTGCACCACCAGATCCATGCGCTTCTTCGCCTTGTCGTAATGCTTCGTCGGAGCATAGCGCGAAGGGGCTTGCAGCAGCCCCGCCAGCATCGCCGCCTGTTCGGGGCGCAGCTTTTCGGGCTGGCGGTAGAAATAATGGAGGCTCGCAGCGCGTAAGCCGTATTGATTGTCCCCGAAATAGGCGTTCGAGAGGTAGCGTTCGAGGATCTCGTCCTTGGTCAGCCAGCTCTCCAGCCAGAACGCGATCAGCGCCTCGCGCGCCTTGCGGCTGAGCGATTGTTCCGGGGTGAGGAAGGTGAACTTGGCGAGCTGCTGGGTGATGGTCGAGCCACCGCCATACCCCGTCAGCGCCGCCCGGGCGATGCCGCGCGGGTCGATGCCCCAGTGCGAATAGAACCGCCGATCCTCGATCGCGATGAAGGCCTGCACCACGTGCGGCGGCAGGTCGGCGACCTTGACCGGAGCTTCGACAATCGCGCCGCTGCGGGCAATCGGGGTGCCGTCGCTGGCGAGCAGGGTGACTTGCGGCGCGGCGATGGGTTCAAGGCTTTTGGAAAGCGGCGCGGTGAAGGTCAGCCAGCCGATCAGCGCGAGGAACAGCGCGAAGCCAGCCATGATGCCCCGCCCCGTCCACCACAGCTTGCTCCGGCTGCGCCAGTAATCGCGCTGCCACCACCTGAGGCGGCGCTTTTCCTCAACCTCCAGCGCCTCGTCGATCCCGGCAAGCTTCGCGTCCCACGCGTCAAAATCGGGCTTTGCCGACGGACGCGGGCGCGGGGGGAGATCGTCATCGTCGAGATCAATCGGCCGCATCGATTCGTACAGCGGGTAGAAACCCGCCGGCACATCGCGCCGCGCGCCGCCATCAGCGCCGCCGCGTGAGCCTTTCCAGAATCGGTCGAACAGCGCCATCGTGGGGGCTGTGTTATCAGCCTATGACAGTGCGCTGCAAGCGCCTTGGTTACCGCTTCTTCGCCGCGCCCTCGGGCAGGTCTTGGCCGAATACGCGCTGGTAGTATTCAGCCACCAGCGTGCGCTCCGCCTCGTCGCACTTGTTGAGGAACGAGAGGCGGAAGGCGAAGCCCACAGAACCGAAGATCGCAGCGTTCTGCGCCCAGGTGATCACGGTGCGCGGGCTCATCACGGTCGAGATGTCGCCGTTGATGAAGCCCTGACGGGTCAGTTCGGCGACCTTGACCATGTCGGCGATCAGCTTGTCGTCTGCCTCTGGGGTCTTGGACTTGACGATCTGCTGCTCGACCTCGGGTTTCAAGTAATTCAGCGCCACGACGATGTTCCAGCGGTCCATCTGCGCCTGATTGATCGCCTGCGTGCCGTGATAGAGCCCGCTGGTGTCGCCAAGGCCCACGGTGTTGGTGGTGGCGAAGAGGCGGAACCACGGGTTGGGGGTGATTACGCGGTTCTGATCGAGCAGGGTCAACCGGCCATCGAATTCGAGAATTCGCTGGATCACGAACATTACGTCCGGCCGACCCGCGTCATATTCGTCAAAGGTCAGCGCCACCGGGTGCTGGAGCGCCCAGGGGAGGATGCCTTCCTTGAACTCGGTAACCTGCAACCCGTCCTTGAGCACGATCGCATCGCGGCCGACCAGATCGATGCGGCTGATATGCGCATCGAGGTTCACGCGGATGCTCGGCCAGTTGAGGCGGGCGGCGACCTGTTCGATGTGGGTCGATTTGCCGGTGCCGTGATAGCCCTGCACCATCACACGGCGATTATGCGCGAAACCTGCGAGAATCGCCAAAGTGGTGTCGGGATCGAACACATAGGCGCCGTCGGTCTCGGGCACATGCTCGTCGCGCGTGGTGAAGGCAGGCACCTGCCAATCGACGTCAATGCCGAAGACCTCGCGGACATCGACCGTGGTGTCGGGCTGGGTGGGCATGGCGTTATCGCCGGTGACATTGTTCTTGGAGGGTGCAGTCATCGTGGCGTTCGGTTAGAACGCAAGTCGCCTGCCTGCAAGCAGTGGTTTGCGCGCCAAGGCAGGCAATGTGGCGAGTTCGTTTCCCTCGGGGCGAAAGCCCGCTTATGTTGCGCGATATGCCCGATCCCGTCGAATCGCTGCGCCTCAGACTGGTCTCCCAGGTGCGCGGCGTGTTCCACGATGCGAACAAGGGCCATCAGCCAACCCCGCCCTCGGACGAGGCGCTGTTTGAGCGCGATAGCCCGATCCGACTGGTCCATGCCGATATTGTCGGGATGATGACGGGCGGGGTGCGCGCGCTGCTGCTGCAGATGCTCCACCCTCACGCGCTGCAAGGGGTGCTAGACCATTCCAATTTCCGCGAGGACATGCACGGGCGGCTGCAACGCACCGCGCGCTTTATCGCGGTGACGACCTTCGGCCACCGCGATGAGGCGATGAAGGCAATCGACCGGGTCAACCGCATCCACGCCCGCGTCGGCGGCACCCTGCCCGATGGGACGCGCTACGAAGCGACCAATCCGCGCACGCTCGCCTGGGTGCATGTGACCGAGGCGCAGAGCTTTCTCGCGGGCTACCTCAGGCATGTCCGCGCCGACATGCCGGGCGCGGAGCAGGACGAATACTACCGCCAGTTCGCCGTCATCGCCCGGGCACTCGGCGCTGATCCCGTGCCGGAAACCCGCGCGGAGGCAGACCGCATTTTCCGCGAGCTGCGCCATGATCTCAGCGCTTCCCCTGACGCGCGTGAGGTCGCGCAGTTGGTCCTGAATCAGCGGCCCAAGGCCACGCCCCGAGCGGTGCAGACGATGCTCACCGCCGACGCGGTTGCGATGCTGCCCGATTGGGCGCGCACCATGCTGCGGCTGCAACGCCCCGTGCTCACCGCGCTCCCGGCCCGCGCGGCGACCTGGGGCATGGGGCGAACTTTGCGATGGGCCTTCCGCCAGAATTGACAGGCGCCCAACTCCGCCGCCTGCTAAAGTGCCGACCGGAGGGAGAGAGTACATGTACGTTCAAGGATTCGTCATTCCCGTGCCCGAGGGCAATCAGGAAGCCTATCGCAAGGTCGCCGAGACCTTCTGGCCCATCGCGCGTGATTACGGGGCGCTCTCGCAAATCGAATGCTGGGAGGCGGACGTCAGGGACGGCATCAGCACCGATTTCCGCACTGCGGTGAAAGCCGAACCCGGCGAGAAAATCGTCTTTGCCTGGATGACCTGGCCCGACCGCGAAACGGCCGAAGCGGCGCACGACAAGATGATGGCTGACCCGCGTATGGCAGAACAGTTCGGCGCGGCTGACGGCAGCGACATGCCCTTCGATGGCAAGCGCATGATCGTGGGCGGCTTTTCGCCCATCTTCGAAGGGAGGGCGTGACCATGGCCGAATGCACCCTCTGCACCGTCGCCAAGAGCCGTGGGCAGATCAGTCGCGGGACGTTGCACCAAGCGGGGGCGAATTACGACCAGGTCGTCATCGAATGTGCTGTGATTATCGCTGGGGCTGCCCAATGACCGCGAAGAACACCATCTGCGTCTGGTTCGACACGCACGCCGAGGAAGCCGCGCATTTTTACGCCAGCGTCTTTCCCAACAGCCATGTCGGCGCAGTCCACCGCTCGCCGCTCGACAATCCGGGCAACAAGGCGGGCGATGTCATGATTGTCGAATTCACCGTCTGCGGGGTCCCCTGTATCGGCCTCAACGGCGGGCCGATTTTCCCGCACACCGAAGCCTTCTCGTTCCAGATCGCGACCGATACGCAGGAGGAAACCGACCGTTACTGGAACGCGATTGTCAGCAATGGCGGGGCGGAAAGCGCCTGCGGCTGGTGCAAGGACAAGTGGGGCGTGAATTGGCAGATCACCCCGCGTGTCCTGACCGAAGCTTTGGCCGCCGGGGGCGAGGTCGCCAAGCGCGCCTTCGCGGCAATGATGCACATGCACAAGATCGATCATGCCGCGATCAAAGCGGCAGTTGAGGGCGAAACTTGAGCGCTTAAGCCAGCGCCGCGCTTTTCCTGAGCAGTTGATAGGCTTCAACCACTGCGTTCAGGCGCGCCTCGTGCTTGCGATCCCCGCCATTGCGGTCGGGATGATAGCGGCGCACCAGCTCGGAATAGCGGCGGCGCAGGCGGGTGCGGTCGGTGTCGGAGCCGAGGCCCATGGTCTCCAGCGCCTGCGCTTCTTCGCGGCTGAAGCGGCCCGAAGCGGCCATCCGCCCCTCGCGCTCGGCCCGGCTGCGGATGCCGCCTGCGCGGGCGGCGATGGCGTCGAGCGGGTCGGCGTAGTCCGCCCAGCGCGGCACGCCGTCGACGCCTGCATCGGGGCGAAAGGCGCGGGTTTCGGTGCGCCACCCGGCAATCGGCGACTGCGCGGCGAGGATTTCCTCGGCGCTCATGCCCTCGAACCAATCGTACCCAGCGTTGAATTCGCGCACATGCGCAAGGCAGAACCAGCGCCAATCGCCCGGCCCGTCAAAGCCATTGGGGCGGCGTCCGGGCGCGCGGAATTCCCCTGCCTCGCGGCAGCCCGGCGCTTCGCACCCGCGCTGAGACCCCTCGACGCGCCCATGAAACCGTGGTGAAGACATAAGCCTTGAGAATGGCGATCCGGCCCCCAAGTTCCAAGTCGGAAATTGCCTGCATCCGTATGAAAAAAAGGAAATCCGTGATGAGTGTCGCTGAGGAAATGCACGATTTGCTGACGGAAGCCTTTGCGCCTGCACGGCTTGCGATCATCAACGACAGCGCCAGGCATTCGGGCCACATGGGCGATGACGGCTCGGGCGAATCGCACTTCACCATTGAGATCGAGGCGGCGGCCTTCGCGACCATGAACCGCCTCGCGCGCCAGCGCGCGGTGATCGCGGCGCTGGGCGATATTGTGGGCCAGCGGGTCCATGCGGTGGCGATCAAGGCGGGCGTGCCGGAGGCGTGAGCGAGGGCCCCGCCCTGCGCATCCGCCGCGCGGCGCGGTTGATCGTTCTCGATCCCGAGGGCCGCGCGCTGATGTTCCGCTACGACGTGCCGGGACGCGATCCTTTCTGGGTGACGGCAGGCGGCGAGTGCGAGCCGGGTGAAAGTTTCGAAGATGCCGCGCGGCGCGAATTGTTCGAGGAAACCGGCATCGCCGCCGATCCCGGCCCCGAAATCGCCCGGATGACGCCCGAATTCGTCACCGTGGAAGGCGAGCCGGTGCAAGCCGATGAACGCTTCTTCTTCGTCCGAGTGGCCAAGGCGGAGATCGACACCTCTCGGCACACCTTGCAGGAGCAACGGTTGGTGACGCAGCACCGCTGGTTCACCCGCGCAGAGCTTGCCGATTGGCCCGAAGCCATGTTTCCTGCAAACCTCGCGGAGATGATCGAACAGGAAGCCGGCGCATGATCACGCAGACTATCACCCCCGTCACACACGATCTCGGCGCATTCACCGTGCGCCGCGTGCTGCCGTCCAAGGCGCGCACGATGGTGGGGCCGTTCATCTTTGTCGACCAGTTCGGTCCGGCGGACCTGACCGGCGACGGCATGAGCGTGCGCCCGCACCCCCATATCAACCTCGCCACCGTGACCTGGCTGTTCGACGGCGCAATCGATCACCGCGACAGCATCGGCAGCTTTGCCACGATCCGTCCCGGTCAGGTCAATCTGATGACCGCGGGGCGCGGAATCGTCCATTCCGAACGCAGCCCCAAATCCGAATTGGCGACCAATGCCGGGATGTTCGGGATGCAAACCTGGCTCGCCCTGCCCGATGGGCGCGAGGAGATCGATCCTGCCTTTGAGGCCGTGACCGATCTGCCGGTCGTGTCGGACAGCGGGGCCAAGGCGTGGGTGATCATGGGCAGCCTGTGGGGCGCGACTGCGCCGACCACCACCTATGCCGAAACGATCTATGCCGAAATCCTGCTGCAGGCAGGCGGCGCGATTCCACTCGACCCGCAGGCGGAAGAACGCGCGGTGATGCTGGTCAGCGGCGAGGCACACGTCGATGGCATTGCGCTGGAGCTTTATCAGTTGGCCGTGCTTGCCCCTGGGCAGGCCATGCGGCTCGCCAGCGAGCGCGGCGGGCGCGTAATGCTGCTGGGCGGTGAGGCCTTCGCTACCAAGCGGCACGTGTTCTGGAACTTCGTCAGCTCCGACCGCGAACGGATCAATCAGGCCAAGGATGATTGGCGCGCAGGCCGCTTTCCAACGATCCCCGGCGACGACCAGGAATTTATCCCCTTGCCCGAGCTGCCCAAGACCGTCAGCTAGCCCTGAAGGAACATTAGGGAGAGAGCGATGGACTACACAGGCAAGGTGGCGTGGATCACTGGGGCATCATCAGGCATCGGCGCAGCGCTGGCGCGCGATCTGGCGGGGCGCGGCGCGCATATCGTGCTGTCGGGCCGCGATGAGGCGCGGCTGGCCGAGGTGGCCGCGGATTGCGGCGAAACCCTCATCCTCGCCTTTGATGTGCGCGATGAAGGCGCGCTCACCGATGCCACGGCCAAAGCCATCGCATGGAAAGGCGGGGTCGACATCGCCTTTGCCAATGCCGGCATCTCGCAGCGCAGCCGCGCGCTCAATACCGATATGCAGGTCTACCGCGACATCATCGCCATCGACCTCCTCGCTCAGATTGCCTTCACCCAAGGGTTGATCGCCCACATGAGCGAACGGGGATCGGGCGCGCTGGGGTTCATTTCATCGATCGCGGGCAAGGTCGGGGTGCCGCTGCGCACCGCCTATTGCGCTGCCAAGTTCGGCCTCGCGGGCTATGCCGATGCGCTGCGGGCCGAGCTGTCGCAATCGGGCGTCAGCGTCCACACCATCTACCCCGGCTCGGTGGCGACCAACGTGTCGCGCAATGCCCTGACCGGCGAGGGCAGCGCGCGCGGGCGCAGCGACAAGGCGATCGACAACGGCATCCCCGCCGACGAAGCGGCGCGGACCATGCTTGACGCCATCGCCAGGGGCGAGCGCGAGATCATCGTCGCCCAAGGGATGGGGCTGGGCATGGGAGAACTGCGCCGCACGCCGGATTCGCTGTTCGATTCGGTCGCAGCGATGGTCGCCAGCGGCTACATGGACAAGCTGGAGCACGAATGATGCACTTCGATCTCAAGCGGGTGCAACTGCCCAATGGCATCAGCCTCGACATTGTCGACGAGGGGCCAGTCGACGCCCCGGTGCTGATTTTCCTGCACGGCTTTCCCGAAAACCACCGCACATGGCGCCACCAGATCGCGCATTTCCAGGATCGCTACCGCTGTATCGCCCCGGACCAGCGCGGTTATCGCGGCTCGTCGAAGCCGCAGGCGGTGGAGGCCTACACGCCCGACAAGCTGATCGGCGATGTGTTCCTGCTGGCCGATGCCTTGGCCATCCCGCACTTCACCATCGTCGGGCATGATTGGGGCGGCGCGATCGCCTGGGGCGTGGCGATCGGCGGCCAACACGCGCGGGTAACGCGGGCGGTGATCGCCAATGCGCCGCATCCCGTCATCTTCCAGAGGCTGCTCTACACCCACCCGGTCCAGCGCGAGGCGAGCCAGTATATCCGGGGGTTCCGTGACACTGCCAATGACGCGCTGGTGAAAGAACACGGCCTTACCGCCCTGCTGCTGAAAGAGGTCAAGTGGGACCGCCCCAGCGCGATGGAACCCGAGGAGCGCGATCAGCTGCTTCGCGACTGGCAGAACCGCGATGCCGCCTTCGGGATGCTCAACTATTACCGCGCGAGCCCGATCGACGTGCCGACGATGGATGCGCCTTTTGAAATCCCGGCCGGATGGACTCCCCCAGCCCTACCCAAGCTGACGATCCCGACGCTGGTGATCTGGGCGCTCGACGATCTCGCCCTCCCTGCTGAAAACCTCGATGGGCTGGAGGACATCATCGACCCGCTCACCATCGTTCAGGTGCCTGACTGCGGGCACTTCGTACCGTGGGAAGCGCCGGACGCGGTGAACGCGGCGATGGAGAGCTTTCTGGCGGGCTAAGCGCCGAGCCATTCGACCCACGCGCCGTGCGGATGGGCGTGAGACAGCAAATGCTCCTCGCCCTGATGGCCTGCCCCGTCCCACAGGCGCACCCGCAATTCGTGGCGGAAGGTGGCAGGGTCCGTTTCCAGCGCGATCCAGCCCAGCGGGGTATCGGGCGTCGCTTCCGCACCTTCAGCCTCGAAAGCGGCGGTGATGCGGGTTTGCGTGGCGGTGGGCATGTATTGCCACATGATCGAATGGAACATCGCCCGCGCTGTGCCGGGCTCAGCTGGCCGGGCGAGCATGGCGGAGGCAAAGTCCCCCGCATCGGCAGCGACGAGATCGGGTGGCTGCTGGCCCGCCAGCGCGATCGCAGCGTCGATCCGCGCCATGCGCTCACCAGCATCGGGCCAGACATAGGCCTTGAGGCGCAGCGCTGCTGCGGGGTCGGCGAGATTGATCGGAGCAATGTCGCAGCCCTTCACCGAAGTGATGGCGAACCCACCCGGCGGCGCAGGGGGCGATGCGCCGCGCCATGCGGGCACGATCCGCATCGGCGAATCCTGCGGGCCGACCTCGGTCTCGCCGAGCCGGAAGAAATAGCGATCGATCATGGTGTTGACCCCGGCACTAGCCCCCAGCTCGAACAGATCGAAGCGGGGCGAGCGCACCCGCTGCGCCAACCACAGCAGCCCGGCCATGATGCTGGCCGAGCGCCCGGCCTCATTGGTCTGCGGCGGGCCATCGAGCCAGGGCAGCAGCTGCGCATCGAACTCGTGGGTCAGATCGAGCACAAGCGCATCAATTGCCGCCTGATCAGTCAGCGCGCCCGCATAGACCGCACCCAGCCGTTCATCCGCGCCCGACAGCAGCAGGTGGTGAAAGCCCCCCGCAATCCGCAGCGGCATCGCATCCTTGAGCGTGAGCCCCGGCCAATTCGCGATCCGCCGTCCGGTGGCGGTATCACTCGCCCGCACCCCGGCGAGCGCCCGGATCACCCGCGCGGTGGCGGGGGCGCCGTTTTCTTCGGCATGACGGGCCTGCCAGTCGAGCGCGGCGGCGAAGTCTTCCAGCCCCATGATTCCCGCGTCGCTTGCCGCCATCACCATTGCCCTTTTGCCTCCTCGCCCTTAAGTGCGCGGCCAATCATGCCCAGTCTTGTCAATTCCAACAATCCCGGACAGCTGACCTTTGCTGTCCCCAAGGGCCGCATTCTCGATGAAGCGCTGCCGGTGATGGCGCGCGCCGGGGTGGTGCCTGATGCGGAGTTCCACGACCCTGCCAGCCGTGCCTTGGCCTTTGCATGCACGCGCGATGACATGCGCATGATCCGCGTACGAGCCTTCGATGTCGCGACCTTCGTGGCCCACGGCGCGGCACAGGTGGGCATCGTGGGCTCGGACGTGATCGAGGAGTTCGACTATGCCGACCTTTACGCGCCGGTCGACCTCGGCATCGGCATCTGCCGCCTCTCGGTTGCGCGGCTGGTGAGCGATGGCGAGGAGCCTGCCAGTGCCAGCCACCTCAGGGTCGCCACCAAATACCCCAACCTCACACGCCGCCATTTCGAGGCCGCCGGGGTGCAGGCCGAATGCGTCAAATTGAACGGCGCGATGGAGCTTGCCCCCTCGCTGGGCTTGGCGCGCCAGATCGTCGACCTGGTGTCGACCGGCAAGACGTTGAAGGAAAACGGTCTGGTCGAAACCGATGTCATCCTCGACATTTCGGCGCGCCTGATCGTCAATCGCACCGCCTTGAAGACCGACCCGCGCGTCGCCGCGTTGGTCGCCGCCTTCCGCCATGATGCCGAGCTTCGCAGCATGGAGGCCGCCGCATGATCAGCATCCTTTCCACCCTGCAGCCCGATTTTGCCGCCAAGTTCGACCGGATCGTCGATGCCCGGCGCGAGGCTGACAGCGATGTCGCAGGCCGGGTCACCTCGATCCTGCAAGCGGTGAAAGGTCGCGGCGATGCGGCGCTGGTGGACTATACCCAGCGGTTCGATGGCTATGCGCTGGCTGATGACGCCGACTGGTCGATCTCGCGCGAGCGCTGCGAGCAGGCCTATCGCGATCTCGATCCCGCCTTGCGCGACGCGCTCGAACTCGCCGCCGCGCGCATTCGTGCCTATCACGAGGCGCAATTGCCCGCCAATCGCGACTATGTCGACGCGGCGGGCGTGCGGCTTGGGGCGATCTGGCGGCCGGTGGACGCGGCGGGGCTCTATGTGCCGGGGGGCCGCGCGGCCTATCCCTCCTCGCTGCTGATGAACGCCATTCCGGCGCGGGTCGCCGGGGTCGAGCGGCTCGCGATTGTCACCCCGACGCCCAAGGGCCAGTCCAATCCGATGGTGCTCGCCGCAGCGCACATCGCGGGTGTGGACGAGATCTGGCGCGTCGGCGGGGCGCAGGCGGTCGGCGCGCTCGCCTATGGAACCGAGCGTATCCGCCCGGTTGATGTCATCACCGGCCCCGGCAATGCCTGGGTGGCCGAGGCCAAGCGGCAGTTGTTCGGCGTGGTGGGGATCGACATGGTCGCTGGCCCATCCGAAATCCTCGTGATTGCCGAAGGCAAGAACGATCCCGACTGGATCGCTGCCGACCTTCTTTCGCAGGCCGAGCACGACCCGACCTCGCAATCGATCCTCATCACCGATGATGCAGGCTTCGCGCGGCAGGTGGAGGATTGCATCGATTTGCAGATCACACAGCTCGCCACCGGCAAGACCGCGCGCGCCAGCTGGGACGCGCACGGGGTGATCATCGTCGTCAATGATCTGCTCGCCGAAGCGCCCGCGCTCGCCAATCGGCTTGCAGCGGAGCATGTCGAACTCGCGGTCGATGATCCCGAGCCTTACTTGCACGCCATCCGCCACGCCGGGAGCATTTTCCTTGGCCGGATGACGCCCGAGGCGGTGGGCGATTATGTCGCCGGGCCCAACCACGTGCTGCCCACCGGCAGGCGGGCGCGGTTCTCCAGTGGCCTCTCGGTGCTCGATTTCATGAAGCGCACCAGCTTTCTCGGGCTTGATGAGGCGTCCTTCGCCGCGATCGGCCCCGCCGCTGCGACCCTCGCCCATGCCGAGGGGCTGCCCGCCCACGCCAAGTCCGTGGAACTGAGGATCAAATGAACCAACCCGCCCGCTCCAAAGCGCGTTCCGCCGCGCGGCTTGCCGCCGTGCAGGCGCTCTATCAGCAGCACATGGAGGGCACCGCGCTTGCCCGCCTGCTCGACGAATTCCACCAGCACCGACTGGGCCGCACCATCGACGAGGATGCTTTCGACGAGGCCGAATATGCCGATGCCGAGGTGCCGTTCTTTGACGACATCGTGCGCGGCGTCGATGCGCGGCGCGACGAGATTGACGCGCTGGTGGCCACCAAACTCGCTGCCGGGTGGAGCCTCACGCGGCTCGACAAGGCGATGCTGCAAGTACTGCGCGCCGGCACCTACGAGCTCCTCGCCCGCGCCGATATTCCGGTGGCAGTAGCGATCAGCGAATATGTCGATGTCGCCAAGGCGTTCTTCGATGATGGGCAGGCGAAGTTCGTCAACGGCATCCTCGATGCTGTGGCGAAGGACGCGCGGGGCTGATTCTGCCCCCGTTCGCCCTGAGCTTGTCGAAGGGCTGCACTTTTCTTATCCGCTGGACCGGAGGAAGAGCAGGGCTTCGACAAGCTCAGCCCGAACGGGTGTGGATAAGCGATCTTGAACGAGCCTGACTTCATCGCCGCCTTGCGCAGCCTCCCGCTCCACCCCGGCGCGCGCGGGCTGGCGGATGACTGCGCCGTTCTGACAGTCGGCGGCGAGACCCTCGTCATCACCCACGACATGATGGCCGAGGGCGTCCATTTCCGCGAGGATGCCGACATGGCGGACGTAGCGTGGAAGCTGGTCGCGACCAACCTCTCCGACCTTGCAGCCAAGGGCGCGGTGCCGGTCGGCGTGTTGCTCGGGCACATGCTGGGGCGGGACGACGCGCGCTTCATCGCAGGGTTGCACGCGGCGCTCGCAGCCTTCGACACGCCCCTGCTCGGCGGGGACACGATTGCGGCCGCAGGCCCGCGCGCCCTCGGCCTGACGGCCATCGGGCGGGCG
>OFDC01000745.1_pt1 | contig 21423 bp, 15 predicted proteins | sample 1520941 | NCBI WGS metagenome assembly OFDC01 (sample SAMEA94258168, study PRJEB24077) | hot springs metagenome | biome: Aquatic biome; feature: Water | place: India | collected 2012-12-06 | depth 5 m | reverse complement strand
AAAAAATACGTCAAGCCAAGTTTGAAATCAATTTGGTAGATTATGCTGAAAGGCAAGGTTATCAGGTAAATAAACAAAAATCAACGGCAACCGATGTGATTTTACAAAAGAACATTGGACAAGAAAACTTTGATACTATTGGCGTTCGGTATTATCCCGAAACGGGTTATAAATACTGGACGGCGATGGACAGTAGTGACCGAGGTTCTTTGCTTGATTTTGAAAAAAATAAGAATCATCTTGACTTATCAAGTGCCGCAGGTAAAAGGGAATTATATCAGAAGATTGACGAGTTTTTAGGGAATCCTCCAACACAACAATCGGTAAAAGTGAAAGCTATTAGTAAAAAAGCGGAAACCGAAAAACGCTTGACCGACCGAGAATTGAACTTGTTGCCTTTGACTGATACCCGATATTTGGAAGGGCGTGGTATTACCGAAAAAACGTATCGTTCGCCCGAATTTCAATACCAAGTCTATAATGAAAAGGTTGTTTTGAGTGCGGGCAACTATCCGTCAAAAACTTACACAAATACAGTCTTTCCAATCCGAAATGAAGAGATTTTATTGGCAAAAATTCGTAGAAATGATGAAGAACTGGGCTATCGAGGCGGACAATTCAATAGAATTCAAGAAAAAAGAGAAAATGGCATTCATACTTCCAATTTTCCCAAACAGCAACTGGACAAACTATATTTGATTGAATCCCCAATTGATGCCATGTCTTATTTTGAGTTGAAATATGCAGAAATAAGGTCAAAGAATTTGCAAGTGGCATTTATTTCAACCGTTGGCAATCCGAGTAATTCGGCTTACAATACCATTCAAAAATTCATTAATGCTTCCGAACCGAAGCAGATTGTTTCATTGATGGACAATGACCGAGCAGGAAAAGTATTTACGATTAATCTTTTGGGCAGACTTTCAAAACCTGAGAACGATTTATCAAATAATATTAAAGCCGAAATCAATGTTAGCCAAAAGACGGAAGTAACTTTGAGTATCAATTTTTCTTATGATACCGATGAAAAACGTCGAGCAATGGCAAATAACTTAAAAGAATATTTGATTGACCCATTGAAAAATAATGTTGCCGAAGGGAGTGAAGCCGTTGTCAAAGTTTTAACTATAACCAAATCTACTCATAATGCTCAAATCGAAATCAAGTTCCCTTACGATAATGCCAATTTACTGACGGTTGAAAAAGGCTTGATTCAACTCAAAGGTTTAACCAATGAATTTTGCTTGGAACACCCCATTCAAAAAGATTGGAATGATGAATTGAAACGCCAAAAGCCTTTTGTAGTAGCGGTAGAAAAGCAAGGCGTTGAGCTACCCGAAAAACGATTTTCTCAAGGAGTTGAAGCATTTTCGTATGCCGAACAGCGGAGTGCCGCCCAGCAGAGTTTACAGCAGAAACAAACCGTAAAACTCTATTTAGAAAAATATAATCTTTCGCACGAAGTAGATAAACCACAGGTTTTTGCCATCATCAAACAAGGTGAAATTGAGGAAATTAACCCCATTTTAAAGCAAGAAGTTGAAAAACAGCAACGATACCTTTTACTACAACGCACATTACAAGAAGAAAAACTCTTGGCTTTGCAACTCAGCAAAGAGTTGTTTCCAACGAATGATTGTGTGATTGTCAAAACTACGCATCAAGTTAGTACACACCAACATTTTATTGAGTTTCAGAAAATTCAATCGGATGAAAAATTGGAGAATTTTGCAGGAATTGATAGACATTTTCAAGAAAAAATCAATATATCTGATTCCCAAAACTTCGTCATTACTTTCAATCAAAATACCAATTCGGTGCATTTAATGATGCTCCGTTTAAAGGAAAGTACCCAAATTGACAAAGATTTTATAGAAAAAAACAAAGGCTATTTAGCCGAAAAGTCAACACCTGAGAAAGAAGAAATACTCAAAAAAGACCTTGAAAGCCAGTGCGGAGAATTATTAGTTTCTGACAAAAAAGGTGCTATTATTGCCACGGCTGATTACAATGTCTCGATTGAAAATGGCAAGCCCATCATTCATAAGATAGAAAACTTTGAGTTTGACAAAATTAACCGTGAAGGGTTAGATATTGGGCTTATTAAAAATGATTTAGCTGACGGATTATCAAAAAATGCTATTGATGATTTTGTTTTTACACAGAAAAAAGAAGATAATTCGATGGAGGTTGGAATATGACTTTACCCTCATATTCTGTTTTTGAGTAGGGAAAATGTTCAAAAGTATTCCGTCATTTATTATCCCAAAACACAATTTTTTACCGATATTTACCCATTATTTCACTCCAAAAACAATACATGAATACTGCCGTACACAACAAATTAGTCTCTTTTATATGGTCGATTGCTGATGATTGCCTCCGTGATGTTTATGTCCGTGGAAAATACCGTGATGTTATCTTGCCAATGGTTGTTTTACGTCGTTTAGACGCTTTGCTCGAACCCACCAAAACAGCAGTTTTAGAAGAACTTGCTTTTCAAAAAAATGAAGTAGGTCTTACCGAACTCGACGAAAATGGTCTTAAAGAAGCCTCTGGCTACGTTTTTTATAATATCAGCGACTGGACTCTCCAACGCTTGCACGATACCGCCACCAATAGCCAACAAATATTACAAGCCAATTTTGAAGACTACCTCAATGGTTTTAGTGCCAATGTAAAAGAAATCATTGAGAAATTTAAACTCAAAAGCCAAGTGCGACACATGGCCACAAAAGATGTTTTGCTCGATGTGCTGGAGAAATTCACTTCGCCATACATCAATCTGACACCTTTTGAAAAAGCCGACCCCGAAGGCCGAAAACTCGCTCCGCTGAGTAATTTGGGTATGGGTTATGTGTTTGAAGAACTTATCCGAAAATTTAATGAAGATAATAATGAAGAAGCGGGCGAACACTTTACGCCTCGTGAGGTGATTGACCTAATGACGCATATTATTTTCGACCCTGTAAAAGACAAACTACCGCCCGTAATGACCATCTATGACCCTGCTTGCGGCAGTGGTGGTATGCTGACCGAATCTCAGAATTTTGTCAAAGACGAAGAAGGCGACATCAAAGCCAAAGGCGATGTTTATCTCTATGGCAAAGAAATCAACGACGAAACTTACGCCATCTGTAAATCGGATATGATGATTAAGGGCAATAACCCCGAAAATATCAGGGTGGGTTCTACGCTTTCGACGAATGAATTTGCGGGTACGAAGTTTGATTTTATGCTCTCAAATCCGCCCTACGGAAAATCTTGGGCGAGTGAGCAGAAATATATCAAAGATGGAAAAGAAACCATTGATAGCCGTTTTCAGATAAAACTCAAAGATTATTGGGGCATCGAAGAAGATGCTGATGCCATTCCTCGCTCTTCGGATGGCCAGCTATTGTTTTTGATGGAAATGGTTGATAAAATGAAACCACTCAGCCAAAGTCCGCTCGGCACTCGTATTGCTTCGGTGCATAATGGTTCGAGCTTATTTACGGGCGATGCTGGCGGCGGTGAAAGCAATATCAGACGCTACATTATCGAAAACGATTGGCTCGATGCTATTGTGCAACTGCCCAATAATTTGTTTTATAATACGGGCATCACGACCTACATTTGGGTATTGAGCAATAATAAAGCTACGCACCGCAAAGGCAAAGTTCAGTTGATTGATGCGGGGCAGCTTTACCGAAAATTGCGTAAGAATCTGGGTAATAAAAACTGTGAGTTTTCGCCCGAACACATCAAAGAAATTGTAGCGGTTTATACAAATCTGCAAGCCATTGAGCGAGTGGGCGAAGAAGGTATTGCCGCCAAAGTGTTTGATAATCAAGACTTTGGATATTATAAAGTAAGCATCGAACGCCCGAAACGCTTGAAGGCTCAGTTTAGCGAAGAACGAATTGCGGAGCTGCGTTTTGATAAATCTTTGCGTGAGCCAATGGCGTGGGCTTACGAAACTTTTGGCGAAGAAGTTTATACCAATCTCGAAAAACACCAAAAAACTATCTTGGATTGGTGCGAAAAACAAGAACTCAACCTCAATAATAAACAAGCAAGCACACTAACCAACCCCGCTACGTGGCAAAAACAAATAGATTTGCTCACGATGGCCAGCCAACTAATGACCGCCATCGGTACGGATGAGTACAGCGATTTTAATGTTTTCAGAAATGATATAGATGCCGAATTGAAGGCAAGCAAAAGCAAATTATCATCTTCTGAGAAAAACGCCATTCTGAACGCCGTGAGTTGGTATGACTCAACCGCCGAAAAGGTCATAAAAACTACGACCAAACTCACGGGCGAAAAACTCACGAAATTACTGGAGCATTTAGACTGTACCGAAAGCCAATTGGCTGATTATGGCTATTTTGCTACTGCAAAAGCGGGCGAATACATCGAATATGAAACAGAATCAGATTTGCGAGATACTGAAAATGTGCCTTTGAAAGAAAACATTTATGATTACTTTTTGCGTGAAGTAAAACCCCACGTGCCAGAGGCTTGGCTCAACCTTGATGCCACCAAGATTGGCTACGAAATCAGTTTCAATAAGTACTTTTATCGCCACAAGCCTTTGCGTAGTTTGGAAGACGTAACGACTGATATTTTGGCACTCGAAACCGAAAGCGATGGTTTGATTGCTGAGATTTTGGGGTTTTAGATTGCTGAATTTTGCAGACAAGTCTGCAAAATTAAAATATACTTCAATTCTGCAAATTGGTCAGACAGTGGCTGACCAATTTAAACACAAAAAGATTTTACGATGAATCAACTTGTTGATAACGAATATAAAAACTGGATTAAGGAGATAAAAGCCAAAATCCGAACGACTCAGCTCAAAGCCGCAGTTGCAATTAATAGCAGCTTGATTGAATTTTATTGGGATTTAGGCAAAATGATTGCCGAAAAACAAACGGCTTGGGGAACTCAATTTTTAGAAAGGCTTTCAAAAGATTTGAAAGAGGAATTTCCTGATATGGAAGGGTTTTCGGTTCGTAATCTAAAATATTGCCGTCAGTTTTATCAATTTTACGATATAGAGATTGGGCAACAAGCTGTTGCCCAATTTACGCAACAAGCTGTTGCTCAAATTCCTTGGGGGCATAATATTTTAATTTTCACCAAATCAACATCTATCAACGAGGCCTATTTTTATATTCAGCAGACCATCGAAAATGGTTGGAGTAGAGATATTTTGAGCTTACAAATCAAGAGCGATTTATACAGCCGACAAGGCAAGGCTATCACAAATTTTAGTAAAAATTTGCCTGCCGTTAACTCCGACCTTGCCGAACAACTCCTCAAAGACCCTTATAATTTTGATTTTCTGACACTTACCGAACCGTACAAAGAACGTGAATTAGAAAATGCGTTGGTCGAAAACATCACTAAGTTTCTTTTAGAACTTGGCACTGGCTTTGCGTATGTGGGCCGACAAGTGCCTATGGTTGTGGGCGGACAAGAATATTTTATTGATTTACTTTTCTATCATCTCAAACTCAGGGCGTTTGTGGTTATCGAACTCAAAGCTACCAGTTTTATGCCCGAATATGCGGGTAAACTATCGTTCTATTTATCTGCCGCCAACGATTTACTAAAACACCCGACCGACAACCCAACAATTGGTTTGATGATTTGCAAAGACAAAAACGATGTCGTTGCCGAATATGCCCTCAAGGATATTAACCAACCGATGGGTATTTCTGAATACCAACTAACCAAACTATTTCCGAGCGATTTTAAAAGTAGTTTGCCAACTATTGAAGAAATTGAAACCCAACTACAAAACCATGAAAAATAAACTACCAAAATACGATAATTATAAGCCCTCAAACGTCGAGTGGCTCGGTGAAATCCCCCAACATTGGGAGGTAACATCCGTTAAACATTTACTATCAATTCCCATCACAGATGGTCCACATACTACACCTGAACTCTTAGAGGAAGGAGTCCCATTTATCTCTGCCGAAGCTATTAAAAATGGGAAAATTGATTTTTCAAAAAAAAGAGGCTTTATTTCAAAAAAAGAGCATAAGCTTTTTTCAAAAAAATATAGTCCCCAAAAAGGAGATATTTATATGGTAAAATCTGGAGCAACAACAGGGAATGTTGCTATGGTAAATACTGATGATGATTTTAGTATTTGGTCTCCTTTAGCTGTATTTAGAGCTAATAATAAAAAAATACATGCTAATTATCTTCATTTTATATTACAATCGACATATTTTAAAAATGGAGTTGAGTTAAGTTGGAGTTTTGGAACACAACAAAATATTGGTATGGGAATCTTATCTAACCTACCAATTGCTTATGGAAATATTTCCGAGCAAGAAAAAATAGCTCAATTTTTGGATGAAAAAACCACCAAAATCGACCAAGCCGTAGGAATAAAACAACGCCAAATTGAACTACTGAAAGAACGCCGCCAAATACTGATTCATCGGGCTGTAACTCGTGGCGTGGATACCAATGTACCTTTGAAAGATAGTGGCGTTGAATGGATTGGAGAAATTCCTGAGCATTGGGAGGTGAAAGCGTTAAAGTTTTCAACAAAGATATTTAGAGGTAAATTTACGCACCGACCAAGAAATGATGAAAGATTATATGATGGGATTTATCCATTTTTCCAAACAGGTGATGTCGCAAGAGCTGATAAATTTCTTTCTGAATACAAACAAACGCTGAATGATTTTGGTCTTAGAGTTTCTACCTTATTCCCCAAAGGTACAATTGTAATGACAATTGCTGCAAATATTGGAGATATTGCTATTTTAGACATAGACGCTTGCTTTCCTGATAGTATTGTAGGGTTTAATCCGATGCAATTTTTGGAAAGAGATTTTCTTTATAATTCTCTTTTGGCAATGAAAGAACAGTTCATGAGTTCAACAATAAAAAATACTCAAATGAATTTGAATGTTGATAGAATTGGCACAAACTCAATAGCAATTCCACCTATCGAAGAACAAAAAGCGATAGTTTCACACATCGAAAACATTTCCGCCAAAATCTCAAAAGCGATAGGTTTAAAAGAGCGAGAGATAGAGGTTTTGAAGGAGTATAAGAGTAGCTTGATAAACAGTGCCGTAACGGGGAAGGTGAAAATTGGTTAAAAATGATAACTTTGTATCAAATAAAATATACAAAATGAGAATTGCATTTAAGAAATTAACTGGTGAAGAGATATATTTAACTCCTATCAAACAAAATGAAGAAGGGCTTTATTATTTGTTGGATGAGAACTCTTTTCCGTGGATTGAACTAAAATTAGAAAATAATAAATTTAATCTACTCAGCAGAAACTTAGAAATTGATGGAAGTAGAGAAGAGGTTCAAGAAAAATTAGATGAACTTCTACTCAAAGTTATAGAGCAAGAGCAATCAGGAACAGAAAACACCGAAACGGAGGCAGCTCCTGATAATCCTTACGACCCCGATTCAATAAAAGTACAAACCAAGCCATTCAATATAAAGCTTATCTATGATATGATTGAGAGCGGTGATATTGATTTAAACCCCGATTTTCAAAGAAACTTTGTGTGGGATAATCTTCAAAAATCAAGACTAATAGAATCAGTTTTGCTTCGTATTCCACTACCAATGTTTTATTTTTCAGAAGACAACGAGGGCTTAATTACGGTAGTAGATGGCTTACAAAGGCTTACCACCATTAAAGAATTTATGGATAATAAGTTTGCTCTGCGTGGACTTGAATACCTTAAAGATAGCTGTGAAGGAAGATATTATTCTGATAAAAACAAAGACGGAACTCCCAATAACTTAAATGGTATTGACCCTAAATATTTTAGATGGTTCAATATGACACAGTTTACTGTCAATGTGATAGACCCATCATCACCAGCAAAAGTAAAATATGATATATTCAGACGTATCAACACAGGAGGAAAACCACTGAATAATCAAGAGATTAGAAATTGTTTGGCAAGCAAAAATCTAAGGGATATTTTAAACGAAATGACCCAACTCCCTGAGTTTAAGCAAGCAACTGATTATAGTATTAAAAGCACTCGTATGGAAGACCAAGAAGTTGCCCTTCGATTTATTTGTTTTTATAGATACTACGCAGAAGATGCAAGTTTAAATAATTATAATGGTAATATGGAAATCACCTTAGATGATGCAACCGAAGCGTTAAATAAGCTAAGAAAGGATGATTTAAAAGTATATGTGAATTTATTCAAAAGAGCCATGAATAATGCAAAACATCTATTTGGGCGATACGCTTTTCGTAAAATAATGCTTCGACATCTTCAACCAGGGGCCAACAAACAACTCATCAACAAAGCACTCTTTGTGAGTTGGTCGGTTTTATTAGCACCATTTGAAACAAAAAAAATCGAATCAAATTATTCTACACAGTTATTGGCTGAACCCTTAGCAAATAGCATTGAGTATGACAAGGATTTGTTCAACTATCTCTCGTATGGTACTAACGGAAAAGCCAATCTACAAAAAGCATTTGAAGCGGCAAAAACTATCATTCAACAAAACTTAAATAATAATGGATAATTTACTAATCCAAAACTTTAAATGTTTTCAAGATGTGGCTATACCTATCAATGCCCTAACTGTAATGGCAGGTGCAAACGGAAATGGTAAAAGTACAGCTATTCAAGCACTTCTTTTTTTAAGAAAGACAATTGAAGAAAATTGTAAAATTTTTGAAGAACACTACATAACCGAAAGAGCTGAAATAGACAGTAATGTCTCTCTAAATTCGGGTTATATGCTCTCATTAGGTAACAGTGGATTTGTACTTAACCGTCAATTAAGTGGAGATGAAATTATTATTGGATTGAGTAATGATACGAAAGAACTTATAGTAAATTATCAAACTGATATTACAGAATCTCAACTTTTTTTAAAAGCTCAAAAAATCACCCCAACGGTGGCAGCGATTTTACCAATTTTAAAAAAAGAGTTTTATTACCTTAATGCCGAACGCATTGGTCCAAGAGTAAGTCAAGCCATACAATTCTTTGATTTTCCGAATGCTGGTTATCAAGGAGAATTTGTTGCACAACTAATTGCGGGAACAAATTATACGCTCTCAATAGAAACTGAAAGAAGACATCCTAAAAATCAGAATCCAAGATTAGAACAACAAGTAAATGCGTGGTTAGATGAACTTATGCCAGGAGTAAATATTGTAGCCAAACAGAGCATTGAAACCTTAACAGCACAAATTCAAGTCGAAAATCAATACACAAAAGGAGACCCAACGTTGGCAACCAATATTGGTTTTGGAATTAGTTATGTTTTACCTATTATTGCTACTGGCTTAATTGCAGCTAAAGGCAGTTATATGATTGTTGAAAATCCAGAAGCTCATTTACATCCGTCTGCTCAGTCAAAAATTGGGCGTTTTTTGTCAATGGTTGCTCAAAGCGGTGTAAATGTAATAGTAGAAACTCACAGCGACCATGTAATAAATGGTATTCAGATAGCATCAGCAAAGAAAGAAATTGATAATAGCTCAGTAATCATAAATTTCTTTTCACAGACAGAGGATAATCCACAGCCTATGATAGACAATATATTTATCAACCAAAAAGGTGAACTATCAAAATGGCCAAAAGGTTTTTTTGACCAAACTCAAATTGATTTTGCTGAACTATTTATAATTCGTAAAGGATGAACAACTTTTTTTTACTAAACAAAGCGATTGATTTGAAGGATTATGATATGTTTATTGAGGGAATGTCAGAGTTAATCGTTATAAAGAAAAACTCAAATACAAATGATGTTTTTTTTAGGCATGAATCAATATGGAATCTATTAGATTCTTTAGGAATTTATAGAAACTTTGGTCAAACTGAACAGGTCATTCTGACTTATATTTCTCAACTAATAGAAAGTAAAAAATATCATTTTGACGAGGATTCTATAGATAATGAATATAAATATGACTGTAATGGTTTTCTGGGAATTGAATTTCAACAATTAAATATTTCTAAGAATAGACAAATAACTAATTCTTCAGCGTATGCAACATTTGTAAATGAATGTAACAAGAAACATGCTATGAATTCTATTGAGGATTTTTGGAATGTAAAAGAACAAATATTTCCTAAATTAGTATTTTGCTTAAATGTAGAGCAACAGATTAAACATCTTTCCGCAAATGATGATAGATTTAAGTTGCTTTTTTCAAAACTCAATGTTCTAAATAAATTTACAGAAACTTGGCAATCAGGAGTATTTAATAATAATATGTTAGGATTGGATAATAGCCCAGATACTCCAACACGTGTGAAAGATACTATTGAACTTAGAACATTTAGCTGTCCAAATATTGGTCCACAAGTATTTAGCCTTCACATAAAGTGGTATTTTGGAAGCGAACCCTTCAGATTATATTTTTATCCAAATAGTTCAGACCATAAGGTTTATATTGGATATATTGGAGCAAAAAAAGAAATAGGTTTCTAATTGTAATTTATTTATGCCAACCAACACAACCGAAGCCGCTTTAGAAGCAGCCATTGAAACTAAACTAACAGGCACTTGCCTCGAAAACCTCCGAACAGTGGGCCATTTGGCCGAACATCCATCATTCTATCGTGCTGGCAATGGTTACTATATCGGCTCGGCCAATGATTTCAATGCAAAATATGCCATTGATGAAGTCAGGTTTTGGCATTTTCTGGAAACTACACAAAAAGAAGAACTCGAAAAACTCCAAAAGCAAAGCGACTGGAAACTAAAAATATTGGAGCGGCTCGACCGAATGATAAAAAAATACGGCATCTTACGTATTCTTCGCAAAGGGCTGGAAGTTGATGATGCCCATTTTACATTCTTGTATCAGCTACCACTCGCAAGCAGCAGCGAAACCGTCAAACGCAACTTCGAGAGCAACGAGTTTAGCGTTAGCCGACAAATACGGTATTCGCTCACTAATCCACGAGAAGAGATAGATATGGTGCTGTTTATCAATGGATTAGCTTTCGCAACGCTCGAACTAAAAAACCATTGGACAGGACAAAATGCCAAAGTTCACGGGCAAAACCAATACCGCACCAAACGAGATATTGCACAGCCCTTACTCAATTTTGGGCGTTGCGTGGTGCATTTTGCCGTCGATACCGACGAAGTATATATGACCACAAAACTCGACGGTTTAAATACCTTTTTCTTGCCGTTTAATTTAGGCAATAATTACGGCAAAGGCAACCCCTTAAACCCTTTCGGACACAAAACGGCGTATCTTTGGGAAGAAGTGTTGACTCGTCAGAGCGTAGCCAATATTATTCAACATTTTGTGCGTTTTGATGGCAAAGACACAGACCCATTGAGCAAGAAAAATCTGTATTTTCCACGTTATCACCAAATGGATGTTGTGCGAAAACTCATTGCCGATGCCAGCAAAAACGGTGTTGGTCAGAGCTATTTGATACAACACTCGGCAGGTTCGGGCAAATCGAACTCGATTACGTGGGCGGCTTATCAGTTGATAGAAACTTACCCCGAAAACGACCAAGTAAACGGCAGCAAGGGGATAAACAACCCTTTATTTGATTCTGTAATTGTTGTTACTGACCGCCGATTGCTCGATAAACAGCTCAGAGAGAATATTAAAGAGTTTTCGGAGGTAAAAAATATTGTTGCCCCTGCCTATTCATCAAAAGAACTCAAAGAAAACCTTGAAAGTGGCAAGCGGATTATCATTACTACGATTCAGAAATTTCCGTTTATTGTTGATGGCATAGCCGATTTAAGCGAAAAACGCTTCGCTGTAATCATTGATGAAGCCCACAGCGGACAAAGCGGCACGGCTTCTGACAACTTGAACAGAGTCATGGGCAGTAATACTGAGAGCAGTAATACAGAAGGAAATGATGAAGAAATTGATATTCAGGATAAGATTTTAGAGGCGATGCGTTCACGCAAGATGCGTGGCAATGCCTCCTATTTGGCATTTACAGCTACGCCAAAGAATAATACGTTGGAGAAATTCGGTGTCAAACAAACCGATGGAAAATTCAAGCCATTTCATTTGTATTCGATGAAACAGGCCATTGAAGAAGGTTTTATTTTGGATGTTTTGGCCAATTATACCACTTACAAAAGTTATTATGAAATAGAAAAATCGGTAGAAGACAATCCGCTTTTTGATACGGCAAAGGCCCAGAAAAAACTCAAAAAATTTGTGGAACAAAACCGAGAGCCAATTGCCACCAAAGCCGAAATTATGCTCGACCATTTTACAACAAAAGTTGTGAACACGAAGAAATTGAAAGGCAAAGCCAAAGGCATGGTCGTAACACAAAGTATTGAGTCGGCAATTAGGTACTATTTTTCATTACAAAGAATATTGAAAGAAAAAGGCAACCCTTTTAAGATAGTGATTGCATTTTCAGGCAAAAAAACTGTTGATGGCATAGAATATACCGAAGATAGTATCAATGGCTTTGCAGAAAAAGATACCAGAGATAAATTCGGCGAAGACGATTATAGATTGCTCGTAGTAGCAAACAAATATTTGACAGGCTTTGACCAACCGAAGTTGGCGGCAATGTATGTTGATAAAAAACTTCAAGGCGTATTGGCAGTGCAAGCCTTATCGAGATTAAACCGAGCCGCCGATAAACTGGGTAAGAAAACCGAAGATTTATTTGTGCTGGATTTCTTCAACTCGACCGATGATATTAAGGCAGCGTTTGACCCATTTTATACTGCAACAAGCCTAAATAAAGCCACCGATGTAAACGTATTGCACGACCTAAAAGCAAGTTTAGATGCTGTTGGAGTTTATGAAAATGCCGAAATCGAAGATTTTATTGAAAAATATTTTGGCGGTGTTGATGCACAATTATTAAGTCCAATTATTGACGTATCGGCCGAAAGATTTAATAATTCTTTGGAACTCGAACACGAAGCAAAGGCTGATTTTAAGATAAAAGCCAAGCAATTTGTGAAAATTTATGGGCAAATGGCCGCAATTTTACCTTTTGAAATGGTCAAATGGGAAAAGCTTTTTTGGTTTCTAAAATTTCTAATTCCAAAACTTATTATTGCTGACCCTGCCAATGATGCTATTGATGAGCTGCTTGATTCAGTCGATTTATCGACTTATGGATTAGAAAGGGTGAAATTGAATGCCAGTATCGAATTAGATGATTCAGAAACAGAGCTTGACCCACAAAACTCAAATCCAAGAGGCACACATGGCGAAATCCAAGAAGACCCACTTGATTTGATAATTAATAGTTTCAATGAGCGATGGTTTCAAGGCTGGGAAGCAACACCCGATGAACAGCGAGTAAAGTTTATCAGCCTTGCCAAACAAATGCAAGCCCACCCAGATTTCAAAGAAAAGTACGAATCAAACGTTGATTCTCAAAACAGAGAGATAGCCTTCAACAAAATCTTTGAAGAAGTGATGGGTAAACAACGAAAAACAGAATTGGAACTTTATAAGCTAATCTCGCAAGACCAAAGTTTCAAAATAGCTATGCAAGACACAATCAAGCGAATCCTTCGGTTTTGATTTACTTCGTAACCCTTACCTAATCGGTAAACGACTACCATCAGTTTACCGATTAGGTAAATTTACTCTCTCCAAACTCACAAATCACTGAGCCGACCCGCACAAAGGCACATTGCCAGCTTGCAGAAAAAGCAAACTGTCAAAGAGCCTTTTTCTCTTTGCACCAGCGGGAAGCGGACTGCATTACGTTTGCCCCACGCACATTTTTTCACACTGTGCATCGAAAATTACGAGAAATAGTCTGACAACCGCAAGCCTTCACTACGTCATTTGATTTTTTAGCTCTTCACAAAACCCAACGCACCGTAAACCATCAAGTGGGCTTGCAATCGAGGAGCAGTCTCCCTGTCATTCTATTCTCGTGTTGGAATCGGCGATTGCTCGTGCGAGTGCTGGGCTACTTAATTTTAATCATTTTTACAATGAAAACTTCACAAACACCTCAAATTTATGTTGGTACTTACGCTAAATACAATCAAGGCTCAATCTTTGGCGAATGGATTGATTTAGAAATTTACGATACAAAAGATTTTTTCTTTGAGTATTGCAAAGAGCTGCACAGCGATGAAGAAGACCCAGAGTTTATGTTTCAAGATTACGAAAATATTCCTAAAAAGTTGATTTCTGAATGCTCAGTAAGCCATAAATTATTCGATTACGTTGAAGCCATCAAGGATATGGAAGATGAGTCCATTGAGGCTTTGGGCTTATTGATTGACGATAAAGACATCAATGAAGATACAGATTTTGAAGAGTTGATGCAAGAATTTAGAGATGAGTATCAAGGCTATTACGATGGCTCAGAAGGAACAGAACTTGAGTTTGCCTACAAATACATTGACGAGCATGGAATTTTAAATGAAATGCCACAACATCTACAAAACTACTTCGATTACAAAGCTTATGCACATGACCTATTCATTGAAGACTTTGTAGATTATGATGGTCATGTTTTTCGTAGATAGAATTAGGGGGCAACCCCTTTTTTGTTCAAAAATGAACGGTATTAACTTTCATGTATTTGTTATTTTACTAAAATACTAAAGTTAAATACTCATACTATCTCATGGAAGTAAAATTTTTGTTAGACAAAAAAGCAAAGTGTATGAAAAAGTATAGGGTTAAGGTGAATTAGTTAAGGCTTTGCTATAATTCTATTCAATCCTAATGTATTTATTCTCATATTTACCATTTGGAGACTTGCATTAAAATGATTTGCAATTGAAGGTACTTCCATTTTTTGATAAATTGTCCATATCAATCCATCTTTAGGAATCTGCAAAGCCGCTCCTAACCATTTTGCTTCTTCTTCATATATCGGATTTATTACAACCATTTCTTTTGGTAAACAGCCAAGAACATCAAAAGATGGATAAGGATGCTTCTGGATGAAGTGAGCTAACTCATGCATAATATCACTTTGACGCCGTGGCTCAGAATGGTGAGGATTATGAAGAATTATAGGCTTTTGTTGGTGATTTGGCATAAGTAACGCAGACCAATCATCATACGTTTTACCATCATTTGGTATTAAATCCCAAATTGATAAAACCCGAACCCCTAAATGCTTAGCGAGTTCAAAGGCACATAATTTATCATACTTTTTTAAACCTAATGCTTGTCTAAATTGTAGGGATTTACGTTCAGCTTCTGCTTTAAACCCTCTTATTAAGAGATTATTTTTCACTTGTGTTCAAAGATTCAGTTTTGGGAATATGCAATTTCAATAACTTTTAATAGCATTTCGATAGTATCTGGCCGTAATTGTTTTTCTGAGCGTAAGTGAGCTACGATTCTTTGTTGGTTATTTCCAGAAGTATCTTTTTCATCTTGTTGAATAATAAAAGTATCTGTTTTTTCTCCAAGCCAGTTGCATATTTTGATAAAAGTATCAACATCAGGAGTATTCCCTAATTCTATTCTTGAAAGAGTTGCAGAACTTACTCCTCCAATCTCTATTGCAGCTTGTCGTAAGCCCATTTTACCTCTTTTTGCTTTTATCATTGAGGCTAATAATTGATTATCAAGACTTGTTGCCATTGCTTATAAGTATCATTTGTGAAAATAATTAAAAATATGTCTCACTAATGAAACGTTTTTGTTGACTTAATTGTATTACAAATGAAACAAAAATTAATGAATTATACATTAATGAATCAAGTTAATTTTAATTTAAACACAAAATTATGGAATTTAGTAAAACAAAACACCTTGAAGACGTTGTTTACAGCCACAAAATGACTCATATTCAGTCAATAATGGATAAGGCTCTGAAAAAGAGAGATGAGATTAAGGATGCCTTGAAAGACAAATATGGTAATAAACGGCCAACTTGTGCAATCAATAGCGGTTCTTATGCCAAACATACTGCGATAAATATAAAATTTGATATTGATATTAGCCAGCCTTTTAAACATGACAGTTTTACTACCTTACAAGAAATGGCGGATGATGTTTTCAATTATTTTAGTACAGAATATAAAGAAAAGGATAGCCAATTAACTCAGGTAAGAAAACAAACGAAATCAACTGGGTTAACTTTCGACCTTGAAGGTGATATTATTTGTATGGATGTTGTGCCTGGAAGAGAACTTACACAAGATGATTATGTCGAAACTAATCGTTTGAAACTTTATGTAAGAGAGGAAAATGAACAAGATGCTACTTCAACACTAACTAATATTCAGAATCATACTGAGCATATTAATGGTAAATCAAAAGAAAGACCTGTTATTAGACTTTTAAAGGTTTGGAAACATAACAAAGGGAAAAAATATATAAAATCCTTTTTTCTTGAATTAATAGTGATTCGTGCATTTAAAAATGAAACTACGATTCCAGTTGATTTATGGGAACGGTTAAAAAAAGCGATGGAATTTATTAGAGATAACGTTGAGACAATCAAATTAGAAGACCCAGGCAATAGCAATAATATTGTTTCCAATGATTTGACAGAGCAAGAAAAGAAAAATCTATCAAATGATATGAAAACAATGTTGGAGAGAATAGAGGAGCGTTCTGAAAATATCAAAATTTATTTTGCTGTTAATGAAAAGTATGCTCCAAAAGAAGAAAGTGATGGCAATAAAAGTGCAGCAATTTTAGGAACTTCAAGATTTAGTTGATGGAAGAACGACTCTCTATTATTAATAGCATTTTCCAACAAGATGCAGAAATTAATCTATTGGAAACATTCAAATTCACGGAAAATGGATTTTGTGGTAGTATAAAGTTAGATGCTTCACCTAAAGATTCACTGGTTTTTGATGTAATTATTCAGAAAAACTATCCTTTCCTTGATTGCGGAGCTAAATCCAGTAAGTTTTTTTGTAAAAATGTATCTGGCATTTTACATATTAACGAAGATAGGTCTGTATGTTTAGTTGTTCCTAAATCGGCAGATTTAACAACAAGATTATTGATTGAAATTGAAAAGCTAAAAGAATGGAGAGATAAATATTATATAAGAAACGAAAAAGATGAAAAGTATGATTACTTGATTGTTCCAAATCAGAATGATACCACTTTTCTATTTACAGATATAAAGACGACCTTTGTTAAAGATGATTTTGGTGTTTTTGAGGCAGTTGAATGGAAGCCATCTGAAAAGGGGAATGGTTATTACTATATTACAAAAATTAATAATACTTCGTGTGAATGGTCGAAAAGAATTCATTCACAACCAACAATAGTAAAAGGATTTTATTATTTTTTAGGTAGAGAACCGATTGGAAAAGGAAATATTAGCTTTGAAAATTGGGCAGAGTTGAATAAGGCTTTTAACCAAAAATTCGCCGAAAGATTATATAAATTGAAAGAAAACAAAAATGAATTGTTGAGTATTTTAATAGGGTATAATCTTCCAAATTCCGATGAAATTCATTGGCAAGCTATAGTAGTACAAACAAATCATATTCCTATTAAAAGTATAAGAAAAGTAACTAATTATTACGAATTTAGATTTGAAGATTGTAAAATTCAATGGGCAAAAGCAATAAATATCTCACCGATGAGATTTTTTGGACGTGGAGCTACTACAAAAAAATTGCAAGAAAGTAACATTTTGATAATTGGTTGTGGAGCAATTGGAAGCAGTTTAGGGAAAGTTTTAGCAAGAGGTGGTTGTAAATTTATTGATTTTAGTGATTTTGAAAATATTGAGCCTGGAAATATTTGCCGTTCGGAATACTTTCTAACTCAATCGGGAAATTTTAAAGCATTGAGTTTGATACTTCAATTAAATTTGATTTCTCCCTTCATAGAAAGTCAATTTAGATACATTGAAAAAGATATTTCGACCGAAGGTAAAAGAAAGCAAAAAGAAGAGTTGAATCATTATGATTATATCTTTGATTGTTCATCGGATGACGAATTGTGTATATATTTGGATAGCTTAGACCTTGTAAGTACGATAATTAATATTTCAATTTCTAATAAAGCCCAAGAAATGGTTTGTGCGATAGGACGTTCCACAATTTGGCAGGATGTTAATGAGATATTCTTTGAATTAGACCACTCAGAAAAAATCTTATTTTATGAAGGAACAGGTTGTTGGAGTCCAACCTTTGAAGCATCTTATTTTGATATAAACGGTTTACTCAATTTAGCAATCCAAAATATCAATTATAGGTTAGAAAAGCAATTAGATTTAAACACATTTTTAGTAAAAAGTGTAGAACGTAACGGATATTTAAACTTAGAAATTATTGATTATTAGTTGTATAAACCCCGATATAGATTTTAGAGTGCTATTTTCAGAGGCTTTATTGGAGAAAATGATACTATTAGGAAAATCTTTCTATCCGAAAGAATTTGGTGGCATATTAACAGGAATCAGAGAGAAAGATTTTTGGGTCATTGTGGATATTGAAGTGCCTACGAAGTTTGAAAGCCAAAAGTCAGGATTTATCCGCCATGCAGATTTTTTGAATGATTATTTGCAGAAAATTTTTGTAGAAAGTAATTCAAAGATAGAATATTTAGGCGAATGGCATACTCACCCAAATGGTTCAACACAATTTAGTCTACAAGATTTATCAAGTATGAAAGAAATTGCTAATAATCCTGAAATAAAAAATACAACACCATTATTGATAATTTTAGGCATTGGTAATGATATAAAATATCAATGTTACAGTTTAAAATCAAATCAATTAATCAAATTTGACCATATTTAAGATTACTTATAAAGTTTAACATCATGGGTAAGATAAACATTGCAGAATTATTTGAAGGATTACAAAATCAAATGATTGCTCAATTAAATATTAATAGACAGTTTATTACACATCCTGGTTCTAAGGGCGATGCTTTAGAAAACGCATGGATTGAGTGGCTCAGTAATTATCTCCCAAATAGATATAGTGTAGATAAAGCTATTGTGATTGACTTTGAAGGAAATACGAGTCATCAAATAGATATAGTTATTTACGATAATTGGTACACACCATTTATATTTTCCCAAAATGGATTTCATTATATACCAGCCGAAGGTGTTTATGCTGTTTTTGAGGTGAAACCCGATATAAATGGCTCTGTTGAAGGTAAAAGTTATATCCAATATGCTTGCGAAAAAATAGAAAGTGTTAGAGTTCTGAAAAGGACATCAACATCAATGATAAACTCTGGAAATTTTACATCAGCAAGACCATTAACAAAAATCATTGGAGGAATTTTAACAAGTACAAATACCTTTACACATAGAGATAACAATACAATTGAAAAACATCTTAAAGAACAGACTGGATTTAAGGGTATTGATATTGGTTGTATTGCTGATTATGGCAGCTTTTATATTGATTATTCGGGAAAAGAGAATGTAGAGTTGAAAGATTTTAATGATAGATATACCGATTACTACGAGAGCAGGGTTATAAATAAAATAATATTTAGCCAAACAAGTAATTCGGTAGTTTCATTTTTTTTACAATTAACTCGTTATCTGCAACAAGCTATTGGAACAGTACCAGCTATAGACTTAAATGCCTATTCTAAAGCGATTAATTTTACAATTGATGAAGAACTTTGATTTTATTTTAAATTTATAAATACCTGATAGAATGAAAAGAGCTATTAAATACACTGCTGTTGGAATTGTTTCTGGAGTAATACTTTTTTTAATTATTTATGGCATTAGCCAAATTTCAGCACAAAAAAAAGAGGGCAAAGCTAAGACTTTAAAAGATTATCTTGATAATCTGAACATTGATGAATTGAAAAAAGAAGCTATCAAAGGAGCTTTTGTTGGTGGCGGAGTAGCTTTAGGTATTTTTGGTATTAAAGCACTATTTGAATATTTAAGAAAAAATGAGACAGAAAAAACTTCTACACCCTTTTATGGTGAAAAATTTGTTCGGAACAAATTAAAAGAAATAAAACAATCATTTCCAGAATTCTCCGAAGAAGAGTTGCATTTTAATTTGATAAATAATTTATGTGCGACAGAATTTGAAAACGAATTAGCTATTCCCCCAAAACTTCATGGTTCAAGAGCCAAAAAAGTTTCACATCCTACATCTTCTGATTATGATATAGCTCTGGTCTTCAATAAAGGAAAATCAATTGAAGAAAGATATGAAAATACCTTTAATAGACTCAAACCTGTATTAGAAAAAATTGGATATACCGTTCGAGACCAAAGGTTTTCAACAGGAATTATTGTCCAAAAGGATGATGGTTCAACATTTAGTATAGATATATTGCCTGCAAAAGTAACTTCAAACTTTCATTCTAATGGAGATTTGATAATTTGGAATAGTGTTGAAAAGACTCGACAAAAAACTAATATTATTGGTCATAATCGTCAATTTGTAGGAAATTTTGAGGCAAGAGATACGACATTGCTAATTAAGGAGATAAAGAATAAAACTGGGATGAAATTATTTTCACCGATTATTAACAAGATAGTGCCTGATATTATAAGAAGAAAAGGTGGCTATTCTAAATTTGGTAATTTAAAATTGGCCATTGGTTCATTAGCTCGGAAATTTGATAATATGGCCATTCAAGACCCATTCAATTCAAATAATAACTATTTGGAAAAATATTCTATGAAAGAGAAAAACCAAACACAAAATTTACTTTATGACATTCTTGATGATTTAAACGAAAAACCAAAAAACTTAGAAAAATATTTGTAATCTTAAAATTGAAGATTACAAAGTTTTATGACTTTTAACTATCTCATTTTCACTCCTATCGCTTCATCGGTATTGATAAAGCACTGATTCTACTCACACACAGGCTCGATGTCAGTTATCCGAATACTTTCAGGAGAAAGCTCGAAGTAAGTCTACTAAGACTTCATTATTAACAAGGAACAATTTCAGCTCTCACCGTTCCATCAGTGCTGAAAAAGCACCGATTTCACTCACACACAGCCACATTGCTTGTCAGCTTTGAGACAATCAATAAGCCTGCTAAGGCTTGACTACATTGATTTTCAATAAGGAACAATTTTAGTTTGCCCCACTTCATAAGTAGAACGAAAGGATAAACGTTCGTTCCTCACTTATTTATCCTTTCATTATACCCATTTCGTTCGCACTAAGGCACACCGCTCACCAGCTCTGCGGCAATCGGTAAGCCAATTTCTCTGCTACATTAATTTAAAAATTTACATCCAAATTTCTCTCAAAAACTTCGAGATAATATACTTGTATTACCATATTTATTACTCAATTTCAAAGCGAAAATCTACTCAAAACCCTCTTTAGCGGAAGGGAAAAGAAGACGAATCTTGTTTGCCGATTCTATCCCATTTACTTCAAAAAACACCGTTTCTGCCGTATCTTTATATTATCAAACAAGGAGATAATAAGCTAATAATCAACATATTAACTTATCAAAATAATCATTTTAATCTTTAATTTATACAATAATGAACAAGACAATTTTAATCGGAA
>OFDC01000744.1_pt1 | contig 21424 bp, 10 predicted proteins | sample 1520941 | NCBI WGS metagenome assembly OFDC01 (sample SAMEA94258168, study PRJEB24077) | hot springs metagenome | biome: Aquatic biome; feature: Water | place: India | collected 2012-12-06 | depth 5 m | reverse complement strand
CATCGAACGTCAGCAGCGCCGGGTCGATGAATACCGAGCCACCGGTTGACGTGACGGAACCCAGGATCGCTTCATTGACGATCGTGATCGACAGATCGCCCGCCGACTCAAGCTGGTCGGCAACAAGGTCATCGCCGGTGATGGAAAGCAGGCCACCTGCACTCGCACTCGTGCCTTCGATTGACGGCGCATCGATCGACAGATCACCGCCGACCACAATATCGCCGAAGGTGACGGCGGTGCCACCAGTGAGGGACAGGTTGCCGACGTCGGACGCCGTACCCACATGAAGCGAAGTTGCCGCATCAAAAGTGCCGTCAAAGCCAGCCAATGAGAGGGAGCCGATGCGGATTTCGGCCGCGGCTGAAACTGCGCTGGTTGCGCCGAGCGAGAGAATGCCTGTGCGTAGCGCGCCGGCAGCAGCAAAGCTCTCCTCGGTTTGGCCGCCGACTGCGACTGCCGAAGTCAGCTCACGTGCCGCAACGAGAGAGGTGGCATCGATGTCACCTCCGATCGCGAGTCCGATGTCGCTGACCGTCGCTTCGATATTCCCGGTGCCCGACAGGTTGGCAGCGGCTGTCAGGCTGATGAAGCCCCCTTGCAGCGATGAACCGCCAAGAACAGCGATGCCGCCTTCCTCGGACGTGATCGAAAGGCCATCGACCGCTGTAATCTGTGCTGAAACCTCGGGACCGCCGATGGTTATGTCACTGGTCGCGTAAAGCACGACGGACTTGCCTGATATCGCGCCGTTAGAGCGTATATCGAAGGCCTTGAAGTCTCCGTCACCGATGCTGACGAAGTCAGCGGAGTTCACGTCTCCGATGCAGATCGCGCCCTCGAGGCAATCCGCATCAAGCGCATCGCCATCGGTTCGGCGGATCGACGATGCCGATATTGCTCCGGTGACATCCGCGCGGAACGATGCTCCGGCAAAGCTTGCCAGACGAGCATCGATGGCAGCGCCGGAAATCTCGACGCCGCCTGTGCCAGCATCTATTGCCGAACCTGCCCCGATCGACAGCGTAGCGATGTTGGAGGGCACGAGGCTGTAATCGATCCGCTGGCCGCCCGCTGCAAAAATCACGCGTTCGGGGACCGACGATGGCCCGGTGTTGGCGAGGAAGCTGTTGTTCCCGCCAATCCGGATATCATTACCGGACCGGACGCCAACGCCCGCTCCGGCTGTGAAGGCGGTGCCATCCAGAGTCAGAACGGTTCCGCCGCTGTTGAGATCGAGACTGCCCGAAGCGTCGAAGCGGCCGCCGCCCGAAGCCTCGCCAAGGGTCAGCAAGCCATCGACGTAAAAGTAATCTCCATCGAGCACCGCACCAGCTTCGGCGATGACATTTGCGCCCGAGATGTTTCGGATCGTGGCATCGTTTCCGGCTCGTACCGCGAGGTTGCCATCCGAATAGTATCCGCTGCCGGCATCGCCGGTGATGTTCCCGCCCGCGTAGACTTCGAGATTGCCCAGACCTGCCAGTTCGGCCGGACCGGAAAGGCTGAAATCGCCAGACGCTTCCAATCCGAGCATTCCGCTGGCCTCGACTGGGCGGCAGACCGCCGTAGTGCAGCCATTGCTGACGATTCCGATCGAACCGAACGACAGAAGGTTTATCGTGCGGGCCGAGAAGCGGCCATCGCCCTCGCCACTTACCGCGATACCGGTATCACTCAGCACACGCGCCGTATCCGCGGTCAGCGAAGCGACATCGGAGAGGGTGATGGCGATGTTGCCGCCAGAAGCCAGCGTCAGGTCAGCATCGACCGCAATTGCGCCGGCGGTGACGGAAATACCAATCGTCGGATCCAGGTTCGCAGGGAAACCAGACGCTTCACCCCTGAAGCTGCCAAAATGCAGACCGCCGCCAGCCGCAGTCGCCGAGTTTGACAGCGATATGCTGCCGGGTATCGTGTTGAAGCCGAAGCCGAGATCGACGAACAATTGCTTGCTCGTGACGTCTGCGATTACGGCGCCAGCCGTTACTTGCCCGAGGCCACCGTCGATATCGTCGCTCGCCGAGAACGCTATCGTTCCGCCTGCGGACGCAACGGTAGTTGAGGTGCCACGAATACCCGCACCGCCTGGCCCATTGCCCCCCAGTCCAGCCAGGTTTCTGAACTGCGTGGTGCCAACCGCGGAAGCAGTAAGATCGCCGAACCCGAGCTTTCCGCCTTCCGCTCGGATGGAAATAGCTCCACCGACCCCGGACTGGGCGAGGCCGGTATTGCCGCCATTGCCACCCGCGACTCCAGTTTCGCTAGCTGAGGCACCGTTGCCGCCTGCACCGCCTCTGCCGCCGACGCCGCTTGCGGTGAGGGTCGTGCCGCCGAACAATCCCAGCGAAGCCTCACCAAGCCCGTTGGCCGAAAGCGCGATGGTGCCCCCCGAACCTGCCCCCGCAGCGCCGCCATTCCCGCCGGAACCTCCGCTCGATCCGGTTGCATCGACGCCTCGCCCACCGTTGCCGCCAAAGCCTGAAGTCGCAATCGCCAGTCCGCCATCTGCCTCGGCGATTGTGATCGAGCCTCCGAGGTCAGCGAGCAGGCTGAATGCACCACCAAAACCATCACCGCCCGCGCTGCCAGCCGTCCCATCGCCTGAGGCCGTAGATCCGGCTCCATCAGCACCGGCGCCGCCAGTGCCGTCGACGGTTGCCGTCAAGCTGCCGAAAGAAATGCTCGAATCGGCACCCGTCGAATTGAGAGCAATCAGGCCCCCGCTGCCGCGGCCGCCCGTGCCGCCGATCGAGGGGCCGGGCGTACCGCTGCTGCTGCCATCCACGCGGCCACCACCGGCACCGCCCAGACCGCTGGCGATCAGGGTCAGGCCGTCGAATGCCAAGCTGCCGCCACCGGATGCCGTAGCGGTGATGGCGCCTCCTGAACCGTCAGCCCCATTGCCGCCGTTGCCTTGGGCGACGCCGCCGACCAGCGCAGAGTTTCCACCAAGCCCGCCATTTCCGGCTCGACCGGATGCCTCGATCGCGGGGCCTGAAACCGTGAGCGTGCCAAGGTTTGCCGCCGCGAACGCAACTTCCCCGCCTATGGCCAAGCCGCCGGCTCCGCCATTACCTGCGGTGGCGGTGTCGGCCCCGCCATTGCCGCCGTTTCCACCGACGCCTGCCGCAGACAATGCGGCACCGGTTATGGTCAGTTTTGCACCGAGTCCGTCGGAAACAACCTCGACCACGCCACCGATGCCCGCACCGCCTGGTCCGCCATTGCCTCCGGATTTCCCAGCGCCACCATCGCTCCCCCTGCCCTCGGCAGTTATGGTGAGATCGCCCAGTGCTGTCGTGCCGGCGGCAACCAGAAGACGGCCAGTGCCGCCAGTACCATTGCCACCAGTACCCCCGTTGGTGCCAGTTTCGCTGATGGCACCGATACCGTCGGCGAATACCGTAACGGTGCGGAGATCGCCGAGAGATGTGGAAGCGCCGAAATCTGCAGCGATTTCGAATGTTGCCGTGCCGCCGGTACCGCTGCCGCCACTTCCGCCAAAGAAGGCATCCTCGGCATCGTTAATGAAGTTTCCGGCGCGTCCGCCACTACCGGTCGCATCGACTCCGATGATGCCGGCATCGAACACACCAGAGAGATATCGGAGCGTAGCAGTTCCGCCGACCCCGTCTCCTCCGGAACCGGAGTACTGGGGCGTACCGGACCCATAGGAGTAACCGCCAAGCCCGCCGCTGCCGGTAGCCCTTACCTGGACCTGTAGCGGGACATCGCGAGACGGCACAGTCGCGGACAAGGAGCCGCCATCGATCGTGACGAGCGCCACCCCGCCGGTGCCGAGCCCGCCCCGTCCCGGCTGCAGCGTTCCACCGAATTCGTAACCGCCATTCCCGAAGTAACTGATACCGCCGAAAATCGGGTCCGAAATCGGCGTGTTGCCATTGGCCTCGACCAGGAGGGAATCCGTGCGGATCGTTCCGGAAGTGATGGTTGCCGATGCTTCACCGCCAGTGCCAGCCCCGCCAACGCCGCCGTCAATGTCGAAATCCGCGAACGCCCCGTCGCCACCGTAACCCGATGCCGTGACAGTAATATCGGGTACAGAAACCAATCCACCCGTGACGTTCAGCGCTGCCGAACCACCGAGACCGAGGCCACCGGCACCCGGCCCCCCGCCAGCCGCGTTCTGGCCATTGCCACCTTCACCGGTTGCGCTGACGACGAGCGTGCTCGCCGCAAATGTGCCATCCGTGATGGTGAAAGTTGCAGTTCCACCAATTCCGCTCGCGCCATCACCGACCTGCGAGCCCAAACCGGTGCGGGCGGATTCAAACGCCGCCCCCCCTTGGCCGAGACTGGACACAGTGACCTGCGAACCGGTGAACGACGCCGTCTTGCCAGACTGGGTGAACGATACATCCCCTCCTGTCCCGACACCGGAGAGGCCCGCGATGTCGCCTCTTCGGCCCGCGCTACCCGTCGAACGCAACGACAGGTCGCCAGAATAGGATGAATCGGAAAGGGTTAAGCCAACGGCGCCACCCGTACCGCTGCCACCATCGAAGCCACTTCCCCCACTTGCCTGCGAGCGCAGATATGTGCCGAATTTCGATGTTGCCGAAGAGCCATTGCGCAAGATTGCCGTGACAGCGCCGGATTGGCTATCTACGCCGCTCTCGTAGGAGCTCGCATCAGAGGACAGGCTCAGGTATCCTGCATTGAGCGTGCTGGCATCGCTCACGAAAGAGACATTGGCTGAACGCTGTGTTCCCGATGCATAACTCCCGCTCGCCGACAGATAGACACTCGCGTCAAGGGTATCGAGTTGGGAGTTGTTGGTGAGGTTTAGCGATACCGTGTTGGGGTTGATCAGATCGCCGTAAGCACTCGATCCGAGAGAGACGGGACCGAGGAGAGTGCCGTTGTTGGTGACAAGCGCGGTCCCTGCATTGGCATTGTCCAACGACAGTGACACGTTGCCGAGCGAGACAACGCCGCCATCGCTGGCCGAGGCATAGTTCGACACGTAGATCGAACCGGTCTGGAACCGCGTCGGGATATCGGAAAAACTGACGGATACTGCGCCCGCAGTGGCATCAAGTGGCGACTGGTCGCTAACGGAATAGGTGATCGCATCCGAATAAAGCGAGAGTGAACGGGACGAATAAGTCCCCCCGGACACTGACAGAGATACTTCACCAGATGTGGCATTGCCGCCGCTGACCGGCTGCTGACGGCTGAAAAAGCCGTGGCTGGCGGCAGACGAGATGGTGAGATCGCCGAAGGAGACACTGTTGCTGGTTGAACCGGCGGGCGCGGAAACCACGATCTTCGCTGATCCCGAAGTAGCGCTCCCAGTCGAGAGGGCGCCGAGCCCGGATGTTGCGTCGCTCAGCAAGGAAGTCGAAGTCGCGAAGACACTGCCGTTGATGACAGTCAGCGAGACATTGCCGGCGACCGCGTCGTCACCCAAGGAATCCGGCAGCAATGCATCGCCGTTCGACGGGTCGGTCTGGATCGCCCCGGTTGCGGTGGACGCGAGGCTCAGGCCTCCGCTTACGAAGAGACCGCCATCTCCGGCAACAGACACCGCCACGTTGCCAGCCTTGGCGCCATTCGCCGAAGTCAGCGACAGATCGCCCTCGACAGATATGGACCTGTCGTTGTCAATCGTGGCGGAAAGATCGCCGCGCGCGTCGAATGCCGCGCTGCCATTGACGACCGTCGATGCCGTGGTCGCGTCAATGGCAATGCCACCACTGGCGCTACCAAGCAGCGAAGTGGCGAATCCCTTGGATCCGATCGTCAGGTTCGAGATGGCAAGGGAAGCATCGTCGCCCACGACAGCATTCGGATCGACGCGGCCTGATGCAACATTATACCCTGCCGAGAGTACGACCGAACCGTCTACCACAGCGGCGGTCGTCGCACTGTCATATCCCATCCGCCCGGAGACAATGGCAGTCATCGCCTGGTTCTTGGGAACGGCTACGAGGTAGACACCATGGTTGCTGTCGGTAGAGGAGCTGTTTGCCGCCCACGTCGTGCTGCCGGTATGGGAGACACCCGTATCGTCAGCCGACCCACTGTCGACAACGATGTCGAACAGCCCATTGTTGATCGTCAAGGTCGCCGCTTCTGCGGCAACGAAGGCGGCGGAACCGTTCACCTTGATCGTGCCAGCCTGGTCAACCCGCGGTGCGACAAGGGCAACGTAGCTGCTGTTGAACAGCGTCGCATTGATCTGCGCGCCCGACTGGATCGAGACCGACGATTTTGGATCGAGGGCAGAACCGAAGCGTATCTCGTTCTTGTCGCCGTAAAGACGAGTGCCACCAGATGTCGCCGGGTCGACGGTGATCGGCAGCGACGTGAGGATCAGGCTGCCGACATTGAAGACACCCTTCGACCCGACCACCCAACCGCCGGCATTGTAGAACCAGATCCTGCCAAGCGGATCTGACGAGACTGTTCCGGATATCGACAGTGGACCGGTTGTAGCTGTGTCCGTGACACGATTGAGTACGGTGAAGGGCGTGCCGGTGTCGGCATTGAACCGCAAGGTCATGCCCTCGGGCAGGAACTCGCCGGTCGGGCTGTTGATCGCCCAGTCAATCAACGCCTCATTCGCGCTGACGAAGATGGTATCGGTATTCGTGCCGTTGAAGACAGGAGCGCTCGCGCCGAACTGGACCGTTGCCGTCCCCTGCACCGCCTGCGCCCTCACCTGTGAGGGTGCCGTGGCAAGAGCGAGGGATGCAGCCCCGCATGAAATTCCGCACAAAAGCCGGGCCAGTGAAACCTTGCGAGACTTATGCATCGGGCTTGTAAGCGTACGGGCCATCACAGCCTCCACGGCAGGAGCTGGAACGAAAGATTGAGCATGAAACGGGCCTTGCCCTTGACGTCCAATCCAAGCGGATCGTGCAATGGCACAGCCACGCCGGCATCGAGGCGAATGGAGTCCTTGATCGCGGCCCGCAGGCCGCCGCCGACAGAAATCACCTTCTGCGGATCGAGCCCGTCGAACGCGGCGTCATTGTTCCACACCCATGCCGCGTCGGCAAAGGCGTAAGGCTGGAAAGCACTGCCACCGGCAACCTTGGGCAAGAGCGATCCCAGGCGGATTTCGCCGCGCACGCCAACGCCGCTGTCCCCGATCACTGCGCCCGGATCATATCCTCTGCCGACGGTGTAGTTACCGCCGGAAAACTCCTCGTAGGAGAGGAGCTTGTCGGGCGAGTATTGCGCACGGGGCTGAATGCTGAGCGTGACCTTGCGCACCGGACGATAATCGAAAACTCCAGAGGCTCGCAGGACAAAGCCCTTTGCAGTGCCCTCGATCCGGCTCGGCGTGACCTTTCCGAAGCCACGGCAACTGGACGCATTGGCACCGACGCAGCCCTTGGTGGCGTCGAGGACGTCAAGCCCATGTCGAGCTTCGAGGGTCAGTCCCCATGACCAGTGTGGTTCGAACGGCGTGAAGCCGTCGCGGCCTGTCAGGCTCGGTCGGCTGATCCCGTTGGCATCGGTCCTGGCGTAAATTACCCGCAAGCGATCGCGGTTCAGCGGAATGCTGCCGAAGTCGAGATCTTGGTTGGATATCTGTCCCCCTGCGGCAATCGACAGGTTGTATGCCTGCGACCGTATGAGCGGAAAGCTGCCTTCCAGCGATGCCGACAATGTCCTCGAATGGAAATCGGCCCGCGTGTCCGTCACCGTCGGATTGGTCCAACCGTAGGTGAAGTCCCCGCGAAGAGCGAAGCCTTCCCCGCCAAGGCGCATTTCGTGGCCGAGTTGCAGCACTTTCTGCTCATGAAGGTCGGTGGTGGCAAAGAAGCTGGCTGTGGTGGAATCGCCCAGCCCGGTCAGCCCGTTGAATTGCACCCTGGCGAGACCGCTGTACCGACCGACTGCGCGAGAACCGTAATTCTGCAGTCCGAGTTCAGCGTAGACTGGTACCCTCCTTACGGAAACCTCGCCAACGACCTCGCCCGGTGATCCTTCGAGCGGGCGAAGCGCCAGGCGTACATCCATGCCGGGCAGGTCCTTGGCCAGCAGCAGGTAACGCTCTGCGCGACGAGTGTTGAATACCGGGTCTCTGGTAAGCTTCCGGAGATACCTGAGGAGCGCCTGTTCCGACCGCCCCACATCACCTTTGACCTGTACCCGCTTGAGATGGGCAAGGAGCACATCCAGCCGGATCGTTCCTCCATCGATTTTCTGCGGCGGTACCTGCACCGCGGCGAGATATCCGGCCTGCCGCAGCTTGGTTGCGGCGCGATCGCGAATTTCGCAGATCACCGATACCGGCTGCTCCATTCCGACGAACTCGGCGTAGCTATCCGCCAGGTCGAAGCCCGGAAGATCCTGCATGCCGGTAAAGTTGACGGCCGAAAGCTTGAAGCGGATCCCGGCGAAATCAGGAGCAGCGAGAGGGCATGGCGCGCGTTCGACTTCGGACGTGTCGACCGTGACCGGGCCACTCCGATTGAGCGTTCCTTCTGCCACGCCACGCTGAATTTCTTCGCGCGTAGGAGGCTGGACGTTGCCCGGAGTGACCGACTGGGCGAGCGCCGCGCTCACCGAAAGAGACAGGGTCAGAAGGGGAAACAGGCCTGCCGCAGCCGTTCCACGAAGCCTGAAAAACCGGGCTTTGTCTCGGAAACGAACTGGTATCGTGCCCCCGAGGAAGGGCAAAACAGCAACAGGATCGGCCATTTGAGTCGAATCTCCACAGGCGCGACCCGTGATGACTTAACTTGTTGGCCCGGTAAGGCTCTGTAACGTTGGGAATGACCTGTGGTGGAGAATCACCCTAAGTAGTTCCACTATGGATGTTGCTCTTGTATGTCCGGTTCTGCAAGTGTTGCCGCAAGCCAATCGAATTGCGCTTTGCAACCGTTGTCCAGCAACAGCGTGCCCAACGAGGCCGCATCGGCTGGAACGTCCTCAGGTTCGAGCATGACGATCCGGAACTCCGCCGCCTTGTCCGGCGCCGTTTCATCATAGATGCGGTAAGTGCGCCCTTCCTGCGGGGCGAGCATGGTCTTGGGCCAGGCGATGCCCACGGTCTTGGGCGGCCATTGCATGCGCACCATCTCGCCGCCCGCACTTTCGGTAAGCCAGGTAAAGCTTCGAGCCTTGGCTTCCTCTCGCCACAGATAAAGGTCACTGCCACGGGGAACGCAGACGTTCCCGCCCTCGCTAGTGTCTGCCAGCCAGATGCTTACAGGCAGTACGTTTTCACCCGAGGTATCCCCGGCGCCGCGCACGGCCCCCGCCCTGACCGATGCAGGATTGCTGAGGGACCGCGCCAGAAGCGCCGCCGCACTGCGATCACGGTTCACTGCATTGTCGAGCGTGAAGGTGCCCACACCCTTGAGTACCCTCGTTCCGGCCTTGTCCAGAACAGTAACCACGTCGCCGGCTTTCAGCACGACCTGTGCATTCGCCGGGAGCCGCTTGCCCTTTGGGTACGAAGCGGCCGACGGACCGGTCGATCGCACGACAACGGCCTGTGCGAAGGCGCCGCTCGTTATTGTCGAAAGTGCTGAGGCAACAGCAATGCTGAACGTAACCAGTCCCTTGCGGCGCATTGTTCAGCCTCCGGCCTGGGTTGATTGCGCAAGGTTCGCAAGAAGATCAAGCTGCGCATTGCAGCCCTTGTCCGCCATGGCCCCTGCCACCTCAAGTTCGTCAGTCGGCACGTTGGTCATGACCACGGTGCGGATCTTTACCGGCGCGCCCACAGCATTGCTGAAAGTGTAGGTCTGCCCGTCGACGACGGGCACGCTGGCGGCCGGCCAGACCTTGAGCGCGCTTCCGGCACGCCAGGTTACATCCGCAGAGCTTCCGTCCTGCGAAAGCAGCTTGCCCGTGCCTTCCTCAACCTTTTCAGGACGCCAGAGCACGACAGTTGCAGGGTCGGCAATGCAATAGGTTCCGCCCTTGCTCACATCGATATACCAGACGTTCTCCGGGCCGGTCGGGGTAGCCAATGCCGGAGCGCTGGCAGCGCCACGGACAGCCCCTGTGCGCGTGCGCGAGGCGCCGCCGCGGGCCATCATTGCCGCGAGTTGCGTGCCTGCTGCGGCATCGCGGTTGACTTCGCCGTTGAGTGCGAAAGTTCCGGGACCGTTGAGAACCCGGGTCCCGGCCTTGTCGAGAACCGTTACATGGTCGCCGGACTTCAGGACGACCGACGCTCCTGCGGGCAACTTGCGCCCCTGCGGATAGGCTCCTGCCGAAGGTCCGGTCGAACGGACCACAACCGATTGCGCCATGGCATGGCCTGCCAGTGCAAGCCCGGCAATGGCCGACGCGCCCGCCACGAAGGCGCGCAACTGCTTGCCATCAACCAAGAACATAACTCTCTCCCTTGTGCGTTTGTCGCAACCTCTGGATCAAATTCATCATCGCGTCATCATCATGGACCGATTCGAGAATTGTGTCTGTGAGAGCTTTCACACGTTCCGCGTCTCCCTGCGCGTGCGCCTCGACCGCCGCGATCGCAAGCCCGCGCTGCTCCTCGGCCATGTCCGGAACCGGTTCGAAGATTTCAACAGGCGTCTTACGCCCCCGCAGCGTCACAGCCCCCATGGGACGGAACCAGTCAAGCCCGGACCGCTCGGCTGCTTCCCGGCTGACGAGCACGCGCGTATCCAGCGGCTTGTTGGCGCCCTCAAGCCGGGCAGCAGTGTTCATGGCATCGCCAAGAGCGGTGTACTGTATCCGCCCTTCCCCCCCGAAATTGCCAACGACCGCTTCGCCATAATGTACCCCCACGCGGGTCCGTCCGATCTTGGGCACGCCTTCAGGCACCGACTTGCGAAACTCTTCGCCAGCGAGGTACATCGCCCATGCCGCCTTCACCGCGCGCTCACCGTCATCGGGGTAGGCAATCGGGGCGCCCCAGAAGGCAACCACGGCATCGCCGACGAACTTGTCGAGCGTGCCACCATATTCGAGTACCACGGCACTGAGCCGGTCGAGATAGTCGTTCAGCAAGCGCGCGATCATTTCCGGCTCGACGGCATGCGTCAGCTTGGTGAAGCCTTCTAGATCGCTGAAAAGGCAGAATATCTCGCGCTTTTCTCCGTGCAGCGAGAGGCGGTCCGGGTTGCGCATAATCTCTGATGCAACCGATCGAGGCAGGTATTTGCCAAGTGCGCCCTGCGCGAACTCACGCTGCGCTGCGTTGATGGCGCGCAAGCCTGAACTGATGGCGGTATAGGCTATCAGCCAGCCAATCAGCCAGCCTGTCGCCGGCAGGTCCAGCGTGTCAAAGCCCGCCCGCTCCACAAGGAACGGCACCGCCAGGAACAGCGAAAACTGCGCAAGCACACCGATCGCCAAGACCCAGGTGCGGGTCTGGATCATGGCGGTGGCAGCGCCCAGCGCGACGGCGAGGATACCAGCCAGGATCTTCAGCCCCATCGCGGGCCGCTGCTTCCAAGCCTTGTCCAGCAGTTGCGCAAGCATCGATGCGTGGACTTCGACGCCAATCATGCGGGTTTCGCCGGTCACGGGATTCCCGGTCCGGGTAAAGGGCGTATCGAACTGGTCAAAATCCGAAAAGTCCCCGCCAATCAGGACGTAGCGCCCCTTGATTGCGTCCGCCACCAAGGGCGCCGTTTCAGGATCGGCCACAAGATCGATCGGGATCTTGTCGAACACTGGCCGGTCGCTCGCCGAGGGCACTCGATAGCGGATCGGTCCCGTAAAACTGGCGAAGCGCGGATCGGCATCGGCACTGCCTTGCGTCAGGGCGATGGACAGCAAAGGCGGCAACCCCGAATATTGCCGAGGCCAGCGGCGGGCAACACCGTCCGTATCTGTCTCAAGCAGGATCGAGGCGGGCTTGGTCATAGCCCCGCCTGCACTTTGCATGAAGGCGCGCAGGTCCTGCTCCTGCTCGTAGGTGATGGCCTCCGGATTAGTCCGGTTGTCAGCAAAGGCCAGAAAGACAGGCGTTTTCATTCCCTTGAGCGACGCCCTCAAGAGGTCATCATCATCCTGCGGGCTGTCGAACAGGACGTCGATACCGATGCCCTTCGCTCCCAGTTGGTCGATCTGCCCCAGTGCTTTGGCGAGGATCGTCCGGTCGACCGGAGAAATTTGTCCCGTCGCCCGATTTGTATCGGCCGTGTAGACGACCAGCGTGATACGCTTGTCGGTATCGGTCGGCGGGGCGAAATTGGCTGCACGCAAATCGTACAGCGCCGCTTCCGCATCACGCAAAAGCGGCAGCCGCCAACTGTTCAGGGCAATGAACAGGGCCAACGCCAGCAGGATGAGCGCTACGAAACTGCGCTGCCAGCCAAGCTGCGACAGGCTGCGCCGCGCCGTCCTGCCAATCTCGCGCGGTCCTTCACTGACCACACGCGGCTCTTTGGCCATGCCTTAAATTCCCTCCCTTACCCGTGAAGGCGCCACGGCCGAACTTCCCCCGATGGCAACCATCCGCGCGCCCTGAGACACGAGCGGCCGGGCTCCGTCTCCGATAACCGCAAAGCCGGCCCAATAATAAGGGTGAGATGTATCGACATCGGACATGAGCGCCTGCTGCGCCTTGAGCAGGGCCTCTCCGGAGGCCGTGCCGGGCGCAGCGGCAAACAGGCCGTTGATCAATCGCGCGGTGGCGTCGAAGTCGTCGGGCGCTGGCCAATGGCTGGCAAGGACGGATCGGCTTCCGGCACCGATGAACGCGCGGACCAGTCCTTCCAGCGCTGACCCGCCACCCGTGGCAAGGCCCGTCTCGCGCGTGGCAATCACGTCCGCTTCACCCGCCGTATCGCAGGCCGAAAGGATGACCATGTCAGCGTCGAGCTTCAGATCGAATATCTCGGCAAAGCTGAGCAAGCCATCCGACCCCTGCGCGCCGAATGAGGTGACAAGCGCTGGCCGTGCCGCGCACGACGGCTGTGGCGGGGTAACGAGGCCATGCGTTGCAAAATGAAGAATGCGGAAATTGTCGAGGTCGCCCCGCGCCTTGATCGCCGTGTCCGAAAATGCCGAACCGACCATCAGATCGGTGCCCTGCCCGGAAAGCAGCATCCGGGCCTTGAGAAGCTCGGCCTCGGAGATGGGCCTGCTCCACGTCGTCAACGGCCAGTCGCAATCGCTGCCTGTCGCCCCATCGCCCCCCCTCACTCTCGAACCGACTTGCCCGCTCGATGCTACAACCGCAGCATTTCGGCCCATGCCGAGATAGGCCTCGTGCGCCTTCGAAGCAGGCTGCTTGCGGGCATCCATGAAGGACCGTGCAGACACCGCAGTGGAAACAAGCTTGTCCTTTGCAAGCCATTGAACAGCCCGTAGATCGAAGGGATCGCCGGCCGGGCTTTCGGCTTGCTTTAGGTATTCCTGTGCCGAACCTTCGTCGGCAATCAGCACATTTATCGGCAATTTCAGCATCGCCCCGTCTGGTTCGAAGATCAGATGCCGGGCTGCATGCAGGTCCGATGCGACAGGACCAAACAAGGCCTTGTAGACGGCTACCGCCTCTTTTGCCGCAAAAGTGCCGGTTACATATTGCTTGCCATCGAAGCGCGAGATCGAGTCACGGACCGCCTTGACCGACGATTCCAATTCCGCCGCAGTGATGGGCGCCCGATAGCCAACGGCCTTGTCCTTGTTCGCAAAGAACACGAACACATCAGGACCAAGAACAGCCATCTTGGCGTAGGCCTCGTTCGGAGCGAGGCCTTCCTGGAGCTCCTTCTGACCAATTACCCGCTGCGTCACAACGCGATAGCGGGCATAGTTGGCAAGTTCGATGACGGTTGCCTGTTCCTGCGCTTCGAGTTCGCTGACCCGTTTTGCAGCATCGGCAATCTCGTCAGTCCGGGCCGACGCATCATCCAGCCGTTGCAAGGCCGCATAGGTCATGCGGGCGCGTTCCACGGCGCGCGTCAGGCTGTTGGACTGCCGGAACAGCCGGGCGGCCTCGTCGCTGCCGCCTGACAGTTCGCGCGAAAGCACGGCCTGCGTTTCGGCAACGCCCGGACGCACCAGCACTTGAGATGCCTGGAAGAAGGCATCGCTCGTTCCCGCATCCCCATTCATTCGCGTGGCAAGCAGATCAAAATAGGGAGCCATCTGCCGAGACAGGCCGGAAAGACCGTTCTCGCGCTCGACCGAACGGGCCACGACCTGGCGGTAAAGCGGCTCTGCTTCCGAAGGGCGCCCGCGACGCACGAGGAAAGCCGCCAGCCTTGCCTGGGCCGCTGCCATGCTGCGGGTTTCCGGATATTGTACGCCGACAATCTCGAGCGCAGAACGCAACAGCGCTTCTGCGTCAGACATCCGCCCCTCGTCTTCGGCAATCGTGGCAAGCTCGTTCAACACTTGCGCACGCATGCGCACGATCGAGACAACGCGGCCATTGCGCACTGCCAAAGCCCGTGCCTGCGCTTGCTCCAACGCAGAACGAGCCTCGGCCTTCCGCCCGATTAGACGCAATGCCGTGCCGCGCAACTGGAGGCTCTGTGCATCGAGGATCGTCGCGCGTTCATCATCTGTCAGCCGCAGATCGTCGACCAGTCCCATCGCATTGGCCGTCAGGTCCGAAGCGTTGATGCGTCGCGAGACCGATGGCGTAAGTTCCATGGTGTCGCGCAAGCTATCCGCACCCATCGCGCTGGTCTGGCGCAGGGGCTGTCCCAGCCGCTCAAGTGCCTGAGCGTAGCGCTCCTGGTTGAGAAGGTGGATTACCTCGTAATTGCGGCGCAGCCGCTCCACCACACCGCTGCCGGCAGGCATGGCGCCAGCCTCTGCAAACAGGCGGTCGGCTTCGGCGAACTGGCCAAGATTGGAACGTTGCAGCCCAGCGTTCACCAGGAACTCGACTCGGTCGATCGGCACATCGCCCGTCGACGCCTGCCGCTGGTCGAGCGTCTCGAAGTAGGCCGCAGCCTCGGCGTAATCGCCCGAATTGTTACGGCGATAGCCTTCTGCCAGCGCCGTTGCCGGATCAAGCGTCAGAGCCTGGATCCGGGCATAGGCTTCGGTGTCGTTTATCGAGGTCATGGCGATCTCGATCGGCTCGTCGATCAGGCGATCGGCATAGATCGAGCGCAGAGCCAGATCGAGCGCACCGTGGTAGGCGGAAAAGCCCTCCACCACGAAGGTTGTATTGCCCGTCGCCACGCTCACCACTTCGTAGGCCAGATCAGGATCGTTCCAGCGGCAATCCATCCGCATGCGCCCGGCAACTGAAGCGCGGCCTGCATCTTGGCAGGTGACTTTCTGGCGACGCCGATCCGCAAGGCGGGCCAGTTCGTCATCCTGTCCGTGCCGCAGCGCAAAGACATATCCGACCGGCAGGGCCGAATCCCGGCAGACGATGGCCCATGTCCTGTCCAGGGGCGACCGGTTGGCCTGATCCGTCGTGCGTGACTGGACCTGGCAGAGCGCCTTGCTGCCACCCGATCCGAGCGGGAAACTGTCGCGCAGGAGCAGCGACTCCTCAGCCGCCACTGCGTGCCCAACCGAAGGGCCGCACACCAACGCTAGCGCAGCAACGCCCGTCGCCAGTCTGATTCCGAAGCTCGCCAGTCGGTTACGCATCGCCTGCTCCCTCAGCCCGACCTCCACGATCCACGTGAACGCCAAGACCATTGCATCGAATAACTGCGTATCCCGAAGACTCTTGTGCCCTTTGCCACAGCATAGGCGCGTCAACCCGGCAATGCCAAGTGATACCCCGACGATGTGTGACAAAATGTCGCCGTCAGGCGTCAGAAGCCCTCAAAAGTCACAGCCTCTTCCAGCGCCGCGCGAGGTACTTCAAAACAATTTATGGCTGCGTCCTCATCGCGATAGCCGATCGCAAGCCCGCAGAAAAATACGTGGCCGTCGGGGATGGCGACGCATTCCCGGACTTGCTTCTGGTAAACGGCCCACGCTTCCTGCGCGCAGGAATCAAGCCCTGCCTCTCGCAGCAGAAGCATGACCGTCTGCAGCCACATTCCGATGTCAGACCACTGCGGCGGTCCCATGTAACGTGGTGTATGGACCAGCATGAGCGCCGGGGCGCCGAAACCCCGGAAGTTGTGCATGAACTGCGTCAGGCGCCCGCGCTTGTCGTCCCGCTCGATACCAATCGCGGCGTACATCGCCTCGCCAACACCGAAGCGCCGCGCTTCGTATGCACCATCAAGCTCTGGCGGATAGATGGCGTATTCGGGCGCATGCGCATTGCGGCCGAGTGGTATGACGGCTCCTACGGTCTCGACCAGCCGGACGAGCGGCTCACCCGAAATGACGTGGGCATTCCATGGCTGGACGTTGCCACCCGATGGAGCCCTCTGAGCCTTCGTGAGGACACGGCGCAAGAGATCGAGCGGGACAGGATCCGAGCGGAAGCGGCGCACCGATCGCCGCGTCAGCACTGCGTCGGTTACATTCATGGAGCCACTCAGAAGCCAAGGAACCGTACGTTGCCGTCAACCGGTTCGCGCTCGCGACTGAAGCCGTTCACGGGATTGCCTTCATCGCGATAGCCAATGGCGATGCCACAGAAGAAAATGTGGGTTTCATCAGAAACGCCAATGAACTCCTTGATAAGCCTTGCATACATCGAGAGAAATTCCTGAGGACAGGAATCAAGCCCCTCTTCGCGCAGAAGCAGCATGAACGTCTGCAGCCACATCCCGACATCGGACCACTGCGGTGGCCCCATGCGACGGTCGAAGTAGCACAGCAGCACGGCCGGAGCGCCGAAAGACGTGGCATTGTTGCGAACGAAGTCAGCCCTTGCATCCGCATCGGCGCGTCCCACGCCCATCGCCTGATACATGGCAGCGCCCACCGCATGAAGGCGCGCCTTGCATTCAGGGATGACCTCGGGGTCCGACCACGAATACTCGATCGGATCCTGCATCGGTGACGACAACATCTTTGCCTGCAACTCGGCAAGCGGTGCGCCTGTCACGATGGTCGCTTCCCAAGGCTGAAAGTTGCACCCCGACGGCGCCCAGCGCGCCTTGTCCATCACGCGACGCAGGGTTTCAAGCGGCACGGGATCGGGCTTGAACGCCCGGATGGAACGACGGGAGAGAACGGCCTCGCTGACTGTCATGGTGCTCATGCCGGATTAACTGCCCGGTTAAACAAGCGTCGTCAAGCTGGACCTACTCGTCCTCGAATAGATCCGCCAACTGTTCGATGATCGTGCCACCGAGCTGCTCCGCGTCCATGATTGTCACCGCGCGGCGATAATAGCGGGTCACGTCATGGCCGATGCCGATGGCGACAAGCTGCACTGGCGACTGTTTCTCGATCCAGTCGATCACCTTGCGCAGGTGCTGCTCCAGATAACCGGCGTTGTTTACCGAAAGGGTCGAATCATCGACCGGCGCGCCGTCGGAAATGACCATCAGGATGCGACGATCTTCGGGCCTGGAGAGAAGCCGCGTGTGTGCCCAGAGCAGCGCCTCGCCGTCGATGTTTTCCTTGAGCAGGCCTTCGCGCATCATCAGGCCGAGGTTCTTGCGCGCGCGGCGCCAAGGCTCGTCGGCCTTCTTGTAAACGATATGGCGCAAATCGTTGAGGCGGCCGGGTTGGGAAGGTTTGCCACCGGCCAGCCAGGCCTCGCGGCTCTGCCCGCCCTTCCATGCGCGGGTGGTGAAGCCGAGCACTTCAGTCTTCACGCCGCAGCGCTCAAGCGTGCGCGCGAGAATGTCGGCGCTGATCGCAGCGATCGAGATCGGACGACCGCGCATAGAGCCAGAGTTGTCGATCAGCAGCGTGACAATCGTGTCCTTGAACTCGACGTCGCGCTCGATCTTGTAGGACAGCGAATGCCCGGGCGAGATCACCACGCGGGCAAGGCGCGCGGCATCGAGCAGGCCTTCTTCCTGGTCGAAGTCCCACGAGCGGTTCTGCTGCGCCATGAGGCGGCGCTGCAGCCGGTTGGCGAGGCGCGTGACCACGCCCTGCAGGCCCTTGAGCTGCGTATCGAGATAGGCACGCAGCCGCGTCAGTTCTTCCTCGTCGCACAAGTCCGTGGCCGAAACGACCTCGTCGAACTGCGTTGTGTAGCTCTTGTAGTCGAAGTTTTCTGGCAGGTCGGTCCATGGACGGTTCGGGCGCGTGGGCAGCATGCCCTCTTCGCCTTCGTCGGCCATGTCGGAGTCGGCGGCATCGTCGTCCTGCTCGATTTCCTGCTCGGACTCCGAATCCTCGTCGCCTTCGCTGGTATCGCCCGCAACTTCGGAGGGCTGCTGCTCCTGATCGTCGGAGTTCGAAGGCTCTTCCTCGCCCTCGTCCTCCTGATCTTCGCCCTCGTCTTCCTGCGTATCCTCGTCCTGTTCGGACGCGGACTGCGTGAGGTCGAGATGCTGCAGCATGTCGAGCGCGAGTTGCTGGAATGCCCGCTGGTTGTCGAGCGAAAGGGCAAGGCCTTCGATGTCCTCGCCGACCTTGCTCTCGATCCAGCTGCGCACCATTGCCATGCCGGTATCGGTCGACGCGGGTGATTCCTGCCCGGTCAGCTTCTCGCGCAGGAGCAGCGCCAGCGCCGTGGGCAGCGGCACGTCCTCGGGCTTGGCGGCGCGACTGATCGGGTCCGAGGCCATGCGCATGGCCAGCGCTGCACCGAGATTGCCGCGCATCCCGGCATAGGCGTTCGCACCCAGCGCCTCGTAGCGGACCTGCTCGACCGCATCGTAGCACGCGCGCGCCAGCGCCTCGGTCGGCGCATTGCGGCCATGGAGCGCGGCGTTGTGATGCCGCAGCCGCAGCGCCATCGAATCCGCGTGGCCGCGCGCTTCGGCCACCTGCTCTGCCGGAAGCGAACGCCCCGGCATCGGCACGCGCATCGACTGCCCGGACTGGACCGGCGCATCGGCCGTCCACGCCACCTCGACCTCGGGATCGAGCGAGATCGCCCGCGCGGTGCCCGTCAGCACCGAGCGGAAACGGTCGAGAGGTGTTTCGTCAGCCAATGCGCAAATGCCTGTGAGTCAGATGGATCAGCCGATCTTCTGGCCGGTCTTCGCCCAGTCCGCAAGGAAGCCTTCGATGCCCTTGTCCGTAAGGACATGTTTGAACAGGCCCTTGATCACGGCGGGCGGTGCAGTGATCACATCGGCACCGATGCGCGCGCTTTCCAGCACGTGGACACCGTGGCGGATCGAGGCGACGAGGATTTCGGTTTCGAAAGCATAGTTGTCGTAGATCAGGCGGATGTCGCGGATCAGGTCCATCCCGTCGAAGCCGTTGTCGTCATGACGGCCGACGAAGGGCGAGATGAACGTCGCCCCGGCCTTTGCCGCCAGCAGTGCCTGGTTGGCCGAAAAGCACAGCGTGACGTTGACCTTGGTGCCGTCGTTGGTCAGCGCCTTGCAGGTCTTGAGGCCGTCGATCGTCAGCGGCACCTTGATGCAGACGTTGTCGGCGATCTTCCGCAGGATCTCGGCTTCACGCATCATGCCTTCGTGGTCCAGAGCCACGACTTCAGCCGAGACCGGACCATCGACCAGACCGCAGATTTCGCGGGTCACTTCGATGAAGTCCTTGCCAGCCTTGGCAATCAGGGTCGGGTTGGTGGTCACGCCATCGAGAAGGCCGGTGGCGGCGAGGTCGGCGATTTCGGCGGTATCGGCAGTGTCGACGAAGAACTTCATGGGACGAGGCCTTCCAGCAGGGAGGAGTGATTCCCCGGTGCCTATAAGGAAAGCCTCGGCCAATGTCAGTGCCTGCGCGCGGGAATTTGTCAGACTACTTCAGGCCAAAAGCGGCTATCAGTACCGGATCGTTGGTCGAACGGGGGTCCGAACGGATGGCGGCCTCTTCCCGGCCGATCGCGCGGAAGATCGCATTGTCCGCCTCGTAAGCCAGCGAGTTTGCGATGCCGCCGACGTCCACACCGGTCAGCGCGCCCAGCACCTGCCCCAACAGTGGGTCACGGCTTACCCGGATCGCATCGCCGAATTCGGGCACCATGATCTCGACAAGGCTGGTCCCCATCTCCTGGTGCAGGAACGCCGTCGCCCCCATAGGGTCGCTGCCGCGCAGCAGCGCCAGAGCATTGCGAATGCCGATCGTCCGGACGGCGTCTGTCACCGCAGGCGCTGCGCGTTCCGCCGCGTCATAGGCCATGTCGTTGAACGCGCGCTGCAGACGGTCCCTGACGATCGGCCCAGTCAGAATTCGCGCGAGAACGCTGCCACGGTTGCCGATGGCCTCTGGCAGCGCAAGCCGCGTCACCTGATCGTCCCAGAACCCGCCCGGTGCCAGCAAGCGCGCGAAGGCCCGATCGGTCGACAGGAACAGCAAACGTCTCACCGCCTCTTCCAACGAGAACTGCGGATAGCTCGCGCAGCCGGCAACGGAAAGCACGGCAGCTGACGTCATGCCGCCAAGCAGGACCCGGCGGTTCAGGATGGTGGAAGCCTGCGACATGTTTTTCTCCTCAATTCCTTTGCGCCCGGGCTTTGCCGGTTGCGATGCAGCCCCATATAGACCGGCGAACATGAACCGCGTCCGATGCCTCGTCTTCAATTCCGCGCTCGGCCCGCTGGATTATCGCGTGCCCGCCGGTATGGACGTGGAACCGGGCAGCGTCGTCATTGCACCGCTGGGGCCGCGGCAGATCATTGGCGTGGTCTGGGAAGCGGAACGGCTGCCGGGAACCGAAGTTCCGGATGCGAAACTGCGCCCCCTCCTCCAGGTCCTCCCTGTCCCTCCCCTGCCCGCACCCCTGCGACGCCTGATCGAGTGGACCGCCGACTATTACGTCGCGCCGCTTGCAGCAGTGGCGCGCATGGCGCTATCAAGCACGGCCGCGCTGCAGGGCGGCGGCACCGTCACCGAATATCGCCTGACCGGCCGCGAGCCGGAATGCATGACGCCCCAGCGTCTCATCGCTCTGGACCTGTTGCAGGACCAGCAGGCAACGATCCGCGAACTGTCGGAAATCGCCGGCGTCTCCGATGGCGTGCTACGCGGCATGGTCAATGCCGGGCTGCTTGAACCGGTGGTGGTCGATTCTGACCGGCCTTATCCGCCCGCCGACGCCGGTTTTGCCGCGCCCGACTTGTCGGATGAACAAGCGGAAGTCGCTGCCCGCTTTGTCGCGGCGGTCAATGCACATGACTTCCATCCGTTTCTGCTCGACGGCGTGACGGGCTCGGGCAAGACCGAAACCTATTTCGAAGCCGTCGCGGCCGCGATCGAGCAAGGGCGCCAAGTCCTGGTGCTCCTTCCGGAAATCGCGCTGACAGAAACCTTCCTCAAGCGCTTCGAAGCGCGCTTCGGGGTGCCGCCGGTCACGTGGCATTCCTCACTCAAGTCGTCGGAACGACGGCGCGCGTGGCGGGCTGTGGCAGCAGGAACGGCGCAAGTGGTGGTCGGTGCACGCAGCGCGCTGTTCCTGCCCTTCGCCCGCCTCGGCCTGATCGTCGTCGACGAAGCGCACGAGATCGCGTTCAAGCAGGACGACGGGGTGCGC
>OFDC01000743.1_pt1 | contig 21473 bp, 10 predicted proteins | sample 1520941 | NCBI WGS metagenome assembly OFDC01 (sample SAMEA94258168, study PRJEB24077) | hot springs metagenome | biome: Aquatic biome; feature: Water | place: India | collected 2012-12-06 | depth 5 m | reverse complement strand
ATATTGCGGACAAGCGCGCCGATCTGCGGGACTTTGAGGATGGTGCGGTCGAGCCAGACTTTGCCGCCCGGTCGGGCGAGCGCGGCGCGGGCGGCGAGGACGGCGCGCACGTCGGGGTCGGCCAGCGCGCCGCGCAGGGCGCCCGCCCGGAGCTCGTCGTCGCCCGCGAGAAACCCCTTGCGAGAGAAGGGCTTCGGATCATCTCCGGGCGCGAGGTGCTCCGCCCAGCGGGCGAGTCCGCGGGTGAGCTCGTCGGGGTTCGACGGGGAGGAGGGCGAGACCACGGCGACGCGGTCCCCTGGGCGCAGCGGGCGTGACATGACGACGACCTCTACCGCGAAGCGACGGCCACCACCGAGCGGTAGTCGGTGACGCCCTGGAGGCATTTCTCCAGCCCGTCCTGGAGCAGCGTGGTCATCCCCGCGCGCATGGCCGCCTCGCGGAGCTCGGCCACGGGGGCGCGGCGGATGATCCGCTCGCGCACGGCGTCGTCGCAGAGCAGGAGCTCGTGGAGGGCCACGCGCCCGGCGTACCCGGTGCCGCGGCAGGCGTCGCAGCCCACGGCCTTCCACACGGTGAACGCCCCGGTGAAGGGGTGCATGCGCTCGAAGCCGTCGCCGTACGCGCTCGCGTGCCGCGCCCAGGCCTCGCGGCTCCCCACCACGGGCTGCTTGCAGGCGCCGCAGAGCGCGCGGGCGAGGCGCTGGGCGAGCACGCCGAGGAGGGCGTCGGTGAACTGAAAGGGGTCGAGGCCGATGTCGAGCAGGCGCGACACGGTCTCGGGGGCGCTGTTGGTGTGCAGGGTGGAGAGCACCAGGTGGCCCGTGAGGGAGGCCTCCACCACGATGCTCGCGGTCTCCTCGTCGCGGATCTCGCCCACCATGATCACGTCGGGGTCGGCGCGCAGAAAGGTGCGGAGCGCCGCGGCGAAGGTGAAGCCGATCTTGGGGTTCACCTGCACCTGGCGGAGCCCGTGCTGGGTGATCTCCACGGGGTCCTCGGCGGTCCAGACCTTCACGTCGGGCTGGTTGAGGGCGCCGAGGAGGGCGTGCAGCGTGGTGGTCTTGCCCGAGCCCGTGGGCCCCACGCAGAGGATCAGCCCGTAGGGCCTCGCCGCGAGGGCGCGGAGCTCGGCGAGGTTGCGGGGCGACAGCCGGAGCTCGTCGAGGGGCACGGGCTTGGAGTCGCTGAGCACCCGCAGCACGGCGTCTTCGTTGCCGTTCACCGTGGGCACCGTGGCGAGGCGGAACTCCACCGCGCGCTCGGGGAGCTGCAGCCGGAGCTTGCCGTCTTGCGGCCGGCGCTTCTCGGAGATGTCGAGGTCGGCGAGGATCTTCAGCCGCGACACGAGCTGCTGCCCGATGAGCGGGGGGAGCTCACGAAAGGGCGCGCAGTCGCCGTCGACGCGCAGTCGCACCAGGGTGGGGCCGTCGGTGGCCGAGGGCTCGACGTGGACGTCCGAGGCCCCGCGCCGGAACGCCTCGGTGAGGATGAGGTTCGCGAGGCGCACCACGAGCCCCTCGCTCTCCTTCTGCGCCAGGGGGTTCGGCGTCGCGCGGAGGCTGCGCTGGAGCACCGTGGTGTCGATCTCGTGGAGGAGGTCGTCCATGGCGCGGGCGTTGGGGTCGCCGTCCTTGAGGAGATCCTTGATGCGCTCGGCGACCTGCGACGCGGGGGCGAGCACCTCGCGCACGCGGCGCCGGCAGTGGTGCATCGCCGCGTCGGTGACATCGATGGCGAGGGGGTCGCCGATGGCGAGGGTGAGCGTGCGCTCGTCGGCCGCGAGGGGCAGCACCGCGTGCTGTTCGATGAAGTCCCGCGGGAGCAGGGTGAGGGCCGCGGGGTCGGGGGTGACCTCGTCGAGGTCCACGAAGGGCAGGTGGAACTTCTCCGCGAGGGCCCGCGCGAGCTCGCGGGCCTCGAGCATCCCGAGCTGCACCATGATCGACCCGAGCCGCCGCCCGCGCAGGTGCCGCTGGGTGGTGAGGGCCTCGCGCACCGCCCGCGAGGAGGTGTGCCCGCCCTCCACCAGGGCCTGGCCCACCCGCGTCCCCGTGTCGGCCTGCGCGCCCACGACGCGGGTGACGTCCTCCGAGCGCGCCTCGCCCTGCGCCACGAGGATCTCCCCCAGGGGGCGGTGCCGCCCCTCGACCTGCACGGCCACCGCGCGCTGCACGTCGGCGACCTTCGCCGCGCCGCGCTCCACCAGCAGCACCCCGAGGGGATCGGCCCGCTCCAACCGCCGCACGCCCGCGCGGAAGAAGAAGAACTCACGAAAGGGGGAGGCGGGGTCGTCGGGCGTGGCGAAGAAGCCCGCCGCGTCCTCGCCCGGCGGGTGCGCGCGCACGCGAAAGACCACGGCCCCCGCGACGGTCACCCGCAGCGAGGGGCCCTCCCCGGGGGACACCGGCTCGTCGGGGCCGCGGTGCACCGCGACGTAGGCGATGTCGTCCGCGGGGATCACCTCGCGCGACGAGGTCCCCTCCCCGGGGAGGATGGTCAGCTCCCGAAACCGCGGGTGAAAGGTCGCGATGCGCCCCCCGCGGGTGTGCCCGCTCTGGAGCCCCACCGTGACCGTGATGGAGCCTGTCGGCGCCGTGCCCGTGGCGACCATGACCGGCACTCTGTCTCAGGGCGCGCGGCCGTCGCAAACAAACCGCGGAGTTCACGCGGGCGGGGTGCCCTTGCGCTTCACGCGGTGCCCGACCCGCCGGGTGATCCCCCGCAAGAGCCAGGGGACCGCGCGGGTGAGGGCCACGAGGAGCTTGCCGTGCGCGGTGACCACCACCAGCGGTCGGCGGGCGGCGACGCCGTCGGCCATGACCTTCGCGGCGCGGTCGGCGGGGAGGCGGAGCCACGCGGGGGCCGGGTCCTGCGCGTCGCGGTGGTAGGTGCCGCGTCGGTCCACCTGGCGGATCTCGCTGTCGACGAAGCCCGGCGCGATGTGCACCACGGCGATCCCCCGGTTCACCCACTCGCCGTCCATGCCCTCGGCGAAGGCGCGCACGGCGTACTTGCTCATGCTGTACGCGAAGCTCCCGGGTCCTGCGAAGAAGCCCGCGACGCTGCCCACCACGGCGAAGACCCCGCGCGTGCGGGTGAGGGCCTCGAGGGACGCCCACGCGGTGTGCAGCACGCCGAAGACGTTGGTCTCGAACTGCCGCCGCACGTCGTCGACGGTGAGGTCCTCGAAGCGCCCGTCGACCCCGAAGCCCGCGTTGGCGTAGACCACGTCGACGCGGCCGAATTCCCGCTCGGCCTGCGCGAGGGCGGCGTCGAGGTCGGCGCGGACGGTGACGTCCCCCGCGAGGGCGAGGCAGCGCGAGGCGCCCCCGAGCTCCGTCGAGAGGGCGTGCAGTCGCTCGACCCGCCGCGCGAGGACCACGACCCGATCGCCCCGGCGGTGATGCTCCCGGGCCAGCGCCTCGCCGATGCCCGAAGAGGCGCCCGTGATGAAGACCACGCGTTCCATGGCGCGGGAGAGAAGCACAGGTGCGGGGAGAAGGTGAGTGCCACGCGGGGCGGGCGAAGCTGTGGGCGCCTCCACCCCTGCCCCCTCCTCCATGGGCTTTGCCGATGGAGGAGGGGCGTCGTCCTTGGGGGTGAGGCGGAGAGTCACCCGATCCTCGGGATGCGGGGAACGCCGCCGCTGCCGTGTAGGGGTGCCGACGCTGGCTTCGGTCTCTGCCCCGAGGACGACGCCCCTTCTCCATCGGCGAAGCCCATGGAGGAGGGGGCGGGGGTGGAGGCCGTGGCGCGCGACGCCGTCAGGTGCCGGGCATGCGGAGAACGCCGCCGCTCTCTTGCAACGCCTGAAACTGCGCGCCGAGCGACTGGGCGAGCGCGGGGTGGTCGAGGAGCACCCCGACCTCAATGTTCCGAGCCTGCGCGGCTTCGGTGAAGTTCGCCGAGGTGACGAACACCCAGCGCCCATCCACCACGACACACTTCGCGTGGAGCGTCGTCGGGCTGTACCAGAACGCGGGCAGGCGAAGGTCGTCGGGCCAATGCGCGGCGCGAAAGGTGCGCAGCCATGCCGCCGCGGTGTCCTCGTCACGCTCGGCGAGGTCGCGCGCCGAGCGGAGGTCGACGTAGAAGTCGACGCGCAACGAGGGGAGCGCGCGCATCCTGCGGGCCAACGGCGCGAGGCTGCGGAGCCCGTCGTAGACGACATAGGTCGCGAGCAAGACGTGGCGCTCGGCCCTGCTGCAGAGCTCGTCGAGCACCGCGCGGGTATCGCGCAACGTGTGGGCTTCGCGCTGACCGCTCCAGACGATCTGTGCGCTGCGCGCGTGGCGGTCCATCCACGATCGGCGCTCGCTGGCGAGGCGCCGCAGGCACCAGGCGACCGCCGAAGGGTCAGACGACGGCGACGCCGCGAGAAACGCTCGCAGCGCCGCGACTTCGGTGATGCCCAGACGCTGAACGGCGGCGATGGGTGGAGCGTGGAGAGGAAGGCGCCCGTCTTCCAGCGCCTGCGCGACGAGGTCGAGGTCCGCGGGGTTCGCCTCGGAGGCCCAATCGGTCACGGGTCAATCCTCGTCGAAGAAGGCGGCGTCGGCCCGCTCGACGGTCGGAACCACCAGCGTTCGATCGAGGTAGCTGTTCATGCGCTCGCAGCTCGGCTCGGAGATCAGCAGGCACCCGTGGCACGAGGCGCCCTCCAGGTCGCGGTCGTCGTGGGCGTCGTCGGGCGAGTGCCCCGCGCAGACCGGGTCGTTGGCGCAAAGGCGCGCGAGGTCCAACGCGATCGAGAGGAAGTGCTCGAAGTCCCGACCCACCTGCACGAGGCCACCGAGGGAGCCGCTGGCGCCGGGCGCGGCGGTGTAGAGCAGCACACCACTGCCCGCAGCCCCTGCGTAGATCCGCTCTCGCACCGCGCTGGAGGGGTAGCCACACTCCAACGACACGGCCGTGATGAGCAGATGCGCGAGGGAGTGCAGCAGCACGTACCGGGGCCGTGCGAACTCGTCCCGCGCGTCGGCCCGGTCGGGCCGTTGCTGCTTCCACCGCGCGAAGCCCTCGCGAAACTGTCGACCGCGGCCCTCTGCACGGCCGTCCTCCCAACGCTTCAACAGGTCTTCGCGCAGGGAGAAGAAGACGCCCTCGCCGTGGTTCTCCACCGCGGGTAGCCAGCGGAGAGGGTCGTCGATGCGCGCGGTGCCCACCCCGAGGTCGAGCTCGCCGTCGACGTCGGTCATCTTGGGCTCGAAGCGCGTGAAGCCGGCGAGCGCGCGAACCTCGGTGAGCCGGTGCACCAGCACCACCTTCGCGACCTTCGACATCGGCGACCCCGGCCGCGGCGTTGGCAGCGAGGCCGTGCGGGCGAAGAAGCTGCCCGCGGGATCGTCCTTGGCGAGCTCCGGCGGGCAGTCGAGGAGCACCTCGACCTCGGCGTCCTTGAGCTTCTTCACGGGCGCGGGCGCGTTGCTCCGACGGCGTTCGATCTCCGCGAAGACCTCGGCGTCGTCGAAGCCCGTGAGGCCCTCGGCGACGTCGTCGTGCTCGTCGCGGTAGAGCGCCACGCTCGACACCTTCTTCGAGCCCTTGAGCTTCTCCCAGAGGCGCCCCACGGCCTCGCGGAGCGCACCGCCGCGCTCGGGCACGTGAATCACGCTCACCACCTGCGGGAAGTACGCGTGGCTTGCGGAGCGCAGCAGGAGCTTCATGGGCTCGCCCTTGCACGACTCCCGGGCACCGTCGCCGAGCCACGGGCGCTTGCCGTCGCACCACCCCAGCGGGGGATTCTCGAAGTCGCGCTCTGCGGCGGCGGACATGCGCAGGCTCTTGCCGCAGTCGCAGGTCACCCGCACGTCGGCGAGGTCACCCGAGGTGCCGGCCTCGTCGATCCAGTACATCGGGCGGGCCTTGGTGCAGCGTTCGTTGCGCCCGTGGACCAGGGTGTTCCAGTCGAGGTCGTCGAGGTGGCCGTAGCGGCACGCGCGCACGAAGCGAATGGGCTGCACGGGGCTCGGCCGCGCCTTGCCCTTGCCCGTGCAACGGTGCCCGCCGTTGTCGAGGTCGCTCGCGTGCAGGAGGCGGCGGGGGCGGTGCCCGTCCCGGCGGGGCTCGCGCCCGAAGTCCACCCAGCACGACTCGTTCTGGCAGGTGAACCACTCGGGGAACTCGAAGGCCTTGATCCACCTGCGGTCGAGGGACTCCCGGTCCTGCGCGGCGGCGGGCGGCGCGTGGAGGCGCACGTCGGCGAAGCCCTCTTGCCGCGCGAGCAGCGCCACGAGGCGCTCTTCGTGGATGGGTTCCCCCTTGGCCCACCAGCCCAGGCCCGAGACCACCACCGCGTGGTCCACGAGGTCGACCAACGCGCCCGGCCCGAAGGTGCCCACGAGCTGACTCTGTCGGATCTCCCCGTCGGCGCGTCGACCGAAGGGGACACCCACCTTCCAGCGATCCCTCATCGCCCCTCCTCCTCGTCGGCGAGCACCGCGGCGGCGCCCTTGCGCGTCATCACCATGAGCTCCGTGGCGGCCTCGACGTCACGCATCGAGCGCGACGCCACGAAGCGGCGCTCGTAGCGGTTGGCCTCACGAAGGTCCTCGTCGAGGGGCATGTGCAGCAGCGGGCGGCCGTCGACGTCTTCGTACTTCTGGTAGACCAAGCCCTTCGTGCCCGGGTCGTCTTCGATGACGTGGCTCCAGGCATCGAAGAGCGACGCGACGCGCGCGCGCAGGCCCTGCGTGAGCTCCTCCAGGGGCTCGTCGGCGGGGGCGCCCTGACGGTGCGCTTCGGCGCGGCGCGCGAGGGTCTCGGCGACGAATTCCATCACCTTGTCCTTCACGGGCGCGAGCGCCGCCGCGCCGTCGGCCGGCGTGAGCGTGGGTTCGGCGAGGCGCGCGAGGGCCACGGAAACGCCTGCGAGCCCGCGGTCGATGGCGCGCGGAGAGAACGGCGTCACGCTCGTGGCCTCCACCGCGCGGTAGAACGACTGGTGATAGGCCTCGAAGTGTTCGAGGTGCGAGCGGTCCCGGGGGCGGTGCACGTTCAGCAGGGTGACCACGAGCCCCGGGCGGTCGGCGGCGCGGCCCACGCGGCTGGAGGCCTGGATGTACTCCGCGGCGGTCTTGGGCTGGCCGCACACCACCATGAGCCCGAGGCGCTCGATGTCGAGGCCCACGGAGATCATGTTGCTCGCCAGCGCGACGTCGACCGGCGGGCGGTCTTTGCGGGCAACGGACTTCTTCGCGCTCTTCACGGGCGCTGCGAGGAAGGGCACCTCCAGGCGCTCCTTGGCCACCTTGATGCGCTCGGTGCTCTCGCGGCTCGTGAGCTCCACGCAGTCGTACGCGATGCTGCGCGCCGCGAGGAGCTCGTCCCCCGCGCGCCCCTCGGCACGACGTCTCCGGTCGGCGCGGGCGACCTTGTTGCGCACCTCGTCCTCGACGATGCGGCGCGCGCCGCCCAGCTCGCGCAGGCTGTTGAAGTACCCCACGAGGGACATGTACGGGTCCGCGGAGGCGGGATCTTCGGCGAAGGCCCGCTGCGCGGCGCCGAGCAGGGTGACGTAGGCGCGCAGCAGCAGGACCTTCATGCTCCGTCCCGGCGCGGCGACGCCGATGTACGTGCGGGGGTGCCCGAGCTTCGTGTGCTTCAACGGCAGCGACTCGGCGAAGAAGCTCGTGGCCCGGTCGGGACCCGGCGGGGGAAAGACCCGCACGTCGCTGCGCGCGAAGAGCGCGCGTACCTGCGCCTGCGCGCTGCGCACGGTCGCCGTCGAGGCGACGATCTTCGGGCGCACCGTGCGGTCTCCCTCCGTGCGCGTGGAGAGCGCGTCGAGGGCGGTCTCGTAGAGGCCCACCATGGTCCCGAGCGGGCCCGAGATGAGATGGAGCTCGTCTTGAATGATGAGCTCCGGCGGGCGGAGGGCCGTGGGGAGCGCGGTGCTGCCCGCGGTGGGATCGGCGGGGCCGCGAAAGCCCTCGGGGCCGCGGCGCGTGACGTGGCACCCGAGCAGCGCCCCCGCTCGCCCCACCCACGGGAGCGCGGCGAACTTGTCCACCGTGGCGATGAGAAAACACGGGAGTTCGCGGTAGATCTCCTCGTCCACGGCGAGGAGGGGGAGACCCTCGGGCCACTTCGGCGAGGCGCGAAACTCGCACCCCGGCGCGGTGCAACGCACCCGCAGGTGCTGCGGCGCATCGAGGTTCGGCAGGATCCTGAAGGTGTCTTGCGAGAAGGGCTCACCACACCAGGGGCACTTGTCGATGGGCACCGGACTGGGCGCGCTGGTGGGGTTCTTCGCATACGCGAGCACCCGCGCCACGGCGGTGTCGTCGCTGTTGGCCTTGAGCGTGCCGAAGCGGTTGGGCGTCGCGGCCTTGCCGACCCAGAGCCCGATGGAGAAGCGCAGCGGACCGAGCAGGTCTTCGCGCTCGCGGCGCTGGAGCTCGAGGGCGCAGATGAGGGTGGCCGCGCGACCGAGCTGGTCGAGGGTGAGCAGCCGCAGGGTGTAGCGCATGAGCACCGTGACCCCGGCGGAGGTGAGTCCGGGGAGGCGCAGACGGCGCAGCAGGAGGGTGAACGCCGCGAGGCCGAGGTAGGCCTCGGTCTTGCCGCCGCCGGTGGGGAAGAAGATCAGGTCCACCACGTCGCGCTCGGGGTGCGTGGGGTCGGCCTGCGCCACGAGGTTCATGAGCAGAAAGGCGAGCTGAAAGGGCCGCCACGTGGGGACCTTGCCCTCGCCGCCCTCGGCGACGGTGCGGTATCGCTGCGGGCTGCGTTGCCGCGCGGCGTCGGCCATCGCGCGGTTCGCGCGGCGAAAGGCTTCAAACACCGCGGGGTCATCGAGGCACGCGAGGCCCGCCGCGATGCGGTCACACGCCCGCGCGGCGTCGTCGAGGAGGCTCCGGGCGAGGTCACGGCGCCCCTCGGTGTTGAGCGGGGTCTCGCGCTGCCGGGTGATCCACGTGCGGTAGTGCGTGACCATGGGGGCCATCGCCTCGCGCAGCGACGCGGGGGTGTCGGCGGCGGCGAGGGTGTCCATGCGCAGCTCGCATCCCGGAACCTCCGAGGGGACCACCCGCTCCACCTGCGCGAAGGGGGTCCAGGTGGTGCACACGGCGTCGCAGAACACGTCGGCGCCGTGGCCGCGCACCGTCGACCGCACGGCCACGCCGTGGCCCACGCCGTACTCGAAGCTGTCGCGGTAGTGCAGGTCGCCCATGCGCTCGTCGAGGTCGTTCTCCAGCGCGGCGCCCCGCGCGTTGGGGCGGGGAACGAAGCCGTCGGCGCCGTGCAGCGCGAGGCTGGTCTGAAAGATCACCGCGGCGTCTTGATCGGCGCCCCGGGGCCGCGGCGCGCGCTGGTTCACCAGAAAGACAGTCACCACCCGGGCGCCTGGAGGGACGTGCGCGCGCTCGTCGTCGCGGAGCGGGCGGAGCACCCCGCGGAGGCAGACGCCGCCGGAGCCCGGGAGGGTCACGCCCTTGCGGAGCGTCGCGACGTCGAGGGCGAAGGTGTGTGTCGCCTCGTGGGGTTCGCGGGTCCAGCGCAGGGCGGGGAGGGCGCCGCGGTCGGAGGCGTCGGCGTCGGCGGTGTGGTCCTTCGCGGCCTCGGGCGAGTACGTCGCCCAGCGCGCGGTCACTTCGAGCGCCGTCGCCGCCGGGGGCACGATCACGGTCACCCCCAGGGACGAGGGGAACACGGGCTTTCGGGCGGGGCCGTCGTCTTCTTCGCCCTCGTCGGGGTTGCTCTGTGCCGAGGTGATCTGCTCCGTCGCCGTGGGGTCGTCGAAGTCGTCGGCGAGCACGCCCGACGGCACGAGAAACCCCGTGAGGTACCAGTGCGTCGGGGCGACCTCGAGCACCTCCCGCGCGAGGCCCGCGTCGCGCGGATCGTCGGGGTCGGGTCCCACAAGGTCGAGGCGCAGCGCATGGATCAGACGGTCACGTACCGGTTCGGCCTGCATCGATCGAAAAAGCTAACCCAATTTGCAACTCGCTGCGGACACCAACCTGCACAACACGACGACGGCAACGTGGACAGCAATCGCTTGATCAGCGCGACGTTGCCCGCTGCCGAGCGGGGACAGCACGGAGAAGCTGAGCAGGAACAGGCAACAACATTCAGTGCCTCCAGCAAAATCTCGTCTATACGAAGACTTCGAGCAGTGCACTGACGAAGGGCTGCCTTCTCCTGTGAACATCGGGTAGAACGAGCCGAGCACGCTCCTGAGCGACCGCCAAATCATATTCTTCTGTCTCCGGTGCTCCGGCTTCCTCAAGCACCTCCTGCATGGCGGCAATCGCTGCCCTACGCAACTGCACGGGCGTCGCATTGTTCAGCCCCAAAACCCGAATTGCCTCAACCGCCAAAACACGCTCCTCTGAACTAAGACTCATCGAAGGCGATACCTCTCCGTTCGCCTTGTAAGAAAAATATCGTGAGCAGCCCACCATGAGCGGATGAACATCGACGATGTTTTGGTTCTTATAGTGACCGCAACTGGTAGCCGGCCTGCGGTGAATCTTCTCTGACTCACAAGACACCAAGAGATTACTCCAGTCGTAGGTTTTCGCGCGATCCGCGGACCTCGGCATCAGATGTTCAATATGTGCATCGGGAGGTGGCCCATGGTTTCCAACTTCCTTTTCACAATAGCAACATATGTATCCCTGCTCAAGCAGCAGTGCGTCTTTCACTTCGCGCTTGATATCAGGATGGATGCGTCCAAAATCCTCCCAACTCACCGCCCTGGAACCAGGCCGCAGCAACCAGTTCGCGAACGAAACAGGCACAGTGTGCTTAGCGATTTGCCGCATCGACCTTTTCCCGTCGACGGATGAGCAAGTCGAGCCGCACCAGTTCAGGGTCATCGTCACCGATCTCTGCCTGGAGCACACGATGAGCAGATCGTGCCTCAGCCACACGCCCTTGCGACAAGGATCCAAAGACCTCGTCAAGCGCATGTTTAACCTTCTCGTTCCGCTCGTCTGTATCCATCAAGACCTGGAGAATGAAGTTAGTGTCTCGACCATACGAAGAACTCGCCTGGCTACACACAAATGCCCCCTCACCGTCTCGCGAAAGTAGATACAGATCGTCTGGCGCGACCTCCGAGATCACCTGTGGAGAATGGGTAGTTATGATGAACTGGCATCCAGGAAATGTAGCACGAAGGCGTGGAATCAGCTTCCGCTGCCACGATGGATGAAGATGCAACTCGGCCTCATCAATCATCACGATAGCCTGAGCAGCCAGTGGATCAATCGCAGAGGGATGAGCGATAACCAACCTGCGCGCGAGGTCTGCCGTGAGAGACAGAATGCACTTCTCTCCATCGGACAGTTGCTGAACGCGCATTCGTTCGACCCCCTTGTTCATCGTGAGAGACTGCGGATTCCGTTCAACGCGAAGGTCAGAGAATCCAGGGAGCATACGCTCAAACGCACGCCGAACGCACTCAAGCTGCGGGTCACGCCACCGAGGGCTCCCCCGACGGACAGCCTCATTCTCTCGATCCTCCAAATCGCGGAACCACTCAAAGAACAACCTGAAGCTGTTCCAATTATCATGCAACGCGTGGTCGTAGGCTTCAGTTTGAGAGAACGAGTGCCGCCCTCGAATCCGCGCCGGGATATCGAGCACCGCACGGTTGGTTGGAAATAGAACAGAGAGAGGAATAGAAGCGCCCTCTACAGCCTGCCAGTTCGTTACAAGAGTCTGGATCGAGCGCCGCAGGTCAGCGTCGTCGTATACCACTTCAACGCCCTTGGGAACGCGTCTTGCGTTTACCGACCACCCTACAAGGCTCTCACCGATTCGAACGCCAACCGACAACGAGCAGTGGTTCGCCGCATTCCGAATATCATGAAACTTGACCACCTTTCGAAAGGACGCACGCCTTGCGATGACGTAGTGCACTTGTGACAATGCAGACGCAAGGGCATCCAACAGGGTTGTCTTGCCAGAACCGTTCAAGCCGATGAGGACGGTGGTTTGCGGACGCAGTTCGAGCCTGATTTCCCCAATGCCTCGGTAGTTTCTGATCTCGATGAACTCGACCTGCATGCTTCCTCTTACCTACCGCACCCAGCCAACGCGCAGTCGGCGATGCTCAAGTTCGATGCCAACACTACACCACAATTGGGTATGTTTGGTGATGCTTCACGACCATGATTTTATTGTCAAGAAGTCCACAAAGACAGCTACCCGCCGTCACCCCACCCCCGGTAACCCCGGCGTCCCGCTCCCCTCGTCCCGCCCGCCCTTCGCCTTCGCCTTCCCCTTCTTAGCGGGCGCCGCCTCCGCCGCCGCGCGCGCCTTCATCGCCTCCGCCCGCCGCCGGTTCTCTTCCAACAACCGCGCGAGGACCTCGTCCCGCGTGTCGTCGTCCCAGGTGAGCCGCACGCGCTCATCGAGCTGCACCCGAAAGTCGTACGCGGGCCGCAGGTCCGTCCACCCGTACGCATCGAGCACCGCGCGGTCCATCTCCGCGTGCAGCGCGCGCAGCGTCGCGATGGCGGGAGACCGCTCGTCCGGGTCGTGAAAGCGGTTGTACGTCGCCGTGAGCCCCTCGGGACGCTTCGTGCCGATCGTGGCCCGCATGATCCCCGCGCGGTGCGCGTCGTAGCGCTTCCCGATGTCCTCCAGCGCCGCGGACGTCTCCCATCCGAGCGGGAAGGGGAAGGTCTCGAAGCAGTCTGAGGGGGTGTACTGAAGATCGTCCTTCATCGTCGAGGAAAAAAAGCGCGCCCATGTCTCGTGCACACGCGACTGCATCACCGCGAAGAAGCCGTCGCGATCCTCGGGGAAAACCACGATCTTCTCGCTGTAGACAAAATTACTCGGAAGGAACGCGAAAGCGAACGTCTGGCTGACTCGTGCAACAACGAGTAGCCTCGACTTTCCGGCGATCGCTTGTGTGAGTACCGGACGCGAGTTCCAAAACTTCCACCACTCAAGGACCATACGTGGATACTTCTTCACGTCGTGTTTTGCGCGCTCCGGGCGAACTTTGGCCGCCAATATCGCCATCAAGTCCGGCCATCCGCGGGCCTCCGGCTCCGTCATCTCACCAAAGTTGATGACGTGGCGGTGCGGCTTCTGTTCGGGGTCATCGTTGAGCTCCTCTCCTCCCAGGTACGGGAAGATTCGCTCGCCGTTGCGAGGATCCTTCGCGATCAACGCTCGCATTTCGGCGAGGCTGTTCACAAGGTCCCTGACTTTCTCCCTATCGTCGAAGGTAAAACCCTTGCCGAGGACGTTACAGCCCTGGAACGAACGCGAGGCATTCTCGTGCAGTTCGTCAGGATTTTCGTGTCCACCACGGTGGAAGAGGAAGGCCGTAACATCGTCAACGGAGCGTCCATCGAGCGCTCGCTTGCCCGACCATTTTCCGCGAATCATATGGACTACCGTTACGATGACGGCGGCAATACCAGGCCACTTGTAACGCCGCGTGCAGTCGTAGATCGAACCACCGTGAGTACAGATCCATCTGAGGCCGGTCAAGCGGGTGTCGCCTTGGGCGATGGTGTTAGTCGCGATCAGACCGAAGCTGCCGCAGCCTCGCAGGAGACTGAAGCTGCGCCGGTAGAAGTGTGCGACGATGTCGGCATTTCGGCTCGCTCCATCGTGAATCGCCGAAAGCCACTCATTGTAAACATCTCCGAGAATTTCAGAGATTCTCTTGCCCCCTAGAAACGGCGGATTCCCGACAAAGCTGTCAAAGCCCGGGCGCTCGCGCGCGAAGACCTCGGGGAACTCGATCTCCCAATGGAAGGGCACGAGCCCGCGTTCGCGGATGACGCGGGAGACCTCGGCGCGGATCTCGGCGCCGTCGTTGGCGTCCTCGCACCACAGTTCCACGGCGCGGTGCCATCCCTCGATCCAGCGTGCGCGGTCGCGGTCGGACTTCTGGCCGAAGAAGCCTGCGATGAGCAGGTCGCCGAGGGTGCGAACGCGGGCGAGCTCGTCCTGGGCCTCGCGCCAGAGCGCGCGCTGGGCGGAGGTGTCGGGCGGATCGTCGTCACCCATGGAGTGGATCTCCGCGCGGAGACGTTCGACGCGGGCGAGCGACGCGGTCACCATCCCGCGGACGATGCTCACCTGCTTCCCCTTCGTGGTGTCGAGGGAGACGCTGGCGAGCTGCTCGCGGGAGACGCCCACGAGGGAGTCTCCGTGGCGGAGGCAATGGTCGAGGAAGGTGAAGGCGTGGTCTCGCGCGGAGGTCTCGAGCCAGAGGGAGAGCCGGGCGAGCTCCACCGCGAGGGGGTTGCGGTCGACGCCGTAGAGGCACCGCTGGGCGACGCGGCGGCGGGCGTGGAGGTGCGGGTCCTCGTCGGGGGGGATCACCGGGGTGCGCCCGTGCGCGGCCCAGGCGGTCTCCAGGGCGACGGCGAGCTGTCGACACGCCTCGACGAGGAAGGCGCCGGATCCCATCGCGGGGTCGCAGACCTTCAGCGCGAGGATGGCCTCGGGGGTGGGGCGCTCGCCGAGGGCGGCGAGCACGGGCGCGAGGGTTCTCTGGACAATGGGCTGGGTGAGCGCCCGGGGGGTGTAGTGCGAGCCCGAGCGCCGCCGTTCTTCGCCGGGCTGGAGGAACATCCATCCCGCGGAGATGGCCTGGGCGTTCTTGAACGAGCGCTGTGCGGAGAGGGCGGCGACCGCGGACTTCTCGTCGGGGGCCTTCTCCACCGCGGACTTCGTCGCGGGGGTGAGCGCGAGCCCCAGGGACTCGGTGAGGTGGGCGATGAAGTCCTTGCGCGGGAGGGACTTGAACTTCTGGAGGTCGACCACGTAGTCGACGGACCCCGCGCGGAGACGCAGGGCGGCGCCCTCGGCGAACTCCAGCACGTAGCCCATGATCCCTTCGTAGACCGACCCGATCTGTTCGACATCGAGCTCGCCGTACTTCAGCCGCTCGCCCTTGAGCACCAGCAGCCGGTCGAGCACGCGGAACACGGTCCCATCGGGGATCTTCGGGAGTTCCAGCGGGCCGTCGGAGCGGGGGCCGTCGGGGCGTCCTTCGAGGAAGGGGAAGCGGTCGGGGTCGAAGAGTTCCCCGCGCCGCGGCGGGAGGGTGAAGCCCCCGGGGAGCGCGCGGGCGTCGATGCCTTCGTGCAGCAACCGAAAGAGCGCGATCACCTGGGCCCACGCGCCGAAGCGCGCATCGAGCCGGTCGCCGAGTCGCGCGTGGTCCTCCTGGAGCTTCGCGTGGAGCGCGCCGAGGGCGTAGCTCACGCGGTAGCGCTCGGCGTCGATGGGGAGGAGCCGTCGCTCTTCGGCGAAGAGCACGAAGACCAGCCGCATGAGGGCCGTGACGAGCCCGCGGTAGATGCTCTGTCGGCGCGCGTCGGTGTCTCGCCATGGGGCGAGGAGTCGTCCGTCGGTGAGGCGGTCGGCGCGCTGGAGCCCGTCGAGGAGCTCTTGCAGGGCGTCGAGCACCTGCCCCTGGAGCTCGGTGCTGACGGTGTTCTGAAACTCCCGCGACGCCGCGAGGAGCGCGGGCAGTCGCTCGGCGGGATCGAGGGTGAGCAGCCGTCGCGCGTTGAGGCACATGTGCAGCGCGGCGAGCAGCGGGCGCCCCGCGACAAGGGTGAGGTCGGCGACGCGCCAGGTCGCGTGCGCGGTGGCCTCGCCCTTCGGGGCGTACACCACACGAACCTCGCGCCCGTTGGTGAGCAGCCCGACGGCGCACTCCCGCGCGCGCAGGAGCCGTTCGAGGCGCTGCTGCGGAGAGGCCGACCAGAGGGGGTCCTCGCTCGCGCGGTCGAGCTCGGTGGCGGACGGGAGTTCCTGCGCGAGGAGCACCCACGCGTCGGTGTCGAGGTCACGGAGCGCGAGGTCGGGGGAGACGGAGGCGCCGCCGTCGAGGGTGAGGGTGAGCGCGGCCGGGAGGGCGTCTCCGCGCAGGACGGCGTGCGCGGGCCACGCGAGGAGCGCGGCGAGGTCGTCGAGGGGCGCGCGGAGGGCGTTGTGGGGTGCGCGATCGAGGAGCTCGCGCTGGAGGTCGGTGACGGGCTCGGTGGGGGTCGCGTCGGCGTCGGCGAGGACGCGGGGCGCGAGGAAGAGCCCGCTGGGCTGCACCATGCCGAGCCAGTCTTGGTGGACACGAACGCGCGGGTCGAAGGTCATCGCGGCGCGCGAGGGTACTACCGTTGGAGGTCGGCGGCGCCTCCTCTTGCACGGGCCGCGGGGGGCGACGTATACCGCAGGGGGCGGGATCGTCGGAGGCGTCAACGAGGCGCGGACCGTCTAAGATCTCGCGAGCGAGTGGTCGTTGTGTTGAAATCCGTGGAGATCAAAAGGTATCGGGGACTGCGGGACCTCAAGCTCGATGACTTGGGTAGGGTGAACCTGCTCGTAGGCGCGAACAACGGCGGCAAGAGCAGCGTACTGGAGGCCGTGGTGCTCGCGCTTCGCCCCTTCGACCCCGGGCAATGGATCTCGACGGCGATGCTGCGCGATGCAACAGCACCGATGGTGGAATCCATCTGGGGGATGTTCCCCACGGCACAGGCGTTCCGGGAAACCGAGGTCGACGACCTCAAGGCTGAAGACATCGACGTAAAGATCTTGTCGGATGCGGGTACCCGCCGACTTCGAGTGCACGCCACACCCACGTTAGAGCTCGTGACCGACCCTCAAGGTGGATATCCGTTCGATGCGATGAGCGCTTCTGTTTCGGTCGGGGTGAACTTGTCGACCGAGGGGGGAGGCGCGCTGGCACACAGTATGGTCTTCCGATCTCGACAGCAGGTGCCCGTTGGGCGCGACCCGGGCGCACGACGAGCCTTCCTGCTCAACCCGTCGAGCCACCGTTCGACCCAGCAGGTCGTTGCGAGTCTGGCGGCGGCTGTTGACGGCGGCTATAAGGCGAGGTCTGTCGAGCTCTTGCGGAGCTTCGACACGGAAATCCAGGACGTTCATCTCAGTTCTGCTTTCGGACGTGAGACGATACGCATCGAGCACAAGACACGCGGAGTGGTGGATGTGTCGACCTTCGGCGAGGGAGTCCGTCGCGCACTCTCGCTCGCTCTCTCACTTCCACGGGCATTCGAGGGGGCAATGCTCATCGACGAGGTCGAGGCGAGCATGCACACACGCATGTTGGTGAGGACGATGAACTGGCTCAAGACCCACGCCAACGGCTACAATGTCCAACTCTTTTTGACGACACACAGCCTTGAGACCGTGGACGCACTGCTGGAGGTGTTTGAGGGCCAGGCCGACGACGCGCTGGTGACGTATCACCTCAGTCGAGGCGCAGGCGGTCACGAGGTTAGGCGCTTTGACCTGCCGCGGCTTAGCCGGGCGCGCTCCGAGCGTGGGTTCGACGTCCGATGAGCTTGCGTGTTGCAGTTGTCGCGAGCGAGGGCGTTCACGACCAGACCATCGTCGGAAAGATCCTGGGGCATCTCGGATTCACGGCGATCGAGAAGTTCTCGGATCTCCCCAAGGGATTCCGCCCGTGCCTCCCGAAGTACCCGCACAACGACAGTCTGCGCCCCGCGGTGCCCGCGCCAGAGTTCCTTCGCCGCGACGACGATCGCTGGGTCGTGACGGTGAACGCCGAGGGGGTGGACCGTCTTCTGGAGACGGTCGAAGAACTGATGCTGAACCTGCGCAAGGATGATGAAGGCAACCTGCAGCTCGACGCGATGGGCATCGTACTCGATGCCGACGAGGCCGATGCCCCGTCGGCGCGATGGTCGACGGTCGTCGCCAGTGCCGCCGCGAAGGGTCTCGTGTTCCCTACGCCCCTCGCGACGCTCGCAGGCAACTCGCCCCGAGCTGGTGGGTTCGTCGTTCCCGACAACAGCAGCGCCGGGACGTTGGAGGATCTGCTGTTGGACTGCGCGGCGAAGGAGTACCCGAGTCTGCACGGCGCCGCCGCGGCCTACGTCGCCGCGGTCGACCCGACCTGGTCGGACTTGAAGAGCAGGGACTTGAAGGAGTTCAAGAAGCCCGCCGGCCTGAAGAAGGCGACGGTCGGTGCAATGGGAGCTATCTTGAAGCCCTGCAAGGCGATCCGCACGACCTTCAGCGACCACCGATGGGTCACCCCACAGACGCTCGCGTTGCCCCGTATGGCCGCCTTTCGGGACTTCCTCGCGCAGGTCGTCGCGTAGCGCTTCCCCCGGGCTACGACGTGCTCGGCCAGAGATAGACGATCCCCACGACCTCGACGCGGTGCTGCCGGTCTTCGTAGAGCGCGCGCACACGCTCGGGCTCGGTCGCAAGCTCGGCCTCGATCTGCGGCAGCCGCCGCGTGAGGAACTCCCGGTCTTCGGCCCACTGATGAAGCTGCGCCTGCTGCTCCCGACGCTGCCGCTCGCGGGCCTCGGGGTCCGACGCGGGTGCCTCGAAGTTCAGGGCGACCTGCGTGCCCTTGAGCGCCGTGCGAATCTGCTCGCGCTGCGCGGTGAGCACGGCCCGCATGGCGTCGGCCTCGGCGCGCCCACGAGCCTGCAGGCGGTTGCGCGCGAGCTCGGTGCGCGTGACGGCGCGGCGACGAAGGACGGGCTCCAACGCGCGGGTGTCGCCCGGCGCGGCGTGCAGGAGCTTCTGGGTGATCTCCTTGCTCAGCGCGGGCACTTCAGGCTCGTCGAGCACCCGGAGAAAGGCCTCCACCGCGCGCTCGTTGGCCTCTTCGGTCACGAAGGGTTCGAGCTTCTCGGGATCGTTGTCTTCGGCGCGGTAGGCCGCCACGCCGAAGACCTCCTCGTGCAGCCGCGACGCCCCGGCGCCGAAGACCGCGAGGCGTCCGAGCAGGATCACCCTCCGCCGCGCACTGGATCGGTCGACCACCACGGTGACCCGCGCGAGGCCCTCTTCGGTGAAGGCCTGGGCGAGAAAGGGGCTCACGGCGCGCTGCGAGAGGGGGTGCTGGAGGTGGAGGTGCACCGCGTCGGAGAGGAGCGTCTCGACGGGCCGCAGCCGCACCGGGCGGGGCGGGAAGCGCGCGCGCCACTCCCCCTCAGACATCTTCGGTGGCTTCGGCGCTCGGAGCGCGTCCATCGCGCGGCGCCACGTGGGGTCGTTGGGGTGCGTCGCGTCCATGGGCGGGACGTCGTAGGTCTCGGCGGGCGCGGTGCGCGCGCGGAGGCCCTCGGCGCCGCAGAGCCGCAAGCCCTCGGAGACCACCTCGCGGAGCCGTCGGGGATCGCACTCCAGGTGCGCGCGGGCCTTGTCGTACAGGCGTTCGAGCAGTTCGAGGCTGCGGGTGAGGTCACGCTCCCGGGCCGCGTCGAGCTCCCGACGGGAGGCCGCGACGGCGTCGTCGGGGAGCACCTCGGCGGCGTCGAGGTCGGCGATGCGCTGCGCGATCTCCTTGCGCGACAGCCCCTTCTCCAGCGCCGCGACGATGCGGGCCGAGACCACCGGGGTGAAGCTGCCGAGCTGGTTCTCGATGTCGTGGCTCTTCTGCGCGAGGCACGCGAGCACAGCGTCTTCAGGGAGGTTGCGGTAACGGAAGTAGTGACAGCGGACCTTGTCCTTCGGCTGGAGCATGCGGTCGATGCGCCCGTTGCGCTGCTCGATGCGCGCGGGGTTCCACGGCAGGTCGAAGTGAAAGAGGTCGGCGCACGCGGCCTGGAGGTTGATGCCTTCGCGCGCGGCGTCGGTGGCGACGAGGATGCGCAGCGGGTGCTCCTCGGGCGGCGCGTTGAAGGCCTGCTTCACGGCCTCGCGGTCGTCGTCGTCCTGCGATCCGTGGAGGCTGCCGATGCGCTCGTCGTCGCGGTCGGTGCCCTCGATGGCGGCGCGGAGCTGGTCCACGAGCCACGCCCGGGTGTCGGCGAACTCGGTGAAGATCAGTACGCGGCAGGGGAGCCAGGCCGCCCCGCGGGGGTTGCGCGCCCCCGGCGGCGCAAGCTCGGGGCACTGGTGCGCGCGGATCCACGCGACGAGGGCGCGGACCCGTGCGTCGGGCTGATCCGCCGCGGTCTCGGCGAGGTCGGCCATGGCGCGGAGCCGCGCGCGAATGGCGTCGTCGGTGAAGGGCTCCACGGCGTCGGCGTCGCGCGCGGCCTCGTCGTCGAGGGCGAAGAGCGTCGCGCGTTCGACGTCGTCGGTGCCGTCATCGACGGGCGCGTCGCGCAGGATGTTCCCCGCGGTCTTCTGCCGATGCGCGCGGAGCGTGCGCTGGAAGGCGAAGGTCGACGAGAGCAATCGCTTGCGCAGCCCCTCGATGGCGATGCGCACCCTCGCCCGCACGTCGTTGCCCGCGCCCTGCGCGCGCGCCGTGAGCGCGTCGTCGTAGTCGGCGAGCATCTCCGCGAGGCGGAGCTCGGGCGCGGTCTCGGCGGTGTCTTCGAGGGGCACCTCGACCAGCACGCGCTCGGGCAGCGAGGCGTTGGCGTGCTTGCGGATGTCCGCTTTGAGCCGCCGCACCATCACCGCCGAGAGGCTCTCGGGGCCGGTGATGTCGATGCCGCGCGTGAACCGCTGCGGGTCGAGGATGTGCATGAGCGACGAGAAGCTGTTGGAGTGCCCGTTGTGGGGCGTGGCGGAGAGAAAGAGCCGGTGCTCGAAGCGCCGCGCGAGGTCGCGCACGGCGCGGGTGATCTGCGTGTCGATGGCGTAGCGACTCGCCGAGGCGGGCGCGGCGACGTGCGCCTCGTCGAGCACGAGCATGGAGCCCGAGGCGAAGTCTCCGAGGGCGTCTCGCAGCCCCGCAAGGTGCTCCTCGTCGCGCAGGATCGCGTGGGACACGACGAAGAAGCTCCCCGTGCGCCATGGGTTCACGCCGAAGCCCCGGGCCCGGCGGCAGGCAAGGATGTAGGCCCGGTCGTAGACGGCGAATTCGAGGCCGAACCGCTGCCGGAGCTCGTCGCGCCACTGGAGCACCACGGAGGGCGGCGCGGCGATGACGGCGCGGTGCACCCGCTGACGCAGCAGGAGCTCGTGGAGCACGAGGCCCGCCTCGATGGTCTTTCCAAGCCCCACGTCGTCGGCGATGAAGAGGTTGACGCGGGGGAGCGCGAGGGCCTTGCGCAGCGGTTCGAGCTGGTAGGTCTTCGGGATGATCCCCGCGCGAAGGGGCGCTTGAAAGAGGGTGGAGTCTGTGGAGGTGACACAGCTCCAGCGCAGCGCGTGGAGGTAGGCGGCGAAGCGCTCCGGCGGATCGGGAGCGCGGGCGGAGCGCTCGGTGCGCTCGTGTCGGAGCACGCGCGCGTCGGGCTCGGCCTCCCAGATCACCGACAGCGATTCGCCCACGGCGTCGTCTTCAACACACGCAAGGTCGACCGCGGTGAGGGTGTCGTAGGGCGCGCTGCGCTCCACGAGCCAGCGTCGCTGGCGCACCCGAACGAAGGCCCCGATCTCCGGCGCGGTCATGGCGGCGGAGGATCCTGCGAGGGCTCGCGTTTGCGCAAGTACCGCGAACACGCGCACCGCGACCGCGACGCCGCCCTCGCCCGGAGATATCGTCGCCCGATGCGAGTGCGCGCAGAGGGAGTGACCCGATGAGATTCTTGAAGAGACAGGTGCCCGCCGGGATCCTGTGGCTCGCC
>OFDC01000742.1_pt1 | contig 21510 bp, 20 predicted proteins | sample 1520941 | NCBI WGS metagenome assembly OFDC01 (sample SAMEA94258168, study PRJEB24077) | hot springs metagenome | biome: Aquatic biome; feature: Water | place: India | collected 2012-12-06 | depth 5 m | reverse complement strand
AACCCCAAGGACTCTCGTTATGAACGAGGGAACTTCCGGGGGGCAGGTCATCGTGTTTCAACTGCCGCTATCCAGGCTGAATTAGGGACTCGACAGCATCGCTGATAGTATCTGCCAAGATTGCCGCCGAGCGACGTTGCTTCAAATGTCGCACGGGCCGGTGAGTAACGTCAGCGAACCTGCTCGCCGTTGGCCAATAGCCTCGATCCCAGTCACCAAATGCACTGCGCTTGGAGACGGCGTGACGAAGTATGATCGCTGCATGCATGGGGCCCAAAGGAAAGCCGAAGGGACTCGAAAAGATACCGATTGAGGTGCCTGCGGTTGGACGATGTCGTCCAAGTTCTATCGCTAGCCCCATAGCCTCCCCGATCCTAACTGTTGCCACGGCCGCGAACATTGGATGCCCGTGACGATGGTGTTCCCAGCGCGGCCAGCTCTCGGGGAGGCGCCAAATCACCGCCTCATCCGTATACGGTTGAGGATCGATCAATTGTCCGCTGCCTCGCCTGGATAACTCTACGGAAGCGTTTACGAACTGCCGTAGCGGATACGAGAGGTCGCCAATCGATACCGGCGCCAGGATAGGCTTCTCAAAGTCGAGATCTACGAAAAGCAGCTCGTCGCCGATCCGGGCGGTTCTTGTCGCTGCGCCCCTTGTAGGCCGGGTCACAATTCTTGCGACGTCGGGCTCGCCGGTCGCGCGTTCAGCTGTAGACGCCGTTGTATAGGTCGGCTTTTCTGGACTGATTTGGCGGCGAGCAACCGGCGGAGAGCCGAACTCATAGCGCACCAGAACGTCGTCAAAATTGGGAAACGCTTTGAGTATGTTCGCAGCGCTACCTGACGATCGTATGGTGCGTCCTCCGGGCGCGATCTGCGAGTTGAGCGTCAAATCCTTCCATTTTGCGCCCCGTTGAAGCAGCTCGACCATCGCATCGTCCTCAGGCGCGCGCGTCTCGCTACGGCTCAGGTGGACCACGATCTCGTTGAAAGGGGGTGCCCGAAAATCTGAGATAATCCGATTGACGCGGTAGGCCGACTGTATGCGGCCCGTCGCGTCGCTGAAGCGAGCGTTGAGACCCGCCACGCTAAGCACGGGAGGGTGCTCGTCGAACCAGCAGATTGGATAGGCTTTCCTACCAGCAAATCGGTAGGCCATCAGGCCCTGCCGTGCTGCGCGCCAAGCTCTATTGAGATCCGGGCTCGCCAATATCGTTGCGAGCTGAAGTGCGCTGCCCTGGTCAGAGAACTCCCAGGTGGGAGCGATATGAAACGTCTTAGTTTCCACGTCGAAAAATGTACGTTCGGGATCCAGCACTCCAGCTTCATGAGCATCAATCTCGTAGGCTGACAGGAGCCGAGCGCTAAGCCCGCTGACTCCACCAAAATAGAACCGAAACATTTCCGATGTGGAGAGCAACACCCCCTGACTGCGGTCCAGAAGGTGAGGGCGATCGGCTCTCGGAACCGTGAGCGCGGTTTCATTTGCTGGGCCAAGATTGGCCTGGCGAACGACCTCACCGTCGTCGATGAGGTCGCAAATCTCGCGCGGCCTAAAACCTACCAGACGTCGTCGATCGCGACGCGTGATTATCCCTGCTGGCCGCCGGCGTACGTAGCGCATGTCTGGCACCAGAAATGGAAGGTCCGTCAAAGGGAGCCACATGGTGTCGTAGGTTATCTGCTCGCGTCCGCGAAAATCGCGGCCCCGCATAGTCAAGAAGCGGCACTCGATCTGTAGGGTGTCGCCTGATCCACCGTTCCTGATCGCGCCAAGATCCGCGAACACCTGCGTCAGGTCAGTATGCGGGAGACCCGCGAGCGCGAATGGATAGGCGTCGTCGTCGACTATGGTCAATTCGCCCATGTAGGCCAGCCCCTTACCAGCGCACAGCTACCTATGAGTTCACTCTTCTTTGACGCGCTAGTTCAATCAGCTTTGACCCAGTTCACTGAACTTTGACGAGTTCCAGCGGCGGTGACGGCGGGCATGTCGACGGCGATATCGATCCGATCCAGGAGCGGTCCGGAGATGCGGCCTTGATAATCCTTCTGGCAGCGGGGCGCCTTCCCGCAGGCGCCGCGCCCGGCCCCGCCGTGGCCGCAGCGGCAGGGATTCATCGCCGCGACCAACTGGACCCGGGCCGGATAGCGCACATGGGCGTTGGCACGGGCGACCATTACCTCGCCGGTCTCCAGAGGACCCCGCAGACTGTCCAGCGCCTGCACGCCAAATTCGGGCAGCTCGTCCAGGAACAGCACCCCATTATGCGCCAAGGACACTTCCCCCGGCTTGGCGCGATGCCCGCCGCCCGTCAGCGCGGCCATGCTGGCGCTGTGGTGCGGCGCGCGAAAGGGGCGGGCGCGGGTGAGCGTTCCGCGCGCAATCAGTCCCGCCACGGAATGGACCATCGAGGTCTCGAGCAGTTCCGATGAGGTCAGGGGCGGCAGCAGGCTGGGCAGGCGCTGGGCCAGCATCGACTTGCCCGAGCCCGGCGGGCCGCAGAACAACAGGTTATGACCGCCAGCTGCGGCGATCTCGAGAGCGCGCTTGGCGTGCTCCTGGCCCTTTACGTCGCGCAGGTCCTTGGGCGGCTCGCCTTCGATGATCGGACCCGGCGTCGGCGCCGAGAGGATCTGGCTGCCCCGGAAGTGGTTGATCAGCGCCACCAGCGAGCGCGGCGCCAGGATTCGCGTGCCGCCGGCCCAGGCCGCTTCCGGTCCCGACGCTTCGGGGCAAATAAGACCCAGATCCATGGCCCCCGCCGCCATGGCGGCGGGCCAGGCGAGCCAGGCGTTCCAGCCGTAGGTCACCTGCAGGATGGTCGAGGTATAGGCGCCGGTGCCGAAGAACACGACATGGCCGAACGAGGTCTGACCCGCGAAGCCGCCGGCGATGTTCCACGACTGGCCGATGAAGGCGGTGAAGAAGACCAGCATGCCGATGGTGACGAGGTAGTTCGGCACCAGCAGCGGGTAGGCCAGCGCCGCCGTGAGGCCCAGCGCGCAGAGAAGGACCGCGCGGTTCACGCCTTGCTCCCGAACAGGCCGGTGGGCTTCAGAAGCAGGATCAGGATGAAGATCAGCGAGATGCCGATCTGGCCGAGCTGCTCGCCCAGGAAGAGACCGCCGAGCGATTCGGTGATACCGATGATGAACCCGCCGACCGCCGCACCCGCGAAGCTGCCCATGCCGCCCAGCACGACGATGGTGAAGGCGACCAGCACGAAGGCGTGGCCCGAGGACGGCGTCACGTAGTAGGTCGGCATCAGCAGGCACGCCGCCGCACCCAGGCAGGCGATGCCGATGCCGTAGGACACGGCGAAGACGTTCTCGACGTCGATGCCGACCAGCCGCGCGCCCTGTCTTTCCTTCGCGACGGCGCGGATCGCCTTGCCCATGTCGCTCTTCGCCATGTAGAGGCCCAGCGCCGCGCAGATCAGCAGCGAGGCGCCGAACGAAATGATCTTGGGCAGCGGCAGGAAGGCCGCGCCGATCTCGACGAAGGTGCCGGCATAGGGCACGTCGATGGTCTGCGTGTCGCCGCCGAAGAACAGCAGCGCCACATTGTCGATCACGATCGAGAGGCCGAGTGTGATCAGCAGGATGTTCTCGTCGCGGCCGTGATTGTAACGGCCGATCAGCAGCCGGTAGAGCACGAAGCCGAAGCCGAAGGCGCCGGCGATCACCACCGGCAGGGCGGCGTAGGGATCGATCCCGATCAGCCGCCAGAGGTAGAAGACGGCGTACATGGCCAGCATCAGCAGGCTGCCATGCGCGAAGTTGATGATGTGCAGAACGCCGTAGATCAGCGTCAGCCCTACGGCGACGAGAACGTAGATTCCACCGGCCAGAAGGCCGTTCAGGACGCCCGCGAAGAGAAAGGCGGGATCGAACACGTCCGTCAGCGTCTTATTTGCTGGGGGCGCGCCACTCCAGTGGCGCGATCATTGTCTGCATCGAACGAAGACGCGCCACTGGAGTGGCGCGCCCCCAGCACGACGCGATTCGATGTCACCCCGAAGCCCTTAGAGCTTCGGCTTGGGGAATACCGCCTTGGCGGAGGCGAACTCCGCCGGGGCGATCACCTCGATCTCCCCCTTGAGCGACTGCATGGTCGCCGGCCGTCCGCCCTCGTTCTGTCCGTTGACGAATTTGGTGGGACCGTAGGGCATCAGCTCGGCTTTGAAGGTCGAGGCGGCCAGCGCCGCGATGAGCTTCTCCTTGTCGGCAGAGCCCGCCTTCTCCAGCGCATCGGCCAGCAGCATGACGTTGCTGTAGGTGAGGTAGACCTCGAAGGTGAAGAGCGCGCCGGCGGCCTCGACACGCTTCTTAAGCGCCTGGGCCTGCGGGCTCTTCGGGTTGTACCAGTGGTTCACGTCCATCATGTACTGGGAGACGTCGGGCATCTCCTTGACGAACTTGTAGTTGAAGCCGCCGCCCAGGATCGAGAAGAAGCCCGCGACGTTGACCTTCTGCTGGTAGAGCGTGCGCGCCAGCAGCATGTATTCGTTGCCGTAGTTCGACATCATGACGATGTCGGGTGCCAGCGAGCGGATGCGCAGCGCGATGTTGTCGAAGTTGCGCGTCGGATTGTCGTGCGCGATCAGCTCCTTGGCCGCGATGCCGATCGAGGGCAGCTTGGTGGCCAGCAGCTTGGCCGTGCCGGTGCCGAACTCGCCCGATTCGTGGACGATCACGGCGGTCTTGGCGACGCCGTTGGCCGCCTTGTTCAGCGCACCCAGCGAGGCGATGCCGTCGTCGACGCAGACGCCGAAGCCGGGCTTCAGGCGGAACACGTTCTTGAGGCCGCGGCTCATCAGCAGGTCGGAGGCGCCGACATCGACCAGGAAGGGCGTGCCATACTTGGCGGCCGCCTGGCTGGCGGCGATGCCGACCGGGCTCTGGAAGCACCCGATATAGGCGGCCACGCCCTGCTCGTTCATCTTCTCGACTTCGCTGACGCCGACCTCGACCTTGGACTGGCTGTCGCCCAGCAGGGCTTCGAGCTTGGCACCACCCATCGACTTGATGCCGCCGGCCTTGTTCACGTCCTCGATCGCCATCGTGCCGCCCAGCCGGCTCTGCTGGCCGTTATAGGCGACGAAGCCGGTGACGGGATGGATCATGCCGACCTTCACGGCGGCGGGCTGGGCGCCGACCAGGGAAGGCGCGGCGACCGCGCCGGTGGCCAATGCCGTGCTGCCGGCGAGAAAGGTCCGGCGCGAAACCGCAGACGTGCGTTGCTTGGTCATGAAAACCTCCCGGCAATCAACGAGCGAAGATCGAGCGTATGTCGGCAACCCTGTCCAAAGCGAGAATCTTCTTCCGCATCTCGTCGGCAACGTCGTGAGGCAACATCCGTGCCGTCAGCGAGAAGTACTTGCCGGTGAGTTCGTCGCGCGAATAGGGGTCCTGGTCGTCGCCGCGATTGGCCTCGACGGCGGCGGTGAGCGTGCGGCCGTCGCGCAGCCGGACGTCGACGCGCGCCGGCCGGAACTGCGGCAGCCGGGCCGTCATTGCCTTGTCCTCGACCACGAAGACGCGCTTGGCCAGCGCCTGGACCTTCTCGTCGCGGATCGCGTCCCAGGTGAAATTCTCGACACGGGAAGAGCCGCGCACGAGGCGCGTCGCCACGGCGAAGGGCACCGAGAACTTGCCGGCCAGCGTGTTGCGCGGCGCCTGGTCGTCGAGCTCGGCGGCATAGAGATAGCTCGCGACGTCGATCCTCTCGACCGCTTCGGCCGTCACCGCTTCGCGTGCCAGCAGCGCGTCGAGGGCGTCCAGCGCCCCGTGATTGTAGCGGCAGCAGGAATGGAGCTTGAAATAGTTCTGGTCGATCTGCCAGTCGCGGCCCAGCCCGTCGATCATGCGCGCCGTTTCGAAGCGCTCGGACACGACCTTGCCGAACACGCTGGACAGACCGTCGCGCTCGCCGATGAAGCCGGCCTCGATCAGGTCGATCGCCATGAGCGCCATGCGGTTCGAGATGCCGGCATAGGCATTCCGTACCGTGCCACCTTCCAGCATCGTGCGCTTGGAGGAGGCGAGCGTGAGCGACGAAGCGACGTTGATCGTCTCGCGAATTTGCGCCGCGTCGTAGCCCAGCAGCTTCGCCACGGCGACGGCGGCGCCCACCGTTCCCCAGGTGCCGTGCGGATGCATGTCGGGCCGCATCGCGGCGGCGATGCCGATGCGGGCGCCGACCTCGTAGCCCAGGATCAGCGCTTCCATCGCGGCCTTGCCCGACAGGCCCTTGATCTCGGCCAGGGCCCAGACGGCCGGCAGGGCATGGATCGAGGGATGGCCCTTGGCGAAGCGGTTGCCTTCGTCCATTTCGAGGAAGGTGCCGGCGGTGCCGTTGAGGAACGCGGCGGCGGCCGACACGGCCGTCTTGCCGGTTCCCATCACCGAGGCCTCGCCGACCGGGCTGACGGTCAGCTTGGCGGTGAGGGCCTGCATCTCCGGTTCGGCCGCGCCGCCCACGATGGCGCCGATCGTGTCGAGGACGACATAGGACGTCTGCTCGACCGTAGCGGGCTTCAGGGATTCCAGACGGAAGCCCGCTATGAATTCCGCGAGCGTATCGAGCCAGAATTGGGTCACGCGGATCAGCCCATCATCGTTTCGCGATAGTGCCTGGCCACCTCGCCCGGCGTCGCGTGCCAGACGTTGCCGAACCGCTCGACGCGGCGCAGGGCCTCGTCGAGATACTTGATGCGATGCGCCATGCCCATCAGCCAGGGATGGATCGACAGGTTGAACACCTGGCCACCCTCGTGATGCAGCAGCTCGAATGCGTCGCCGACGAGGTCGGGATAGCGCGTGGTGTTGATGCGCCGCAGCCAGAGCTGCTGCACGTCGTCCCATTCGGGCTGGTTGGGCATCGAGACGAACTTCCGGCCGTCACCGACATGCATCGGATAGGGCTGGTCGTCGTTGGGCCAGTCGAGGACGTAGTCGAGACCCGCATCGGCCAGCAGCTTCGGCGTGCGCTGGCTCTCGCCGAATTCCTGGCCGAGCCAGCCTTTTGGCGCGACGCCGGTCGCTTTCTCGATCGCAGCGATCGAGGTCGCGATCTCGGCCTTCTCCTCGGCCTCGCTCATCTTCGAGCTGATCATGCGGTTGGCCGACACGCCGTGCCCGATGATCTCGTAGTTTCGCTTGCGGAACTGCTCCATCAGAAACGGATAGCGCTCCGCCGCCATCGCATTGACGGCGACGCCGGCGCGGATCTGGTAGCGGTCGAGCACATCGAGGACGCGGAAGATGCCGGTGCGGTTGCCGTACTCGCGCTGCGTCCAGGTCCGGTAGTCGGGATGATAGGTGCCGAACTCGCCGGTGAAGCGGCTGTCCTTCACCACGCCGTCGGGTGGCAGCAATTCGAAATATTCGAGGTGCAGCACGACATAGAAGGCGACACGTGCGTTGCGCGGCCAGTTGAGCTTCGGTCGCTTCGGATAGGGCACGTAGTCGTACCAGGGATTGTCCATCCCGGCGGGCAGCGGCGGCGGGTTCTTGGAGATGGGCGCGCTCATGTCAGGCGTCCTTTCCGAGATGCTGCTGGTAGGGTTTCAGCCCGTTCGCCGTGTACCAGTCGTGGATCTCCTCGGCGGTGCAGACCCAGGCATCCTTGTGTTTGCGGATGTAGGACAGCGCCCGGTCGAGATGCTTCAGCCGGTGCGGCGCGCCCATCATGTAGGGATGCAGCGCGATGCACATGACGCGACCGTTCTCGCCGCCCTCGCGATAGACCGTGTCGAAATGGTCGATGATCATCTGGGCGAACTCCTCCGCCTCCACCGGCTGGCGGTAGATCATCGCGTCGTTGAGGTCCATGGAGTAGGGAACGTGGATCAGCGGACCGTGCTTGGTCGCGAGCGGAGTCGGCTGGTCGTCGTGGTAGAAATCGCAGAAATAATCGAGGCCGGCTTCCTTCACGAGATCGGGCGTGTTCAGCGTGTTGGACACGGCCGGCGAGAACCAGCCGCGCAGCTTGCGGCCGGTGAGGCGCAGATGCGTCGCCTTGCTGTGCTCGATGACCTCGCGCTCCTCCTGCTCGCTGTAGCCCCAGTGATAGCGCGTGTTGAAATAGCCGTGGCTCATGTACTCCCAGCGCCGCGCTTCCATGGCTTCCAGGATCTCGGGGTACATCTCGATCACCGACATCGAAAGCGAGACGGTGCAGCGGATGGAGTGCTTGTCCAGCACCTCGAACATGCGCCACAGGCCGACGCGGTTGCCGTAGTCGCGGCCGCCATAGCCCAGCACGTCGGGATGCGGCATGCGCGGCCACGGATTGCGCACGCGGACCTCGGCCGGAATGTATTCGTAGTGCTCGATGTTGGGGCAGACCCAGACCGCCACGCGCGCATTGTTGGGCCAGGATAGTTTCGGTCGTTCGACGATCGGGGAATAGCCGAAACGGTAGGGGTCCATCCGGAACGCTCTTTCTTTGGTTGGCGCACTTTGATTGGCATGGAGAGTGCAACACGGGTTGCGTCGCACTTCAACGCCCACCATCCTGTTCGCATGGCGGACAACATTCGCTTCACGCTCAACGACACGCTCGCGGACGTCGCAGGCCTCTCGCCGATGACGACCCTGCTCGACTGGCTGCGCGACCATCGCGGCCTGCGCGGGACCAAGGAAGGCTGCGCCGAAGGCGATTGCGGCGCCTGCACCGTGGTGCTGGAGCGCGCGGGCCGGCGCGACGCGATCAACGCCTGCATCGTGCTGCTGGGCCAGGTCGACGGCCAGGCGGTGCGCACGGTCGAGGGTTTGCGCGGCGCCGATGGCGGAGCGCATCCGGTGCAGACGGCGATGGCCGAGGCCGACGCCACGCAGTGCGGCTTCTGCACCCCGGGCTTCGTGATGTCGGCGGTGGCCTTTGCCGGCAGCGGCGAGCCGGCGGACCCCGACGCGATCCACGATGCGCTGGCCGGCAATCTCTGCCGCTGCACCGGCTACCGGCCGATCGTCGAGGCGATGACGCGGATCGCAGGCCTGGCCGTTGAACCGCCGCCCGCCGCGTCGGCCCGCACGCAGTCCGTTGCCTTTGGGGGCACCTTCTTCGCGCCGCGCACGCTCGCGGAAGCGGTGACGCTGCGGGCCGGGCATCCCGATGCCCTGCTGCTCTCCGGCGGCACCGATCTCGGCCTGCTGGCCAGCCGCGCGCGCAAGCCGCCGAAGGCCGTGATCCATCTCGCGCATGTGCCGGAACTGACCGCGATCTCGACGACCGGCGACCGGATCACCATCGGGGCGGCGGCCACCTACGGCGACGCAGCGCCAACCCTGATCGCGGCCTTTCCCGCGCTGCGGCCCTACCTGTCACGGCTGGGGTCGCGGCAGATCCGCAACATGGGAACGATCGGCGGCAACATCGGCACGGCCTCGCCGATCGGCGACCTGCCGCCGGTCCTGCTGGCGCTGGAAGCGAGCCTGACGCTGGTGTCGACGCGAGGCGTGCGCGAGGTGCCGCTCGACGAGTTCTTCCTCGACTATCGCAAGACAGCTCTGGCGCCGAATGAGATCATCCAGCGCATTTCCATGCCGCGCCTATGGGAGGGCGACAGCTTCCATTGCGACAAGGTGAGCAAGCGCCGCGACCAGGATATCTCGACCGTCGCCGGCGCCTACAGGGTGCGCATTCGAAATGGAAAGATCGAAGATGCGCGGCTGGCGTTCGGCGGCATGGCGGCGACGCCCCGCCGGGCGCGTGCGGCCGAGGCGGCGTTGCTGAAGGATGGCTTTGCGGCGGCTGCAGATGCCATCGCGACAGATTTCAAGCCTGTCGACGACTGGCGCGGCTCGGCGGCCTATCGCCTGCAGGTCGCGGCCAACCTGCTGCGGCGGCTGGAGCTGCGCCTCGCCGATCCGGGGCGCGTGCTGGAAGTCGAGGCGCTGTGAGCGCGAAGGTCCATAGGGCGCAGCGCCACGACAGTGCGCTGAAGCACGTCACGGGGCAGGCGCTCTATATCGACGACATGCCCGAGCCCGCCGGCACGCTGCATGGCGCGCTTGTGCTGAGCACTGTCGCCTGCGGGAAACTCGTGAAAGTCGACGTCGCCGTGGCGTCGAAGATGCCGGGCGTGGTCGCGGTGCTGGGACCGGGCGACGTTCCCGGCAAGAACGACGTCGCCGCCATCGGCCAGAACGAGCCGCTGTTCGCCGTCGACCGGATCGAGTTCGCGGGCCAGACGTTGGCGATGGTCGTCGCCGAGACGCTCGATGCGGCGCGTGCCGCTGCAGAGAAGGTCGTTGTCGAGATCGAATCCGAAGAGCCGATCCTCGACATCGCGACGGCGCTGGATCGCAAGGCCTATGTGCAGGCGCCGTCCACCGTATTGCGCGGCGATCCCGAAGCCGCGATGGCGAAGGCACCGCACCGGCTCGAAGCGTCATTCAGTGTCGGCGGGCAGGAGCATTTCTATCTCGAGGGCCAGATCGCCTTCGCGCTGCCGGGCGAGGATGGCGACATCACCGTCCATTCCTCGACCCAGCATCCGACCGAGGTGCAGCACATCTGTGCGCGCCTGTTGGGCTGCGACTTCAATCGCGTGACGGCGGTGGTGCGCCGGCTCGGTGGCGGCTTCGGCGGCAAGGAGAGTAACGCTTCGTGGGTCGCAGGCGCCGCGGCCGTCGCGGCGAACCATACCGGCCGGCCGGTGAAACTCCGGTTGCCGCGCGAGGTCGACATGGTGGCGACCGGCAAGCGCCACGGCTTCGACTATCGCTACACGGTGGGCTTCGACGGCGACGGCCGCGTGCTGGCGCTCGTCGCGGTGCTGGCGGCCGATGCCGGCTGGAGCCTCGATCTCACGCCGGGCGTGGTGGCGCGCGCGCTCACCCATACCGACAACGCCTACTGGATCCCGCACTTCCGGGCCGTCGGCTACGCCTGCCGCACCAACAAGCAATCGAACACGGCCTTTCGCGGCTTCGGCGGACCGCAGGGCGTCGTCATCATGGAGGATGCGCTCGACCGCATCGCGATCCATCTCGGCCACGATCCCGTCGAGATGCGCGCTCTCAACTTCTATGACGAGGGTCGGGACGAGACGCCCTACGGTCAGACGGTGGACGAGAATCATCTGGCGCGCTGCTGGGCCGAGGTGAAGCAAGGCGGCGAGATCGAGCGGCGCCGCGCCGAGATCGACGCTTTCAACGCGGCGAACCCGGTGCTGAAACGGGGGCTCGGCCTGTTTCCGCTTAAGTTCGGCATCTCCTTCAACCTGCCGCACATGAACCAGGCCGGTGCGCTGGTGCATGTCTATACCGACGGCTCGATCCGGCTGAACCATGGCGGCACCGAGATGGGCCAGGGGCTGTTCATCAAGGTCGCGCAGATCGTAGCCGAGGTGTTCAAGGTCGACATCGACCGCATCCGGCCCTCCGCCACCTCGACTGCCGAAGTGCCCAATACGTCGCCGACCGCCGCATCGACCGGAACGGATCTCAACGGCTGGGCGGCGTGGGAGGCCGCGAACACGATCCGCCAGCGCATGGTGGCCTATGCCGCCGAACATTTCGGTGTGGCCGCGACCGACATCGAGTTCGCCGACGGCAACGTGCGAATCGCGAAGCCGGGCAGCAACCAGGTGCTGAGCTTCGGCGAGCTGGCCAAACTCTGCTGGCTGGGGCGCGTCTCGCTATCGTCCACCGGCTACTACAAGACGCCGAAGATCCATTGGGATCCCGTGGCGATGCGCGGGCGGCCGTTCTTCTACTTCTCCTTCGGCGCGGCGATGGCCGAAGTGGCGATCGACACGCTGACCGGTGAGAGCCGCGTGCTGCGCGCCGACCTCGTGCAGGATTGCGGCGCCTCGCTCAATCCCGCCATCGACCTCGGCCAGATCGAGGGCGCCTTCGTGCAGGGGCAGGGCTGGCTCACCTGCGAGGAGCTGTGGTGGGACGCCAAGGGACGGCTGCGCACCGCAGGCCCCTCGACCTACAAGATCCCGGGCAGCCGCGACGTGCCGCCGGTGTTCAACGTGACGCTGCTCGAAAATGCGCCGTCGCGCGAAGCGACGATCTTCCGCTCCAAAGCGGTGGGCGAGCCGCCGCTGATGCTGGCGACGGCGGTATGGACCGCGCTCAAGGATGCGATCGGCGCGGTGGCGGACAGGAAAGTCGCGGTGCGGCTCGATGCGCCGGCGACGCCCGAGCGCGTGCTCGCGGCTGTCGAGCAGGTTCGACAGGAGAGCCGAACGGCATCGCCTTCGACGTGATCGACAGATAAGGTGCCGCCCGATTTGCTGACTTTCGGGAGGACAAGATGGACGTACGTATGGATGGCCGCGTGGCCGTGATCACCGGCGCGAGCACGGGCCTGGGCCTGGCGATGGCCAAGGAATTCGCGGCGTCGGGCGCTTCGGTGGCGCTGCTGGCCCGCAAGGCCGACGCGCTCGCCGCGGCCAAGGCCGAGGTGCAGAAGGCGGCCGGCAAGGCCAACATCAAGATCGAGGCCTATTCCTGCGACGTCTCGAAGGCCGCGCCCATCGCCGACACGGTCAAGAAGATCGAAGCCGATTTCGGCAAGATCGACATCGTCGTGAACAATGCCGGCATCAGCCACGCCAAGTCGTTCGAGACCGTGACCGACGAGGACTGGCAGGGTGACCTCGATCTCAAGCTGTTCGCCGCCATTCGCCTCAGCCGCGCGACGATCCCCGGCATGCGCGAGCGCAAGTGGGGCCGCATCGTCAACGTGTTGAACATCGGCGCCAAGGCCCCGACCGCCAACTCGACGCCGACCAGCGTCAGCCGCGCGGCGGGCCTCGCGCTCACCAAGGCGATGAGCCAGGAACTCGCCAAGGACAACATCCTCGTCAACGCCATGCTGGTCGGCCTGATCGAGAGCGACCAGTGGGCGCGCCGCCACAAGACCGCGGCGGGCGAGGGCAAGACCTACGAGGAGTTCCTGGCCGGCATGGCCAAGGGCCGCATCCCGCTCGGCCGTATGGGCAAGGCCGAGGAATTCGCCCGCATGGCCTGCTTCCTCTGCTCCGATGCCGGCTCCTTCATCACCGGCGTCGCCATCAATGTCGACGGCGGCGCAAGCCCGGTGGTCTGAGGCCATGATCAAAGGTCCCTCGCTGCGCTCAGGATGACAGCATTTTTTGGATCGGCGCACTGCGCAGCTCCCAACAAAATTGTCATCCCGAACGAAGTGAGGGACCTTTCCCTTTATTTAGCTGATTCGCCTTAGCGCCGGTTCCCCGCCGGCGTTACGTTCCACTGGCGGCGCAGCGCGTCGAGGTCGTGTTCGACCCAGTCCCACACGTTCCATTTCGGATCGAAGATATCGGCCGTCATTTCCGCGCCGCGCGCCCAGGCGTGCCAGAATTCGTCGGGATCGAGGCCGCCTCTGCCGGCATGGCCGACATCGTTCAGCTGCTCGCCGAAGTGAAAGAAGAAGATCACCGGCAGGATGTGGCCGCTCATCGGATTGATGGGATGCATGCCGGCGGTGAAGGTCGAGACGAGCAGCTCGCCGCGCGCGCTGGTGTCGTAGCCCGAAATGACGTGCGTGGAATCGTGCGCCGTGCCGAAGGTGGCGTTCAGCGCCATGGGATCGCCGGGGAAGGGGTAGCCGTTCGTCTTGTCGAAATCCCACAGCGCCTTGCCGAACGTGTTCTGCGGCAGCCTTCCCAGTGCCTCGTAGCGGGCGGTCAACGCGGGATCGGCGTTGGCGCCGGTATAGGGCCGGATCCAGGTGTTGGGGTCGAGGCCCTCGGAGGACCGGCTCAGGATACTGTCGAAATTCTTGCGCCACATGTCGGCGGTGGCCCAGGCGAGATGACCGGAGGCCGCCTCGACGAGGTCGGTGAGATAGTCTGCCTCGATGTCGAGGGCGCGGGAATATTCCAGCACGCGCTTCAGCTTGCCGTGATCGAGCGAGCCGTCGACCATCGCCATGATGGCGAGGTACTTCACCGCCTCTTCGGCGAGCGTGCGATCCTTCAGGACCTCGACGAGATCGGCAGGTTCGGAAGCGGGCAGGGTGCCGAGATCGACCAGCCCGTGGCGGCGCAGGAGATAGTGCGCCGCCGCCCGGATGCTCGCCGTGTCGGCGTAGGTGATCGTGTGTCCGCCGGCCAACGCCACCTGGCGCATGGCGCCCAGGATGGCGTCGCTTTCGCGCGGGCCGACGGTGCGCACGCGTCCTAGCGCAGCGGCTCGAGGATGCTCACATAGTTGGCGACGGCCGCGCCCCCCATGTTGAACACACCGCCCAGCTTGGCCTTCGGCAGCTGCAGGCCCTCCGGCGCGGTGCCGGCGAGCTGCATGGCCGTCATCACGTGCATGCTGACGCCGGTGGCGCCGACCGGATGCCCCTTGGCCTTGAGGCCGCCCGAGACGTTGACCGGCAGCTTGCCGTCGCGCTCGACCCAGCCTTCGAGGATCGCGCGCTCGCCTTCGCCCGGCGCGGTGAGGCCCATCGCCTCGTATTCGATCAGCTCGGCCGAGGTGAAGCAGTCGTGGCTCTCGACGAAGGAGAGGTCGAGCAGGTCGAGATGCGCCGACTTCAGCGCCCGCTGCCAGGCAAGCTGCGGCCCCTCGAACTTGATGATGTCGCGCTTGCTCATCGGCAGGAAGTCGTTGACGTGCTCGGCGGCGCGGAAGGCGATCGCCTGCTTCATGCCCAGCGCCGTGCCGACGTCGGTGAGGATCACCGCCGCCGCGCCGTCGGTGACGGGCGAACAATCCGTGCGCTTCAGCGGACCGGCGACGAACGGGTTCTTGTCCGACGGCGTGCGGCAGAACTCGTAGGCGAATTCCTTCTGGAAGTGCGCGAACGGATTCTTTGCGCCGTTCTTGTGCGCCTTGACCGCGATCCGGGCGAGCGCGTCGGACTTGTCGCCGTAGCGCTGGAAATAGGCCGAGGTGATCTTGCCGAAGATGCCGGCGAAGCCCGCCTCGATGTTGGCTTCCTCCGCGACGTACGACGCCTTGATCAGCACCTCGCCGGCCTGCGCCGAGTTGAGCTCGGTCATCTTCTCGACGCCGACCACCAGCACGAAGCGCGCCTTGCCGGCGGCCAGCGTGTTGAGGCCCATGTGGATCGCGGCCGAGCCGGTGGCGCAGGCGTTCTCGACGCGGGTCGAGGGCTTGAAGCGCAGGTCGGGATGAGTCTGGAGCGGCAGCGAGGAATGGAACTCCTGGCGCACGAAGCCGCCGTTCATGTTGCCGACGTAGATCACGTCGACGTCCTTGGGCTCGATGCCGGCGTGGGCGATCGCCTCGCTGGCCGCCTTGACGATCAGAGACTCGCTGGTCTCGCCGTCGAGCTTGCCGAATTTGCCGTGGGACCAACCGACGATGCACGCGGTCATGGAAGCTCTCCTTGGTTCGTGGCGGCGACCCTAGACGCGGCCGTGTGGCCGGTCGAGTGGGGCGCCAGCCTGTGCATATACACATATATCCGGTTTTCGAGCGCGCAAGAGCCTCGCGGCGGCCCGCGCGACGCCCAAATTCCGCCGCTCGGCGGGTATTGACTGCGCTCCTCAACGGGAGCCTCACTGGCACATGGCCGATACCTCTCAGACCCAAGAGCGTTCGACGCCGCGCTGGCCCTGGATCCTGGGCGGCTTGGTCGGGGGATTCTTCCTCCTGGCCGCCGGCCTCGGACTGGGCTGGTATCTCTTCTACCGTCCGATCGTGAACGTGGCCGTGCAGCTCCCCGCGCCGCCGGCGCCGCCCGCACCGGCCGGGCCCGACGCCGCGCAGGTCAAGGCGATCGAGGAGCAGATCGAGAAGCAGAAGGCCGCCAACAAGCAGATCGAGGAGCAGATCGCCACGCTGAAGGAGCGCCTGCGCGCCGACGTCTGCACGGCCAAGGATCCCGCCGGCAAGACGCCGCCGGCCGCGATGCCAGCGCCTCCCGGTCAGAAGACCTGATTTGATGACCTGAACGTAACAAAAGAATCGTTGCTCTATACAAGAGGTAGCGCCACTCTGCCCTGACAGTGCAATAGGTCGGGCGGGGAGCGTGAGGCTGGCTGTTAACCGATGGCAAGGCGCGGCGTCGACGGCCGTCTTGGCCCTTCTGACGAGCGCCTGCGACCTCAAGCGGGCTCCTGTACTGGACCCGAAGGGCCCGATCGCCCTCGCCGAGCGCGATCTCCTGTTCGACGCCTTCTACGTGATGATGCTGGTGATCGTTCCGATCATCATCCTCACCTTGTGGTTCGCCTGGAAGTACCGGGCCTCCAACACCAGGGCCAGATACACGCCGAAATGGGCCAATTCGGTCACGATCGACGCCATCACCTGGCTGATCCCGGCCGTCATCGTCATCGCGGTCGCCGTGCTGCTGTGGCGCAGCACCCATAGGCTCGACCCCTACCGCCCACTGGAATCCAAGGAGCCGCCGTTCGACGTCCAGGTCGTGGCCCAGGACTGGAAATGGCTGTTCATCTATCCGGAACAGGGCATCGCCGTGGTGAACCAGCTCGCCTTCCCCGCGGGCCGTCCGGTCAGCCTGCGCATCACCTCCGACACGGTGATGAACTCCTTCTACGTGCCGCAGCTCGCCGGGCAGATCTACGCCATGGCCGGCATGCAGACCCGCCTGCAGATGCTGGCCGACCAGCCCGGGAAGTTCGTCGGTCGCAACAGCCAGTACAGCGGCGGCGGCTATTCGGACCAGCATTTCGAGGTCCTGGCGATGACGCCAGCCGACTTCGAGGCATGGGTGGCGCGTGCCAAGCAGAGCGGGCAGGCGCTCGATGCCACCGCCTACACGGCGCTGGCGGCCAAGAGCCGCGCCAATCCGATCACCTACTACTCGACGGTCGAGCCCAAGCTGTTCGACTCGATCATCGACAAATACCGGCACAGCGGCCATGCGCAGCATGCGCCGGCGCGGAGATAGCGGATGTTCGGCAAACTGACGATCGACGCCCTGCCGTTCTACAGCCCGATCGCCGCGGGCGGCGCCGCCGTCACCGTGGGCGGCGCGCTGCTGGTCGCCGTCGTGCTCACCTACCTGAAGGCCTGGAAGTATCTCTGGACCGACTGGCTGACCAGCGTCGACCACAAGCGCATCGGCGTCATGTACATCGTGCTGGCGCTGATCATGCTGCTGCGCGGCTTCGTCGATGCCATCATGATGCGCGCCCAGCAGGCGATGGCCCTGAACAGCGGCGGCTACCTGCCGCCCGAGCATTTCGACCAGATATTCAGCTCGCACGGCACGATCATGATCTTCTTCATGGCGATGCCGTTCATGACGGGACTGATCAACGTCATCGTGCCGCTGCAGATCGGCACCCGCGACGTGGCCTTTCCGTGGCTGAACGCCGTCAGCCTGTGGCTGAGCGCGGCCGGTGCGGCGCTGGTCATGGTCTCGCTGGTCATCGGCAAGTTCTCGACCGCGGGTTGGACCGGCTACCCACCCTATTCGGGCATCGAGTACAGTCCGGGCGTCGGCGTCGACTACTGGATCTGGGCGATCCTGATATCGGGCGTCGGCTCGACCATGTCGGGCATCAACTTCATCGTGACGATCCTGAAGCGTCGCGCGCCAGGGATGACCCTGATGCGCATGACGCCCTTCGTCTGGACCGCGCTCGTCGCCTCGGTCCTGATGGCGTTCGCCTTCCCCGCCATCACCGTGGCCTGCGGCCTGCTCGCCCTCGACCGCCTCGCCGGCATGCATTTCTTCACGAATGCAAACGGCGGCAACATGATGAACTACGTCAACCTGTTCTGGATCTGGGGCCATCCGGAAGTCTACATCCTCATCCTGCCGGCCTTCGGCATCTTCTCCGAGGTCGTGTCGACCTTCTCGCGCAAGCGCCTGTTCGGCTACGAATCGCTGGTCTATGCGACGGCGGCGATCGGCATCCTGTCCTTCACCGTCTGGCTGCACCATTTCTTCACCATGGGCTCCAGCGCGGGCGTCAACGCCTTCTTCGGCGTCATGACCATGATCATCGCCGTGCCGACCGGCGTGAAGGTGTTCAACTGGCTGCTCACCATGTATCGCGGCCGCATCGAGTTCCATCCGTCGATGATGTGGAGCATCGGCTTCATCGTGACCTTCGTGATCGGCGGCATGACGGGCGTTCTGCTGGCCATCCCGCCGGCCGACTTCCTGATGCACAACACGACCTTCCTGGTCGCGCACTTCCACAACATGATCATCCCGGGCGTGCTGTTCGGCTATCTCGCCGGCTACATGTACTGGTTCCCCAAGGCCTTCGGCTTCGCCTTCAACCGCGGCTGGGGCCTCGGTGCCTTCTGGTGCTGGATCATCGGCTTCTATCTCGCCTTCATGCCGCTCTACCTGCTCGGCCTGAAGGGCATGCCGCGCCGCATGGAGACCTACAACGATCCGACCTGGCAGCCCTACCTGCTGGTGGCGGCGTCCGGCGCCGTGGTCGTGCTGTGCGGCATCGGCTGCATGGTGATGCAGCTCTACGTCTCGCTCCGCGACCGCAACAAGACGCGCGACCTGACGGGCGATCCGTTCGACGGCCGCACGCTGGAATGGTCCACCTCCTCGCCGCCGCCGCCGTACAATTTCGCGGTGATCCCGACGGTGAGCGACCGCGAGGCCTTCCTCGAGATGAAGGAGAAGGGTGTCGCCTACCAGCGGCCGGCCCGCTACGAGGCGATCCGCATCCCGTCGAACACGCCGATCGGCGTCATCGTCGGCGCCTTCGCCTTCGTGCTGGGCTTCGCGATGATCTGGCACATCTGGTGGCTGGTGCTGGCGTCCGGCGCGGTCGTGTTCGCCGCCGTGATCGTGCGGTCGTCCAATGACGACCAGGAATTCACCATGTCGGCTGCCGAGGTGAAGGCGATCGAGGACGAACGGTACCGACTCATGGGGAGCCGGCCATGAGCGTCGCGCACATGAGCGAGCACGAGCGCGAAGAGATCGAGACCCACGAGCAGCGCGCGTTCGGCTTCTGGCTCTACCTGATGGGCGATGCCGTGATCTTCGCCCTGCTGTTCGCCACCTACGCCATCATGATCCCCGGCACGGATGGCGGCCCGACGGGCAAGCAGATCTTCGACCTGAACAATGCGGCCATCGAGACGGGCCTGCTGCTGGTCTCCAGCATGACCTTCGGCTTCGCCAGCCTGCAGGTTAAGGCCGGCAACCGCGGCGCCGTCCTGGCCTGGCTCGCCATCACCTTCGTGCTGGGCGCGGCCTTCGTCTTCCTCGAGGTGCGGGAGTTCGCCGGCCTGATCGCCCAGGGTGCCGGTCCCGATCGCAGCGGCTTCCTCTCGGCGTTCTTCACGCTGGTCGGCACGCACGGCGTTCACGTCACCATGGGCCTGATCTGGATCGTCGTCCTGGGCGCGCAGGTCGCGCTCAAGGGGGTCACGATGCCGGTCGCGTCGCGGCTGCACCGGCTGGGCCTCTTCTGGCACTTCCTCGACATCGCCTGGGTCGGCATCTTCTCCATCGTCTATCTGCCGGGGCTGCTGTGATGGAACGTCCTCCGGAAACCACGCACGGGCTGCGCTCCTACCTGATCGGCTTCGTGCTGGCGGTCGTACTGAGCGCCGTGCCGTTCTGGCTGGTCTACACGCACGCCCTGCCGCCGCAGCGCACGCTGCTTGTGATCGGCATCGCCGCGGTGCTGCAGGTTCTGGTTCATCTGCGCTTCTTCCTGCACATCAACTTCACGACCACGCCGCGCGAGAACGTGCTCGCGCTGGTCTTCACCGCGATTCTGCTCTTCATCATGGTTGGCGGCAGCTTCTGGATCATGTTCGACCTGCACGCCCGCATGGCGCTCTAGCCGTCTCGTCGATGGCCCAAGCCAAGTCGAAGATGACGCCGCTCCTGCGCTGGGAGTGGATGGTCGGCCTGTCGCCCATCGTGGCGACGGCCGTCGCCTATCTCGCGCTTACGAACCTGTCGCTGGAAGGCCCGGCGATCGGTTTCACCGCGGGCACTCTCGACGGGCTGTGTGCCGCCGGGCTGCCGGCCTTGTGGTGCCGCGTGCCGAAGCCGGTGACGCTGCTGGCGGCCGTTCAATTTCTGGCCTTCCTCTGGTTCATCCTGGCCTCGGCCTACATGTTCTGGCGCGTGCGGTTCGCGCCCAATTATGAGAAGCCCCCGGCCTATATTCCCGGCTCGGCCTCTTTGTTCGAGATGGCGAGCTGGGGCGGCATCTGGCTGTTCATGCTGATCGGCGGCCAGATCTTCCCCTATCGCGGCCAGCCGCTCGCCGAGCCCAGCCTGCTCTTCGCCATGCTGGGCCTCAGCCTCGCCGTCCTGTCGCTGCGCATGCTGGCGGTCAGTTTGCGGTTCCGGGCTTAGCAGCGCTGCTTCGTCTCGACGAAGGCTCCCAACCCTTTCGTGCCCCCCTGAGGGCTTGTGCCGTTTCCACACGTTTTTAGCACTGCGCTAAAGGATCAGCAGAGATGAGGGGCGGTCAAGGCGACAGCTGACCAGAACAGCGCCATGTCGAGGCTCGAGATGCGACGCGGATCACGATAGGTCTGAAGTGCCGCGACCGCTTCTTCGAGCCTGTGGCTCATGAGCCAGCGGAGGCTGATGATAGTGAGGCAATGCAGCGTGCCTAGAACGACCATGAGTGTTCCGGCGAAGCTGCTGATGGCCAGCGGCGGATTGGGGGAATGCTTTGCCGCCACGACGCACACAACCAGGCTGGTTATGCAAAACCCGAGGCTGCGCGCGTTCGACTGACGTATGGGCCGCTCTGACCAGAGGCGCAGCTTCGCGGCTATTCTCTGCGCTTCGGATTCCGGAAGCATCGCCCGCGACTCAAGTCAGGATCACGCGGCGCGTGGCCGGTTGCGATAAGCTACGGCGAACCGTGCTGCCTCCAGGGCTTTGGCGATCCCCATCTACGCCACCGACGGAGGCGGCGCGGGTGCCAGCACGACGCGGTTTGCGCTGTGGTCGAAGCCAACCACGGCGAGGCCCGCGGCGGCCGCACGGTCGCAGATCGAAGCAAAACCTCGCGAGCAGATGCAATCGCGCGCCTCGATGACGATGCGGCTTCCGCTCCTGGTTCGGCGCCGCGCCGCGCGTAGAGCATCGTCGAGCTCTGCGTCGTCCGTGACGCCGACGATCCAAGCGAGGTCAGCGACTTCGCCGTCGGGCGAGGCAGCGCGGGGCGCAGGCTGCGGACACAGGCACAGTCGCGCTCCATGAGCGCCAGCACATGGGGCAACGTGTGATGTCCGATGACCGCGACATGCGCCGCCGGACCGAGATGCGCCACGGCGAGCACGCGATCGACGAGATCGCCGGACATGGACGGAGGTTCTTCGATTATCTCCAGCGTTTCAGTAGTCATGGCGTTCCCTTCAGCATAGGCATCGAGTTCGAGTAGAGAGAGCGAGCGGCTGCGGAGGCCGCGAGGCCCTTCCTGTGACCTGGATGCAGCGATGGGCGTGTTCAGAAGGTCTTGGCGATGCCCAGGATCACGCGGCTGGCGCAGTTCTGGGTTCCGAGGCAGTCCTGAACGCTGAGGTTTGTGCCGGTATAGACCGCGGAGAGATCGA
>OFDC01000741.1_pt1 | contig 21512 bp, 15 predicted proteins | sample 1520941 | NCBI WGS metagenome assembly OFDC01 (sample SAMEA94258168, study PRJEB24077) | hot springs metagenome | biome: Aquatic biome; feature: Water | place: India | collected 2012-12-06 | depth 5 m | reverse complement strand
TTTTATCAACTTTACTGGCGATACCTGGTTTAATTTTTTTGCTATTACTCACACGAAAAAGGAGTTCATAAATTGCAATTTTTGAACTAGAGAAAGAACTCTTCTTTACTTTTTTTCATGCAAAAATAACTTGCCTTTTCTTCGCGAAAAAATTTCAAAAATCCTTCATAAATTCCCGAAATGCTGCGACTCTCAACAGTCAAACCTGCAAAAGAAAAAGTCACAAATTACGAGACCTCCGCAGGGCATTTCGTTCCTTACAAGTGTCATTGGAATTCCGATACTGTTTTTACCTACAAAGAAGAGTTAGTTCGTGTTATAAAAATCAAAGGCTTCGCTTTTGAAACTGCTGACGATCTTGATGTTGATCTGAAAAAAAACGCCAGAAATAACCTTTTTAAAGGCATGTCTACTGGCGGTTTCTCACTTTATTTCCATACTATTCGTCGTAAAGAAAAAGGCTTTCCCGATGGCACCATGCCAGATGCTTTTTCTGATCGCGTTAATCGCGAATGGGCGGCGAAACACTCAGATGAAAGAAGCTACATCAACGAACATTACATTACTTTAATCCGCGGATCAGATTCTGCGGGCGCTGCCGTACTCGAACATTTAGCCAAAAAACTACAACACAAAGCCGACAAATCTTCGTGGGAAGCCGATATGCGCGAAGCCTTCGACGATTTGGAAGAAATGACCGAACGCGTGATGAGCGGTTTTTCGAATTACGGCCCGCGTTTACTTGGTCTTACAGATAGCGAAGACGGTACAACTTCCGAATTATTAGAATTTTTAGCACGCCTAATTAACTGCGGTTATTCACAGCCAATGATGCTGCCAGCTGGAAAAATTTCGCATCACTTACCAATCAGCCGTTTATATTTTGGCAAGAAATCGATTGAAGCTCATCATCCAACTTCAATCAAATATGCCGGACTTGTCGCAATCAAAGAATATCGCCCATCAACTCACGCTGGTCTTCTTGATGGCTTTATGCAAATGCCGTTTGAGTTAGTAATTAGCCAGTCTTTCTCATTCATCAACCGTATGATTGCGATTAGCTCGATGCAGTTGCAACAAAGACGATTGATTCAGTCAGAAGACGTTGCGGTTTCCCAAATTCACGAGATTGACCAAGCTCTTGACTCGGCAATGTCGGGTGCGATTGCTTTCGGCAACCACCATTTAAGCGTGTTGTGTATTGAAGATAACCCAAAAGCTTTGGAAAGCGCTCTTTCTGCTGCCGTTGTAGAACTTGCCAACGCTGGTATTAGTGGTGTGCGCGAAAAAATTAACATGGAACCAGCTTACTGGGCGCAACTTCCTGGCAACTCCGAATTTATGGCGCGTCGTTGTGTTGTAAATACACTCAACATTGCAGCATTTGCTTCTTTCCATAATTATCCTTCGGGACAACGCAAAAAAAACCATTGGGGCGATGCCGTTACAGTTTTAAATACCGTTTCGGGAACGCCATTCTTCTTCAATTTCCACGTTCGCGACGTTGGACATTCGATGATTATCGGTCCGACTGGTGCTGGTAAAACCGTACTTTTGAACTTTTTGTGCGCCCAAGCCCAAAAATTCCGTCCGCGTTTATTTTTCTTCGATAAAGATCGCGGTGCTGAAATTTTCATTCGTGCAATTGATGGACGTTATGCGACTCCAGATGTGGCCGTTCCTTCAGGTTTTAATCCATTCCAACTTGAGGACACTAACGAAAATCGTTCTTTCTTAATCGAGTTCCTGAAAATTCTGGTTTCGCCAGATGGCAAACCTCTTCCGGCTCATGAAATTGATCGCATCAACGAAGCAGTCGCCGGTAACTACAAACTTCCAGTCCATCAAAGAAGATTACGCAACATCGCACCATTTATGGGATTATCTGGCCCAGGAAGTTTGGCTGGACGATTGGAAATGTGGCATTCTCAAGGATCACACGCCAAGTTGTTTGATAACGTCGAGGATCGCATTGATTTCACAACTGCACGCAGCTTTGGAATTGAGATGAATAAAATCTTGCAAGACAAAGCCAGCTTGGGCCCTGTACTACTTTATCTTTTCCATCGCATTCAAAGTTCGCTTGACGGCAGCCCTACAATGATCGTACTTGACGAGGCTTGGGCCTTGATCGGTAACCCAATTTTCGCGCCGAAAATTAAAGACTGGCTGAAGGTTTTGCGTAAACTTAATACTTTTGTAGTGTTTGCAACTCAGTCGGTAGAAGACGCGGCGAAAAGTAGTATTTCTGATACTCTAGTTCAGCAAACCGCAACACAAATATTTCTACCAAACCTGAAAGCTACGACACTTTATCGCGAAGTATTTATGCTGTCAGAGCGCGAATTTACTTTGGTCAAAACTACTGATCCGGGAACAAGGTTTTTCCTAGTAAAACAAGATAATGATGGCGTAATTGCCAGAATTGATTTAGGCGGTATGGATGAAATTATCCGAGTTTTATCAGCCCGTGTTGATACTGTCTTGATCATGGATCAAATTATGGCTGAAGTTGGAACTGATCCAAATGATTGGCTGCCAATTTTTTACGAACGCACAAACAAACAATAGTGATATCTTACCTCAGCAAAATCTTCAAAAATGTTTCTTTGACGATTCTTTGTGCTGTGTTTTTTTTCAGCTATTTTGCCTCAACCCAATCATCCTACGCCGGTAACGATTGCGATGATGATAAACTTTGCGGTATTGGAAGAATCCGCTCATGCGATGGTTCTGGCGATCCTCAAACTCTGCAATTTGATCCGACCATGAATGGTGCGGATATCATGTTCGATTTAAGCAACCCAGTTTGCGTAGCAATTATTAGCAGTACTTACACTGCGGTTAAATTAGCTATTGCTGATATGTGTGCTGCATGTGCTTTGAATCAATATCCAAGTATTACTCCGTCCCCTGTGCGTGATACTTATTTAATAGTTCAAGGTGGTATCAAAGCTGCTACTTCAACTAACCCTGCAACTAAATCTGCTTGTAGCTCTGCAGTTTCTGTTGCAGTAATTTCAATGGGTGCAGTAATGGCTGCTCTAGGAGTAACCTACGGAGTTGCTAAGAATGTTTTTGAAAACACAACTTTATGCGGCGCTGATTGGTATGGCCCAAATCCTACGAATTACTCTATCAGCACGCCAAGAGTTAAAAAAGAGATGGAAGATTGGGTTCAGGCCAACCCAACCGCAGGACTTGGTGTTACTAACTATAATCAATGGTACTACGATGGCATTGAGTATGAAGACAATCCACTGAAAGGAGAACCTTGTCTTGACCCGACTGGAAGCAATACCAAACCGTATCCGCGACAAAAATACTATCTGCGTGGTACTCAACCAGGTAACTATAACTGCTCAAAATATGATGCCTCATTAAGTACCGATCCAAATGTACCATCAGCCGATAAGAAAGCAGATTACAAAAAAGCCTTCGAATGTTGTAAAAAAAGAAGTCAAAGATACGCCTGTATTCAATACGAAACTAATGCCAGTTCGGGACCATTAAGTGATAATTCCGGAGTATTTTGTGAAGTTGGCGACACTAACTGTAATATCAAAGGCGTGACTTTTTCAGTAGCGCCAATCGAAACTAATGACTCACGCTTGCTTTGCGTTCAAAGCTATAGTTTGTGCCCATATAACTTTACGATCGGACGTGGCGGCACCAAATATTGTGACTACTATGAAGACGGAATTTATAGAAATGGCCGTTACGTTTACATAACTCCTGATGATATTGCACGAGCTACTGCAGCAACTAATCCAACCAACGACTGTAATACTAAAAGTGAAATCAGGAATGCTGATTGCACTTACAACTCCAAAGCCGGACAATGTAAGAACTACTGCCAATATTTAACACATTGTACTGTTGTTGGCTCTTCCAATTATCAATATAATAGCAGTCTTGGTTCACCTTATTTCTCAAATGCTTGCTACAATTTCGTTGGTGATTCTCGCAATTTAACATCTTTCAACTCTGGCATAATTATGGGTAGCCAGAGACATTTTAGCGCACCGATTGCACAATGCGTTAAAGAAACTTTGGAGAATGTTTTTTACAACCGCGCTGGTCATAGCAAATGTGCTAGTGCTGATGAATATCCTAGTGCGAATGGTACTTGTTTGAGTGGAAACTATTTGCGCAGCGGTAACTTCGTTTACAAAAAAGGGAACTACGTGAAAGACGTTTCTTTCTTTGGCACGTTACAAAACGCTTTACAAAATACCGTCAAAATGGTGCTAACCTTAGCTATCATGTTCTACGGTTTAAAGATTTTGATCGCCCACAATATGTCAGAAATCAAGAAATCTGACATCATAATGTTCTGTATTAAGATTGGATTAGTCATGTATTTTGCCACGGGAGACGCTTGGCAGACAATGTTCTTCGAAGGGGTTTATAATACGTCGATGGTCTTCTCCAAAATCGTTTTCCATATAGAAAGTACGATGCCGGATGTAAAAAAAGATGGTTGCCAGTTTGACCCAGGGTCTTTGGGAACTTCAAGAGCTTATCCTTCTGGAAAAGAATATCTCTCTATCTGGGACACTTTGGATTGTAAAATTGCTCGTTATCTCGGATTTGGCCCAACAGCTTCAACCGCTAATATTGCATCTCTGATTTTCGCTGGCCTCTTTACGGGACCGATAGGAATATATTTTGTTATGGGACTAATGTTCTTCGGCTTCTTCTTTATAGCAATGACGATAAGGGCGCTGCACATATTCCTGTCATCGGCAATGTCGATCATCATTATGGTCTATATTTCTCCGATCATTATTCCGACCGTGATGTTCCCTAAAACTGCCGGAATATTTAAGAATTGGCTGACAAATCTAATCAGCTTCTGTCTGCAACCAATGATCCTATTTGCCTATATTGCAATATTCATTTCAGTGTTTGATAGCACGATGATTGGCAGTGCAACATTCTCTGGCAGCCCTCCAAACAAAGCGATTTCGTGCAGAAGTATTTGTAAAGATGCTAACAACAATCCAGTAAACGGTGACGTAACCTGCTCTCTTCCAGGACATCAATGGGTTGGTGGAACTTGTCAAGATGCCAATGGTCAACCAGTAATTGATGACGATCCAACTTGCAGCGTTCCTGGTCACTCTATGGTCGGAGCGGTTTGTAAAGATGCCAGCGGTAATGACGTTGGAGGAGATCCTAACTGTACTAAACCAGGCCACACTATGGTCGATCCTTTAACCGATAGTATTGCCTGCCTAATTGACATTGATGATTACAGCAAAATCAATTTCTTAGAAACTATCGGAATATCAATTCCGGCAATCTATAATTTATTCACAAGTCACGTTAAGGAAAAAATTCTTACCATAGTCAAAGCAGCATTTGTGATGTATGTGTTGTGTCAATTTATGGACCAAATTCCGAGTATCACTGAACAGCTAATTGGCGGAACTTCATTACCAAGTAGCAACTTACCTTCTGCAATGAGTATGATGAAATCAGTTGGTGGAGTCGCCGAAGGCATTAGAGAAAGGATCACTAAAGGTGGTTTGAAATATGGTAAAGATACTTACGAGATGGGTAAAGATGTTAATAATAAAGCAGCCGATAACGACGGTACATCGACCAAAGATGCACCTGATGACAGTAAAAAATCTGGCGATGCTCACTTTGGTGGTGGCAATGAAGGTGAAGGTGGAGAAGGCGGCGAAGGTGGCGAAGGTGGCCAAGGTGGCGAAGAAAAGTAAAAAATTTCTACCTTTCGATTGGTTGACAATTAGCTGCGCCTAAATTTGAATACTCAATTAATAAATCAGGCGAGAGAAATCTCGGCCTGATTTTATTTTTGCTGTCATAGCTCAGCGGGTTTTGAGCGGTTGTGCCTAGCACAAAGCAATGCATGCATTGCTAGCGAAAAACGGGTTTGGCTGAAAGTCAAACCCAGGCCTGACAAATTCAGTTTTTTATTTTTGCTGTCATAGCTCAGCGGTAGAGCACTTCATTGGTAATGAAGAGGTCGCAGGTTCGATTCCCGTTGACAGCACCACTTCTCAGGCGTTGCCCATTAAAAATCCAGCCCAGAAAAAAGTCTGAAACCGAAAATGACCGTTTAGGTCATTTTCTACCCGTTGACAGCACCACTCTTCGCTTAAATTAAGAACTACGTTCTTAATTTAGTTTTTAATGATGCGTTGCTCCAGTCGGGCAAAGCCCGCCTTTCCGCAACAAGATGTTCTTTGAAAGAAAGCAAATGTCATCCTGAGCGCAGCGAAGGATCTTCTTAGTTTTTATATCCTACGTGAATTGCAGCAGCACCGAAACTTAGATTCTGATACGACACATTTTTAAATCCCGCTTTTTCAATCATCTTTTTGAATTCATCTTGGCTCGGGAATTTGCGGATGCTTTCTACTAAATATTGATACGAAGCGCGATCTTTCAGAACCACTTCACCGATTTTTGGAATCACTTTGAACGAATAAGCGTCGTAGATTTTTTGTAAGAAGTAATCGTTCACTTTAGAAAATTCTAAGCAGATAAATTTTCCACCGGGTTTTAAAACGCGATAAGCTTCTGATAGTCCAGCCTCAATATTGGTGAAGTTTCTAATACCAAAAGCGATAGTAAAAAAATCGAAAGTTTCATTCTCAAAACATAATTTTTCGCCATCACAACAAGTGAATTTCAGATCGGAAAATAGATTCAAATCAACCGCACGTTCTTTGCCAACATCAAGCATTTCCTGATTGATGTCGACGACATCAATTTGACATTTCACATTTTTATCACGAGCTTTTTTGGCAATGCGAAAAGCAATATCGCCAGTTCCGCCAGCCAAATCGATAGTGCGAACTTCAGCGGTTTTTAATTCAATTTCTTCGACCATTTTATTTTTCCAAAGACGATGGACTCCACCACTCATAAGGTCATTCATCAAATCATATTTTTTCGCAACTCCCGAAAAAATCTCTTTGACAAGGCCAGCCTTTTCATCACGATTTACCTGTTTAAATCCAAAATGTGTTTTATTTGATTCCATGTTAAAGACTTCTGATTTTGATTTTGATTTACCACCTGAGCTGATCGCGCATCAACCATTTTTCCCCAAAGAAAAAACGCGAATGCTGACCTTTAAAGACTCTGAAATTCTTGATTTGCAGGTAATCAACCTTGTCGATTTTTTGCAAGAAGGAGATGTGATTGTTTTCAACGATGCCCGCGTCATCAAAGCTAAATTATCAGCAGAAATTTTACGAAATTCCGCGACACTCGAATTTAATCTTGATCAATGTCTCGATGATAATTTGCGCGGAGCCTCGTGGAACGCTTTGTGCAAACCAGCTAAGAAAGTCCAAGTTGGTGATTCTTTAAAAATTGCACCGGATTTTTTTGCTGAAGTTACACAAAAAAATGATGACGGAACCATCACAATAAAATTCGATTGCTGTGATGATGAGTTACTCAGAAAGCTCGATAAATATGGTTCTACTCCACTTCCACCTTACATAAAACGTGAGGAAACAAATTCTAATGATCAAAAAAATTACCAAACAATTTATGCCTCAAATGGCAGCGCTGTAGCTGCTCCAACTGCTGGATTACATTTTACTGAAACTATTTTCGCTAAGCTGGAAGAGAAAAAAATCGAGAAAGTTTTTGTTACACTAAATGTCGGCGCTGGCACATTCTTGCCAGTTCGCAGCGATCTTATCAAAGATCATAAAATGCATTGTGAATCTTTTTCGATCTCCAAAGAAGCTGCCGAGAAAATTAATTTAGCAAAATCACGCGGCAAAAAAATTATTGCTGTGGGCACAACTTCGCTGCGCGTTTTGGAATCATGCTGTGATGAAAATGGCGTTGTTAGACCATTGAACTCAAGTACACGGATTTTTATTCATCCGCCTTATCAGTTTAAAATTGTTGATGTTTTGATGACCAATTTTCACTTGCCAAAATCAACTTTGTTTATGCTGATTTGTGCTTTTGTTGGCAAAGAGAATGCTTTTAATATTTACAACCACGCAATTTCCAACCAATACCGATTTTATTCTTACGGCGATGCGTCTTTGCTTTTTAAAGCTTAATAAGTTCCCGGCGCAATATCAGTTTGTCTTTTTTTAATCGCAATCAAGCCACTGCTTTCAGCATTTTGACAAACATTCATATTATTGTTAGCACAGAAATTGGCTTTCACGCCACTCTTAATAAAGTCATCATGATATTTATTCATCACCTGTTCCATACGACGAACTTTACCTGTCAAATCGGCAGCGTCACTTGTTGAAACTTCAATATCAATCTGATCGAAATAAAGCTGAACGTAATTATAGGTGGTTTTATCGTGAATACTTGGGAGGTTTTCCTTTTTGAAGTTGAAATTTTTCGAAACACGATCGCCCTTGTCATTGTACCAAACTACATAAACTGGTCCAAAAAATTTCGAGTCACTAGTTAAGAAAAAAGATTGGCTTCGCGTGTCTCCAGGATTGAGCGCTCCTAAGCTTAAAATATTGCCATTCCAATTACATTCAATATTGCGAACTGGCTCAGGGCTGGCGTTACTAAAATAAAGTACCGGACTCTCAATATTAGCACCACAACTAGCTAAAAATAGAGCTATAATAATTGGAAAAAATTTCGACATAAAGATTATCTGTTGTGATTAGCTTTAAAAATTTCGCGCGTTTTTATCGCTTTAGCAAAACGAGAAAAAGCAAAAAGATAACTGTAAATTAAACCATCAAAACCATAGATGAAATAACGACGTACAAAGTAAGCTTTAAAAAAAGCGAAAATCGGCACGAACAGAATTTTTATCAAAGTAACATTTTTTCCTTTCTTGAAACCATCAACTGCTTGCATCGAAGAATAGGAATTAATTTTCTCAATCCAATGTTCGAAAGAGCGAAAAGATTGGTGATAAATTATGCCATTAAGCTGACCAATTTTTTGCGGATTATTTTCTTTTAATTCGACCGAATCGTGAACTGTACTGCTGTTGAATCCAGCATGATCTTTGTGATAGAGACGAAACTGATTATAAAAATATGCCAGCTTGTGCGGACGATCTTCAAAACGAAATTTATTAACAATACGAACACGAAATCCGTAAAAATTTTCCAACTTGTTTTGCGTAAAGATTTGAGCAATTTCCGCGGCTAATTCTGGAGAAACTTCTTCATCGGCATCAATATTCAAAATCCATTTGTTACGACATTGTTTTTCGCCGAAAACTTTTTGTTCGCCATAACCGCGCCATTGATTGAAGATTACCTTTGCGCCAGCATTTGTAGCTATTTCACAAGTATTGTCTGAACTTCCTGAATCGATCACCAAAATTTCATCGGCGATGTTTTTTACAGCTTTAATTACACTTTCAATTCGATCCGCCTCATTTTTGGTAATGATAAAAACCGAGAGAGAAATTTTTTGAGATTCCGACATTTCTGAATTTGATTTTTGCCTTGATTTCTTTACAGTTGCGATGATTAATTTTGCTCTCCCTTTCAGTCAATCACAATCCTTAATTACAATTATGAAAAGCTCAAAAAAGACCTACATCATTGTCGCCTCTATATGTCTTATCATTGGATTTGTGGCTCTGCTAATCCACAACTACCAAACCAAAACTTCGTTTAAGAATGAAAAAAACGAAATTACTAAAACAGAAGAAACCAAAAACCCGCAAGATGCTGTAAATAAAGCAGTTAATGAAAATGCCGAAAAAAATATCGACAGCAAAAAAGCTGCAGAAATTTTGAAAATTAATGCTTCTGATATTGTTTTGGGCGATAAAAATGCACCAATCGTAATGATCGAATATGCTTCTCTTTCTTGCCCACATTGCGCTGCTTTCCATCGCGAAGCTTTGGAAAAATTAAAAGGCGAATATATCGAAAACAAAAAATTAGTATTCGTGCATCGTGATTTCCCGCTAAACCAACCAGCTTTGGTTGCCGGAATGTTCGCTATTTGCCAAGCACAAGACCACAAATCCGAATTGTCAGAAAAATACTATAACCTTTTAAAAGCACTTTTCAGAACTCAAGATTCTTGGGCGTTTGATGCAAAATATATCGAAAAATTGCAATCAATCGCGCAACTTGATGGAATGAGCCCTGATCGCTTCAACTCTTGTATCAACAACAAAAAATTACAGGAAAGAATTTTGGCAGAAAGAATGGAAGTTGCTAAAGGTTTGCAGATTCAGTCTACTCCTACTTTCTTCATTAATGGCGAAATTGTTGAAGGATATGTCGATTACTTATCTTTGAAAAAGTTGATCGACAAAAAACTTGCCGAAGCCATTAAATAAAACTCTCCGTGAATAAAGTCGAAATCACAAATCTTACCAAAAACTTTGGCGAAAAGCAGGTTTTAAAAGGCGTAAATTTGTCGGTTCAAAAAGGTGAATCTCTAGTAATTCTTGGCGGATCAGGCAGCGGAAAATCTGTTTTGATTAAAATTATTTCTTCACTTCTGGAAGCAACTTCTGGAAGTGTAAAAATTGACGGCCAAGAAATTTGCGGTATGAAAATTCAAGACCGCGACAAAATGATGGAGAAGATTGGATTTTTATTCCAAGGCGGTGCTCTGTTTGACTCGCTGCCAATTTGGGAAAACGTCGCTTTCCGTTTAATCAATCACAAAAAAATCAGCAAAAAAGAAGCGCGTGAAATCGCCATTCAGAAACTTAGATCTGTTGGTTTAAACGAAAAAGTTGCCGATTTATTTCCTTCTGAACTTTCTGGCGGCATGCAAAAACGTGCATCGCTCGCTCGCGCAATTGCTGTTAATCCTGAAATAATTTTCTTTGATGAACCAACGACTGGACTTGATCCAATAATGGCTGACGTAATCAACGATTTAATTATCAAAGTTTCAAAAGAGATTGGCGCAACTGCAATTACAATTACTCACGACATGCAGTCAGCACGCAAAATCGCTGATAAAATTGCCATGCTTTATGAAGGAAAAATTATCTGGACAGGAGATGTTAAAGACATGGATTCATCAAATAATGCCTATCTAGATCAGTTTATCAATGGCCGCTCGGAAGGGCCAATTAAGTTTAATTTCTAGTCTTACGACATCAAATAAACCATTATCGCTTTCTGCGCATGAAGGCGATTTTCCGCCTCATCAAAAACGACTGATTTTTTCGAATCGATAACTTCCGCAGTAACTTCAAATCCACGATAAGCTGGCAAACAATGCGTAAAAATCGCATTCTTTTTCGCCAATTTCATCAGGTCAGAATTTACCTGATATGGCATCAAAACTTTGAGTTTTTGTTTTTTCAATTTGTCATCTTTTTCTGCAGCATCACCCATTGAGAACCAAGTATCGGTAATCAAAACATCAGCATCTTTGGCGGCTTTTTTTGGATCAGAAGAATAAGAAATTTTAGCACCATTTTTAACCGCTTTTTTTATTTCAGCATTACAGAAATCATAATCTTTTGGTGTGGCAATTGCTAACTCATATCCAAAAGCTTTAGCAGCGTGAATGTAAGAATTAAGGACGTTGTTAGCATCGCCAAACCATGCTAATTTTTTGCCTTTAATATTTCCCAAATGTTCTTCGATAGTCAAAATACTCGCCATAATTTGGCAAGGATGTGAAAAGTCACTCAAAGCGTTGATTACTGGCTTGGTTGAGTGTTTTGCTAAATCCAAAATTGTTTGATGCGAGTTTGAACGAATCATAATCGCATCAACAAAACGTGATAAAACTTTTGCAGTATCTTCAACCGACTCACCTTTACCAAGCTGCATATCGTTTTTATTCATCACAATTGCATGACCACCAAGCTGATTAATTCCAACTTCGAAAGAAACACGAGTACGTGTTGAAGTTTTTTCAAAAATCATCGCCATATTTTTTTGCGCGAGAATTTTAGCTTGTCCTAAAGGCTTTTTGTCATTTTTTAATTTTCGTGCCAACTCAATAATTTTGCGCAATTCTTTGGCATCAAACTGATCTAAATCAACAAAATGGACGATTGGTTTCTTTGACATATTTTTTTGCTAAAAAAATTTGGAACCGACAACAAACGAAAATAAAAAATCACTTCAAATCTTTTTACAAAAACAATTCGGCCCCTAAAAAGGAAGCGCGGGAACCTATTGGCGAAGCCCTAAATGTCAAGCAACCAACTTACTTATCGATGAGCAAAATTTTTATCACCGCTGGCGGAACTGGTGGACACATTATTCCAGCACGTTGTCTAGCAACAGAACTATCACAAAATGATCACCAAGTTTTCTTCTTGGGAGATGAAAAATATCGCAATTATATCAAAGCTGATGATCGCTTCAAATCCTTGATTATCAGCTCTTCGCAGCTAGAGAAAAAACCAGTAAAATTGATTATTGCTGCTCTAAAAATTTCTTTTGGAATTTTGCAATGTTTGAAGAATTTTTTAGTTCATCGTCCAAAATACGTTGCTGCTTTCGGAGGTTACGCAACCTTTCCAGTCTTAATTGTAGCGCTTCTGACTCGCACTAAAATTATTTTGCATGAACAAAATGCTCACTTAGGAAAAGTGAATCGTATCTTCGCAAAATATGCTTACAAAATCGCTTTATCTTTTTCTGAAACTTCCGGAATCGCTGAAAATTTAATCAATAAAACTGTTTTTGTTGGCAACCCTGTGCGTCAAGAAATACTTGAGCTTCACGATGTTCCTTACGTTTTGCCACAAGAAGAAAAGCCCGTTGAGAAACCCGACAATCGCATGGGTTATAATGTAATTCTGGCTTCAGATTTTGTTGACGAAACTCCACCAAAAAAACAACTCTTCAATATTTTGGTTATTGGCGGAAGTGGTGGCGCAAAAATTTTTAGCGAAGTTTTGCCTAAAGCATTTTTTAATTTCAGCGAAGAATTAAAAAGCCGCATCAACATTGTGCAGCAATGCCGCAAAGAGTTAGCGGAAAGTACTTTCGAGCAATATCATTCGTTTAATTTGAATATCGAAATTCAAGCTTTTTTCTCGGACATGCCCGAAAGAATTCGCGATGCTCATCTGATTATAGCGCGTTCTGGCTCTTCTTCAATTTTTGAATTTTGCGCTGCAAAAAGACCGATGATTTTAGTACCTTTCGAAAAAGCCGCCGACAATCATCAAGAAAAAAATGCTAGATTCCTTGAAAAACATGGCGCCGCCATTGTAATTACTGAAAAAGAATTCACAATTAATCACATCAACAAAACTTTGCAGAATTTGATTAACAATTACGCAATGCTAGAAAAAATGTCGGAAAAAGCCGCATCTTTAGCAGCTATGGAAGCAACAAAAAATTTGGCAAAATTATTCGGAAATGACGCAGCACAAAAATAAAATTAAAATTGATAATACCGAAGAGCTAGACTCAGAGCAGCTTGATACATCGCTTGACGAGGTTTCGGTCGGACAAATTTTGAAAAATAAAAGACAAAAACTGAAGATCGAAGCCGATGAAGTCGCTGCTTATTTGAAGATAAAATTACGCGACATTGAAGCTCTAGAAAATGACGATCTGCACAAGATTATCAAGCATCTGTATATTCCCGGATTGCTACGTTCTTACGCGAAATTTCTCAAAATCGATCAACGCATTATCGAAGAAAAAATCAAACTGTTACACATCGAATCCAACACTAATAACAAAAAACACCAATTGCTCAACATCGGTGAAAATATTGATCTTACGCCAGATCAAAATTTCTTCGTAAATTTTTTAGCTTTATCGATTTTGTTATTTTTTATCTTATTATCGATTTATAATTTTTCCGAAAATAAAAAGGCTTCAATCAGTAGCGACAACCTTGTAGAAGAAATGAAAAAAGTTGATTTGTAATGAAACCAAACAATCAAAAAGACAAAGTTGAAGAAAAAGAAATCGCTACAGAAGAAAGCACTGATGATGTTGAAAATTCTGAGAATGAAGGTGATGCCAAGAAAAAATCCTACTCACTAAAATCAAGAATTTTGTGGCTTTTTGCCACTATCATTGTTGCTACTATTCTTCTTTTAATCGCGGTTCCGGGATTTTTTGACAACTCATCGCTGAAATTCAAAGTCACTCAAAAAGCCAGCGAATTTCTTAACAGTAATTTGACTATCGGAGGTGACGTCGAGGTTGCTTTATTTCCTTTTCCAACCATCACTGCGAATGATGTTTTGCTGCAAAACTACAAAAACAACGACAAGGTTTACAATCTTTTTGCCAAGTCAGTTGCGATCAGATTGTCACCGCTAAAATTTCTCTCGAAAGAATTTTCTATTTCTAAAATCACTATCCGAGATGCCACTTTAGAAACTTTTCTAGAAGTTAATGTTAACAGCCCAAGAAAAGACAAATTTACTGAAATTGTAAGCCAAATTCCTGCCAGCTCTCCGACTAATCCTTCCCAAGATGCCGGTTCTAATACTAGTTCCCAGCTATTCGCAGTTGATAAATTTCAGTCTTCACAATTCAGCGCCAATAGTCTTCCCACAATTGAAATCGATAATGGTGAAATAATTTCTTACGACAAATTATCGCGCAAAAAAGAGATAACCGACATCAACGGTAAAATCATGATTGATGCTAACAAAATTCGCGCTTCTGGGAAATTCACTACTCAAAAAATCAATAACAGCTTCAAACTTACTGCCAATTTTAATTCTGATTCTTCTAAACAAGATTCGATTTTAGAACTAACTTCTCCGGCTTTTAATTTAACAATTCACGGCAGTTTTACTGCTGAGAATAACGGCATTTTCTTAAGTAATTTCGAAGGCAAAGTTGATGCGGAAATTTTTGAAATTCGTACTTTCTATCGCGATTACATCAGCAACAGTACTGCAATTTACGACAAGATTAAACCCAACTCACAATCAATCAAAATCAGCTCTGACATCAAAAATTCCGGTGGCGAAATCTCACTAGATAACATTTTGATCAATTCAAATTTGATTAATGGTAAAGGCAGTTCGGTAATTGATTTTACTTCCGATTTGCCAAAAATTGATATTAGTTTAGATCTAGAGAATCTTGATCTTGATAGCATTTGGTCAAATGAAAGAGTAGAAGTAACTACAAAAGATCAATCAAGTGATTTGGATAACAACTCCGATGAAACTGTAGAAAGTTTTGTACAAAACTTAGTTCAGCCAGCTGCAGAAAATGATGCTAATAAACCAAAAAATATCGATTCCCAAGAAGCTACTGACAATTCTCAAACCAAAGCTAAAGCTGAAAAAAAACCCGAAGAATTAAATCTCAAAATCGCCAACAAAATCAAAAATTTCGACCTTTCTTCTGAAATAAAAATCAAAAGCGTCAAATATCTCGAAGGTGAAATCAAAGACGTAAATCTTTATCTCACTATTTCCAAAGAAGGGCAAATTCTGATTTTGCCAATGATATTTAGCATTCCGGGAAATGCCGTGGTACGTGTTAACGGAGTTCTGGAAAATACAGACGATTTACCAAAATTTATCGGCAAGCTCGATGTCAATGGTAAAAACCTTGGTGAAAGTCTGAAATGGTTACAGTTGCAATCGCAGAACCTCAAATTCGATAATCTCAAAGAATACATCATCTATTCAGATGTGATGTTGTTTCCTAATAATATAACTCTTGATGATTTCTACTTAAGCCTGAACGGACAAAGTGAATTACTAGGTGAAATTAAAATCGATAGCAGCGCTAAAACTACTAACATTCGCAATAAATTTCAGATTAGCTCTCTGAACGTTGATGATTTGTTTCTCACTTCTGGAAAAAATATCTATCTCTCTTCCGGATCATTGTTGCGTAAGCTTTTGTGGCTTAACGATATTGCATCAGTCACCGACATGGAAATGACTTTTGATAAGTTAATTTACAAAGGCGAAGTGTTCTCCGATCAATCCTCGCTAAAACTAAATTTCGGGCAAGGTTATTTTAAAATTACCGAGCTGAAAATGACCTCAGACAAAACCAATCTACAAGGCAGTTTATCCCTTGATATAAGTAACCAGAATCCTGAATTTAATTTTAATCTTGTTGCTAATGATCTTCACTACGAAGCAACACCAATTGAGAAACAAAACACTCTTAAAGATAGCAAAATCACGGATTCTTCGAAAGAAACTAAGAAGAACACTGTAGCTGATCAATTCTTCTCTTTACCGTCATTAGAAGGCTTTAACGGTAATATTAACGTCCTCGTCAATAATCTGAAACTTGATGATCTGGAGGTCAAAAATTCTAAAGTTGTCGGAAAACTAAAAGATGGAATCATGAACGATGCAACTTCATCTTTCGATATTTACGGAGGAAATTTCAATTACAAAGGCACCATCGGCATCAAAGGAGATAAAATTCTAAATGGTGTTTTGAGTTTAAATAATGCCTCATTAGAGAAGATGTTGCCTGATCTAATTGGAGTTAAAAATATCAAAGGCGTTTCTAATATTTCTGCCAACATCACTTCTATCGCTAATAGTAAAGATGAGTTTGTTAAAACCCTAAACAGCGAAATAAAATTTAGCGCAGTTTCCCCAATAGTTAATGGCTATGGCCTTAACGATCTGGTGAATAAAATGTTTTATCCAGCGCAATATCAACAAGATCTGCGTAATCCGGAAAGCATTGTCTTTAATCAAAATAGTAAAACCATTTTCAAACAAGCAACTGGCAATGTTTCTATCGACAAAGATAAAGGCGGAAAATTCTCGATTAATTTGACAGCACCAGCTCTGAACGGTGTTTTATCAGGCAAAATAAACTTAGCGGAAAATTCTATTGATGGCTTGATGAATATAATTTTCATTACTGGCTCGCGTCAAAAACAAATCCCTCTAAACATCGCCACCGCTATGAAAGGCGATATGGAATCAATTTCCATAATCAGTAATCTTGACCAAGTTCGACAGTATTTGGGTCTACCAGTACTTAATAAAGCGGCCACAACTCCGTCTGCGCCAACTTCATCAGAGTCATCCACACCTTCTGCTGCTGAAGCTAGTAATGATGCTAGTGCAAATCCAACAACACCGAATAATTCTGGCCCAACTAATGTTCAAAACACCGTAACTCCAGCAACTCCAGAAGCGGCTACAAATTCATCTCCAAATGCGAAAGTTGTTTTCTCTCCAGCTAAATCTCGTGAACCATCTACTCCACCAAGCAGAGTAGCTAAAGGTGTAGCTGAAAAACAGGCATTAGAAAGTTTTACGAAACAACAAGCAGAAAGAGAAAAGAATAAAGTTATCGAACAAGTTAACTCTGCCATGACAAATCCAGCAGCAGCGAAGAGTTTCGTTGAATCTAACTCAACACCTAATCAATAAAATTCAAAATGAGTAATCGAGTTTCCGTTCAAGATATTTTACAAAAAAAGAATCGCGAAAAAATCACCTGCTTAACCGCTTATACTTTTCCGATTGCCAAAATTTTAGATGATTATTGCGATATTATTTTAGTCGGCGATTCACTGGGAATGACGATTTACGGACTTCCCGATACTGTTGAAGTCACATTAGAAATGATGATTAATCACGGAAAGAGCGTGATGCGTGCAGTTAAAAAATCTTTTGTTGTTGTTGATTTGCCTTATGGAACTTACGAAGAATCGAAAGAACAAGCTTTAAAATCAGCACAAAAAGTGATCAGCGAAACAGGTTGCGATGCCATTAAAATTGAAACCACTGAAGATATGGCCGATACAGTAAAATACTTGGTCGATCACAAAATTAACGTCATGGCTCATATTGGACTTTTGCCACAAAGCGTGCGTGAAATCGGTGGCTACAAATACCAAGGACGCAACGAAGATTCAGCAAAGATGATTTTACGAACTGCTAAATTGATGGAAAAATCTGGCGCCTTTTCGATGGTAATTGAAGCGGTTCCGGCAAAATTAGCTGATGAAATTTCTGCAGCAGTAAACATACCAACAATTGGTATCGGCGCCTCACAAAATTGTGACGGACAAGTTTTAGTAATTGATGATTTATTGGGATTAAATCAACAATTTAAACCAAAATTTGTTACTCATTATGCCAATTTGGCGGGAGAAATTAAATTGGCTGTAGATCGATTCTGTTCTGATGTTAAGGAGAAAAAATTTCCTTCAGAAAAAAATATGATTTAAGTTAGCAGATAATTTTTTTGAGCAATTCTGCCGCTTCTTTTTTAGTCTTCTCAGCGGCTTGTTTTCCAAGCATCACAGCAGATTCTAAGTCTGCATTTCCTTGCATCTTAGTAGCAAAAACTTCGCTGCCATCATTGGCTAAAATCAAAGTTTCCAAATTCAAACTACCATTTTCGACAACGGCATGAACTGCTACTGGCGTTGAACAAGAGGCTCCAAGTTCAAGTAAAAAAGAACGCTCCGCTTTTACACAAATCTGGGTTTCGCTATGATTTATTTTAGAGATAATTTGTGATATTTTTTCAGCATCTTTACGCACCTGAATTGCTAAAGCACCTTGGCCACCAGCAGGTAACATTTGCGACTTCTCAATATGATGCTTATCGCTATAACCTTTTGGACAGGTTGTTTTTAAACCTAAACGTTCAAGTCCACATGCCGCAAGAATAGTGGCATCCACCTCATCGCTTTCAATTTTGGTTAAACGCGTAGTCACATTACCGCGAAAATTGATAACTTTTAAATCTGGACGCAAACGCAATAAAATCGCCTTGCGACGCGCCGAAGAAGTTCCTACAACTGCGCCTTGAGGCAATTCAAAAATTGAACGGAATTTTTTTGAGACAAAACAGTCGCGAGCATCATATCTTTTTGTGAATGCTACTAATTTCGTAGCTTCATCAACTATCGGCGGCACGTCTTTTGCTGAGTGCACGGCAACATCAATTTTATTTTGAATTAATGCTTCTTCCAATTCTTTGATGAACAAACCTTTCCCACCAATTTCGGCTAAATTACGATCCAAAATTTTGTCGCCGGAAGTATTTATTGGAACTATTTCGATTTGTAGATCTGAAAGATAAGGAGAGAGTAGAGATTTAACTTCCTCAACCTGCGCCAAAGCTAGCTTACTAGTTCTGGTACCGATTCTGATTTTGTTGGAAGTTAAAGACATCAGCGAAAACAAAAGACCGAAAAAATCATGCTGAATCTAAAGTCTAAGCATGAACAAAAAAAAGCTCTTCGCTTAAAAAACGAAGAGCTGAGGTAAAACTAGAACTAACCTTGTCTAGCTTTGAATCTTGGATTGGTTTTATTGATCACGTAAAGACGGCCTTTTCTACGCACAACTTTACAATCTTTATGTCTTTTTTTCGCAGATTTAAGCGAGTTATAAATTTTCATCTTGAGATCCTTAAATTGGGATTTTTAAAAAATTTGAGAGCTTCTAAAAATGCATCGCTTCCAAAGAGGCGGCGCAAATTAGTTAGACTAAAAAAAATGTCAACCGGTGGAGTTAAAGTTTTTTCGTAGCTACAAAAGTATTAACGATCAACTTCACCAAATACGATATCTTGAGTTGAAATTACAGTCACAACGTCTGCCAACATATGACCTTTAGCCATAAATTCTAAACCTTGCAAGTGAGCAAAACCCGGAGCTCTTACGCGACAACGATGTGGACGATTTCCACCTTCAGAAATTACGTAAACACCAAATTCACCTTTCGGAGCTTCAACCGCTGCGTAAGCTTCACCTTTTGGAACATGATAACCTTCAGTGAAAAGCTTGAAATGGTTAATCAAAGCTTCCATCGAATGTTTCATTTCATTTCTTTTTGGCGGCGCAATTTTGGTATCAGAAGTTGAAACTGGACCTTCTGGCATTTTTTCCAAACATTGATTAATGATTTTGATCGACTCACGCATTTCTTGCACGCGGATCAAATAACGATCGTAAGAATCGCCATGTTTGCCAATTGGAATATCGAAATCTAATTCGCCATAAACTTCATAAGGTTGAGATTTGCGCAAATCCCAAGCAATTCCCGAACCACGAATCATCGGGCCAGAAAAGCCATATTGCAAAGCTTCTTCTTTGGAAACGATACCGATTTCAACCATACGCTGTTTGAAGATGCGGTTTTCGGTTAAAAGATTTTCTAAATCGTCGATTAATCTTGGAAAATTTTTAGCAAATTCTGCGATTTCTTCAAGCAAACCATCCGGCAAATCTTGGTGAACTCCACCTGGACGGATGTAAGCCGAGTGCATTCTTGAACCAGAAACTTTTTCGTAGAATCCCATCATTTTTTCGCGTTCTTCAAACATCCACAAAAGGGGAGTCATCGCACCAACGTCCAAGGCTTGCGTAGTAACGGCCATGATGTGATTCAAAATGCGGGTAATTTCAGAAAATAACACACGAATAAATTGACCACGACGCGGAATCTGGCAGCCTAAAAGTTTTTCAACTGCCAAAGCGTAAGCATGTTCCTGACACATTGGCGACACATAATCTAAACGGTCGAAGTAAGGAACGGCCTGCAGATAAGATTTATATTCGATAAGTTTTTCAGTACCGCGATGCAATAAACCGATATGCGGATCAGCTCTCGTAACAACTTCACCATCCATTTCCAAAATTAAGCGTAAAACCCCGTGCGCCGCTGGATGTTGTGGCCCGAAGTTAATCGTAACGTTTTTGGTTTCAGTTTGAGCAGTCATGTTTGCTTAAAAATTTTTGCGAGATTTTTGAGAAAGAAGGCGCGGCTTTTTAAAGTTTAGCTCCAAAAAGACAAATTAAAATTTTTGCGTCAAAATTTCATTCGCCGAGATTTTGGTTTCGGCACCCAAAACCAAAGGCAGGATATTTTTCGAATGTCCAAGAACCTTGGTTTTTTCAAGCAAAAGCGGAATTTTCAAATTGGCTTGCTGCAATTTTTCCGCGAATCTTTTTATCGCTAATTCAATATTTTTTGCTTTCGGAGTTCCGTGCGGATTCGATTCTAAAAAATTACCAAGCACAATTGCTTGCGGAAATTTTTTCTGCTCGAGTGAAATTTGCAGAATCTGATGGAAGTAACGATCAAGCCTTTCGCCGGTTTCGCCTTCATCTTCCAAAAATAAAATTTTGTTGCTCCAATCGATCTGATTTTTTGTTCCGAATTGTCCGACTAAAACACTAACACATCCACCAGTAATATTTGCCGTAATTTCTGAATTATGATTCAAAGATTTTAGTGAATATTTTAACTCAGATTTTTTTCCAAAAATAAAATCTGTAATCGCCGAAATTGATTTTGGCGAAACTTTTTCCAAAGCAATTTGAGCCAGCATTGGCGCAGTCACAACTTGCCAGCCCCATTTCTCAATCAGTAATTTATTTAACGCCGAAATATCAGAAAATCCGATAAAAATTTTCTGTTTTTTTGGCTTAGACATCTTTTCCAAAAGTGGTATCAACTCAGCGCTACCGTATCCTCCGCGCGCGCACCAAATTATTTTCGAATCTGATTCTACCGATTGTTTTAATTGTTCAAAACGCGATGATGCCTTGCAAGAAGAGAATTCATGAGCTACAGATTTTTTTAACGTCGTTTCTTTTTCTAAAAAAATACGTGGCTGCAATCC
>OFDC01000740.1_pt1 | contig 21522 bp, 18 predicted proteins | sample 1520941 | NCBI WGS metagenome assembly OFDC01 (sample SAMEA94258168, study PRJEB24077) | hot springs metagenome | biome: Aquatic biome; feature: Water | place: India | collected 2012-12-06 | depth 5 m | reverse complement strand
CGGCATCGTGATCGATGATGACGACGTCGACGGCGAGATGCTGGAAACCTATGGCGGCCTGCTCGCCTTCGCCCGCGCCGTGATGGCCCGGCCGGACTGGCGCTGGCGTGACCGGCTGGCCCTGCTGAAGACCGCCGGTGGCTGGTGGCGCCGAGGCTTCCGTTGCGCGGAGGGCACGACGGTGAAGGCGCTCACCGCTGCGCTGCCCGACACGGTGCGGCGATCCTTGATCGAGCCGCTGTGCGTTGCCGCGCTGAACACGCCCGCGTCGACCGCCGACGCCGGTGTGTTCCTTCGTGTGCTGAAGGACGCCCTGTTCAGCGGTACCGGCAGCGCCGACTTGCTGCTGCCGCGCGCGCCCTTGCACGAGCTGTTGCCCGGCCCGGCCCTGTGCTGGCTCGAATCCCGCGGGGCGCAGGTCCGGATGCGCCATCGGGTCATGCAACTCGCACCGGGCGGCCGATCCTGGAGTGTGGTGGGGGTCGACGGTTCTGCCGAGCAGGTGGACGGCGTGGTGCTCGCCTGCAGCGCATGGGAAGCGGCTCGCCTGGCGGCGCCGCATGCGGCGGGCTGGGCGGCTCAGGCCGCGGGCTTCGTCCATGAGCCCATCGTCACGGTGTACGTCGAATCGCCCGGCGCCCGGCTTGTCGAGCCGATGGTCGCGTTGAACGAAGGACCACAGGCACCCGCGCAGTTCGCCTTCGACCTCGGGGCGCTGGGCCATGCTCCGGGGGTATTCGCCTTCGTGGTCAGCGGCGCCGCGCCCTGGGTGGAGCGTGGCGTCGACGCCTGTGGCGAGGCCGTGCTGCAGCAGGCATGGCTTGCCTTCCCCGCCGGCACCTGGCAGACGCCGCCGCGCCTGCTGCAGGTCACGGCCGAAAAGCGAGCCACGTTCGCCTGCGTGCCGGGCCTGGCTCGGCCCCCGGCGCACGTCGCGCCAGGGGTGGCCGCGGCCGGCGATTACATCCAGGGTCCCTATCCCGCCACCCTCGAGGGTGCCGTGCGCTCGGGACGTACCGCGGTCGAACGGCTGGAGGCCGGGGCAGCTGCAGTTCCCGACGGACGATTCCCCGGGCGCGCCGCCGCCCGTCGCGAAATACCGGAATGCAGTTCCAGTTTTCGCCATGCAAAACCGCGGGAAACACCGCACAATCGGCGCCCATGAGCAAGAAAGAGGGAAGCACGCCCACCATCCAGGTGCTGGAACGCACGTTCGCCTTGCTGGATGTGCTGGCCGCGCACCAGGATCCTGTCTCCCTGAAGGAGATCAGCGAGCGCACCGGGCTCCACCCGTCGACGGCGCACCGCATCCTCAACGACCTGGCGGCGGGCCGGCTGGTCGATCGCCCGGAGGCCGGCAGCTACCGCCTGGGCATGCGCCTGCTGGAGCTGGGCAACTTGGTGAAAGCCCGGCTGGACGTTCGCGACGCCGCCCTGGCTCCGATGCGTGAACTGCACAAGCTCACCCACCAGCCGGTGAACCTCTCGGTGCGCCAGGGCGACGAGATCGTCTACATCGAACGCACCTACAGCGAACGCTCCGGCATGCAGGTGGTGCGAGCGGTCGGCGGCCGGGCACCGCTGCACCTGACCTCCGTCGGCAAGCTGTTCCTGGCCCACGACGACCCGCAGCGCGTGCGCGCCTACGCCACCCGAACCGGCCTGGCCGGCCACACCCGCAACAGCATCACCGACATCCACCGCCTGGAGCGCGAACTCGCGCAGGTGCGCCACACCGCCGTCGCGCGAGACGACGAGGAGCTGGAGCTGGGCGTGCGCTGCATGGCCGCCGGGATCTTCGACGACCAGGGCAAGCTCGTGGCCGGACTCTCCATTTCGGCGCCCGCCGACCGCCTGGAAGAAGGCTGGCTGGAGCGCGTCAAGGGCACAGCGGCGCAGATCTCGTCGGCGCTCGGCCACCGTGACTGAGCAAGAGGCAGGGTCCGACGGGTTCGAACCCCGGACAGCACCAAGACAAAGGCCACCTCAGGGTGGCCTTTGTCTTGGTGAAGGGGACCGCGCGAGCGCGCGAGGTCCTCAGCTGGTGACCTTCGGCCCGACCGCAGCAGGGCCGTGCTCCAGCATCCAGCGCCGGATGCGTTCGGCATCGCCCACCCGGGAGTACTTCCCGGCCGAATCCAGCAGCACCATGATCAGCTTGCGCCCAGCCAGCTCGGCCTGCACCACCATGCACCGACCGGCCTCGGCGATGTAGCCAGTCTTCTGCAGGCCAACCTCCCACACCGGGCTGCGCACCAGCGCGTTCGTGGTGTGGAACTGCAGCTGGCGCCGGCCCACCCGGACCGCGTGCTCGCGCGACGTGGACAGATCGCGGATCAGGTCGTGCTCGTACGCCGCCTTCACCAGCAGGGCGAGATCATGGGCGCTCGACTGATTCTTGCTGGACAGCCCCGTGGGCTCGACGTAACGGGTGTCCTTCATGCCAAGCAGCTTGGCCTTGGCGTTCATGGCCGACACCGCCATCCCGAGACCGCCGGGGTAATGGCGGCCCAGGGCATTTGCCGCCCGGTTCTCGCTAGACATCAGCGCGAGGTGCAGCATCTCGCCGCGCGTGAGCTTGGTGCCGGGGGCCAGGCGAGATCCGCTGTGCTTCTCGGTGTCGATGTCCTCGGTGGTGATGGTCAGCACCTCGTCCAAAGGCTGCCGGGCCTCGACCACGACGAGGGCGGTCATCAGCTTGGTGATGGAGGCGATGGGCAGCACCGCATCGGTGTTCTTGGCCAGGAGCACCTCGTCGGTGTCCTGGTCCAGCACGAGGGCCACGCTGGACTTCAGGTCGAGCGGATCGTCCGTGTCACGCAGGCCCGCCAAGGCGCCGAAGGACGGGCGCACCGCCTCCACCGCCCGCGCCACGGGAGGCTTGGGCAGCAGGGACTTGACTCGCTTGGGAGCGGCGGCCTTGGTGCGCACGCTGGTCTTGGCCTTGGCGCTGCTCTTGCGGGACTTGCCGGCCGCATCGGCCGTGACCGGAACGGCCAGAGACACGGCCACCAACAGACCGAGACAGCCAGACACCCACTTGTGCAGTTTCACTCTCATCGACACAACAACCCCTCGACGTGGAAGGCAGTGTAGATGACGGCAAAAAGGGATGCAAGATCAAAAACTTACGTCGATTTCCTCAAGTGGGCAGGAATACCTGGGCAGTTCGAGTCTTCAGCCTTGTGCGGCCACCCGCTCCCCGGCACTGTGTAACTTGTTCAGGGCCGCCAGGTAGGCCTTGGCGGAGGCGACGACGATGTCCGGATCCGCCCCCACCCCGTTGACCACGCGCCCGGCGCGCTGCAGCCGCACCGTCACCTCCCCCTGAGACTCGGTGCTGCCGCTGGTGATGGCGTTGACCGAGTACAGCATCAGCTCCGACCCGCTCTTGACCTGCGACTCGATCGCCTTGAGGACGGCGTCCACCGGTCCGTTGCCGTCGCTGTCCATGCAGAACTCCTGCCCACCAGCGGCAAAGGTGACCTGCGCATGCGGACGCTCTCCCATCTCGGACCGCTGCGACAGCGCCAGCAGGCGGAAATGCTCCTGCTCCGGGGTCACGCTCTCGTCGCCGATGAGCGCGATGATGTCCTCGTCGAAGATCTCGCTCTTGCGGTCGGCGAGGTCCTTGAAGCGCGCGAAGGCAGCATTGACCTCGGCCTCGGACTCCAGCTCGACACCGAGTTCCTGCAGGCGCTGCTTGAAGGCATTGCGACCCGAGAGCTTGCCCAGCACGATCTTGTTGGCCGACCAGCCCACGTCCTCGGCCCGCATGATCTCGTAGGTGTCGCGCGCCTTGAGCACGCCGTCCTGATGGATGCCCGAGGCATGCGCGAAGGCATTGGCGCCCACCACCGCCTTGTTCGGCTGCACGACGAAGCCGGTGGTCTGCGACACCATGCGCGAGGCCGGCACGATCTGCGCCGCGTCCACGCCCACCTCCAGGCCGAAGTAGTCGCGGCGCGTCTTCACCGCCATCACCACCTCCTCCAGCGCGCAGTTGCCAGCGCGCTCGCCCAGGCCGTTGATGGTGCACTCGACCTGCCGGGCCCCGCCGATCTTCACGCCCGCCAGCGAATTGGCCACGGCCATGCCGAGGTCGTTGTGACAGTGCACCGACCAGATCGCGCGGTCGGAGTTGGGGATGCGCTCGCGCAGCGAGCGGATGAACTCGCCGTACAGCTCGGGCACGGCGTAGCCCACGGTGTCGGGGATGTTGATGGTGGTCGCCCCCTCCGCGATCACCGCCTCCAGCACGCGGCACAGGAAGTCGGGGTCGGACCGGTAGCCATCCTCCGGCGAGAACTCGATGTCGGCGCACAGGTTGCGCGCGAAGCGCACGGCCTGCTTCGCCTGCTCGAACACCTGCTCCGGGGTCATGCGCAGCTTCTTCTCCATGTGCAGCGCGCTGGTGGCGATGAACGTGTGGATGCGTGCCCGGTTCGCCCCCGCCAGCGCCTCGGCGGCGCGGGAAATGTCGCGGTCATTGGCCCGCGCGAGCGAGCAGACCGTGCTGTCCTTGATCGCGTCGGCGATCGCCTTGACCGCCTCGAAATCGCCATTGGACGAGGCGGCGAAACCCGCCTCGATCACGTCCACGCGCAGGCGCTCGAGCTGGCGCGCGATGCGCAGCTTTTCCTCGCGGGTCATCGAGGCGCCAGGCGACTGCTCGCCATCGCGCAAGGTGGTGTCGAAGATGATGAGCTGGTCGGCCATGGTCTCTCCGCGATCAGGCAGCCGCGCTCTCGGAGGACACCACGTCGGCCCGCACGCGCGAGACCGCCGACAGCACCGCCCGCAGCGAGGCGTGGACGATGTTGGCGTCGATGCCGACGCCGAAGACTGCTGCATTGTCCCCGACGCGCACCTCCAGGTACGCCGCGGCCCGCGCCTGCGCGCCTGCACCGATCGAATGCTCGTGGTAGTCGAGCACCCGCACCGGAGCCCCCACGAGGTCCGACAGCCCCCGCACGAAGGCGTCCACCGGGCCGTTGCCCTCGCCTTCGATGCGCACCCGCTCGCCACCGATCAGCACCTCCGCGCCCAGGCGCACGCGGTCCTCGGCCACCTCGGCCTGCGTGACGTGGGACAGCGGCGCCGCCCCCTGCAGGCAGTATTCGCTTTCGAAGATCGACCAGATGTCGGCGGCCGTCACCTCCTTGCCCTGCGCGTCCATCACCCGCTGCACGGCCTGGCTGAACTCGATCTGCAGCCTGCGCGGCAGCTGCAGACCGTACTCGGCCTCCAGCAGGTAGGAGATGCCGCCCTTGCCCGACTGGCTGTTGACTCGGATCACCGCCTCGTAGCTGCGGCCCAGGTCCTTCGGGTCGATCGGCAGGTAGGGCATCTCCCAGACATCGCCCTCACGGCGCGCTGCGAAGGCCTTCTTGATCGCATCCTGGTGGGAGCCGGAGAAGGAGGTGTAGACGAGGTCACCCACGTACGGATGGCGCGGATGCACCGGCAGTTGGTTGCAGTACTCCACCGTGCGGCGGATCTCGTCGATGTCCGAGAAGTCGAGGTTGGGGGCCACGCCCTGCGTGTAGAGGTTGAGCGCGAGGTTGACGATGTCCACGTTGCCCGTGCGTTCGCCGTTGCCGAACAGGCAGCCCTCGACCCGGTCGCCGCCGGCCATCAGGCCCAGCTCCGCCGCCGCCGTGCCGGTGCCTCGGTCGTTGTGCGGGTGCAGCGACAGCACGATGCTGTCGCGGCGCTCCAGGTGCCGGTGCATCCACTCGATCATGTCGGCGTAGACATTGGGCGTCGAGTGCTCGACGGTGGTCGGCAGGTTGATGATGCAAGGCTGCTGCGGCGTGGGGCCCCATGCCGCGGTGACCGCGTCGACCACCCGCTTGGACACCTCCAGCTCGGTGTCCGAGAACATCTCCGGCGAATACTCGAAGCGCCACTCGGTGCCCGGCCGCGCATCGGCGAGTCGGCGGATCATGCGGGTGTGGCTCGCAGCCAGTTCGACCACGCCGTCGACGTCCACGCCCAGCACCACACGGCGCATCACCGGAGCGGTGGCGTTGTACAGGTGCAAGATGACCCGCTTGGCCCCGACCACCGCCTCGAAGGTGCGCTCGATCAGGTGCTCGCGCGCCTGCGTCAGCACCTGGATGGTGACGTCGTCGGGGATGAGGTCCTGCTCGATGAGCAGGCGCACGAAGTCAAAGTCGGTCTGTGAGGCAGACGGGAATCCCACCTCGATCTCCTTGAAGCCGACCCGCACCAGTGTCTCGAACATGCGCAGCTTGCGCTGCGCGTCCATCGGTTCGATCAGCGCCTGGTTGCCGTCGCGCAGGTCTGAACTGCACCACACCGGCGCCTTGTCGAGCACCGCATCGGGCCAGGTACGGTCCGGCAGCGCGACCTTGGGCGTGGGACGGTACTTCGCGGCAGGGTTGTTCAACATCGACATCGCCGGCTCCAGCTTTCGAGAGGACAAAGAAAACGGCCCGCAAGCGTTGCGCTGGCGGGCCGTGATCGAGGGTGTACGGGAATGGGGACGAAAAACGATCAGCGCGCCCGGGGCACTGCTAGTAGCAGCAGCGAGGTGAGCGCGAGGCGGTTCGTCATGGTCGGCCCAATATAGCAGGGGCGGATTGACCGGTCCTGGAAGACGCCATTCGTCAGTGATGAAGGCCCGCTTCGTCCGGCTCCTCGGTGGAGGTCGCGATCACGCTGACCGGCTTGCCCTTCACCTTCTTGTAGCCGTAGACCGCGTACCCGGACAGGCCATACACCGCGAAGAGCGCGAACAGCACGCCGGGCGGATGCAGGTTGATGATCGCGATGCCCAAGGCGATGGCCACGATCACGATGAAAGGGACGGACTTCTTGAAGCTCACGTCCTTGAAGCTGTAGAAAGGCACGTTGGTCACCATGGTCAGCCCGGCGTACAGCGTCAGGGCGAAGGTGGACCAGGCGATCAGCGGGTTCTCGAACACGTCGCGAAAGCCGGTGTCGTCCATCACCCAGATGAAGCCGATGACCAGCGCGGCGGCGGCCGGGCTGGGCAGGCCCTGGAAGAACCGCTTGTCCACCACGGCGATGTTGGTGTTGAAGCGCGCCAGGCGCAGCGCCGCGCCGGAGCAGTACACGAACGCCGCGATCCACCCCAGCTTGCCCAGCCCCTTGAGCGCCCATTCGTAGACGATGAGCGCCGGCGCGGCCCCGAAGCTCACCATGTCGGACAGGCTGTCCATCTGCTCGCCGAAGGCGCTCTGGGTGTTGGTCATGCGGGCCACCCGCCCGTCGAGGCTGTCGAGCACGGCCGCGCAGAAGATGCCCACCGCCGCGAAGTCGAAGCGCCCGTTCATCGCCATCACGATCGCGTAGAAGCCGCCGAACAGCGCGCCCAGGGTGAACAGGTTCGGCAGGATGTAGATGCCCTTGCGCCGCGGACGCACCGGCAGCGCGAGGTCGACGTCGTCGTCAGGGTCGGGGGTGGGGGGAAGCGCGTTCATCGGGGCGGAGGATACCCAAAGAAAAGGCCGCCCGAGGGCGGCCCGCGGGAGGATCGACCGAGGGCGATCAGTTCTTGCTCTTGTCGACCAGCTTGTTCGCCTTGATCCACGGCATCATCGCGCGCAGCTTCTCGCCCACCTGCTCGATCTGGTGCTCGGCGGTCAGGCGGCGGCGCGACATCAGCGTGGGCGCGCCGGCGCGGTTTTCCAGGATGAAGCTCTTGGCGTACTCGCCGGTCTGGATGTCCTTCAGGCACTGGCGCATCGCGTCCTTCGTCGCCTCGGTCACCACGCGCGGGCCGGTGACGTACTCGCCGTACTCCGCGTTGTTGGAGATCGAGTAGTTCATGTTGGCGATGCCGCCTTCGTAGATCAGGTCCACGATGAGCTTGAGCTCGTGCAGGCACTCGAAATAGGCCATTTCCGGCGCGTAGCCGGCTTCCACCAGCGTCTCGAAACCGGCCTTGATCAACTCCACGGTGCCGCCGCACAGCACGGCCTGCTCGCCGAACAGGTCGGTCTCGGTCTCCTCGCGGAAGTTGGTCTCGATGATGCCGGCCTTGCCGCCGCCGTTGGCCGCGGCATAGCTCAGGGCGAGGTCACGGGCCTTGCCGGTCTTGTCCTGGTGCACGGCGATGAGGTGGGGCACGCCGCCGCCCTGGGAGTAGGTGTTGCGCACGGTGTGCCCGGGCGCCTTGGGCGCGACCATCCACACGTCGAGGTCGGCGCGCGGCACGACCTGGCCGTAGTGCACGTTGAAGCCGTGGGCGAAGGCCAGCGACGCGCCCTCGCGGATGTTGGGCTCGACTTCATTGGCGTAGACGTTGGCGATCTGCTCATCCGGCAGCAGGATCATCACGACATCGGCGGACTTCACCGCCTCGGCGATCTCCGCCACGCGCAGACCCGCGCGCTCGGCCTTGCTCCAGCTGGCGCCGCCGCGACGCAGGCCGACGGTGACCTTCACGCCGCTGTCGTTCAGGTTCTGCGCGTGGGCGTGGCCCTGCGAGCCGTAGCCGATGATGGTGACGTTCTTGCCCTTGATCAGGCTGAGATCCGCATCCTTGTCGTAGTAGACCTTCATGATTCTTCCTCTAGGTTGACGCTGTGTTTATCGATCAGACGCGCAGGATGCGCTCGCCCCGGCCGATGCCGCTGGCACCGGTGCGCACGGTCTCCAGGATCGCCGTGCGGTCGATCGCCTCCAGGAAGGCGTCGAGCTTGTCGCCGTCGCCGGTGAGCTCGATGGTGTAGCTCTTCTCGGTGACGTCGATGATCCGTCCGCGGAAGATGTCAGCCATGCGCTTCATCTCCTCGCGTTCCTTGCCCACCGCCCGCACCTTGATGAGCATCAGCTCGCGCTCGGTGTAGTGGCCCTCGGTGAGGTCGACCACCTTGACCACCTCGATGAGGCGGTTGAGGTGCTTGGTGATCTGCTCGATCACGTCGTCGGACCCGGTCGTCACGATGGTCATGCGCGAGAGCGAGGCATCCTCGGTCGGCGCCACCGTGAGCGACTCGATGTTGTAGCCGCGGGCCGAGAACAGGGCGACCACGCGAGAGAGGGCGCCGGGCTCGTTCTCGAGCAGCACGGCAATGATGTGTTTCATGAATCTCGTCCTTCGCGCTCTTCAGGCCGGCAGCGGCAACCGACGGCCCTTGGCCACGCTCTTCGAAAAAAAGATGAAAAGAATGCTCCGGGGCGTTCGCCACGGTCACGGATGGGCCTGGCGGGGGCGCGGTAACGCCCTCGCCCGCTCAACCGCTCCCGCGGGTCACAGGTCCTCGGAACCCAGCAGCATCTCGGTGATGCCCTTACCGGCCTGCACCATCGGCCAGACGTTCTCGGTCGGGTCGGTGCGCACGTCGAGGAACACGGTGCGGTCCTTCAACCGCATGGCCTCGCGCAGGGCGGGCTCCACGTCCTGGGGACGCTCGACCAGCAGGCCGACGTGCCCATAGGACTCGGCGAGCTTGACGAAATCGGGCAGCGCGTCCATGTAGCTGTGCGAGTAGCGGCCCTCGTAGTCGAGTTCCTGCCACTGGCGCACCATGCCCAGGTAGCGGTTGTTCAGCGAGATGATCTTGACCGGCGTCTTGTACTGCTGGCAGGTCGAGAGCTCCTGGATGTTCATCTGGATGGAGCCCTCGCCGGTGATGCAGAACACATCCGCATCCGGCTTGGCCAGCTTGATGCCCATGGCGTACGGCAGCCCCACCCCCATGGTGCCCAGGCCACCGGAGTTGATCCAGCGGCGCGGCTCCTCGAAGCGGTAGAACTGGGCGGCCCACATCTGGTGCTGTCCCACATCGGACGTGATGTAGGTGTCTCGTCCACGGGTCATCTCGCACAGGGTCTCGACCACGTACTGCGGCTTGATGACCTCGGTCGAGCGGCGGTAGTTCAGGCACTCGCGCTTGCGCCAGTCATTGATCTGGCTCCACCACTGCGACAGCTGGGCCTTGTCGGGGCGCTGCGGCTGCTCCTTCAGCTGGGCGATCAGCTCCTGCAGCACGTCCTTCACGTCGCCCACGATGGGGATGTCGACCTTCACCCGCTTGGAAATCGACGAGGGATCGATGTCGATGTGGATGATCTTGCGCTCCACCGAGGCGAAGTGCTTCGGGTTGCCGATCACCCGGTCGTCGAAGCGCGCACCGACGGCCAGCAGCACGTCGCAGTGCTGCATGGTCATGTTGGCTTCGTAGGTGCCGTGCATGCCCAGCATGCCGAGGAACTTGGGATCGCTGGCCGCGGTGGCGCCCAGGCCCATGAGCGTGTTGGTGCAGGGATAGCCCAGCAGCTCGTTGAGCTCGCGCAGCTCGGCCGTGGCATTGCCCAGGATGGCCCCGCCGCCGGAGTAGATGTAAGGGCGCTTGGCGTTGAGCAGCAGCTGCAGCGCCTTGCGGATCTGGCCGCCGTGGCCCTTGCGCACCGGGTTGTACGAGCGCATCTCGACGCGCTCGGGGTACTGGAACGAGGTGCGGTTGAGCGAGACGTCCTTGGGAATGTCGACGACGACCGGGCCGGGGCGGCCGGTCCTTGCGATGTGGAACGCCTTCTTGAGCGTCGCCGCCAGGTCCCGCACGTCCTTGACCAGGAAGTTGTGCTTGACGATGGGGCGGGTGATGCCGACGGTGTCGCACTCCTGGAAGGCGTCCAGGCCGATGGCCGGCGTGGGGACCTGCCCGGTGATGATCACCATCGGGATCGAGTCCATGTAGGCCGTGGCGATGCCGGTGATGGCATTCGTCACTCCGGGACCGGAGGTGACCAGCGCGACGCCCACGTCGCCCGTGGCACGGGCGTAGCCGTCGGCGGCGTGCACCGCCGCCTGCTCATGGCGCACCAGGACGTGCTGGATCGACTGCTGCTTGTACAGCGCGTCGTAGATGTAAAGCACGGCGCCGCCGGGGTAGCCCCAGAGGTACTTGACGCCTTCGGCCTGGAGGGAACGGACCAGGATCTCGGAGCCGTTGAGCTCCTCGTGGCCGGCATGGGAGGGGGAGGAATGCGGTTGTGCCGAAGCGGCACGCTTGACTTCCGCGGCAGACATGTCCATTTAGAACCTCTGTGAATTTCTCTGACGAAAAACCATCGGTGCTCCTCTTCGCGCCCTCGTGAGGCGGATTCAGAACCTGCGCGGTCAAAAACGATGGCGCCCCGGTAAGAGCGACCTGCTTGAGACCCAAAACTGACGTTGTGCGAAGCAGCATTATGACACCGTGCACGAACCGCAGTGGTGCAAACCCGCACGTCAGGCTTCGAATGACATAATCCGCCGCTTCGCACGTCGTGCCGGCAGCCTTCAGCCTTGGCCTCGGACAAAGAACTCTCGGACTTTCTCAAGAGCGTCGAAAAGCGCGCCTTCAAGCGCACCGCCTACACGGTGCGCGACGAAGAGGCCGCGCTGGACATCGTGCAGGACGCGATGATCCGCCTGGCCGAGAAGTACGTCGACCGCCCCGCTACGGAATGGCCGATGCTGTTCCAGCGCATCCTGTCCAACGCCACCATGGACTGGTTCCGGCGGCAGAAGGTGCGCAATGCCGTCCTGCAGAACCTCTCGGACTTCGACACCGCCGACGACGAGGGTGGCGAGTTCAACCTGCTGGAGGCGCTGGACACCGACGGGGACGCGCGACAGGAAAGCGCTGCGGACTCCTTCTCGCGAGCACAGATCCTGCTACTGATCGACACCGAAGTTGCACAGTTGCCGGCACGTCAACGAGAGGCCTTCCTCCTTCGTTACTGGGAAGAACTCGACGTCGCCGAGACCGCCGCCGTGATGGGCTGCTCAGAAGGCAGCGTCAAGACGCACTGCTCCCGGGCCGTGCATGCTCTGGCCAAGGCTCTGCGCATGAAGGGTATTGCGCCATGAACACCAATCTTTCGACGTCCCTTCCAGGCCTGGAGACCCTCCAGGCCCGCTTTGCCGCGCGGGTCACCGCCCGCCTGACCGAACACACCGACGCCCTGCCCCACCACGTGACGGAGCGGCTGCGCTTCTCCCGCGAGGTGGCCGTGCGCCGCGCCGCTGCCGCCCGGGCCTTGAAGTCCGCCTCCGGCGCGCAAGCCGCCCCGAAGTGGCAGGCCCCGTGGTGGATGAAGCTGGCTTCCTTTGCGCCCCTGGCCCTGTTGCTGGTCGGTTTGGGCGTGATCGGCGAACTGCACGACCGTTCGGAGATCACCGCCGCGGCGGAAGTCGACGTCGCGCTGCTGGCCGATCGGCTGCCGCCCCAGGCCTACCAGGATGCCGGGTTCCTGGAGTATCTGAAGACGTCCCAGGAGTAGGCATGCCGAGTCGCATCGGCGTGCTCCATTTCCTGCTGTCCGGCCTCCTCACCATGGCGGCGTGCGGCGCCGTCTTGGCGCAATCCGCCACGCCCCCCGGAGCCAAGGCGCCCGTGGCGGCCCCCGCCCTGATCGTCGGCGACTTGTCCTGGGGCAGCCTGTCTTCCGCGCAACGGACGGCGCTCGCACCCCTGCAGGGCGAGTGGGCGCGCATCGACCCGGTACGGCGCCAGAAATGGGTGGAGATCGCCGACCGCTTTCCGTCCATGACCCCGGAGGAACGGCAGCGGGTGCAGACGCGCATGTCGCAATGGGCGCGCATGTCTCCCAAGGAGCGGGGCGAAGCCCGGCTGCATTTCCAGGAGTTGCGGCAGCTCTCGCCCGACGAGCGCCAGGCACGCTGGGAGCGCTACCAGGCACTGCCTCCCGAGCAGCGCGCACAGTTCTCCCAGCGCGCAACACCGCCCGGCTCGGCACCTGCCCCGGGCACCCGGCCGTCGCAAGGACCGAGCCCCAAGTCCAACATCGTCGGCACCGCCCCGGGCACCAGCATCAAGCCTGTCGCCCCCACCGTGGTGCAGGCAGGGCCCGGCGCTACCACGACCCTCATCACCCAACAGCCGGCACCGCCGCTGCACCAGCAGCCGGGCCTGCCGAAGGTGACGGCCACGCCCGGGTTCGTCGACAAGACGACGCTCTTGCCCCGACGCGGTGCCCAGGCCGCCGGCGTGCGGGCAGCTTCCTCTGCAGGCCCCGCGCCCGCAGCCCGCCCGGCCTCCCCCCCTGCGCCCCCGGCTGCACTTGCACCCGGTCCAGCCTCGGCTCCGGTTGCACCCGCTCCTGCCCAGTGAGCGTCCAACCCTCTGCCCCGCCGGCCGCTGCGCCGGCCCCCACGTTGCGCCGCCGGCTGGCCAGCGTGGTCTACGAATCCATGCTGCTGTTCGGCATCGCCTTCGGTGCTGCCTTCGTCTACAGCGTGTCCACTGGCCAGCAGCACGCACTGCAGGGACGGCTGGGCCTGCTGGTCACGGTGATCGCCGCGGTGGCTGCTTACTTCCTCTGGTGCTGGACGCGCAGCGGTCAGACCCTCGCCATGCAGACCTGGCGCCTGCAACTCGTCGACGCGAGGTCGCACCGCCCGCCAGGAGGGTGGAAGGCCCTGTGGCGCTTCGTGCTTGCCTGGCTGTGGCTCGTGCCCGGCGTCGTGGCCGTGGCGGTGCTGGGTTGGCAGGCCCAACCGACGCGCATCGCCATGGCACTCTTGTCCGGCATGCTCGCCTACGCCGCGCTGGCCTGGGTGCTGCCAGGTCGGCAGTTCCTGCACGACGTGCTCGCCGGCACGCGCATCGAGACGGCCCCCGCGCGGCGGACACGACACCGCGGATGAGCGACGGCGAGATGCCCCATCCCCACAAGCGCCGGGTCGGTCTCGACCGGCTGGTGCGGGCGGCCGGGTATTCGCTGCAAGGGCTGCGTTCGGCTTTCCGCACCGAGAGCGCGTTCCGACAGGAATGTGCGCTCGCCGTGGTGCTGCTGCCGATCTCGTTGTGGCTCGGCACCACTTGGGTCGAGACTGCGCTCCTGGCGGGCTCGGTGATGCTGCTGCTGATCGTCGAGCTGCTCAACTCCAGCATCGAAGCCGCAGTCGACCGCATTTCCCTGGATATTCACCCGCTTTCGAAGCGGGCCAAGGATGTCGGCAGTGCGGCCGTCTTCCTGGCCGTGCTGCTCATGGCCGCCATCTGGCTCGCCGCTGTCTGGCAACGATTCGCATGACCGACCTGTCGCCCCGCCCGTTCTCCCTGTGTGTGTACTGTGGCTCGCGCCCGGGCACGGACTCGCGCCATGCAGAGGCAGCCCGGGAAGTGGGCACGCAGATCGGCCGGCGCGGTTGGCGACTTGTGTATGGCGGCGGGCGGGTCGGCCTGATGGGGCTGGTCGCCGATGCGGCGCTGGCGGCGGGCGCCCAGGTGCTGGGAGTGATTCCGGAGAGCCTCGTGCAGCGCGAGGTCGGGCACGCGGGCCTCACCCAGCTCGAGGTGGTGGGCACGATGCACCAGCGCAAGCAGCGCATGGCCGAGGAATCCGACGCCTTCCTCGCCCTGCCCGGCGGCATCGGCACGTTCGAGGAGTTGTTCGAGGTCTGGACCTGGCGGCAGCTGGGCTACCACGACAAGCCCGTCGGGCTGCTGAACAGTGGCGGCTACTACGGCCGGCTGCTGAGCTTCCTCGAGCAGGGGACTGAACAGGGCTTCATGCAGCCATCGCAGATGGCGCTGCTGGAGGTCAGCGACCGGGTGGAGACGCTGCTCGACGCGCTGGCCAAGGACGCAAGTCAGGCGAGCGGGCCGGACGACTATTCGCGCATTTGAGCGTCGACAGGACGGGGGCGGAGCACGGCGCAATGCCCCACGCTCCTGCGCCCTTCAGTGCACCCCGACGAGGGGCGCTTCCACCCTCAGACCGCGTTCTCGTCGGTCTCGCCGGTGCGGATCCGCACCACCTGCTCCACTGGCGTGACGAAGATCTTGCCGTCGCCGATCTTGCCGGTCTTGGCGGCCTTGACGATGGCATCGATGCAGCGCTCGACGTCGTCGTCCTTGACCACCACCTCGACCTTCACCTTGGGCAGGAAATCCACGACGTACTCCGCGCCGCGGTACAGCTCGGTGTGGCCCTTCTGCCGCCCGAAGCCCTTGACCTCGGTCACGGTGAGACCGGAGACGCCGACGTCGGCCAGCGACTCGCGGACTTCCTCGAGCTTGAAGGGCTTGATGACGGCGGTGATCTGTTTCATGTGCGACTCCGGTTTCTCTAGGACACTGGCGTCGATTTAATCACGTCCGCGCGAGCCCCAAGCCCATGCCTGCACCTTCGTACGAGCTGCGGCTGCACGACAACCCTGCCCGCCTGCCCGCCACCGAGTGGAATGCCCTGCTCGAGGCGCAGGCCGCCCCCACGCCCTTCATGCGCCACGAGTACCTGGCCGCGCTGCACGAGTCCGGCAGCGCGACGTCAGACACCGGCTGGACGCCCTGCTTCATGGAGCTGCGGCACGAAGGCGCGCTCGCCGGTGCCTGCCCGCTGTACCTGAAGACGCACTCCTACGGCGAGTACGTGTTCGACTGGGCCTGGGCCAACGCCTACGAACGCCACGGACTGGACTACTACCCCAAGCTGTTGTGCGCGGTGCCGTTCACGCCGGTACCGGGCAGCCGCCTGCTCGCGATTGACGATGCTGCACGCACCGCCCTGCTGCAGGGCATGCGCCAGGTCGCACGGCAGGAAGGGCTGTCGTCGGTGCACCTGCTGTTCGGGGACGGGCCCGAGCTTGGGCAGGCGGAAAAGGCGCAATGGCTGCTTCGCTCGAGCGTCCAGTTCCATTGGCAGAACCGGGACGAACCCTTCGCGGACTTCGGGGAGTTCCTGGCCAGCCTGCAGCGCGACAAGCGCAAGAAGATCCAGCAGGAGCGACGCCGCGTGGTCGAGGCGGGCGCGAGCTTCAGCGTGCACGAAGGCGACGACATCACCGAGGCGCTGTGGGACTTCTTCCATCGCTGCTACCTGCGCACCTATCGGGAGCACCATTCGACCCCCTACCTCACGCGCGATTTCTTCGCCCGCATGGCGGGACACATGGCTGCGCACTGGGTGATGTTCGTGGCCCGTCGCGAGGGCCGTCCGATCGGGGCCTCGCTGATCGCGGTGGACCGCACCCAGCGTGTTGCCTACGGTCGCTACTGGGGTGCGCTGGAGCGGGTGCCCCTGCTGCATTTCGAGGCCTGCTACTACCAGCCGCTGCAATGGTGCATCGACCAGCGTTTCCTGCGCTTCGAAGGTGGCGCACAGGGCGAGCACAAGCTGGCCCGGGGGCTGCTGCCGACGCGCACCGGCTCCGCCCACTGGCTGGCCCACCCACGCTTTCAGCACGCCGTGGCCGACTTCCTGCAGCGGGAAGGCGCCGGGGTCGGCGCCTACCTGGACGAGCTGAACGACCGCAACCCGTTCAAGGCGCCTTGAAGTCGCCTGCCACGCCGATGACGAACTGCTGCGGCGTCATGCGCTTGCGCAGCACGCCGTTCACCTGCTCGGCGGTCAGGCGCTGCAGCGCCTCGTCGACCTGCTGCGCGATGGCGAAGGTGCGGCCGAGGTAGAGGTTGCCGGCCAGCGCGGCGGCCAACTGCGCGTCCTGGGCACGGCTGAGGCGCCGAAAGCTCAGCAGCGCCTGCCTGCCGTTCTCCACCTCCTGCGGCGTGAAGCCTTCGGCCAGGGCACGCTGCACTTCCTCGCGGAAGGCCTGCTCCACCTTGTCGCGGTTCTGTGGCGCATAGATCGCGCCACCGATCCACAGCGAGTTTGCCTCGAAGTTGTTCCAGCTGACGTAGCTGTAGGTGCTGTAGGAAAGACCCTCGCGCTCCCGGATGCGCTTCCACAGGCGCGAATCCCCGCCGGACCCGAGCAGGTAGTTGGCCAGCATGAACGCCGGGTAGTCCGGGTCGAGGTCGTTCATCGGCACCCGCTGGTGCACGTTCAGCACGGCGTTCTGCTTGTCAGGCGTGTTGAACGCCAGCCGTGTCGAGGGCGGCACCACCAGCGGCTGGGGCACGCGAGTGAACGCCGTGGGGCTGCGCCAGTCGCCGAATGCGCGTTCCACCGCTTGCCTCAGGCCCGGCGCGTCGAAATCGCCCACGGCGCCGAACTGCGCATGCGAGGCACCGTAGAAGCGCCGGTGGAACTCTCGCAGCTGCGCCGGCTGCACCGCCGTCACGTCCTCGACGATCTCGTCGAAGGTGCGTGCATGCCGCACGTCCCCACGCGGATACGGATTGCCGTGGCGGGCCAGCGCGTTCTCGACGATGGCGGCGGGGTCGTCACGCTGCTGCTGCACCGAGGTGATGGCCTGGCGGCGCAACTCCTCCAGCGCCTCGGGCGGCAGGCTGGGATCGCGCAGCATCTCGCCGACCAGGGCAATGGTGTCGGCCAGGGTATCGCGCCGCGAGACGATGCTGACCGTCACCCCGGTCGCGCTGCCGCTGAAGCTCACTTCGCTGCGCAGCTGGTCGAGCCGGTCCTGGATCTGGCTGCGCGTGAGCCGGCTGGTGCCCTTGTCCAGCATGCGCGCGAGGAAGCTCGCGACCTGACCCTGGCCGAAGACGCTGCGCTCGTCACCGTACCGCAGGGCCAACGTCGCGTGCACCGCCTGGCCGCGGGTGGCCTTGGGCAACAGCGCCAGCTGCATGCCGCTGGGCAGCGTGAAGCGCTGGGTGCGGGCGTCGATGTTCGAAGGCGAGGCATCGAAGGGTGCGACCGCCGCGGCACCCGCCTGCGGCTTGAACTCCTTGAGCTGCTGCGCCACGTCCACCTGCACCGGGGCGGGGGCGCGCTGCGGCTTCTCGGTCGGCAGGTACACGCCCAGGGTCCGGTTGGCCGGCAGCAGGCGGGTCGAAGCCACCCGCTGCACCTCGTCGAGCTTGGCCTCCCTCACCCGGTCGCGGATCAGGAAGAACAAGCGCCAATCGCCGAGCGCGATCGACTCCGACAACGCCAGCCCCACTTCCTCGGGGTCGGTGAACTGCAGGTCCCACGCCTTGAGCCACTTGGCCTTCGCCCGCTGCAGCTCCTCCTCGGTGACCGGCTCGGCTGCCACGCCCTCGACCGTGCCCAGCAGCGCGGCGCGCGCCTTGTCGAGGTCCTGCCCGGGCGCGAGCTGTGCGCCGAAGTAGGCCGGGCTCGGATCGGCCCAGGACATCGCCCCCGCGAAGATGGAGGCCACGAGCTGCTGCTCGACCAGCCGCTTGTGCAGTCGGCCGGTGGGCACGTCGCCCAGCACCAGGGCGAGCAGTTCCACGCTGGCGAAGTCGGGGTGCGAGGCCGCGGGGACGTGGTAGCCCGCCATCATCATGGTCGCGCCGCCGACCCGACGGACGTGCACCAGCCGCTCGCCGTCCTGCGCCGGATCCACGGTGTACTGCCTGGGCAGCTCCCGCCGGGGCTTGGGAATGCGGCCGAAGCTCTGCTCGACCCAGCCGAGCACCTTCTGCGGGTCGAAGCGACCGCTGACGATGAGGGTGGCGTTGTCGGGCTGGTAGTAGGTGCGGTAGAAGGCCTGCAGGCGGCCGATGTCCACGTTCTCGACATCGCTGCGCGCGCCGATGGTGGAGCGGCCGTAGCCGTGCCATTCGTACATGCCGGCCAGCGTGCGCTGCATGAGCATGCGGATGGGGCTGTTCTCCCCCATCTCCATCTCGTTGCGCACCACCGTCATCTCGCTGTCGAGGTCCTCGCGGGCGATGCGGCTGTTGACCATCGCATCGGCCTGCCAGTCGAGGTACCACTTCAGGTTGGCGTCATTGGCGGCGAAGCTGGCGAAGTAGTTGGTGCGGTCGGTCCAGGTGGTGCCGTTGGCCCGCAACCCGCGCTTGCTGAACTCGCCCCACAGGTTGCGCTGCTTGTCGGTGCCCTTGAACAGCAGGTGTTCCAGCAGGTGCGCCATGCCGGTCTCGCCCACGTTCTCATGGCGCGAGCCCACCCGGTAGGTCACGTTGACGGTGGTGGTGGGCTTGGAGTCGTCCGGCACCAGCAGCACCTGCAGGCCGTTGTCCAGCCGGTACTCGGTGATGCCCTCGACGGAGCGCAGGGGCTTGAGGGCCGCCGCCGAGGGGGCGACGAGGCCGGCGGCCAGGGTGCAGGCGAACAGCACGCGCCACAGCAGGCGAAACAGCATGGGTCGACACTTCCACGACAAGGGAAGCGCCGAGTGTAGGGGCATGAAAAAAGGGAGCCTCGCCGGCTCCCTTTTTCAAGGGGGAATGGGACGTGCAGGCGGATCAGGCCTGGCCGCGCTTGGCCCAGCTCTGCATGCCCTCGCGCACTTCCTGGCGCGCGCTTTCGGGTCCTTCCCAGCCCAGCACCTTGACCCACTTGCCTTGCTCCAGGTCCTTGTAGTGCTCGAAGAAGTGCTGGATCTGCTTCAGGCGCAGCTGGTTCAGGTCCTCGGGCTTCTGCCAGTGAGTGTAGATGGGCAGGATCTTGTCGATCGGCACGGCCAGCAGCTTGCTGTCGCCGCCCGCCTCGTCTTCCATCTTCAGGATGCCGATGGGGCGGCAGGTGACGACCACGCCGGGAATCAGCGGCACCGGGGTGATGACCAGCACGTCCACCGGATCGCCGTCGTCGGCCAGGGTCTGGGGGATGTAGCCGTAGTTGCACGGGTAGTGCATGGCCGTGCCCATGAAGCGGTCGACGAACAGCGCGCCGGTCTCCTCGTCCACCTCGTACTTGATCGGGTCCGCGTTCATCGGGATCTCGATGATCACGTTGAACTCATCGGGCGCCTTGGCGCCGGGGGTCACGTTGTGCAGGCTCATGAGAATTCGTCAAAGAGAACGCGAGGGGAAACCCGGATTCTACGGGTGCCTCTTGCGTCGCCCTGACGCCACAAGGCAGTCGCCATGCCGTCCCCAGTTCGTGGGACGCCCGTGTTTGTGCCAGTAAGGGCGCCCAGCCCCTTCCCTTAGCATGGATTCGCACCGCTGTTTGCAAGGCGGGGTGCAGCCGCCAGGCGAACGGCGGGTCCGTCCACACCCCCAGGACCCGAAACCGGAATAAGGAGACGCTTGATGTCGACGAGTTTGGCGCTGTATCTGGCGCTGGCATGCGGCCTGGCCGCCGTGTTGTACGGCTTCATCCAACGAAGCTGGATCCTCAGACAGGACGCGGGCAACGCCCGCATGCAGGAGATCGCAGGCGCCATCCAGCAGGGTGCGGCGGCCTACCTGGCGCGGCAGTACCGGACCATCGGCATCGTCGGCATCGTGCTCGCGGTCCTGATCGGCCTGTTCCTCGACATCACCACCGCCATCGGCTTCGTGGTGGGCGCGGTGCTTTCGGGCGCCTGCGGCTTCATCGGCATGAACGTCTCCGTGCGCGCGAACGTGCGTACCGCCCAGGCCGCCACGCAAGGCATCGGCCCAGCGCTCAATGTCGCGTTCAAGGGCGGGGCCATCACTGGGATGCTGGTGGTCGGCCTGGGCCTGCTCGGCGTGGGGCTGTTCTTCTGGTGGGTCAGCGGTGGCGGACAGCGGGCCGATGCGGCGGCACTCAAGCCGCTGCTGGGCCTGGCCTTCGGCTCCTCGCTCATCTCCATCTTCGCCCGCCTCGGCGGTGGCATCTTCACCAAGGGCGCCGACGTCGGTGCCGACCTCGTCGGCAAGGTGGAGGCCGGCATCCCGGAAGACGACCCCCGCAACCCGGCGGTGATCGCCGACAACGTGGGTGACAACGTGGGCGACTGCGCCGGCATGGCGGCGGACCTCTTCGAGACCTATGCCGTCACGCTCATCGCGACCATGACGCTGGGCGCGCTGATGGTGACGGGCGCCCCGATCAACGCCGTGATCTACCCGCTGCTGCTCGGGGGCGTGTCCATCATCGCCTCCATCATCGGCTGCGCCTTCGTCAAGGCCTCGCCGGGCATGAAGAACGTGATGCCGGCGCTGTACCGCGGCCTCATCGTGGCCGGCGTGATCTCGTTGATCGCGTTCTACTTCGTCACCGCGGCCCTGTTTCCGCAGTCGGTGACGCTCAGCAGTGGCCAGACCTTCGGCGCCATGGCGCTGTGGGGCGCGTGCGTGGTCGGCCTCGTGCTCACCGCGCTGATGGTGTGGATCACCGAGTACTACACCGGCACCGACTACAAGCCGGTTCAGCATGTGGCGCAGGCTTCCACCACCGGCCATGGCACCAACATCATCGCGGGCCTGGGCGTGTCCATGAAGTCCACCGCCTGGCCGGTGCTCTTCGTGTGCCTGGCCATCGGCGTCTCGTACTGGCTGGGCGGGCTGTACGGCATCGCGGTGGCCGCCACCTCCATGCTGAGCATGGCCGGCATCGTGGTGGCGCTGGACGCGTACGGCCCGATCACCGACAACGCCGGTGGCATCGCCGAGATGGCCGAGCTGCCCGACAGCGTGCGCGACATCACCGACCCGCTGGACGCGGTGGGCAACACCACCAAGGCAGTGACCAAGGGCTACGCCATCGGCTCGGCCGGCCTGGCGGCGCTGGTGCTCTTCGCCGACTACACCCACGCGCTGGAAGGCCGCGGCATGGTGCTGCGCTTCGACCTGTCGGACCACATGGTGATCATCGGCCTGTTCATCGGCGGCCTGATCCCCTACCTGTTCGGGGCGATGGCGATGGAAGCGGTCGGCCGTGCGGCGGGCAGCGTGGTGGAAGAGGTGCGCCGACAGTTCC
>OFDC01000739.1_pt1 | contig 21615 bp, 14 predicted proteins | sample 1520941 | NCBI WGS metagenome assembly OFDC01 (sample SAMEA94258168, study PRJEB24077) | hot springs metagenome | biome: Aquatic biome; feature: Water | place: India | collected 2012-12-06 | depth 5 m | reverse complement strand
CTCCGGCGTGTCGGGCCGGGCCGACGTGTTGAGCAGCGCCAGCTTCATCACACGTTCGGGCGCTTGTCGCAGGATCTCCAGCGCCACGTAACCGCCGAGCGACAGGCCGGCGAGCAGGAAGTGCCGCGGCGCTGCGTCCAGCACCGCGCGGGCCAGCGCGCCCATGCTGTCGTGGCCGGTGACGTCGCCGACCAGGGGCTCAGCAACTTCTGCCAGACACTCGGTCTGGTGGTCCCACAGGGCGGCGTCCAGCGGCATGCCGGGCAGCAGGATCAGCGGCGGCCTGCTCATCGGATCAGCTCCAGCAGGGTGCGGAAGGCCGGGGTGTTGCCGTGGTGCAGCCACTCGAACACCACCATCTCGGTCGACACCACCCCCACCCCGGCAGACCGCAGCCGCGCCGCCGCAAGCTCGGCGTTGGCGGGGTCGCGCGACGCGGCCGGCGAGCGAGGAGGTCACCGGAACGCCGTCGTCGACCAGCCGCGCCGCGAGGTCGCGGGCCTCGCCCGTCCCGCCGAGCAGCAGCACCCTCACCGGACCAGCTCCAGGAGCGCGTCGAGGTCGAGGTGCTCCTCGACGAGGTCGCCGAGCAGGTCCAGCCGAGCGGCGCGCGCCGCGGGGAAGGATGCGGCCGAGGCGACGTCCAGGGCGGCCCGCAGGTAGGCGCCACGGGTCGCGTCGTCCTCGAGGCTCCCGTGCACCATCGTCCCGGTCACCTGACCCGCGACGGTCTCGCCGGTGACCCGACCGTGGTGGATCTCGTAGCCCGCCGGCTCGTGCACCACCAGGCGCTTCTCCGGGCCGAAGCGGGTGTGCAGGTCGAGCAGGCCCAGCCCTTCGGCGACCGCCCCCGGCGAGCCCTCGACGCCGTCGGGGTCCTCGATGCGCCGACCCAGCATCTGGCAGCCGCCGCAGATGCCGAGCACCGGCCGCCCGGTGGCGGCGTGGCGCTGCACGGCGGTGTCCAGTCCGCGCCCCCGCAGCCAGGCCAGGTCCGCCAGGGTCGAGCGGGTGCCGGGCAGGACGACGAGGTCGGCGTCGGCCAGCCGGCTCGGGTCGGAGACGAACTCGACGTCCAGACCGGGCTCGAGACCGAGAGCGTCGACGTCGGTGAAGTTGCTGATCCGCGGCAGCCGGACGACGGCCACCTTGCGGGCGCCGGCCGCCGACGGCGCACGACGACCGTCGAGGTCGAGCGCGTCCTCCGAGTCCAGCCACAGGTCCGGGTGCCACGGCAGGACGCCGAACGTCGGCCGGCCCGTGCGGCCCCGCAGGTCCTCCAGGCCGGGGCGCAGCAGCTCGACGTCGCCGCGGAACTTGTTGACGACGTACCCCTTGACGAGGGCCTGGTCGGCGTCGTCCAGCAGCATCAGCGTGCCGTAGGCCGCGGCGAACCAGCCCCCGCGGTCGATGTCTCCCACGACCACCGTCGGCACGTCACCATGACGGGCGAGGCCCATGTTGACGTAGTCGCTCGACCGGAGGTTGATCTCGGCCGGGCTCCCGGCCCCCTCGGCCACGACCAGGTCGAAGCGGGAGCGGAGGTCGTCGAAGGCCGCGAACGCGGTCTGCGCCAACCGCGCACGCCCGTCGTGCCAGTCGCGCGCCGACACCTCGCCGTCGGGCTGGCCCATCCGGACCACGTGGCTGCGCCGGTCGCTGCCGGGCTTGAGCAGCACCGGGTTCATCGCGACCTCCGGCTCGACGCCGGCGGCCAGCGCCTGCACCCACTGAGCGCGCCCGATCTCGCCGGGCCGACCGTCGGGACCGCGCACCACCATCGAGTTGTTCGACATGTTCTGCGCCTTGTACGGCGCCACCCGGATCCCGCGACGCGCGAACGCCCGGCACAGCCCGGTCGTCACCACGCTCTTGCCGGCGTCGGAGGTCATCCCGGCGATGAGGAGGGCGTTCATCCCCGCTTCCCTCGGAACACGTGGCGCTCCAGCGTGGCCGGCACCGGCCCGCCCTCGCGCACCCAGTCGACGACGGCCTCCGTAGCGCTCTCGGAGAGCACGCCGCCCAACCACACGTCCTTCGGCCGCCGGCCGTTCGGGAACCAGGTGAAGTCCCGCACCAGTACGACGTTGGAGCGGTCGCACTCGTCGAGGCAGTCGACGACGCGCACCCGCACCCGCGGGCCGCGACGACCCGCCGGGTCGTCCAGCGCCTCGATCTCGTCGCGCTGGGTCGCGTGGTCGACGTCGGGGTGCTTCTTCCTGGTGCCGCAGCAGCAGTCGCGGCAGAGCAGCACGTCGCGCTCAGGCAGCGCCATCGGTCCGCCCGTCCGTCATGGCCGGCGCGCGCATCAGGAACAGGTCCATCACCCAGCCGGCCTCGGCCTTCGCCGCGGCACGCGACTCGGCGATGTCGGCCGTCACGTCACCGACGCGGCCGGTCACGAGCCGCTCCCCCGCGCCGCCGAGGTTCGCTCCCCACCAGATGGTCCAGTCCTCGAAGCCGTCGAGGTCCACGCCCGCGGTGAGCATCACCACGACGTTGCGCTGGCCGGCCTCGGCGTCGGCCCGCAGGCGGCGCGCCGTCGTCACGTGGACGGGCTGGCCGACCTCGTGCAGGACGATGCCGTGGCGCGCGGCGAGGGCCTGGGGCGCGCTGATCCCGGGCAGCACGTCGAAGTCGACGTCCAGCTCGCGCACGATGCGGATCGTGCCGTCGTACAGCGAGGGGTCGCCCCAGACGAGGAAGGCGCAGGTGCCGCCCCGCGCGTCCAGCACGGAGCGGTAGGCGGCCAGCCGGGCGGCGTACCAGTCGGCGACGGCGGCCTCGTAGCCCGCCCGGTCGAGGTCCGGGGAGCGGTCCCGCTCGGGATCCCGTACGACGACGAGCTCGACCCCGTGGGCGTCGCAGACCGCCTGCCGCACGGCCAGCAGCGGGTCGTCGGCGGAGGCGCCGCCCTTCTGCACGGCGAGGGCGTAGTCACAGCCGGCGAGCGCGTCGGCGACCTCGGGGGTGACGTGCTGCGGGCCCATGCCGATCCCGAGCACGCGGACCCTCGAGCTGCCGGAGCTTCCGGTCGTCACCGGTCCTCCAGGTCGCCCTCGACCTCGAGGTAGGCCTGCTGCAGGGCGGCGAGGACCTCGGGGTCGGGCTCCGCCCACAGACCGCGGTCCTTCGCCTCGTGCAGTCGCTCGACGATGCTGCGCAGCGCCCACGGGTTCGACTTGCGCAGGAACTCCTGGTTCGTCTCGTCGAGGACGTACTCCTTGGCCAGCGACTCGTACATCCAGTCGTGGACGACACCCGCGGTGGCGTCGAAGCCGAAGAGGTAGTCGACGGTCGCCGCGAGCTCGAAGGCGCCCTTGTAGCCGTGCCGCTGCATCGCGCCGATCCAGCGCGGGTTGACCACGCGCGCCCGGAAGACGCGGTTGGTCTCCTCCTGCAGGGAGCGGGTGCGCACGGCGTCCGGCTGGGTCGAGTCGCCGACGTAGGCCTTCGGGTCGGCGCCGGTGAGCGAGCGGATCGTCGCGACCATGCCGCCGTGGTACTGGAAGTAGTCGTCGCTGTCGGCGATGTCGTGCTCGCGGGTGTCGATGTTCTTCGCCGCGACCTTGATCCGCCGGTAGTTCGAGCGCATGTCGTCGGCCGCCGGGATGCCGTCGAGCCCGCGGCCGTAGGCGAAGCCGCCCCACGCCGTGTAGACCTCGGCGAGGTCGGCGTCGTCGCGCCAGGTGCCCGACTCGACCGCCTGGAGGATGCCGGCGCCGTACGAGCCGGGCTTGGAGCCGAAGATCCGGGTCGTCGCGCGTCGCTCGTCTCCGTGCTCGGCGAGGTCGGCCTGCGCGTGCGCCCGGACGAAGTTGGACTCGAGCGGCTCGTCGAGCGCGGCCACCAGCTGCACGGCGTCGTCGAGCATCGCCACCACGTGCGGGAAGGCGTCACGGAAGAAGCCGGAGATGCGGACGGTGACGTCGATGCGCGGCCGCCCCAGCTCCTCCAGCGGTACGACGACCAGGTCCCGCACGCGACGCGAGGCCTCGTCCCACTCGGGCCGCACGCCCAGCAGGGCCAGGACCTCGGCGACGTCGTCCCCGCTGGTGCGCATCGCGGACGTGCCCCAGACCGAGAGTCCGACGGACACCGGGTAGCGGCCCTCCTCGTCGAGGTAGCGCTGGACGAGCGACTCGGCCATCGCCTGGCCGGTCTGCCAGGCCAGTCGCGACGGCACGGCGCGCGGGTCGACGGTGTAGAAGTTGCGCCCGGTCGGCAGCACGTTGACCAGGCCGCGCAGCGGGGAGCCCGAGGGGCCGGCCGGGACGAAGCCGCCCGCCAGCGCGTGCACGGTGTGGTCGAGCTCGTCGGTGGTGCGCGCCAGCCGCGGCACGACCTCGGTGGCGGCGAACGCCAGCACCTGCCGGACCTCCGGCGAGGCGTGCAGCTCATCGACGCGGGCCGGGTCCCACCCGGCCTTCTCCATCGCCTCGACCAGGTCACGCGCCTCGGCCTCGACCCGGTCGACCTCGGTGGTCGGAGCCTCGGCGGCCAGACCCAGCGACGCACGCAGGCCCGGCACGCTCTGCGCCTGGCCGCCCCAGACCTGGGCTGCGCGCAGGATCGCGAGGACCAGGTTGACCCGGGCCTCGCCCTCCGGCGCCTGACCGAGGATGTGCAGCCCGTCGCGGATCTGGACGTCCTTGATCTCGCACAGCCAGCCGTCGACGTGCAGCAGGAAGTCGTCGAAGTCGTCGTCCCCGGGCCGCTCCTCGAGGCCGAGGTCGCGGTGCAGCTCGGCGGCCCGCATGAGCGCCCAGATCTCGCCGCGGATGGCCGCGAGCTTGCCCGGGTCCATCGCGGAGATCTTGTCGTACTCCTCCAGCAGGCCCTCGAGCCGCGCGATGTCGCCGTAGCTCTCGGCGCGCGCCATCGGCGGCACGAGGTGGTCGATGATCGTCGCGTGCGCGCGCCGCTTGGCCTGCGCACCCTCGCCCGGGTCGTTGACGAGGAAGGGGTAGATCAGCGGCAGGCTGCCGATCGCGGCGTCGGTGCCGCAGGACGCCGACAGGGCGGCGTTCTTGCCCGGCAGCCACTCCAGCGAGCCGTGCTTGCCGAGGTGGACGACGGCGTGCGCGCCGAAACCGTGCTCGACCCAGCGGTACGCCGCCAGGTAGTGGTGGCTCGGGGCCAGGTCGGGGTCGTGGTAGATCGCGACCGGGTTCTCGCCGAAGCCGCGGGGCGGCTGGATCATCAGCACGATGTTGCCGGCCTGGAGCGTGGCGAGCACGATCTCCTGGTCCTCGTTGACGAACAGCGATCCCGGCGACTCGCCCCAGGCCTCCACCATGCCCTCGCGGAGGTCCGCGGGCAGGTCGGCCGTCCAGCGGTCGTAGTCGGCCTTGCCGACCCGGACGTGCGCCTCGGTCAGCTGGGCCGACGTGAGCCACTCCTCGTCCTGACCGCCGGCGGCGATCAGGGCGTGGATGAGCCGGTCGCCCGCGACGGTGTCGTCCTCGAGGTCCAGGACACCGAAGCCGTCGCCGACGTCGTAGCCCGCGTCGCGCAGGCGGCGCAGCATGCGGACCGCCGAGACCGGGGTGTCGAGGCCGACGGCGTTGCCGATCCGCGAGTGCTTGGTGGGGTACGCCGACAGCATCAGCGCGAGACGCTTCTCGCCGTTCGGCACCTTCCGCAGCCGGGCGTAGCCGACCGCGAGGCCCGCGACCCGTGCGCACCGCTCCGGGTCGGCGACGTACGACGGGAGGCCGGCCGGGTCCGTGGGGTCGATCTCCTTGAAGGAGAACGGCGCGGCGCTGATCCGGCCGTCGAACTCGGGGATGGCCACCTGGTTGGCGTAGTCGAGCGGCGTCACGCCGTCGTCGGACTCCAGCCACTCCTCGCGGGTGCTCGTCAGGCACAGTCCCTGCAGCACAGGGATGTCGAGGGCGGCGATCCGCTCCACGTCCCACGTCTCGTCGTCTCCCCCGGCGCTCACCGCGGCCGGGACGCTGCCGCCGGCGGCGAGGACAGTCACGACGAGGGCGTCCAGCTCGCCCAGCGCGTCGAAGAGCTCGTCGGGCGCCGAGCGCAGCGAGCCGGCGAAGATCGGCACGCCCACAGCCTCGCCGGTCGCGTCGATGGCGTCGCACAGGGCGTGCACGAAGGCGGTGTTGCCGCTCGCCTGGTGGGCGCGGTAGAAGAGCACGCCGACCCGGGCCGCGTCGGTCTTCGCCGTGGGCGCGACCTCCGGGCGCTCGACGACGCCCCAGGCCGGGATGACCTCCGGCGCCTCGAAGCCCTCACCGGTCAGGAGCACCGTGTCGGAGAGGAAGCGGTGCAGCTGCTCGAGGTTGCGGGGCCCGCCCTCGGCCAGGTAGCGGTGCGCCTCGGCGGCGACGCCGACCGGGACGGTCGACATCTCCATCAGCTCCGCGCTGGGGGTCTGCTCGCCGCCGAGCACGACCATCGGCGTGCCGGTCCCGCGGATGCGCGTGAAGCCGGAGCAGAGGTCCTGCGGGGAGCCGAGGATGCGCGCGACGACGAGGTCGGCGGCCTCGATCGCGGCCGCCATGTCGGTGTGACCGGGTCGCGCGGGGTTGGCGAAGGTGTAGTCCGCCCCGCTCGCGCGCGCCGACAGCAGGTCGGTGTCGGACGTGGAAAGCAGTGCGATGCGCACGGTTCCTCCTCGGGGTTCGCGCCCCTCATCGGTGGTCGCGTCCGCGGCCAGTGTCTGGCTTCTCCCGGAAGCGGTGGCGTCCGGGATCACAGTGGCGGAACCGCCCCGGTCTCACACCGGGTTCCTGCTCCGCGGACAGGTTGGGCCTCAGCCTACGGTGGTGCCGTGACTTCCCAGCAGGCGCCCGGTGTCGGTCGACCCCTCGAGGTGTCCGTCCACGGACACCCCAATGCCGACACCCTCCTCCTGTGGCACCCGGGGGTGCGCACCGAGCTGGACGCGGTCACGGCGCTGGCGAGCCGGATCGCCGGCCGCAGCAGCGTCCGGGTCGTCGTACCCGTCTGGACGGACGGCCGCGACCTGCTGCGCTCGGTCCGCTTCGCGCGGGAGTCATCGGTGCACCCGCCGGACGGACTCTCGGTCGTCGGGTACGGCGCCGCCGGCATCGCCGCGCTGAGCCTGGCGCAGCACCAGCGACGTCTCGGCATCGGCCTGGTCCGCGCGACCTGCGTGGACGCCGGCCCGGGGATCGAGGACCCGATCAGCCGCCAGCCGCTCGGGGCACCGGTGGCGGCACCCGTCGAGACCGCGATCGACGTCGTCGACCCCGGCTCGGCGGACGACCCGGACGCGTCGGCCTGGGCCCGGGAGACGGTCGAGGCGTGGCGCGCGAGCGGGTGGGAGGCCACCCTCGTGCCGCCCGCTCAGTTCACCTGGCGGGTCAGCCCCTCCCAGTAGGGCGCGCGGAGCTTGAACTTCTGGAGCTTGCCGGTGGCCGTGCGGGCGAGCTCGTCACGGAACTCCACCGACGTGGGCGCCTTGTAGCCGGCCAGCCGGTCCTTGCACCAGCGGATCAGCTCGGCCTCCATCTCCGGTCCACCCGTGGCGTCGCCGGTGAGCACGACCAGTGCCTTGATCGTCTCGCCCCACTTCTCGCTCGGCACGCCGATCACCGCGACCTCGGCCACCGCGGGGTGGGAGAAGAGGGTGTCCTCCACCTCGATCGAGGTGACATTCTCGCCGCCGGTGATGATCACGTCCTTCTTGCGGTCAGCGATCGTGAGGTAGCCGTCCTCGCCGAGGTAGCCGCCGTCGCCGGTGTGGAACCAGCCGTCGGCGAGCGCCGCGGCCGACTCCTCCGGCTTCTCCCAGTAGCCCTCCAGCACGACGTTCGATCGGGCGAGGACCTCGCCGGCGCCCTCGTCGCTCTCGTCGGTGCGCAGAGTGACTCCCAGCGCGGGCGCGCCCGCGCGGGTCAGCTTGGTGGCCCGCTCCTCGGGCGAGAGGTCGTCCCACTCCGCCCGGGTCCGGTTGAAGGTCAGCAGCGGCGAGGTCTCGGTGAGCCCGTAGATCTGGATGAACTCCCACCCCAGCTCCTCCTGCACCCGGATCACGGTCTTCGTCGGCGGCGGGGCGCCGGCCATGATGATCCGCACCCGGTCGCGCCCGGGGATCTCGCCCTCCCACGACTGCGCCGCCTCCAGCACGGCCGAGGCGACCGCAGGCGCCGCGCACATCACGGTCACGCCGTGGTCGCGCACGCGGCGCAGGATCTCGGCACCGTCGATCTTGCGCAGCACGACGTGCTTCGCGCCCACGCCGGTGGCGAGGTAGGGCCACCCCCAGCCGTTGGCGTGGAACATCGGCAGGGTGTGGAGGTAGACGTCGCGGTCGCTCGCCTGTGCGTGCAGCCCGAAGGTCACGGCGTTGGTCCAGATGTTGCGGTGCGTAATCTGCACGCCCTTCGGACGCGCCGTCGTCCCGGAGGTGTAGTTGATCGTCGCGGTCGCGCCCTCGTCGTGCTCCCACGGCTGGGGCTCCGCGCCGGGCGGGGCGTAGAGGTCGTCGTCCTCCCCGAGGAGGAACTTGTGCTCGCAGGTGACGCCGGCGAGGTGGTCGGCCACCTCGGGGTCGACGTAGAGCGCGCGGGAGCCGGACTGCTCCACGATGTACTGGACCTCGTCGGGGCTCAGCCGGAAGTTGATCGGGACGAGCACCCGGCCCCAGCCGCTCACGCCGAAGAAGGACGTCAGCAGGCGGCTGCTGTTGTGGCTGACGATCGCGACCCGCTCGCCGACGCCGATCCCGAGCTCGTCGAGCCTCGCCGCCTGCCGTCGCGCCAGCTCCCCCACCTGCGCGAAGGTCAGCTCGCCCTGGCTCGCCGCCGGCTGGTCCGGCTCGTCGACGACACCCACCCGGTCGCCGTACACGGACACCGCTCGATCGAGGAAGTCGTTGACGCTGAACGGGACGAGCACGAGTACCTCCTGGCGGACCGGATGTGACGACGACCACCTTAGGAGAGCGCCCGGTGTCCCCGCTGCCTGCCGGACGGCCGGGTCGACGAGCGGCCCGTCTGGTGCGCCGAGCGGCTCGGACCGCAGGACCCCGGCCAGTCGGAGAGACGCCGCCTGGCGGGGGTCGCCCCACGCAGAGGCGATGAGGGCGACCGTGGTTCGGAGAGGACGGCGAGGTGGATTGCCCGGAGTCGGGCGAATCCGCAGGACGGTGCTGGTGGGCGCAGAGGGGATCGAACCCCCGACCACTTCGTTGTAAGCGAAGGGCTCTACCGCTGAGCTATACGCCCCGGAGCCGGATCAGCCTAGCGGGACGCGCTCCCCCGCCCGAAAACCCCCGTGGCTCCGGTGCAACCACCGGAGCGAGCGCGGCAGCGCGGCAAGTACCAGCCCCGCAGCCAGCGGCCTCGTGACGGTCGCCAGAGCGACCTCCTCGACCTCCGGCGTCCTCTTGCCGCCAGACAGAGGCAGGACCTACGGAAGCCGACCGCGAGCGCGGCAGCGCGGCGAGAGCCGCCTCCGGCGAGCTTGCTCGCCCGTCCAGCGGCGAAGACGCGATCGCGCCCAGCCAAAACAGGCCGAACCGCCGGAGTCTCGGGTCTCCAGCGGTTCGACAAGATGAACATTACCCCTCGGCGCAGCGCCTTCCAACCGCTCGGGCGAATTCAGCGGAAAAATGACCCGAGCGGACTATGCGGCCGGGACCTGGTGCCTAGCGCTCCGCGGCGTCGCGCAGGGCGCGGACCAGGTCGTCGAGGCTGCGGGCCGCTGCCTTGGGGTGGTGCACGGCCCAGACCAGTCGGCCCTGCTTGTCGATGACGTACGACGAGCGCTCGGGGCATCCGGCGCGCTCGTCGAGGACGCCGTAGGCCCGCGCGACCTCGCCGTGGGGCCAGAAGTCGCTGAGCAGGGCGAAGTTGAGGCCGTCGGCGTCGCTGAAGGCGCGCAGGGCGTAGACGGGGTCGCAGGAGATCGCGAGGACCTCGGTGTCGAAGGTGAGGAACTCATCGAGGCGGGCCCGGATCCCCCCCATCTCCCCGGTGCACACCCCGCTGAAGGCGTAGGGGTAGAAGACGAGGGCGACTGCCTTCGTCCCCTGGTACGACGACAGCGTGACGTCCTGACCGAACTGGTCGCGCAGGGTGAAGTCGGGGGCGAGACCGCCGAGCTCGATGCCGGTCGCGGCACCGACGGAGCCGGTCACGTCCGGCCTCACTCCGAGGACTCGTGGTCGACGAGCTCGCGCTTGAGCACCTTGCCCGTCGAGTTGCGGGGCAGCTCGTCGAGGAAGACGATCTCGCGCGGCACCTTGTAGCGCGCGAGGTTGGCCTTGACGTGGTCCTTGATGTCCTCCGCGGACACGGGGTCGCCGTCGGGGACGCGCACCACGAACGCCTTCAGTCGCTTGCCGAAGTCGGGGTCCTCGATCCCGATCGCGGCCACCTCGGCCACGCGCTCGTGGCTGGCGATGCAGTCCTCGACCTCCTTGGGGAAGACGTTCTCGCCGCCGGAGACGATCATCTCGTCGTCGCGGCCCTCGACGTAGAGGCGGCCGTCGTCGTCGAAGCGGCCGACGTCGCCTGAGGCCATCAGCCCGTCGACCATCTCCTTGCCGCCGCCGCCGGTGTAGCCCTCGATCTGGAGGCTGTTGCCGACGAAGATGCGACCGGACTCGCCGGTGGGCAGCTCCTTGCCGTCGGGGTCGAGGATGCGGACCACGGTCTGGTGCGGCAGGCGGCCGGCTGAGCCGGGGGCCTCGCGCAGGTCGCGCGGGTCGGCGATGGAGGCCCAGGCGACCTCGGTGGAGCCGTAGACGGAGTAGAGGTTCTCGCCGTACCGGTCCATCCAACGCGTCGGCAGGTCGCCCGGCAGCGCGGATCCGGAGGACGCGACCGCCTTGAGGTTCGGGAGGGGGTAGCGGTCGAGGGTCTCCTCGGGCAGCGCCAGGATCCGCTGCAGCATCACCGGGATGACGGCGAAGGAGTCGCACTCCTCGTCGTGCAGGAGGCGCAGGGCCTCCTCGGGACCGAACTTCCGCGTGAGCACGAGCGTGGTGCCGAGCATCATCGCCAGCTGGTAGTGGGCGAAGCCCCAGGTGTGGAAGAGGGGTGCCGCGATGTGGCACTTCCAGCCGCTGCGCAGCGGCATCCGCGACAGCAGCGAGATGGCGGCCGGGAGGCCGCCCTGCGGACGAGGAGCGCCCTTGGGCGTGCCGGTCGTGCCCGAGGTCAGGATGATCGTGCGTCCGTGCCGACCCGGCGCCTTGAGGTCCTCGGTGCGACCCGCCCGGGTCTGCTCCGCGATGATGCCCTCGATGCTGTCGGCCCCGGGCTCGCCGTCGGTCCACCCGAGGACGTGGTCCTCGATGTCGGCTCGGGCGAGCAGGTCGGTGAACTCCTCGTCGTGCACCACCACCCGCGGCTTCTCGCGCTCGATGACGTCGGCCAGCTGCGGTCCGGCGAACGCGGTGTTGAGGTAGAGGACGTCGGCGCCGAGCTTGCTGACCGCGATCGACGCCTCGATGAAGCCGCGGTGGTTGCGGCACATCACCGCCACCCCGTCGCCGGGTCGCACCCCGCGCTCACGCAGGCCGTGCGCGAGCGCGTTCGTGCGCTCCTGCAGCTCGGCATAGGTCAGGGAGCCCCGGTCGTCGATGACCGCGGTGTGCCCGGGCACACGCAGGGCGATCGTCTTGAAGCCGCCCGCGGGGGTCGTGCTCCACTGCCGCAGGGCGTTGACCATCCCCCCGAGCACCACCGGCGAGTACGGCCGGACGATGCCCGACTCGGTGAGGATCCTCAGGCTGATGCCTGCATCCCTGGCGCGTTCGGCGAGCTGGCTTGCGAAGGTCCCCATGCGCCTATTCTCAGGCGATCGACTTGGGAGCGACCAACCGGGTGGCGGCCCAGTCCTTGCTCACGCTGGCAGCCGTGGTCTGGGCGAGCCCGGCGATGGGCGCGGCCTCGGCGATGTCGGACGGGTCGACGGAGCCGGGACGGCCGACCTTGGGCGTCAGGAGCCAGATGACACCACCGCCGACGAGGTCGGTGAGGGAGTCGACGAGCCCGTCGACCAGGTCGCCGTCGTCGGCGCGCCACCAGAGCAGCACGGCGTCGACCACGTTGCCGTAGTCGCCGTCGACCATGTCCCCGTCGATGGCGTCCTCCAGGGCGACGCGCAGGTCGTCGTCGGTGTCGTTGTCCCAGCCGAGTTCCTGGACCACCATCCCCGGCTTGAGACCCATCCGCTCGGCGGGTCCGGTCGGGGTGGTGCCGCCAGGGGCGGTCGAAGTCACGGTGGAGTCCTCCAGTTTTTCGGGTACGACGAAGGCCCGCAGGTGCGGGACCGACCCCTAGTCCAGCGGAGTCGGGGTGCCGCGCGCAACCCTCGTCCGTTCCTGGCGTCGTGAGGGGCCCGGGACTTGCCCACTCCGCGGGCTACTGCTGGGTAGATTTTCCCCCCTGGTTTTCGGTGGGAGGATGGTCGGGTGACCTCCGACACCCCCGACGCCACAGACTCCGGCCCGACCACGGCCCGTCCCGCCCCCGTCATCCACGAGGGCCTGCCCACCCAGCTTCCGGACATCGACCCGGACGAGACGCAGGACTGGATCGACTCGTTCACAGCGCTGGTCGACGAGCGCGGCCGGGAGCGGGCCCGCTACGTGATGCTGCGGCTGCTGGAGAGCGCCCGCCAGAAGCAGGTCGGGGTGCCGGCGCTGCGCAGCACCGACTACATCAACACGATCCCGCCGGAGCGGGAGCCGTGGTTCCCCGGCGACGAGGACGTCGAGCGCCGGATCCGCGCCTTCATCCGGTGGAACGCCGCCGTGATGGTCTCCAGCGCCAACCGCAAGGGGCTCGAGGTCGGCGGTCACATCGCGACCTACCAGTCCAGCGCCAGCCTGTACGAGGTCGGCTTCAACCACTTCTTCCGCGGCAAGGACCACCCCGGCGGCGGGGACCAGCTCTTCATCCAGGGCCACGCCTCCCCCGGCATCTACGCCCGCGCCTACCTCGAGGGCCGCCTCACCGAGGAGCAGCTCTTCCGCTTCCGCCAGGAGGTCCAGCACGGACCGGGCGCCGGCCTGCCGTCGTACCCGCACCCGCGACTGATGTCGGACTTCTGGGAGTTCCCGACGGTCTCGATGGGCCTGACCGGCATCAACTCGATCTACCAGGCCCGCTTCAACCGCTACCTCCAGAACCGCGGCATCAAGGACACCTCCGAGCAGCACGTCTGGGCCTTCCTCGGCGACGGCGAGATGGCCGAGCCCGAGTCGCTGGGCGCGATCCGTATCGCCGCCCGCGAGGAGCTCGACAACCTCACCTGGGTCATCAACTGCAACCTGCAGCAGCTCGACGGGCCGGTGACGGGCAACGGCAAGATCATCCAGGAGCTCGAGGCCAACTTCCGCGGCGCGGGCTGGAACGTCATCAAGGTCGTCTGGGGCCGCGAGTGGGACGCCCTGCTCGCCCGCGACGTCGACGGCGTGCTCGTCAACAAGATGAACTCCACCCCCGACGGCGCCTTCCAGACCTTCTCGGTCGAGAGCGGCGCCTACAACCGGGAGCACTTCTTCGGCCCCGACCCGCGCCTGCGCGCGATGGTCGAGCACATGAGCGACCGCCAGATCGAGAAGCTGCCGCGTGGTGGTCACGACTACCGCAAGGTCTACGCCGCCTTCGACGCCGCGACCAAGCAGGTCGGCCAGCCGACCGTGATCCTGGCCCACACCGTCAAGGGATGGACGATCGACGCCCTCGAGGGCAAGAACGCCACCCACCAGATGAAGAAGCTCACCAAGGACGACCTCAAGAAGTTCCGTGACCGGCTCTACCTGCCGATCAGCGACCGGGACCTCGAGACGGCCTACGAGGCGACGGGCACCGCCCCGTTCTTCCACCCCGGCGCCGACTCCCCCGAGATCGAGTACATGCTCGAGCGGCGCAGCCAGCTGGGCGGCTCGATCCCGAAGCGCGTCGACCGGTCCACGATGCTCACCCTGCCGGGCGACTCCGTCTACGCCGAGCTCAAGAAGGGCGCGGGCAACCACAAGGTCGCCACGACCATGGCGGCGGTCCGGCTCCTCAAGGACTGGATGAAGGACCCCGGCATCGGCAAGCGCGTCGTGCCGATCGCGCCCGACGAGTACCGCACCTTCGGCATGGACGCGATGTTCCCGTCGGCCAAGGTCTACGACCCGGCCGGGCAGACCTTCGAGTCGGTCGACCGCAACATGCTGCTGCAGTACAAGATGTCGCCGCAGGGCCAGATGCTGCACGAGGGCATCTCCGAGGCCGGTGCGATGGCCTCGGCCACGGCCGCCGGATCGTCGTACTCCACCCACGGCGAGCCGATGATCCCGTTCTACATCTTCTACTCGATGTTCGGCTTCCAGCGCACGGGCGACTCCATCTGGGCCATGGCCGACCAGCTCAGCCGCGGCTTCCTGATCGGCGCGACGGCCGGCCGTACGACGCTGACGGGCGAGGGTCTGCAGCACGCCGACGGGCACTCCCCGCTGCTCGCCGCGACCAACCCCGCCGTCGTCCACTACGACCCGGCGTTCGGCTACGAGGTCGGGCACATCATGCGCTCGGGCCTGGAGCGGATGTACGGCTCCACGGAGAAGCACCCGCGCGGTGAGGACGTGATCTTCTACATCACGGTCTACAACGAGCCGGTCCCGCAGCCGGCCGAGCCCGCCGACCTCGACCACGCCGGCCTGCTCAAGGGCATGTACCGCGTGTCGGCTCCCGAGGCCGCCGCCGAGGGACCCCGCGTCCGGCTGCTCGCCTCCGGCGTCGGCTTCCCGTGGATCGCCGACGCGGCCCGCATCCTGGCCGAGGAGTGGGGCGTGCAGGCCGAGACCTGGTCCGTCACGTCGTGGAACGAGCTGGCCCGCGACGGCGTCGCGACCGGCAAGTGGAACCTGCTCCACCCCGAGGAGGCGCACCGCACGGCGTACGTCACCGAGGCGCTCGGCGACGGCGACGGTCCCGTCATCGCGGTCTCGGACTACATGACGGCCGTACCGCTGCAGATCTCGCAGTGGGTGCCCGCGGAGTACCGCGTGCTCGGCGCCGACGGCTTCGGCTTCGCCGACACCCGCCCGGCGGCCCGCCGCTTCTTCCAGGTCGACGCCCAGTCGGTCGTCGTACAGGCCCTCGCCGCCCTCGCCGACGCCGGCGAGATCGACCCGGGCCGGGTCAAGGACGCGCTGGAGAAGTACCGCATCGACGACCCGACCGCCGTCGCCGACATCCCCCAGGAGGGCGGCGACGCCTGACCTCCCCCGGAGGTCGAGGAGGTCGCGCAGCGACCGTCACGAGACCCGGTGAGCCGGTGCTGGTACCCGCCACGGCGGGTGCCGGCACCGGTGTCGCATTTCGGGAGAGCCCCGGTCGGGGGCCTACCGCTCGTCCCTGGCGGCAGACCGCTCGAGCACGACGTCCCAGCTCCGCGAGACCCAAGCACTCGGCGGGGTCCCGTTGAGGAGGTGGTCCCCCACGATCGCCTGGCGGTAGATCGCCGGGTTGTGGGAGGCGAGGGTGCGGGCGTTGCGCCAGTGCCGGTCGAGCCGGAAGCGCTCCGTCACGGCGGAGGAGCCACCCACCTCGAACGCCTCGGTGACGAGGTCCAGCACGGTCTCGACCACGGCGGTCTGAGCGGCGAAGGTCGCGACATCGGCCGCGTCGAAGACCTCGCTCGGCGCCGAGCCGGCGACCTGAGCGCGGTGGGCCACCTCCACTGTCTCCGCCGCAGCGAGCGTCGTGGCCTCCGCGGCGAACGCCTTGCCCTGGATGCGCCCCACCACCTGCTGCACCTGCGGGTCCCGCTCCGGGGCGGGGTAGGCCGGGTTGGCGAAGTTCCGTCCGCGCTGTCGCACGAAGGCGATGGTGTCGTCCACGGACGCTTTGCCGATGCCGGCCAAGGTCGCGAGGTGCACCAGCTGGAAGAAGGCCAGCAGGTAGGTGCCCGAGAAGTCCCCGTTGGGGACGATCTCGACGTCGTCGAGGTGGATCGGCACGTCTTCGAAGATGGTGGTGCCGCTGCCGGTCAGCCGTTGCCCGAAGCCGTCCCAGTCGTCGATCCGCCGCACGCCGGTGAGGCTGGTCGGCACCAGCACGGTGGCGCTGTGGTCGGCGTCCACCGTCGCGGTGGTGTGGATCCAGTCCGCGAAGAGGCTGCCGGTGGAGTAGAACTTCCGGCCTGACAAAACCCAGCCGTCCCGGCTGCGGCGGATGGTGGTGGCGTTCTGCCAGAACGAGCTGTTGCCCTGCTCCGACTGGGCGTTGCCCACGATCACCCCGGCCGCGATGCGACGCAGCCACCGCTCCCGGGTGTCGGGGTCGGAGTGGGTCAGCCGGGTCTCCACGAAGCCTGCGTGCCCCCGCAGGAGCTGCGGCAGGTTGGAGTCGGCGCGGGCGAGCTCCACCAGCTGGCGGAAGTACTGGGGCAGGGTCGCGCCGAGGCCGCCGTGCTCGATGGGCACGCGGATCCGGCCGAATCCGGCTTCCCGCAGCCACTCGACCTGGTCGAAGGGCAGCTCGCGGTCCGCCTCGCGCTCGGCTGCTCCCTCGGCGATCTTCGCGAAGACCGGAGCGAACCGCTCGGTGAGCTCCGCGTCGGTGGTCATCGGGCCGCCTCCAGCCGGGGCAGCGCGGTGAGCAGCTCCTGCGTGTAGGGGTGGCGTGGACGCTCGAACACCTCCTCGGCACCGCCGGACTCCACCACCTCGCCGTCCTTCATCACCAGGATCCGGTTGCACATGTGGTGAATGACACCCAGGTCGTGGGAGATGAAGAGGTAGGTCACTCCGAGCTCGTCCTGCAGGTCGGTCAGCAGGTCGAGCACCTGCGCCTGGACCGAGACGTCCAGTGCCGAGACGGGCTCGTCGCAGACGATCAGCTCCGGCTCTGGGGCGAGCGCCCGGGCGATCGCGACCCGCTGCCGCTGCCCTCCCGAGAGCCGCAGCGGCGCCGAGCCGAGGTGCTCGGCACGCAGGCCCACCTGGTCGAGCAGCACACCCGCGCGAGCCCTCGCCTCCGCTCGGTCAGCGGGCGGGCGCGGTCCGCGGGCGAGCGCGTCGGTGAGGATGCGGTCGACGGTCCAGCGCGGATCGAAGCTGCTCAGCGGGTCCTGGTACACCACGCCGACCCGGCTGCGCAGCGGACGTCGCTCGCGTGGGCTGAGCGCCGACCAGGGCTCGCCCCGCAGCAGCACCTCTCCCTGCGTGGGCGGGGTCAGCGCCAGCGCGATCCGGGCGGTGGTGGTCTTGCCGGAGCCGGACTCGCCCACGATGCCGAGGGTCTCCCCCGCGAACACCTCGAAGGAGACGTCCCGGACTACCTCTCGGTCCTTGCCGTCCGGTCCGCGGAAGGACTTGGTCAGGTGGCGTGCCTCGATGAGGGGACGACCGCGGTCGATCCGCCGGCGCGGTCGGGTCGCCCTCTCCTCGCCGTCGGCGGGACGCACGAGCCGGGACCCTCGGGTGTGCTCCGACGGTACGGCGTCCATGAGGGCCCGCGTGTACGGGTGCTGCGGACTGCGCAGGATCTGCTCGACCGGGCCGTGCTCGACGATCTCGCCGCCCCGCATCACCGCCACCTCGTCGGCGAGGCGAGCCACGACGGAGAGGTCGTGGCTGATCAGGATGATCGAGGTGCCGCGCGCCTTGGACTCGGCGAGCAGGTCGAGGACCTGCGCGCCGACGGTGACGTCGAGGGCAGTGGTCGGCTCGTCGGCTATCACTAGCGGCGGGTCCAGCGCGATCGCGGAGGCGATGAGCGCCCGCTGGCGCAGCCCGCCCGAGAGCTCGTAGGGCCGTTGGGCGGCCCGCACCTCGGGCTCGGGTACGCCGACGGCCCGCAGCAGCTCGACCGCTCGCGCCGCGCGGGAACGTCGGTCTCCGACCCTGTGCACGGCGAGCGGCTCCGCGACCTCGTGGCCCACCCGGCGCAGCTGGTCGAGGGAGACCAGGGCGTCCTGCAGCACGAAGCCGACCCGACGTCCGCGGATACGACGCCACTCGCGCTCCCCGACCGCACTGAGGTCACGGCCGTCGAGCTCGAGGCGCTCGGCCTCGACGCGCGAGCCCCCGCCCGTCAGCCCGACCAGGGTGCGCGCGGTGACGCTCTTGCCCGAGCCGGACTCCCCGACGATCGCGAGGCAGCGGCCGGCGTACGCGCTGAAGGAGACGCCTCGCACCACCTCCTCGTCACCGAAGGCGACCCGCAGGCCGTCCACGGTCAGCAGCGGGGTCGGCGGGTCCGCCGGGACCGCCAGGTCCGGTACGGCGACGGGGTCTGTCTCGTTGCCGGCCTCGACGATGCTCATCGCGCGGCTCCTTCCAGTCGGTGCTGCAGGGTCCGGCCCAAGGTGGTGACCGAGACCGCGAAGAGGACGATCACCAGGCCGGGCAGGATCTCGAGCCACCACGAGGTGGTGATGTAGAGGCGTCCGGCGTCGAGCAGGGCGCCCCACTCGGGGTTCGGCGGGGCGATGCCGAGGCCCAGGAACGCCAGGCTGGACGCCCAGACGATCGACTGGCCGACGCCGAGGGTGACGACGGCGACCAGTGGCCGCATCGCGTTGGGGAAGACGTGTCGCCGGATCACGGACCACCTGGTGTGCCCCAGGGCGGCTGCGGCCTCGATGTAGCCCGCCTGCTGCACGTTGAGCACCTGCCCGCGCACCATCCGGGCGTAGCCCGGTGCCGACCCGATCCCCACCGCGATCACCTGGGTAGTCGCCGACGGCCCGAAGATCGTGATCAGCAGCAGGGCCAGGAGCAGCGCCGGGAACGCGAAGGTGACCTCGAGGAGCCGGGTGATCAGCGTGTCCACGATCCCGCCGGCGAGCGCGGCGACGAAGCCGAGCAGGATGGCCAGGGACATGGCGAGGGCCGTGGCGCCCAGCCCGATCCCCAGCGACAGGCGAGCCCCGTGGATCACGCGGGTCAGCAGGTCCCGGCCCACCTCGTCGGTCCCGAAGGGGTGGCTCCACGAGGGAGCCTGCAGGGCCTCCGGGAAGCTGATCGCCGTGGGGCTGCGGTCCGTCAGCACCCCCGGCGCGACCGCAGCCACCACGACGACCACCACGAAGCCGAGCGCGAGGACAGTGCTCGGCCGGGCACGGAGCGCGGTCAGACGGGCGAGCCTGACCGCGGGCAGGCACAGCGACGGCGCGAGCGCGTTCGCGCCGCTCATGCCGCGGCCAGCCGGGAGTGCGAGCGCAGCCGTGGGTCGACGGCGGCGTACCCCAGGTCGACGAGGAGGTTCGCGACGACGTACACGGCCGCGACGACGAGCACGATGCCCGAGACCGTCGGCACGTCGCGCGTGTTCACCGCCGTCACCAGGACCTGGCCGATGCCGGGACGGCCGTAGATGTTCTCGGCGATCACCGCACCCGACACCAGCGCACCCAGGGCCCAGCCGGACAGGGTGATGCCGGGGAGCACCGCGTGCCGCAGCCCGTGACGCAGCCGGACCGCGGTGTCGCCCATGCCGCGCGTGCGGGCCGTGGTGACGAACGGCTGGTCGAGCACCTTGTCGAGCTCGTCGCGCGTCACCTGGCCGAGGAAGCCGGCCAGCGGGATCGCCAGGGTCAGCACCGGCAGCACGGTCCCCCAGATCCCGCTCCCCCCGATGACCGGGAACAGCGGGACCTTCACCGCGAGCAGCACGAGCAGCACGACCCCGACCCAGTACGTCGGCAGGCTGGCCGCGAAGGTCTCCCAGCCCGAGCCGAGGCCGGACACGAAGCGCCCACGCTTGACGGTCAGCAGGGTCACGACCACGGTCATCGCCCAGGCGACCACGAGCGCGGCCACCGTCAGCACGAGGCTGGGCAGGATCTGAGCCGCGATCACCGAGCTGACCGACTGGTACTGGGTGTACGACGTCCCGAGGTCACCACGCAGCAGCCCGCCGACGTACTGCAGGTACTGCGTGAGCAGCGAGTCGTCGAACCCGAAGCGCTCGTTGACCGGGGCGAGCTCGGCGGCGGTCCACTCCTGCTCGCGCCCGTTCTGCAGGTTCAGGATCGTCGTCGCCCGGTCACCGGGCACGAGGAGCTGGGCGAAGAAGGTCACCGACGCCGCGGCTATCAGGACGGCCACCACGCTGAGCAGCCGGAGAAGTATCTTCATCGTCACTCACTCCACGAAGTAGGCGTCGGAGAAGATCGGCTCGCCCTGGCTCTTCTCGACCCAGACGTCCTTGAGGTTGTTCGCCACCGCCATGGTGGTGTTCTGGGCGTAGAGACCGATTCCAGCCGCCTCGTCGGAGATGATCCGCTGCGCCTGCCGGTAGAGCTCGGACGCCTTCGCGGGGTCCTGCTCGGTGTTGGCCGCCTGGATCACCTTCGACAGCTCGGGGTTGTCGTAGAAGGAGCGGTTGTTGAAGTTCGGGTTCGCCTCGGTGGAGGGGCGCCACACGATCCACAGGATCGCCGGGCTCGGACTCGTCCAGTACGACGGCGTCGCGTCGTAGGTCGAGGGGTCGGAGTACTTCCCGCCCCACAGCTCGGCCTGCGTGGCCGGGACCAGCTCGACGTCGAAGCCGACCTCCTTCCACTGCTCCTGCAGGGCCTGCAGCACCGTGGCTCCCTCGGTGGTGAAGATGAACCCGGCGCCGTACACGAGCTTCGCGCTCAACGTCCTCCCGCCCTTGGTGCGGACTCCGTCCGCGTTCCGGGCGCTCCAACCGGCCTCGTCCAGCAGCTCACCCGCCTTGGCCTGGTCGAACGGGTAGGCGTCGGCCACCGACTTGTCGTAGTCCGGCGTCGACTGGCTGACCGACGGGTTGCCCTCGAACGGGATCACCCCGTGGAAGCCGGTCTCCACCGCGCCCTTGCGGTCCGCACCGTGCGCGAAGGCCTGGCGCACTAGCTTGTCGGTGAAGATGCCCTGCCGGGTGTTGATGTAGAAGGAGACCGGCTTGCCCGGCGTGATGTAGCGGATGGTGTTGTCGAAGCGCTGCTCGGCGTCCTTCCAGTTGACCGTCGGGACCTCGTAGATCACGTCGGTCTGCCCGGTGGTCAGCGACGCGTAGCGCGAGACGCCGTCGGCGACGAACTTCCAGTGCAGCTCGTCGACGTACGCCGGGCCCTCGTGCTTGGCCGTCGAGGGCCAGGAGGTGTAGTCGGGGTTCTTCTTGAAGATGACCTCCTCACCCTTCTTCCACTCCTCCACGGTGAAGGCGCCCGAGCCGATCGGCTGCTCGCAGTTCTCCTCCTTCGTGCGCGTCTTCAGCGCCGTCGGCGACTGGATGCCGAAGTAGCCCTGGGTGATGAGGGTGAGGAACTGCGGGTAGGGCTTGTCGAGGGTGATCTCCACGTGCGTGGGGTCGATCGCGCGCGCCTTCTTGTAGTACGGGTCGATGGAGACCTTCGCGGTCCCGTTGAGGTCCGTCCTCTCGAACTGCTCGAAGTTGAAGGCGACCGCCTCCGCGTCGAGGGGGGTGCCGTCGGTGAACTTCACACCCTCCTTGAGCGTGAACGTGTAGGTCAGCCCGTCCTCGGACACCTCCCACTCGGTCGCGAGCCACGGCTTCACCGACCCGTCCTCGGCCTGGGTCACCAGGCCGTCGAGGACCTGCCGCGAGATGTAGGCCTGCTGGATCCAGCCGCCGAAGATGCACGGCGGCTCCTGGACGTGCGCGTAGGTGATCACGCCGCCTT
>OFDC01000738.1_pt1 | contig 21632 bp, 18 predicted proteins | sample 1520941 | NCBI WGS metagenome assembly OFDC01 (sample SAMEA94258168, study PRJEB24077) | hot springs metagenome | biome: Aquatic biome; feature: Water | place: India | collected 2012-12-06 | depth 5 m | reverse complement strand
ATCGCCGCGGCGACGGCCGCCGCTGAGGCTCCCGGACACCCGCTCGTCGCGGGTCCCCGCGCCTTTGCCCCGCGCAGGCCTCTGGCCGGCGCGGCGGTCCGGCGCACACAATGCGCCGATGCCAGAACGTCAGCTCTCGCTTCCCGACACGCCGATGGGCCGTCTGTACCGCAGCACGGACTGGTCGGCCACGCCCCTGGGCCCGCTGGTTGGCTGGCCGGAAAGCCTGCGCATCGCGGTGAGCATCTGCATGAACTCCCGCTTCCCGATGTTCGTGTGGTGGGGCGACGCGCTGATCAACCTCTACAACGATGCCTACGTGCCCGTGCTGGGGGCCCGCCATCCCCGGGCCTTCGCCCAGCCGGCACGCAGCATCTGGCACGAGATCTGGGACACGCTCGGCCCTCAGGTGCAGGAGGTGATGAACGGCCGCGCCACCTGGAACGACCGCCAGCTGCTGATGATGGAGCGCAACGGCTTCGTCGAGGAAACGTGGTTCACCTGGTCCTACAGCCCGATCTACAGCGGCAGCGGCGACATCGGCGGGCTGTTCTGCGCCTGCACCGAGGAGACCCCGCGCGTGCTGGCCGAGCGTGAGCGCGACGCGCTGACCCGCCGCGCGCAGGACACCGCGACGCAGCTGCACAACTGGTTCGACAACGCGCCCGGCTTCATCGCCTTGCTGCGCGGACCCGACATGGTGTTCGAGCTCGTCAACAAGGCCTACTACCAACTGGTGGGGCACCGTCCCATCCTCGGCCGCCCGGTGTTCGAGGCGCTGCCGGAGGTGCGGGGCCAGGGCTTCGAGCAGATCCTGAAGACGGTGTGGGACACCGGTGAGCGCTTCGTCGGCCGCGGGGTGCCGGTGCAACTGCAGCGCGCCCCGGGCACCCCGCCGGTCCAGGCCTTCATCGACGTCGTCTACCAGCCGGTGTTCGACAGTGCCGGCCAGGTCACGGGGGTGTTCAGCCAGGGGCATGACGTCACCGAGCAGGTGCAGGCCCTGCAGCGCCTGCACGAGGCCGACCGGCGCAAGAACGAATTCCTCGCCACGCTGGCGCACGAATTGCGCAACCCGATGGCGCCCATCCGCCAGGCGGTGGCACTGGCCCGATCCGGCGACGTGGACGAGGCCAAGCGCCGCTGGGCGCTGGACGTCATCGATCGCCAGGCCCGCCACATGTCGCTGCTCCTGGACGACCTGCTCGACGTCACCCGGGTGTCGCAGGGTCGCCTGCAACTGCGGCGCGAGCCGGTGGTGCTGCAGCAGGTGCTGGAGTCCGCGCTGGAGACCGCGCGGCCCGCGCTGGAGGCCAAGCGCCACCGGCTGGAGATCGACTGGCCTGAAGCGCCCATCCGATTGCCGGCGGACGGACTGCGCCTGGCGCAAGTGGTGTCCAACCTGCTGTCGAACGCCGCGAAGTACACCGACGAGGGCGGGCGCATCCAACTGCAGGCGGGCGTCGACGAGGCGCAGGCGTGGGTGCGCGTCAGCGACAACGGCATCGGCCTGTCGCCGGAGTCCCTGGGCAGCATCTTCGAGATGTTCTCCCAGGTCACCGCGGCACTGCATCGCTCGCAGGGAGGGTTGGGCATCGGCCTGGCCCTCAGCAAGGGGCTGGTGGAAATGCACGGCGGGACCCTGGGCGTGAGCAGCGCGGGGCTGGGACAGGGGTCGACCTTCGAGCTGCGCCTGCCTTTGCGGCCGGAGGGCACTGCCACGCAGCCGACGCAGTGAGGTGGCCCGGGTGGCGGAGGCGGCTAGGATGGGCCACTCCCACGCCCTTCGCCCGCCATGTCACCGTCCGCGTCCGAAGCCTCCGCTGCCGATGGCCCCGCCGGGCTCGCCGCCGCGCCGGGCCCGGTGCCACCGTCGAGCCTGGAAGACGACCTGCGCCAGCGCTATCCGGACCTGCCGCTGCCGCCCGAGGCGGCCCAGGACCTTCCGCTGCACCCCCTGCGGCTGCCCGCGGGCGTCACGCTCTTCGAGGAAAAGTCCCCCTGCGCCGGCTTTCCGCTGGTCCTGTCCGGCGACATCCGGGTGGCGCGGGGCACCCCCGGGGGGCGGTCCATCGAGCTGTACCGGGTGGGGCCGGGAGAGCTGTGCGTGGTTTCGACCGCCTCGCTGTTCGGCGGCGCGCCCATGCCGGCGCATGGCGTCACCTCGGAGCCCACCGAGCTCCTGGTGGTCCCGCCGGCCACCTTCGAGCGTTGGACGGAGCACCTGCCCTTCCGCCGTCATGTCTTCGCCCTGTTCGCCGCCCGGCTGACGGACCTCATCGGCCTGACCGAGGCGGTGGCGTTCCAGCGGCTCGATCAGCGGCTGGCGGGGGCGCTGCTCGGTCACGGGGCGGTGATCCATGCGACCCATCAGCAGTTGGCCGAGGAGCTCGGCACCGTGCGCGAGATCGTCACCCGGCTGCTGCGCCGCCTCGAGCGGGACGGCCTGGTCAGCCTGGCGCGCGAACGCATCGAGATCCGCGATCCCGCCGCGCTGCGCCGCCTCGCGGCCGGGCAGACCTGAGCGGAGGAGCGCGCCCCTGGGGGGGGCGATGGGCGTGTGACCACAGTCACAGACTCACCCATCGTGCCCGCACACACTCCGCCTCGACGGGCCGCCTGCGCCCGCCGTCTTGAGGAAGGAGATCGTGATGAATCGCAACGAAGGAACCGTGGACCGCGCCCTGCGCGCTTTGCTGGGCATCGCGCTGATCGCCCTGACCCTGACCGGCACCATCGGCGCCTGGGGCTGGATCGGGATCGTGCCGCTGGCCACCGCGGCCATCGGCTGGTGCCCGCTGTACACCGTGTTGGGCATCAACACCTGCGGGCTCAAGCGCTAGCGAGCACTTGCCTTTTGGGCCTGCCGTCTCAGGCCCGGCAAGCGGCTGCCTTCTGGGCCTGCCGCAGTCTGCCCTGCCGGCAGCCCCGATCAGATCTGCCCGCTTGCGCGGGGCGGCGCCATCAGCGCCGGCCCCGGCAGGCTACGTTCTGATCCATCTTGATGCGGATTGAGGCGCGCAACCACGGCATCCTCTGCCGGCCTCGTCGTCCCCTCCGTGGCTAACAATTCACGATGCGGGCGTCTGCATAGCCCCCGTGCTGTATCCCGTGTAACGAGACGATACGCGCCCCTGGTCCCGCAGGCCATGTGCCGGGCCCTCTGATCGCATCCGGGAACCCTCCTGGTGGTGCTGGCGCGGCTGTTACATGTGTCCGGCCGTTCGTGAGTTCGGGCACAGATGGCGGCGAGGCAGGTTAGGTGTTGAAACAACTCGGCGTGCCGGGCTTCGACAGACTGGCCTCCCGACAACCCCCGCCGAGAGGACACACCCATGGAACACATCGCAGGCGCCCCCTTCGAGTCGCCCTGGGTCGTCGCCGGTATCCAGGACCCGGGCATGTTGCCGTTCCTCTCCGAAGACGTCGCCGGACCGCGGCCGTTCACCATCCGCGCTGCCGACTGCTTCGGACACCGCAGCTCCGCCAACATCCTGGTCAAGCGCCGCTACGCCTGGCGGGGCTACGAGAACGCGTCCCTGCCGTCCGATGACAGCGCCAACCGCATCACGCTGATGGCCACCGACCATGACGAGACCATCGGCACGATCACCGTGGGCCTGGACAGTGAGGACGGCCTGTTCGTCGGTGAGGTGTTCGGCGACCACGTCGATCGCCTGCGCGCTGATGGCAAGCGCCTTTGCGAGTTCACCAAGCTCGCCATGGATCCTATCCTGGGCTCCAAGCGAGTGCTTGCTTCGTTGTTCCATGTGGCTTACCTGATCGCCCACCGCGTCCGCGGGTTCGACACCTTGCTGATCGAAGTCAATCCCCGTCACGTCGCCTACTACCGCCGCATGCTGGACTGCACCGTCCTCGAGGAAGCTCGCGACAACCCGCGGGTCAACGCTCCCGCCGTGCTGCTGCACCTCGATCTCCATCACACGCGGGAGCAGATCGCCCGCTTCGGCGGTCAGCAGGAACTGGTGCGTCACGAGCGTTCGCTCTATCCGTTCGCCTTCTCGCCCGAGGAAGAGGCTGGACTGTTGGGCCGCCTGTCTCGCTCGCAGTGGGCACGCCCACCCCTGCACCTTGCCCCGGCCGAGCCTGCCCGCCCGATCCTCAGGGCCGCCTGATCCCCCGGCGTCAACCCCCCGACTGAACAGAGGGGTCGCCTCTCCCTCGACAGACGCATTCCCCGGCGCATTCCGACACGCACTTAGGGGGCTGCACCTGCTGTTTCCGGCTGCTACAACCCAAGCCAACATCGAAGCAACAGGGGGCTCGTCGGGGAAGAGGGCGTCGCGGCAGGCTCGTCGGCCGCTGACGCAGGCGCAGCGCCGCTGCGCCTTTCGCCCCTCACGGCCCTCGGTCCAGCGTCTCATCGGTCCTTCCACGGAATGGATGAGAGGTGCCGGCCGGGCAAGCAGCCACGACGAGGGGGAGTTCACGTGTCGCGTCCGTCCAATCATCTCGTCCACCGTCGGGCCATGGTCCAGATGCTGCTCGACTTCGGGCTCATCGTGTCACTGGTCATCGGCGTGCTGTTTGCGTACGTGCGACCAGTGGACCAGCTGGTGACGTTCGCGGCCACCCACGGCCTGTCGCTGGCCACCGGCCTCTTCGTGATCAACACCGCCAGCGGGTTCTACGACCTGTCCCGCCAGCCCTCCCCGGCGCAGGTCATGGCCAAGATCGCGCTGGCCGCGGTCTTCGCTCTGCCGCTGGCCTATGCAGTGTTCCGACTCCTGCCGCCAGATCTCGGCAGCAGCCACGTCATGGCCTTCAGCGCCATGCTCGGCTTCGTCGCCATCAACACCCGTCGGGTCTTCGTCGGCCGGACCGACACGCGGACCCGCGCTCGCCAGCGCATCCTCATCCTGGGCACCGGGGAGGCCGCCGCCGTGGTCGAGCAGACGCTGCGCAGCTCCGATCCGAACGCTCAGGTGATCGGCTTCGTGGCCGGTCCGAATGAACGCGAGCCGGTGGTGCCGGCGCACCAGGTGCTGCCCATGCAGCAGTCGCTGGCGCAGACCGCACTGAGGGCCGACGTCAGCGAGGTCGTGGTCGCGCTGACCGAGCGCCGGGGCGGCAGCATGCCGCTGCGCGAGTTGCTGGACTGCAAGATCAACGGCATCCAGGTCTCCGACATCAACACCCACTTCGAGAAGACGCTGGGCCAGATCCTCATCGGCTACGTGAAAGCCGACTGGCTCATCTTCGGGGACGGCTTCGACCAGGGCCGCATGCGCAGTGCCATCAAGCGGGTGTTCGACATCTTCTCGGCGCTGCTGCTGCTGCTGGTGTCCGCGCCGATCATGCTGGTCACGATGCTGCTCATCAAGCTGGAGAGCCCGGGGCCGGTGCTGTTCCGCCAGGAGCGCGTCGGACGCAATGGCGAGACCTTCGAGGTCATCAAGTTCCGCAGCATGCGCACCGACGCCGAGAAGGACGGCCCGCGGTGGGCCACCAAGTCCGACGACCGGGTCACGCGCGTCGGCCGCATCATCCGGCTGGTCCGCATCGACGAGCTGCCGCAGCTGTTCAACGTCCTCGTGGGCGACATGAGCATGGTCGGGCCCCGACCCGAGCGCCCCTTCTTCGTCAACCAGCTCACGCGTGACATCCCCTACTACGCAGTGCGGCATAGCGTGAAGCCCGGTGTGACCGGCTGGGCCCAGGTGCGCTACGAGTACGGATCGACGATGGAGGATGCGCGCAGGAAGCTCCAGTTCGACTTGTACTACGTCAAGAACCACAGTCTCGTGCTGGACCTGCTGATCCTGCTCGAGACCGTCACCGTCGTCATCAGTGGCCGCGGCGCGCGCTGAGCGCATGGCCCGGTTTCGCAGCACACCGTCTCCCGGCGCGGAGGGCCCAGGCAGTTGATGGGAACCATGACATTGGCGCTGTACGGACAGTCGTTCTGCGCCTTGGCGTTCGCGGCGGTCCTGCTGTTCAGGGCGCTGCGCCGCAAGCCCTTGTCCGGCCCCCCTCCTTCGCGGTGGCTGCCGATCGCCCTGTTCCTGACCGTGCTGTGGGCCGGCGCGCTCGCGGCTGCCCATTACCTGTCGCAGCCGGCCCTGGCCGTCGGCGCCGAGTTGCTGGACCGGGTGCGTTACGGAGCCTGGTTCGCGCTGCTGCTCGCGACGGTGCGTCCGGCCATCGGCGCGCGCCGATGGCGCACCTGGAGCGTCGGGGCCGCCCTGCTCGTCCTGGCCAACCTGCTGCCCATCGCACCCCGTGCCATCCCTGCCGGCGTGTGGATGTACCTGTGGCTGGCGCTGCCGATCGTTGGCCTGGCCTTGGTGGAGCAGGTGTTCCGCCACCTGCCCTCCGACTTTCGCTGGCATGCCAAGCCCCTGTGCCTGGCCCTCGCGGCAGCATTCCTGTTCGATCTGTACCTGTTTTCGCAGGTTGCGCTGTTCGGCCGAGTGGACCCGGACAGCGCGGTGATGCGGGGATTCGTGCACGGGGCCGGTGCGGTGCTGCTGCTGGCCTCGATGCGGCGGGAGTTCGTGTGGCTGTCGACGCTGCAGGTCTCGCGCGCGGTGGCGTTCCATTCGGTGACGCTGCTGCTGGTCGGCGTGTACCTGCTCTTCATGGCCGCAGCCGGCTACTACGTCCGCGACTTCGGTGGGACCTGGGGCGGCGCGCTGCAGGTCGGCCTCCTGGCCGCCGGCCTGCTCACGCTGGTGGCGCTGCTCGCGTCGTCCGAACTGCGTGCGAAGCTGCGCGTGTTCGTCGGCAAGCATTTCTTCCGCTACCGCTACGACTACCGCACCGAATGGCTGCGCTTCACCGAGATGCTCACCTCCAGCACCTCGCCGCAGGAAACCGGGGAGCGGGTGATCAAGGGGTTGGCCGCCATGCTGCACAGCCCGGGCGGCGCGATGTGGCTGGTGGACACGGACCGCTCCGCCATCGTGCAATCGGCGTGGTGGAACCTGCCGCGGTGCACGCAAACCCTGCTGCCCGACGGGCCGCTGGCGCGTTTCCTCGCCGAGCGTGAATGGATCATCGACCTGGACGACGTGCGCAGGCATCCCGAGCGCCAGGACGCGCCTCCGCCGCCGGACTGGCTGCTGGCCATGCCGCAGGCCTGGGCCGTCGTGCCCCTGGTCGTGGGCGGCGAGCTCATCGGCGTGGTGGTGCTCGCGCGACCGCATGCCTCGCCGCACCTCAATTGGGAAGTGCGCGACCTTCTCAAGACGGCCGCTCGACAGGCGGCCAGCATGCTGGTGCTCATGCGCACCACCGAGGCGCTGCTGGAGGTGCGGAAGTTCGACGCCTTCAACCGCATGTCCGCCTTCGTGGTGCACGACCTCAAGAACATCGTCGCGCAGCTGTCCTTGATGGCGCAGAACGCGCAGCGCTTGAAGCACAACCCCGAGTTCCAGGACGACATGGTCGAGACGGTGCAGAGCTCCCTGGAGAAGATGCGCCGCCTCATGCTGCAGCTGCGCGAGGGCCAGTCGCCCGTCGGTGTGCTGTCCGGCGTGGAATTGGCGCCGGTGCTGCAGCGCCTGCAATCGCGTGCCGGTGCCGCCGGGCGCACGCTGCAGTTGCAGGTCGACGAGCCGGTGGTTGCGCGCGGACATGACGAGCGCATCGAACGCGTGATCGGCCACGTGGTGCAGAACGCCCTCGATGCCACCCCCGAGGCCGGCTCGGTCAGCGTCCGCCTCGACCGCCAGGGCAGCCTGGCGCGCGTGGTCGTCTCCGACACCGGCTGCGGCATGACCCCGGAATTCGTCCACCTGCAATTGTTCAAGCCCTTCAACACCACCAAGCGCAACGGCATGGGCATCGGCGCGTACGAGAGCCACCAGTACGTGCGTGAGCTCGGCGGCAGCATCCAGGTCGACAGCGAGGTCGGCCGAGGCACCACGGTGACCCTCCTGCTGCCCCTCATCGAAGCCGCTCGTGCGCGCTCGGACCTCGAACTCGCGAGCGCCAAGTAGATGAGCACCCCTTCCAAGCGTCCCCAGCTGCTGATCGTCGAGGACGACCTGGCGCTGCAAAAGCAGATCAAGTGGTCACTCGACCGCTTCGAGTCCGTCGCCGCCGCCGACCGCGACAGCGCCATGGCCCTGTTCCGCCGGCTGCGCCCGCCGGTGGTCACCATGGACCTCGGCCTGCCGCCGGATGCCGACTCGGTGTCCGAGGGCTTCGCCCTGCTCAAGGAGCTGCTGCAGGCCGATCCCGACGTGAAGGTGATCGTGCTCACCGGCCAGAACGACCGGGCGAACGCCTTGCGTGCGATCGACATCGGCGCCTACGACTTCCTGGCCAAGCCGCTGGAGGCCGAGGTGCTCACCCTCACGGTGGAGCGCGCCCTGCGGCTGTACGAGCTGCAGTGCGAGAACGCCCGGCTGCGCGAGGCGGCCCCGAGCGATGCGCTGGGCGGCGTCATCACCCGTGACCCGCAGATGCTGCGCATCTGCCGCACCGTGGAGAAGGTGGCGCCGAGCGATGTCACCGTGATGCTGCTGGGCGAGAGCGGCACGGGCAAGGAGGTGCTGGCCCAGGGCCTGCACACTGCCTCTAAGCGGCGCGGGCGTTTCGTGGCGATCAATTGCGCCGCCATCCCGGAGAACCTGCTGGAAAGCGAACTCTTCGGCTACGAGAAGGGCGCCTTCACCGGCGCGGCCAAGACCACGCCCGGCCGCATCGAGACCGCGCAGGGCGGCACGCTCTTTCTCGACGAGATCGGCGACCTGCCCGCGTCCTTGCAGGCCAAGCTGCTGCGCTTCCTGCAGGAGCGCACCATCGAGCGCCTGGGCGGGCGACAGGAAATCCCGGTGGACGTGCGGGTGGTCTGCGCCACGCACCAGGACTTGCAGGACCTCATCCGCACCGGACGTTTCCGGGAGGACTTGTACTACCGCCTGGCGGAGATCGCGGTGGAGATTCCCCCGCTGAGGACGCGACAGGGGGATGCGGTGCTGCTGGCGCACGCCTTCCTCAAGCGTTTCGCCAGCGAGCAGCGCAGCTCGCTGCGCCTCGACGAGGACGCGGTGGCGGCCATCGAGCGCCATGAGTGGCCGGGCAACGTGCGCCAGTTGCAGAACGTGGTCAAGCGGGCCGCCATCATGGCCGAGGGGCAACGGGTGACCGCCGAGGACCTCGGTCTGCCTGCCGTGGGCAACGACCCTGGGCCTGACGTTCTCGACCTGCGTCTGGTGCGCGAGCGGGCCGAGCGCAGCGCGGTCGTTACCGCGCTCGCCCGCTCGAACGGCAACATCGTGCGCGCCGCCGAACTGCTTGCGGTGAGCCGCCCGACCCTTTATGACCTCATGAACCGCCTGGGGCTGCGCGCCGAGCGGTGAGAACTCCAGGGAGGAGATCATGAACCGACCCGTTTGGCGCAGAGGCGCCCTCGCCTTGGCCGTGTTGGCCCTGACCGCCTGTTCCAGCCCCGACCCTGACGCGCTGATCGCCTCGGCCCGCGACCGCCTCGCGAAGAACGATCGCAAGGGCGCGATGATCGAACTGAAGACGGCCCTCCAAGAAGCGCCGGGGGCTGCGGAAGCCCGATTCCTTCTCGGGAAGGCCCTGCTCGATGACCGCCAGCCTGGGCCGGCCGCCATCGAATTGCGCAAGGCCCTGGATGCAGGACATCCGCGCCAACTGGTCGTGCCCCTGCTGATCACCGCAAGGGTGCAGGAGGGCAAGGCCCGCGAGGCCGTGGCCGAGTTCGGGCGCCTGCCTCACGGGGATGCCGCCCTCACCGCGGACACCCTCGCTGCGATTGGCCAAGCGTATCTGCAGATGGATCAGCGCAGCCAAGCCGCGGACGTGCTGCAGCAGGCCCTGACCAAAGAGGCGGGGCATGCGCAGACGCGGCTCATGCAGGCGCGGTTGGCGTGGGCGAGTGGGCAGCGTGAGCAGGCTCGCGACATGGTCCAGGCACTCGTCGCCGACCAACCCAACATGGGCGCTGCCCGCACTCTGCTCGGTCAGCTGCAGCAGGCCGACGGCAAGTTCGATGAAGCGCTCGCTTCTTTCCGCAAGGCGTACGAACTGGATCCCCTGGACATCTCGGCGAGGTCGGCCGCGACCGTCGTCCATCTGTCCAGACGCCAATTGGAGGCGGCGCAACTCGAGGTGGACGCTGCCCGCCAGGCGGCGCCGAACCGTCCCGAGGTGCAGTTGCTGCAGGGCCAGGTGGCGTTCGAGAAAGCCGACTACAAGTCAGCGCGCGAGATTTCCGAGCGACTGCTGAAGATCGCACCTGATTCCCCCACTGTGCTGGTGCTGGCGGGCTCGAGTGAACTCAAGGGCGGCTCGGTCAAGAAGGCTCAGAGCCACCTCGGCAAGGTCGTCAGTGCGGAACCGGAGAACCGCGTTGCCCGGCTGCTGCTGGCTCAGGCCTTCCTGCAGAACGGGCAGGCCGACCAGGCCAGTCAGGCCATTGCGCCGCTGCTCGAGCGGGGACAGAAGGACCCCACGGCCTTGGCGATGCAGGCCCAGGCGCTGATGCTCTCAGGGGAATTCTCAGAGGCGGAGTCGCTGTATCGACGCTCTGCGGAGCTGAATCCCAGGGACATCCAGGTGCAGACTGCGCTGGGTGTGGCACAGCTTCGACAAGGCGACTTCGCGCAGGGCCTTGCGCAGTTGCAGCGCACGGCGGAAGGGACGCCGGGTCACCTTCCGGACCTCGTGCTCATCAGCGAGCAGTTGCGCCGGCGCAAGTTCGACGAGGCACTGGTGGCGATTGACCGGCTGGCCAAGAAGCCTCAGGAGGGAAACCCTGCCCTGGTGCCGTACCTTCGGGGCCTGGCCCTGACGGGGAAGGGGCGCGTCGACGAGGCCCGCACAGCCTTTGAGCAGTCCGTGAAGGCGGACCAGCGCTACTTTTCGGCGGTCGCACGCCTGGCAGGGATGGACGTGGCCGCAGGACAGATCGAGGTTGCCCGCCAGCGTTTCGAGGCGGCGCGCAAGGCCATGCCCGATGACGCCCGTCCGCTCCTGGCACTCTCGGACATCGCAGTGCGTGAGAAGCAGCCGGAAAAGGCGGTCGGCTTCCTGACCGAGGCCATCCGTGTCGAGCCCACGCTGGCCATGCCGAGGCTGATGCTGGTCGACCTTCACCTTCGCGCGAAGGACACGTCCAGCGCCATGACCGCTGCGCAGAACGCGGTGGCGGCCCTGCCTGACAGCGCTGTCGCGCTCGACGCTCTGGCCAAGGCGCAGGTGGCGGCCGGGCAGCGCGTGGAGGCGCTGGCCACCCTCGGCAAGCTTGCTGGAATGCGCCCCAAGAACGCCGGCCCGCACCTGGCCATGGCGCAACTGCACTTGCAGCGCGAGGACACGTCACAAGCGTTGGCTGCCCTACAGCGCGCCCGCTCGGCCCAGCCTGAATCCCTCCCCGCAGCGGAGGCCCTTGCGGCGCTGCTGGTCCGCACGGGTAAGCTCGACGAGGCGCTGGAGGTCGCTCGTTCCACACAGAAGCAGTTTGCTGCTCACAGCGCGGGCTTCGTCTTCGAAGGTGACGTTCAGGCGGCCCGCAAGCATCCCGAGCTGGCGCTGGCTGCCTATCGTCAGGGTCTGACCAAGATCGGAGCTCCGGTGGCGGCCGTCCGCCTGCATGACTTCCTGGCCGCGCAGCACCCCAAGGACGCCACCACCTTTGTCGACAACTGGATCAAGGACCACCCCGAGGACGCGTTGTTCATCCGTCATGCCGCCGACCGCGCCTTGGCAGCCAAGCAGAACGACCGGGCGCGCGTGCTCTACGAGCGCCTCGTCGGTCTGCAGCCGAAGAACCCAGTAGCCCTCAACAACCTGGCGTGGGTGCTGGCGACGATGGGTCAGCCGGGGGCCGTGCAGCGGGCGCAGGAGGCCGTCGCCCTGGCGCCCGACGCCCCTAGCCTCCATGACACGCTTGCCCAAGCCTATGCATCGGAAGGCCAGGGTGCCAAGGCCATCGAGGCGCAGCGCCGCGCGGTGGAACTTGCGCCTCAGGACGCCACGCTGCGCCTGAAATTGGCCAAGTTCTACCTGGATGCCGGCCAGCGTGCGCCCGCGCAGAAGGAACTGGACCAGCTGGCGAAGCTGGGCGACGGCTTTGCAAGGCAGGCCGAGGTGAAGCAGCTTCTGGCCCGTACGCAGTGAGCCTCTCCCGGGCGGGGCCGCAGGGACCCGCGGTGAGCCGAAGATGAAAAAAAGCCCTCGCGAGAGGGCTTTCTAATTGGGTCGGCAATGACCATTCAGGCCGTCTTGCGACGACGGGTGCTGAGGCCCAAACCGGCGAGGGCCAGACCAGCCAAGGCGAGCGAGCCCGGCTCGGGAATCAGGAAGATGGCGCTGACGTCTCCGACCACGTCGATGGGCGTACCCACGGCCGGAATGAAGTTGTCGAAGTCACCGTCGACATTGGTTATCAGGTAGAAGGGGCGCGGCAAGGTGAAATAGTTCGCCCCCTCAGCCGTCAGTGTGAACGCGCCGAAGAGCAGGTCGTAGGCACCCGGATTCCCCACAATCCCCACCGCCGAGAGCAGGCTGTCGGAGATGGCGATGACGTAGTCGTCGGAGTCATTTCCGGTGGCGACGGGGATGGCACCCGAGGCGCCCACCGCGAAGGTCGTGTCCTGATCGGGATCGATGTACAGCGAGAAGGAGCCGGTGGTGCCGGTGAACGTGCCGCCCGAGAACGTGCCACTGCTGGTGAACAGGGCATACATGTTGTAGCCGTTCAGGGCGTTCAGCTGCGAGGGGACGTTGGTCAAGCCGTCGTTCTTCACGAACCCAGCGAAGTTCACATAAGCCGCGGTGTCGAACGTACCGTCCTCATTGAGCGTGAGGCGCTCTGCGTAGCTGCCCGTGAGCTTGTCCGCGGTGAACGTGTTCGCCGAGGCGCCGGGCACGCTGCCTTCATTGACGACGAAGTCGTTCAGCGGGATAGGCGCCGCGCCGGCGGCTGCGCTGAACCCCATCATCATCACGCAGGCAGCCAGCGGGGCGAGGAGTTTGTGCATTGGATTTCCTTCGAGGAGTTGATGAGGCCGGCCCTGGGGCCGCGCCGGATTCAAAGCACCGTCCATGCCAATGAGGAAATGGTCAATCATTTCAATCACTTAACCTCCTTCAAGCCCAGCAGGACGGTTCTGCTGTAAACCGTCTCGACACCCCTCCTCGCGCCCGCAAGAAGCTGCTAGCCTACGCGCCGTTACAAGCAGTGGAGGCTGCATGGCGGAACCACCGGTCGCGAAGGCCAAGTCCCGCGACGAGATCGCGCAGGCGTACAAGTCCGAACCCTGGTGGTACGACGTCCGCGGCTTCTTCATCCTCACCTTCGCCTACAACAGCACCCTGCCGTCGCAACTGCGCCACTTCGGCCCGAACTTCGGCCCCAGGCACCTTGAACTGGCCTGCGGCACCGGCACCCTGCTGGAGTTGCTGATGCGATGGCGCCGCTGGAAGCGGCTGCCCGCGACGCAGGTCACCGGCGTCGACTACGCGCCCTCGATGCTGGCCGGCGCCCGCCACCGCTTCGCCGGCCGCCCGGGATTCGAGTTCATCCATGGCGATGCGGCCGCCTTGCCCTTCGCCGACGCGTCATTTGACACTGCGAACATCGCCAACGCGGTGCACTGCCTGCCACAGGTCGACGCCGCCCTGGTCGAACTACGGCGCGTGCTCAGGCCCGGCGGGACGGTGGCCGCCAACGTGCTCCTGTACCCGCGCGGTCCCGGGCCCCTGCGATCACTGGCGCAGCGCATCAACGACTGGGGCATCCGCAAGGGCATCCTGGTGACGCCCTATGAGCGAGAGGACATCCGCAAGCGCTTCCTTGCTGCCGGTTTCGAGATCCTGCAGGAGGCGGTCTCGGGCAACTGCTACAACCTGACCGTCAGGCGATGAGCGACGCCAGCATGGCTGCGAAGCCTTTCGACTACGACCGCGCCTTCGCCCGCAACATCGGCTGGGTGACCGAGGCGGAGCAGCGGCGTCTGCGCCGCGCCCGTGTGGCCATCGCCGGCCTGGGCGGTGTCGGCGGCGCGCACCTGCTGGCCATGTCGCGTCTGGGCATTGGCGCCTTCACCATCGCCGACTTCGACCGCTTCGACTACCCCAACTTCAACCGCCAGGCCGGTGCCTTCGTATCCACCGTCGGGCAATCCAAGCTCGAGGTGATGCGCCGCATGGCGCTGGACATCAATCCGCAGGCGCAGGTGCGCTGCCTGGACGGCGGCGTCGCGCGCGAGAACATCGACGAGTTCCTCCACGGTGTGGACGTGTACGCCGACAGCCTCGACTTCTTCACCCTCGAGACCCGGCGCATGGTGTTCGCGGCCTGCCGCGAGCGCGGCATCCCTGCGCTCACCGCCGCCCCCCTGGGGCTGGGCGTCGCCCTGCTGTGTTTCATGCCGGGCGGCATGAGCTTCGAGGAGTATTTCCGGGTCGAGGGCCATCCGCGCGACGAGCAGTACGCCCGCTTCATCGCCGGGCTGTCGCCGTCCATGCTGCAGCGCGGCTACCTCGCTGTGCCTGAGGCGGTCAACTTCCGGGAGGAGCGTGGACCCTCCACCGTCATCGCCTGCGAGCTGTGCGCCGGCGTGATGACCGCCACCGTGATGAAGGTGCTGCTGGGGCGGGGTGAGGTCCGTGCCGCCCCGTGGGGCATGCACTTCGACGCCTATCGGCAGCGCATGAAGTTCACCTGGCGGCCCTTCGGCAACGCGAACCCGCTGCAACAGGTGCTGCTGATGCTCATCCGCCCGCACCTGCGGGGCGGGCCTTCGCCGGCCGCTCAGCCGGGACGCTGAGTCCGGTCACCGGCCTGGGTGGCCGGGGCCACGATGCGAAGCTCGGGGGGCTTGTGCAGCCCCAACGCCTTCACGGTGAGATGCAGGCCCAGCAGCCAGGGCGGCATGCGCAGCCAATGGGCACGCGCGTACAGCAGCTGCCGAGCGAGCGGTCCCGCCCAGCCGTCGCAGCTGGGATGCGGCGGTGCCAGCGCGCGGGACCAGGCGGCGGTCACCCAGCGCCGACGCCAGCTCCGCCCGGTCTGCTCCGCCACGCACGCGGCCAGCGAGGGGGGCAAGGGCGAGTGGAACACCCTCTGCACATGCAGCAGCCCGTCGAACAGGAAGCGCTCCAGGCCCAGCCGCTGCGCCCGCTCCACCAGGGTGGTCCAGAACGACAGGTCCCTGCCCCAATGCCGCAGCAGCAGGTCGATGTCCGACAGATCGCGCAGCGCGTTGGCCGTCTCTTCGTTGTGGAACAGGTGCACCAGGCTGTGCAGCACCATGTCGGACGGCGCAAGCACGCTGGCCCCTGGCAACGCGCGATCGTGCAGGGACACCGCGCCGCGCAGCAGCTGGGCGGCATCCAGCGGCGTGCGCGAGGTCAAGGGCAGGATGTTGTGATGGATGTCCAGCCCGGTGCCGCGTCGCATGTGCACCATCGGCGGCAGCTCGTGCATCCAGCGACGGTAGTAGCGCTGGTCGTAGGCCGACAAGTGGGTGGTCGCCCAGCCCAGGGTCATGGGGCACGCTTCCACCTCGGCCAGCCGCTCCTTCGGCACCAGGATGTCGATGTCGGAGAACAGGCGGCCGCGGGCCGGCGGCAGGTCGGCGGCGACATACGCTGCACCCTTGAGCAGCACCACCGGTACCTGCAGCGGGGCGAGCGACTCCAGCAGGCTGCGCAGCTCGCGGCGCACCTCCTCGCGCTGCGCCTGCACCAGGATGCGAGCGGCTGCCAGGTGCTCGGCCGGTCCCCGCGGGACGGCGACACCGGCCTCCTGGAGGGCGAGATCCAGCCTCGCCAGCAAATTCGCGCGCCGGGCCTGCCGGATGAGCAGGTCCCACCCGGCCTCGGGCATCTCGCGGGCAGCGGTTGGCGACAGCAGCACGGGCGTGAGCAGGTCAGCCATCGGGACTGGCCTCCAGTTGGGCCAGGCACTGCAGGGCCTCCCCGAGATCGCCGTACTCGAACTCGTGGCAGTCACACGCCTGGACGACATCGGCCAGGAACTCGAAGCCCCGGGCACCGTGCACCGGATAGTTGAAGGCGTTGTCGACGAGGCGCATGAAGGCCTGCCCGCGCGGAATCCGTTGCAGCCGGGCGGGGGCCGCGGCCCGGTAGCGCGGCAGGATCACCCATCGCGGCCGGGCACCACGGTCCATGTCGCGCACCGCATCGGGCGGTGGCTGCACGTGCGTGACCCGACCCTTGACCGTCTCGCGCACCACCCGGCCCATTCGGGCTTCAGGTGCCAAGCGGGCGATCACCTCGATGGACGCGTTCTTCAGGCTGATCGGCCGGGCAAGTGGCACGAGCTCGCCGGTCGCGGGGTCGAACAGCGCGAGCTCGTCCGACAGCAGGCGCCAGCCGTCGCGCAATGCCAGCGCCGCGGTGAGGGTGCTCTTGCCGGCGCCTGACGGTGCCGGCAGCACAAGAGCGTGCTCCCCTCGGGCGAGGACGGCGGCGTGCACGATGAGGTACTGATGGCAGTGCGCGGACACGCACCAGTTCAATCCCCATTCCAGCATGGGGAAGCCCTGGGCACCGGGCAGCGGCGCGAAGGGGGTCTCTCCATCAAAGCGGAACACCGCCTGCGGCTTCATCCAGCGACGCCAGTTGAGGGGCCGATCGACCTGGACGTGGAAGTCCGCGAAGCCGTCCTCAGCCGACAGCGGGTGGGCCGCGTAGTGCAGGGCGAGCCCCTCGGCGACCTCGTCCAGAGACGAGCGCACACAGTTCACCACCGGGCCTGTTCTCAGCCGCAGGCCCGGTCCGCGCAGCCGGCGCTGCAGTTCGTCGGGTGACAGCTCGCCGAGGGTGCTCAAGCGCGCTCCACGAGCCCGCGCGCCGCCAGCTCCGTCATGAGGGACTGCAAGGTCGCAAGGTCGGCGACGGAGGGCTGCGGCGGCAGGAGCTGGTCGGCGAGGGCCTCGAGGCTGTGTGCCCCGTGACCGCCGAGCAGCAGGACGACAGCAGACGAGGCTTCCGAGAGCCAGTGCGTGCTGCCCTCGCGGTCGCGCACGACGACGCCGTCATCGAGGCGCCGCCAACTCAGCGCCGAGGAAGGGGGCAGCCTCCAGCGCTCGGCTGTGGCGCCGGAGTCCGGGTGCGACACGACTTCAGGCGGACTGCGAGTAGGTGGACTGGAGGTAGGCGCTCATGCCGCCGCCCGCGTTCGTCGGCTGGGAGCTGTCGCAATACCACTTCACGCCAGCGAAGGGCTCGTAGTAGCCCGGCGACAGCGCGGCCGTCCACATGGACTTGACGGTCGCCAGGGACAGCACCTGCGTGGTGAGGCCGGCAGCGACGTTCAGTGCGGAGGCGACGATGTGGCGGGCCAGCCCCTGCTGGCCCATGCGTGCCGTGCCCTCCAGTACGTCCTGGAACGACGCGTTCTGCTGGAAGACCGCTCCCCCGAAAGTGGCATTGAAGGGGGTGCCGGAGCCCCCCTTGCCGGCCTTGTACGCCGAGGGCCATGAGGCGAGGTGGAGCAGCCAGTACTCGGGTGAGCCGCCGGTGCAGGCGAACACCTTGTTGTTGCCGCTCACGTTGAGCGAGGTGAAGGCCGAAGGATGGGTGCAGGAGGCTGCCAGGGTGGGCCGGCTGGCCACGGACAGCAGGATCGGCGATGCCGCGAGGCCACCCTTGAGCAGACGCCGGCGCCCGCTCGCGAGGGATGCAGGCTGCGCCAGGGGGGCAGCGTCCTGCGGCTGGGAATGCTGAGAGTCGGACATGGGCGATCCCTGATCCATTTCGGAAGAATTATCAGGATGTATCCTGCCGTCGCCCAGGGGGTGCCCCCCTGCCTGGAGGGTCGGTGGCTCCGGAGGACAACGCCTCGAGCAGCCCCAGCACACCGAGTCGGCACAGACGAACGACTTCGTCGAAGCCGGCTGCCGGCCCGAAGTAGGGGTCGGGCACATCCGGGTGGGCCGGTTCCGCCATCCATTCGCTCAGCAGGGACAGCTTGCGCCCGGCCTGCTCGTCGGCCAGGGCCTGCAAGCCCCACAGCACCTGGCGATCCATGGCAATCACGAGATCACTGCGAGCGAAGTCGTCCTCGGAGACTGCGCGCGACTTGTGCACGGGGATGGCGAGGCCGGCGCGCTCCAGGGCAGTGCGGGCGCGCGGGTCCATCGGTGCCCGCTTCAGGCTCGGGCTCAGGCCGGCACTGTCGACGACCAGTCCGGCAACGTTTCGCTCCCGGGCGAGCGTCAGGGTGATCGCCTTGGCGATCGGGGAGCGGCACACGTTCTCCAGGCACACGAACAGCAGTTTCATGACGAGTGGCTCGGCGAGGGAGGCAAAAGCGAGTGCGGGAAGCCCCCCTCAGTCGCGGCGTTGTGACGCGACACACTCGGAAACTACCATGCCTCCCGACTCGAAGCGGGGGCCAAGCCCCGCGCAGCGACACGGATAGCCCAGTCCGGCACACCACGAGGGGGTTCCTTTGCACACCGTCTTCTCGCTTCGCGGCATTTCCTGCCTTGCGGTCCTGCTGTTCGCGCTCGCCGCCCTCGGTGGCTGCGCCAGCGGCAACCATCCTCCCGCACCCGCGAAGGTCTCGGGCGACACCACCCTCGACAACTATCTCGTGGGCGCCGGCGACACGCTCAACATCAACGTGTGGCGCAACCCGGAGCTGTCCGGCAGCTTCCCGGTGCGGCCCGACGGCAAGCTGGCCGCCCCGCTCGTCGACGAGGTGGATGTGCAGGGCAAGACCCCGCCGCAGATCGCCCGCGAGATGGAGCAGGTCCTGGCCAAGTACATCCGCGACCCGGTCGTCACCGTGATCGTCACCAACTTCGGCGGGCCCTACGGGCAGCAGGTCCGCGTGGTGGGTGAAGCGGCCCGCCCGCAGTTCCTGCCCTACCGCAAGCAGATGACCCTGCTGGACGTGATGATCGCCGTCGGCGGCCTCACCGACTATGCGGACGGCAACGGCGCCACCATCCTGCGCACTGCCGAGGGCAGCAAGCAGTACTCGGTGCGCCTGCGCGACCTCGTCAAGCGCGGGGACCTCTCGGCCAACGTCGAGATGCGTCCCGGCGATGTGCTGGTGATCCCGCAAAGCCTGTTCTGAAACCGCGCTCGTCGAGGTGGTCATGATCGAGCTCGTCAGTCAGCTCCAGGGGTTCGCCAAGGGCATGTGGCGATACCGCTGGCACGGTGTCATCGTCGCGTGGATCGCCGCCATCGTGGGCGTGGTGGCCACCTTCCGCATCCCCGACCAGTACGAGGCCAGCGCCCGCATCTACGTCGACACGCAGTCCATCCTCAAGCCGCTGATGGCCGGGCTGACCGTTCAGCCCAACGTGGACCAGCAGGTCACCATGCTCAGCCGCACCCTCATCAGCCGCCCCAACGTGGAAAAGCTGGTGCAGATGGCCGACCTCGACCTCAAGAGCCGGACCAAGACGCAGCAGGAGGCGATCGTCGATTCGCTGATGGCGGAACTGAAGATCGCCGGCACCGGACGCGACAACCTCTACACCCTGTCCTACCGCGATTCCGACCCCGAGCGCGCCCTGCGCGCCGTGCGCTCGCTGGTGTCCATCTTCGTGGAGAGCAGCCTGGGGGCCAGCCGCAAGGACACCGACAGCGCCAAGAACTTCCTCAACGAGCAGATCAAGGCCTACCGCCAGAAGCTGGAGGAGGCCGAGGCGCAGCTGAAGGACTTCCGGCTGAAGAACCTCAACGTCGAGTACGCGGAGGGCAAGGATGCCGCCAGCCGGCTGGGCGAGATCAGCAGCCAGCTCGACCGTGCGCGGCTGGAACTGGCCGAGGCCACCCAGGCGCGCGACGCGGCCCGTGCGGCGCTGCAGGCCGAGAAGCAGCAGGGCAGCAACCTCGCCACGCAGTCGCTCCTGCAGGAGTCGGCCCTGTCGGTCTCCACGCCGGAGATCGACGGCCGCATCGACGTGCAGCGCCGCAACCTCGACCAGCTGCTGCAGCGCTACACCGAGCAGCATCCCGATGTCGTCGCCACGCGCCGCATGCTCAAGGAACTGGAGGAGCAGAAGCGCAAGGAAGTGGCCGAGTTGCGCAAGGCCGCCGCGCTGGCGCCCAGCCCCACGGTGGGCGGCACGGGCGCCAGCCTGGCCTCCCAGGAGCTCAACCGCGTGCTGGCCACTGCCGAGGTGCAGGTCGCGGCCTTGCGCGCGCGCGTGGGCGAGTACGCCTCACGGTACCAGCAGGCGATGTCGCAGTTGAAGGTCGCTCCGCAATTGGAGGCCGAGGCCGCACGACTGAACCGCGACTACGCCATCCACAAGAAGAACTACGAGGACCTCGTTGCCCGGCGCGAGTCGGCCACCATGTCGGGCGAGCTCGATGTCGCCTCGGGCATCGCCGATTTCCGCCTCATCGATCCGCCGCGCAGCTCGCGCCATCCGGTCTGGCCCAACCGCACGCTGCTGCTGGCGCTGGTGCTGGTGGCCTCGCTGGGCGCCGGGGCGGCTGCCGCGCTGGCCCTGAGCCAGCTGCGCCCGGTGTTCTACCGCGTGGCGGACCTGCGCCAGCGCTTCGACGTGCCGGTCCTGGGCACGGTGTCCAAGACCTTGAGCGATTTCGACATCCGGCGCCGCCGCACCGACCTGCTGCGCTTCAGCGCAGCGTCGGGCAGCCTGGTGGGTCTCTTCCTGGTCGGCCTGACGGTCATGACCTTCCTCGCGAGCCGTTGAGATGAGCAGCCTGATCGAACAAGCGGCCCTGCGCCTGGAGCAACTGCGCCAGGCCGGGGTCGACGTGCCTGCCGTGTCGCCGGTACCGCCCGCGTCCGCCACCGGCCTTGCGCCTCGTGCAACCGCGCCCACCTCGTCCGCGGCCACGGGCGCGAGCGCCGACGTTGGCGCGCCCCCGATCGTGTCGCGCCAGGTCGAGCTCGACATCGCCCGCCTCATCGCGCGCGGCATCGCCATGCCCGGTGCGCCCCGCTCGGTGCTCACGGACCAGTACCGGGTGATCAAGCGTCCCCTGCTGCGCAACGCGATGGGCCGCGCCGCGGCGCCCGTGGTCAACGGCAACCTCATCATGATCACCAGCGCCTTGCCGGGCGAAGGCAAGAGCTTCAACGCGGTGAACCTGGCCATGAGCATGGCCGCCGAGCTGGACCACACCGTCATGCTGGTGGACGCGGACGTCGCCAAGCCCTCGATTCCCCAGATGCTCGGCATCGAGCCCGGGCCCGGCCTGCTGGACGTGCTCGACGGATCGCGCGACTTGCCCAGCGTGCTGTTGCGCACCAACGTGCCGGGCCTGTCGCTGCTGCGCGCCGGCACGTCCCACAGCCACGCCACCGAATTGCTGGCCAGCGAGGCGATGCGCCTGCTGCTGCAGGAAATGGCGACTCGCTACCCCGAGCGGGTCATCGTCTTCGACAGCCCGCCGCTGCTGCCTACCACCGAGGCCCGTGCGCTGGCGACCCACATGGGGCAGGTGGTGCTGGTGGTGCAGGCGGAAAAGACGCTGCAAAGCCAGGTGGAGAGCGCCTTGTCCACCATCGAAGCCTGCCCGGTGCGCATGCTGTTGCTGAACCAGGCGCGGGGTGCGAGCGAGGACGCGTATGGCTACGGCTATGGCTACGGCTATGGTTATGGCCAAGGCCTGCAGCCGGACTACGGCAGTCCGGCCTCTGCCACCGTGGCCGCGGACGC
>OFDC01000737.1_pt1 | contig 21641 bp, 17 predicted proteins | sample 1520941 | NCBI WGS metagenome assembly OFDC01 (sample SAMEA94258168, study PRJEB24077) | hot springs metagenome | biome: Aquatic biome; feature: Water | place: India | collected 2012-12-06 | depth 5 m | reverse complement strand
GACTCGTGGACGGTCGAGTGGTTCGGCGCCGAGGGGGGCGGTTCGGCCCACGAGGTGCGCACGTGGATCGCCGCGTTCGCCTCCCTGGCGGCTACCGGCCCCTACGAGATGACCGCCCGCTTCTACGAGGCGATCCCGGAGTGGATCGCGGGCTTCGCCGTCGCGACGGCTGAGGCAAGGTAGACCGGCGTCGACCGTTGCGGTGCTGGCCGTGCACCTCTGCGCTGCGGCCGACCAGGCAGCGCACGACGCGGGGGTCTCGTCCATGAGCCTGTTCGGCGATGTCGTCACTACTGAGATTGCCGTACGCACTCTCCAGGGTACGACCGGCCCCATTCAGATTGCGGACGTGTCAGTCCTGCCGGTTCAGCGATCGGCTGACGATCGTTGTGGTCCTGCTGGGTCGCCGCGCGTCGTCAGGAGTGCCGCATCGCGGGCAGCACGACCGTGTCGATGAAGTGCGCCAGGTATGCGGAGTCCGTGCGGGGGTCGTCGACGAGCGGACGCGCCAGGACGGCGCTGATCAACAGCTGCGGCAGGAAGGCTGTTGCAGCCGGCTCTTGCGCCAGCTCACCACGCTCGACTGCGTCAGCGACGATGGACGACAACCGTCTCTCCCACGGTTCGACCAGTGCGACCCGCACCGCGTCTGCCAGGTCGGCTTCCTTCAGCGACGCATGGTGCAGTGCGGGCAGCAGAGCCGTCTGTTCGAGCGCGTCGTGCGTCAGGCTGTCGGCGACGAGCACCAGGTCATCGCGCAGGCTGCCGGTGCTGGAGTGCGTCGCCGCTACCGCACCGGCGCCACGCAGCGCAGCCGCCACGAGTTGGGGCTTGCTCCTCCACTGCCGGTACAACGTGGCCTTGCTGCAGCGTCCGCGCCGTGCCACGAGGTCCATCGACATCGCCTCGTACCCGCGCTCCCGGAGGACGGTGAGAACTGCGTCGAGGACCTCGCGTTCACGCGAGTCGACGACCCGTGGCCGTCGAACGGCCGACATCGACGCTTGCCGCCGTCCTAGACCGAGGCAGTTGAGCTCGACGGCGCCACGAGGTCCAGCGCGATGTCGATGATCATGTCTTCCTGGCCACCGACCAGCCGCCGCCGCCCCACCTCCATCAAGATGGTGCGCACGTCCAAGCCGTGACGCTCGGCCGCGACCTCCGCGTGGCGCAGGAATGAGGAGTAGACACCGGCGTAGCCCAGGGTCAGCGTCTCGCGATCCACGCGCACCGGACGGTCCTGTAGCGGACGGACGAGGTCGTCGGCCGCATCCTGGAGGGCGAACAGGTCGGCACCGTGCTTCCACCCGTTGATGTTCGCAACGGCCACGAACGGCTCGATCGGGCAGTTGCCTGCGCCAGCACCCTGGCCCGCCAGGGAGGCGTCCACGCGGTAGACGCCCTCCTCGACGGCCGCGACGGAATTGGCCACGGAAAGCGAGAGGTTCTCGTGGGCGTGGATTCCGATCTCAGTAGCTTCATCAAGGACGTCACGATAGGCGCGCACGCGCTCTCGCACGCCACTCATCGTCAGACGGCCACCAGAGTCAGTGACGTAGACGCAGTGCGCGCCGTAGGACTCCATCAGCTTGGCCTGCGAGGCCAGCGTCGGGGCGTCGGCGAGGTGGCTCATCATCAGGAATCCCGACACGTCCATTCCGAGCTCGCGCGCTGTAGAGATGTGTTGGGCCGAGACGTCCGCCTCGGTGCAGTGCGTCGCGATCCGTACCGATCGGACGCCCAGGCTGTGCGCGTGCTTGAGCTCCTCGATCGTCCCGATCCCCGGCAGCAGCAGCGTCGTGAGCCTCGCGCGGGTGACGTTCGCGGCCGCGGCTTCGATCCACTCCCAGTCCGAGTGCGAGCCTGGTCCGTAGTTGAGCGAGCCGCCCGCGAGACCGTCACCGTGTGCCACCTCGATGGCGTCGACACCGGCCGCGTCGAGCGCTGCCACGATGCGGCCGACGTCGACGGGGTCGATGCGGTGACGGATGGCGTGCATGCCATCACGCAGGGTGACGTCCTGGAGGTACAGTGACGTTGTCATCGGACGGTCTCCTCGTCAGCGGTGGGTACGACGGTCACGAGGCGCTCGGCAACGCGGAGCGCAGCCGACGTCATGATGTCGAGGTTGCCGGCATAGGCCGGCAAGTAGTGCGCTGCACCTTCGACCTCCAGGAACACCGACACCTGGTGCGTCACCGGCGCAGCGTCCGGGCCCGCGTGAGTCAGCGTGTGCACCGGCTGGTCGGCCGGGACCGGCACGATCTGCACCTCCTGCTTGAGCCGGTAGCCGGGTACGTAAGCGGCCACCTCCGCCACCATGTCCGTGATTGAGGTCCGAATCTTGTCGTGGGCGCTCGGGTCGGGGTCGCTGATCAGGGCCAGGACGGTGTCGCGCATGATCAATGGCGGCTCCGCGGGGTTCAGCACGATGATCGCCTTGCCCCGCGCCGCACCGCCGACCGCCACGATGGCCTCCGACGTCGTCTCGGTGAACTCGTCGATGTTGGCGCGAGTCCCCGGTCCAGCGGACTTCGACGCGATCGAGGCGACGATCTCGGCGTACGGCACGGGGGTCACCCGGGAGATGGCCGCGACGACGGGGATCGTGGCCTGACCTCCGCAGGTCACCATGTTGAGGTTCGGGGCGCCGAGGTTCTCGGCGAGGTTGACGGCCGGAACGACGAACGGGCCGATCGCTGCCGGAGTCAGGTCGACCATCCGCTTGCCGTACGGCGCGAGTGCGGCCGAGTTCGCGAGGTGCGCGCCGGCTGAGGTCGCGTCGAAGACGACCTCGATCTCGTCGAAGCCCGGCAGGGCGATCAGACCGTCGACACCGTCGGAGGTCGTGGCGAAGCCGAAGCGCTGGGCGCGCGCGAGACCGTCCGATGCGGCGTCGATCCCGACCATGGCGCCCATCTCGAGCGTCTCGGAGAGTCGCATCACCTTGATCATCAGGTCGGTACCAATGTTGCCCGAGCCGATGATGGCGACCTTGTGCTTGTTCATGCGGACCCCTTGTCCTGGAAGGTTGCTGTGACGGACCCAAGGCCCGTGACGCGGGCCTCGACAACGTCGCCCGGGCTGACCGGCACCATCGGACCGAGGGCTCCGGAGAGGACGACCTGACCGGCGCGCAGTGGGTCACCCAGCTCGCGGGCGGTGCGGGCCAGCCAGGCCAACGCGAGCAGTGGGTCGCCAAGACAAGCCGCGCCGTTGCCAGTGGAGACGACGTCGCCGTCGAGGGACATCTCCATCTGGGCCTCGACCGGCCGGAACTCGTCCAAGGGCACCGGCCGGTCGCCCAGCACGAACAGTCCGCTGGAGCCGTTGTCCGCTACGGTGTCGGCGAACGTGATGTCCCAGTCGGCGATCCTGCTGTCCACGATCTCGAGCGCAGCCACGGCCGTGGCGACAGCAGCGGTCACTTGGGCGAGGTCTAGTGGTCCCTCGGTGAGGTCGGTGCCGAGGACGAAGGCGATCTCGGCCTCGATCTTGGGCTGCAGGAGTGTGGCCATGGACACCGGCCCGCCGCGTCCGACCTGCATGTCGTCGAACAGCACCCCGAAGTCGGGTTGGTCGACGCCGAGCTGCTGCTGCACGGCCGGCGAGGTGAGTCCGATCTTGCGTCCCACCACGGTGGCACCGTCGGCAATCCGTGCCTGCGCCGACAGCTTCTGGACGGCGTACGCCGCCGCGGCGTCGGTCCCGATCAGGTCCCGCACCGGCGCACACGGCTGCCCCGTGCGGTGCGCTTCGAGAAGCCTGGCTGCGGCGCGCCGAGTGGCGTCCGCCTCGGGCTCCACCGTGTCCGGCCTGGGGAAGACGTTCATGGCCACCACTCTGCGCAGTCGGACGCCGTCGGGCACCTCGACGTGCCGGTGTGCGGTACGGCGGAGCCGGTGGGCCCCCGCCCGGGCCGGGCCGTACCTCGGCACGGCGGGAGGCTGTGCTGACCTGCCTCACGTCAGCACAGCCGAGCGCAGCCAGCGACAGGCCTGCAGCGCCATCTCCACGTCGAGACGGTCGTCGGCGACCGCGCGGCCACGCATGGCGTAGGCCTTCTCGACGCGATATTTGACCGTGTTGCGGTGCACGTGGAGCTTCTCTGACGTGACGAGGTAGCTGCCGCCTGCGTCGAGGAATTCAGACAGGGTCTCGCGAAGGTGCTCGGCCTGGTCGGAGTCGGCCGCCAGGGGCCCGAGGGTCCGTTCGATGAAGTCCCGGGACTGATCAAGGTCTTGGGCGAACATCGCACCGATGCGAACGCCCGGCTCGTCGTACGATGTGAGTCGGCCTCGGCGTCCCACGTCGGCGACTGTCTTCGCGCGAAGAGCCTGAAGGTGCGTGCTGCGGAACCCGCGCGCGCCGATGCCGATGTGGCCGAGCGCCACGTAGGTATCGGACTCCAACTGGCCGAGCGCCTGCTCAAGGACCCTTTGGTCGAAGTCGCGCGCACGGTGCCCGAGCGGAAACCACACCCAACCCGTCACTCGGTCCTCTGGCCACCACAAAGGTCCAGGGCCAGCGCCGACCGCCTTCGCGAGCCGGCTGACGACCCGCTCGAGGCCGTCGAGGTCGGTGGCGCGGTCGCTGGCCGTCTCGGTCCATACGACGGCACCGACATGACGCTGCCTCAGGTCGTAGCCGAGGATCCGACCGGCCGAGTCGATGTCGACGGGTTCGCCGGCGAGTAGGAGTTGAAGGACGCGGGCCCGCTCCGCGCTGCGAATGGCCAACCAGCGCTCTCTCTCGGCGTCGTACTCGCCGAGGACCTGCTCGGACAGAGAGTCGACATAGCGGAAGAGGACGTCTACCAGGTCGGCCGAGGCCAGAGCCAGGACGAGTGGGTCAGTCACCGACTGGCGCAGCAGCTCCAACCCTCCGGTGACGAACTCCTGGTGACAGAGTCGATAGGCGCGCACGAGCGCCTTCGACGGCACGCCGTGCTGGGCTAAGCGCCGCGCGTAGTCGGTCGCCCCGGAGGGCGCGACCACATGGTCCACGTCGATCTGGTGGCGTAGGGCGAGCGAGAGCGTCTCCAGGTTGCTCTCGAGGCTGGCGTCGAGCGCCACGGCTAGACGAGGGTCGCTGACCAGTTCCGGGATGCGCTCGGCAAGCATCGCCCCAAGCTGAGCCGTGTGCTCCGCCAAGTGCTTGCTCAGGTGTTTGCCCAGACTCACGACGTGAGCCCTCCCGTTGCTGGGATTGTCGACGACGGTCAACACTCCCCCCTTTCTCGGTGAGCTGCGCACCAACAACGCCGAATTCGTTGTGCGCCATCAACAGTGACCGCAGTCACAGGGCGAACCTAGCATCGTCGCGACCGACCACCAGCGACGAGGAAGATCACCCGTGCCCGTCCTCCCGTACCTGCCCTGGCTCCGGCCCGAGCTCGGCCCCCGCCCCTGCATCGCGACCGACGCCGGCGCGCTGACCTATGACGAGCTCACCACGTGGGTCGAGGCCGTGGCTGAGCAGCTCGCCGAGCGGGGGGTCGCGCCCGGCGACGTGGTTGCGCTGATGCTCCCCAACCGCATCGAGCTGGTCGTCACCATGCTCGCCGCCTGGCGGCTAGGCGCGACCGCGACTCCGATCAACCCGACATACACCGCCGAGGAGGCGGCCTATCAACTGGACGACTCTGCCGCCGTGCTGACGGTCCTCGAGGGGCCCGCCGCACTCGCCGACGGGCGTCCGACCCTCGACGTCAGCGACCTGCGCGCCGTGCCGCGAGGCGATCTCGCAGCACACGAGCCCACAACGACTGAGCTCGCCCTGCTCATTTACACCAGCGGCTCGACCGGGCGCCCCAAGGGCGTGATGCTCAGCCACGCCAACCTCCGGGCTATGACGGCGATGATGTGCGAGACGTTCGAGCTCGACGGCGACGATAGGTGCCTGCTCTTCCTGCCGCTCTTCCACGTCAACGCGATCCTCGTTAGCCTCCTGAGCCCGCTGGCCGTCGGGGCCCAGCTCGCCATGCTCGACAAGTTCCGGGTCGAGAGTTTCGCCAGCACCGTGAAGCGCTTCCGGCCGACCTACTTCTCCGGTGTACCGGCCATCTACTCCCTCATCGTGGCGAACGAGCACCCCCCTGACTGCAGCTCGGTCCGCTTCGCTATCTGCGGTGCCGCACCCGCTCCGCTCGAGCTCCTGGAGGCGGCGCGGACCAAGCTCGGTATCGCGATCATCGAGGGCTACGGGCTCACCGAGGGCACCTGCGGGTCCACCATCACCCCCCTTCACCGACCACGCCAGGCTGGTTCCGTAGGCGTAGCACTGCCGGGACAGACCGTCGCGATCATGGGCGGCGACGGCGAGCTGCTCGGTCCGAACGAACCGGGCGAGGTGGTCGTCCAAGGGCCTAACGTCATGGTCGGCTACCTGAATCGCCCGGAGGAAACTGCCGAGACGCTGCGCGGTGGCTGGTTGCACACCGGCGACATCGGCCTGTTGACCGAGGACGGCCAGCTGAGCCTTGTCGACCGCATCAAGGACCTCATCATCCGGGGCGGCGAGAACATCTACCCCAAGGAGATCGAGTCCGTCCTGCACGCCTACCCCGGCGTGCTCGAAGCCGCAGTCGTCGGCCAACCCGACCCCGTGATGGGCGAGGTTCCTGTGGCCTACGTCTCGTCGTACCCGGACGTCGACTTGACCCCGGACGAGTTGATCGAGGCCTGCCGCGCCCGCTTGGCCCGCTACAAGATCCCCACCGCCGTGCACGTCGTGCCGGCTATCCCCAAGAACCCCGTCGGCAAGATCGACAAGCCGCGCCTCCGGTCGCAGCTCGCCGCATCAGGCCCGTCGTCCACCACCTGACCGCGAGGAGCACCCGACCATGCCATTCCTAACCCCGACCGTCCCGGACGTCGATCCCGTCGAGTTCTTGAAGCAACCGCGCGAGGAGCGCATCCGCGTGCTCAGTGCCTTCTGGGCCGAGCACGGATTCGGCACCCCGACCATGGTGCCGATGATCTACATCATGAAGCTGATCTTCCTCTATGTGCTCGGAGGACTGACGGTCATCACCCTGACCTCCGACGTGGGCGCCCTGTGGGAGCCCTCGCAGTGGTGGAACGAGGCGATCGTCTACCAGAAGGCCGTGGTGTGGACGGTGCTCATCGAGGCGCTCGGCCTCGGCGGCAGCTGGGGGCCGCTGGCCGGCCACTTCAAGCCCATGACCGGCGGGGTCCTTTACTGGTTGCGTCCCGGCACGATTCGGCTCCCCCCGTGGCCGAGGGTCGTGCCGCTCACCAAGGGCGACGGACGCACCCTGGGCGACGTCATCCTCTACGGACTTCTGCTGGCGAGCCTTGTCTTGGCCCTGGTGCTTCCCGGAGTCTCGATCAGCACCATCCAGCTCCTCGAGCCCGCCCTGTCCGGCGGAATGATCCCGGCTTGGGCCGTCGCCCTCCCCCTCGCGCTCCTAGTCGTGGTCGGGCTCCGCGACCGAACCATTTTCCTGGCCGCGCGCGGGGAGCAGTACGCACCAGCACTCCTGGCGTCTGCGGCACTCAGCTTCCCCGATCTCATCATCGCCGCGAAGCTAGTCATCGTCATCATCTGGATCGGCGCCTCGGTCTCCAAATGGGGCCACCACTTCGTCCACGTCGTCCCTCCAATGGTCTCCAACTCACCCTTCGTGAAGTCGCAGAAGCTCAAGCGGCTCCACTACCGCAACGCACCGGACGACCTGCGCCCCTCCAAGTTTGCGTGGTTCATGGCCCACATCCTCGGAACGACCGCCGAGCTCGTCGTGCCCCTCGTCCTGCTGTTCAGCCACAACCGCCTCCTGACCCTGATCGCCGTGGGCTGCATGGTGGCCTTCCACCTCTTCATCACCTCGACCTTCCCCCTGGCCGTCCCCCTGGAGTGGAACATCCTGTTCGGTTTCCTGGCGATACTGCTGTTCGCCGGGTACCCCGCCCAGGACGGCTACAGCGTCCTCGACTTCTCGCAGCCCTGGATGCTCCCGGTCTTCGCCGCCGCACTGCTCTTCTTCCCGGTGCTGGGCAACTTCCGCCCCGACCTCGTCTCCTTCCTACCGTCCATGCGGCAGTACGCCGGCAACTGGGCCTGGGCGACCTGGGCCTTCGCACCCGGCGCCGAGGAGAAGCTCAACCGGCTCGACCGCCCGGCTCAGAACCAGATCGATCAGCTCATCGCCTCCGGCTACGACCCCGTGGCCGCCGAGCTCACCCTCGAGATCCCGATCGCATGGCACTCGATGCACACCCAAGGCAAGGGCCTCATCTCGGTCCTGCGTCGCTATCTCGACAGTGATTACGAGAAGTACGCGCTGCGTGTGGGCGAATTCGGGTGCAACTCCGTGATCGGATGGAACTTCGGCGACGGGCACCTCCACGACGACCAGCTCATCCAGGCCATCCAGCGCCGGGTCGGGTTCGAGCCGGGCGAGTTCGTCATCGCCTGGGTCGAGTCGCAGCCCATCCACAAGAAGACCCAGGAGTTCTACGTCATGGACGCCGCACTCGGCATCGTCCAGCGCGGTCGCTGGAACGTCGAGGACATGGTGGGCGTGCAGCCCTGGCTCCCCGACGGGCCGCTCCCCGTCGAGATTCTCTCCGGGTCCCCCGTGGCGGCCACCGCGCAGCACGACACCAACTGGGCGTCCGTGTGACGACGGCAGTCGTCGTCGGCAGCGGGCCGAACGGGCTCGCGGCGGCGCTGACCCTCGCGGCTGCCGGCGTGCAGGTCACCGTCGTCGAAGCCGGGGACACGATCGGCGGTGGTGCGCAATCGAGGGAGCTCACGCTCCCCGGGCTGACCCACGACGAAAGCTCCGGATTCCATCCGCTGGCCCTCAGCTCGGCGTTCGCGAAGGCATTCAACCTGGAGGGCGCCGGACTCCGCTGGCTCTGGCCCGCGGTGCAGTTCTCGCACCCGCTCGATGGAGGCGGCGGCGCCGCGCTCTGGCGGTCGGTGACCGAGACTGCCGACGCCCTCGGCGCGGACGGCCGACGGTGGCGCCGCGTCTTCGCCCCGCTGGCCAACCGGTTCGACACGATCGCACCGGAGTTCCTCCAGCCTGTCCTCCACGTACCGAAGCACCCGGTGCACCTAGCGCGTTTCGGCGCCGCAGCCGGAATGCCCGCTAACCTCCTCGGCTGCCTGTGGTCCACGCCCGAGGCGCGAGCGCTCTTCGCTGGCGGGGTGGCCCACGCGTTCCGTCCGTTCAGCGGGCTCGCGTCCTCTGCCATCGGAGTAGCTCTGACGACAGCGGCCCACGCGTTCGGTTGGCCAGTGGCCGAGGGAGGGACGGGCGCTATCACCGATGCCGTCCTGACCCGTGCGCGCGAGCATGGCGTGAGGGTGGAGACCGGTCGTCAGATCCGCGACGTCAACGAGCTCGGCAACCCGGACATCGTCCTGCTCGACACGTCTCCACGAATGGCAGCCCAGATCCTTGGCGATGCGATGTCCCCCGGTGTACGACGAAGCTATCTCCGCTATCGGCACGGACCGGGGGCGTTCAAGGTCGACTACGCCGTCGAGGGCGGCGTCCCCTGGACACACGAGCCGTCCCGGCTCGCCGGCACGGTCCATCTTGGTGGGTCGTTCGAGGAGGTCGGCGCCACCGAACGCGCCGTGAACCGGGGAGTCATGCCCGACCGCCCCTTTGTCCTGGTGGGCCAGCAGTACTTGGCGGACCCCACACGATCCGCCGGAGACTTGCACCCGCTGTACGCCTACGCGCACGTGCCGTCCGGCTACACCGGGGACGCCACCGACGCGATCACCCGCCAGATCGAACGCTTCGCCCCTGGCTTTCGCGAGCGCATCCGCGCCGTGCACGTGCGGAGCACCACCGACTTGTCCACGAGCAACGCGAACTACATCGGCGGTGACATCGTGACCGGCGCCAACGACGTCCGACAGCTGGTGTTCCGCCCCCGAGCGAGCCTGCGTCCCTACCGGGCCGGAGCGCCAGGTGTCTACTTGTGCTCTGCGGCGACGCCGCCCGGTGCCGGCGCCCACGGCATGTGCGGATACAACGCTGCACGCGCCGCGCTCGCCGACCTCGGCGGCCCCGGCTGATCGATCTCACCTCGAGGCCCGGGTGACCGTCTTACGGGGCGGTCGCCCGACCAGCCTGAAGGACCCGATCGTCCTCGACTGTGTCGGGCGTGCGCAGCCCGCCATCCTGCAAGACGGTGCCGCCCAGCGCGGTCAAGACGCCTCAGCCGGCTGAACCGGCTGCGGCCCGCGCCCGCAGCTCGCGCTTGAGGATCTTGCCCGACGCCGTCAGCGGGAACTGCTCGACGATGTACCAGTGCTTGGGCACCTTGTGGCTGGCCAGACGCCCGCGCAAGAAGGTCGTGAGATCCTCGGGGCCGAAGCTGGCACCAGTAGCGGGACGCACGAACGCAGCCACCTCCTCGCCCCAGTAGCTGTCCGGCAGCCCCACGACGGCGGCCTCGGCGACGGCCGGGTGCCGGGACAGGGCCGTCTCTATCTCACTGGGATAGATATTCTCGCCGCCCCGGATGATCATTTCCTTGAGCCGGCCGGCGATGCGCACGTAGCCGCGCTCGTCCATGGTCGCCAGGTCACCGGTGTGCAGCCAGCCGTCGGCGTCGATGGTCGCGGCCGTGTCCTCGGGAGCATCGTGGTAGCCACTCATCACGTGGTAGCCACGTGTGCACAGCTCCCCTACCTCGCCTATGCGGACGGTAGCCGTCCCGCCCGGCTCGACGAGCTTGACCTCGGACAGCGGCAGCGTCGTGCCTACCGTGTCACGCCGGTCGTCGTGCGAGTCATCGAGCCGGGTGATGGTGATACCGGGCGAGGTCTCTGTCTGAGCGTAGATGATGATGAGTGGGATGCCGAGAAGCTCGTCGACCTTGTCGACGAGGGTGGGCTCCACGAAGGCGCCCCCCGAGATGCTGAACTCGAGGCAGCCGAGGTCGAGCTCGGATCGTATCGGGTGGTCGAGCATCGCGTGGAGCATCGTGGGCACGCCGGTGAGGAGCGGCGACCGGTGGCTGGCGATGAGCGAGAGCTGGAGCGCCGGGTCGAAGTGCGGCATGAGGACGAGGGTTGATCGCGCCTGCAGGCAGCCGAGGACCATCATCGCCGACCCAGCGGTGTGGAAGAGCGGCATGGAATTGACCATGGCGGCCCCCCGTCGGAAGGGCAGCTGTTCGACCCACGCCAGGCGGGTGTTGTTCAGCAGGCCCAGGTGGTGGAGCAGCACACCTTTGGGCATCCCGGTGGTCCCGGAGGTGTACTGGATCTGCGCGATGTCGCCGGGTGCCACCACGGGCAGCTCGGCCGGGGCGCCGGCACGAGCGGCAGCCTCGACCCACGTCTCGATCGGCACGGTCCAGGACAGTGCAGTCAACCGTGAGGAGAGCCGCTGAACGCATGCGGCGACGTCGAACCCCCGGTAGGTGTCGACGTGGACGACTCCGACGGCACCCGACTGACCGAGCACGTGCTCGGCCTCCGATTCGCGAAGGGCAGGGTTCACGGTCACGAGGGTGACGCCGGCCAGCGCTGCTGACATCTGGACCAGCACCCATTCGGGCTGGTTGTTCGCCCAGAGGGCCACCGTGTCACCCGGCGAGGCCATGGTCAACAGGGCACGGGCACCGCTGACGGCCTGCGCGTGCAACTCGGCGAACGTCCAGGTCCGGCCCGTGCTTCCGTCGGGCATCGCCTCGACGAGCGCGAGTACGTCAGCCGCGTCACCGGCCGCGGCGGCGAGCTCCTCGCCGATGGATCGCTCCACCAAGGTGGCGGTCTGGTCGCCCACTGCGTGGGCCCACTCGAGGGGTGTTGTCGTCTCCACAGGTCGTCCTCCTCAGAAGCCGGGATTGGGGGAAGCCATCAGGCCGGGGGTGGCCAACCGGCCCGCGCTCTCTAGGTCGTCGCGGATACGCACCAGTGCCGCGACGTCCGCGATCCTTTGCTCTGCGGTGTCGGCCACAGGATTCAGTAGGACGGTGCTCACCCCCGCGGCCGAGAACTCAGCGAGATGGGCGGCCACGTGTTCCTCGTCGCCGATCAGGGAGATCGCGTGGACGAGATCGTCCGGGACGGCGAGCGCCGCGTCCTCCTTGCGTCCGGCCAGGTAGAGGCGCTGGATCTCCGCCGCCTCCGACGCGTAGCCGTAACGGGTCGCGAGGGTGTTGTAGAAGTTCTTGCCGGGCGCACCCATGCCGCCGATGTAGAGGGCGAGCTGCGCCCGCACCTGCTCGAGCTTGAGGGGGTCCGGCTCCCCCAGCGCGTAGCTGACCTGGAGCTGGACCTGCAGGGGCCCGAGGTCAGGATCGCGGACGGCGAAGCCCTCCTCCAACGGTTCGGCCCAGACCTCACGGGCGCGCAGAGGGTGGAAGAAGATCGGCTGCCAGGCCTGAGCCAGCTCGGCGGTGAGGGCGACGTTCCTAGGCCCGATGGCAGCGACCGAGATCGGTACGCTCGGGCGCACCGGGTGGTTGATGAGCTTGAGCGATTTGCCGAGGCCAGAGCCACCTCGCTCATCTGTCAGGGGCACCTGGTAGTGGCGGCCGTCGTGCCGCACGGGCTCACGGCGCCACACCTGACGGCAGATCTCGATGACTTCGCGGGTCCGCCCCACGGGCGAGTCGTAGGGAACGCCGTGGAAACCCTCGATCACCTGGGGACCAGAGGCCCCCAGGCCCAAGGTGAAGCGCCCGCCCGAGACGTAGTCGAGCCCAGCCGCCGTCATCGCTGTGAGCGAGGGCGTGCGGGTGTAGATCTGCAGGATGCTGCTGAGCAGCTCGACCCGTGCGGTCCGTGCCGCCAGGTACCCCAGCTGGCTGACCGCGTCGAAGGAGTAGGCCTCAGCGAGTGCGATGGTCTCCAGGCCGGCGGCCTCGAGCTCCGTGACGTGCTCGACGACTTCTTCGAAGCCCCCTGCGTAGTCGATGATCATGCCAATGCGCACGGGTGAGTGCCCTTCTGGTGTTGGTCGATAAGGCGATGGTCCCCGCCGCCCGTGGGATGCGGTCCTGGGACCGGCATCCTCCGGGCGGCGGGGTCAACAGATCAGGCGATCCGTCGGAGGGAGGTGTCGGTCACTCGTTGAACGCCGCTGCCACGTCGGACGTCGTGGCCTCGCGGGCCACGACCAGCCCGCCCGGCACGGAGCGGTCGACGCGCAGCGCGTACGACGAGGTAGACGACATGGCCGATGGGTTGGTGAGGTCGATCGAAGGCATGACCCCGGTCTCGACACCCGAAAGGGTACGCAGCGCGGCGATGACGCCTTCCCGGGTAAGGTCCCCCTTCTCGCACGCGGTATCCATCGCCTGTCCGAAGACCTGGGCGACGGCGTACCCGTAGTTCGCCATGTTCGAGGGGGTCTCATCAGGCATCGTCGTGGTGTACTTCTCTGCGATCTCCGCTCCCCGCTCGCTCTCCCCGAACGGCGCGACCGAGGTCGAGACGATGAGGTTCGCCTCGAGGGCCGAGGCCACGGGGGTCTCCAGGAGGCCAGGGTCGAAGGCCGGGCCGTTGACAAGGATGGGCACGTCGAGCCCATCGGCGGCAGCTACACCGGCCACGGACGCGGTCTGCCGCGGGCCGGCGCTCACCATGATCGCGTCTACGCCCGACGACGCCAGCTCGTTCACCTGAGCCGTGAGGTCGGTCGCAGTGGGATCGGCCACCACGGGCTTGATGGTGAGCCCGAGCTCCTCAGCCGCGAACTCGGCGCCCTTCAGGGCGTCGCTACCGTACTCACCCTCGAAGTAGACGTGACCCAGGGTGGCGTCCTCTGGAACCAATCCCTCCTCGAGCAGGAAGTCGATGCCGTTGATGAGGTCGGTGGGGTACGACGTACCGATCATCACTTGACCCTCCCGGTCCAGCAGCTCGGTGGACCACGTGGTCGGAAAGGTGAGCGCCAGTTTCGACTCGATCTGCGGCGCGAGAGCGGCGACGATCGGCGAGCCGAGCATCTGGACGAACCCGAGGACCTCGGGCTCGAGCTCGGCGAACTGCGAGACCGCGGTCTGCACGTTGTAGGCGTGGTCGCGGACTTCAAGCTTGACCTGGCGGCCGCAGATGCCGCCGTCGGCATTGCGCTGGTCGAAGTAGAGCTGGTTGCCGTTGACCACGGTGCGGGCCAGGGGACCGAAGACCGCGGTGAGGTCAGTCATGGCGCCAATGGTGATCGTGTCGTCGGTGACGCCGACCCCGGTGCGGACGTCGCCCGGGTCCGCATCCGAGGCGTCGGACTCGCTGTCGCTGCGCGTGGAGCAGGCGCTCACCAGAAGCAGCACGGCCGACGCCGCGGTGAGGCGACCAAGGAGGTGGTGGGGCATCGTGGATCCTTTCGTCGTCTGGCGCAGGGTGGCCAGATCGTGGTGGAGCGCCTCAGCGCTGGGCCCGAGAGGGAGAGAACGTACGGAGCCGTCGGGACAGCCGTGCACCGATGCCGGCAAGGCCCCGAGGCTCCAGGACGATCACGAGCACGACGGCCAGGCCGAACACCAGCCTGGAGACAGTCGCCGGGTCGAACCCGCCACTGCCAGGTGCGTCGAGGAACGTGAGTGAGGAGCTGAAGCGCTCCAGGAGCAGAGGCAGCATGGTGACGAGCAGAGCCCCAGCCACCGCACCGCCCACCGACCCCAGTCCACCGATCACGACCATCGCGAGGAAGAGCAGTGAGAGCGTCAGGCCGAAGTACTGCGGCACCACGTACTCGAAGGCCAGCGCGGTGAGCACGCCACCGGCTCCGGCGAACATCGAGGAGACGGCGAAGACGGAGGCGCGCATCCGGTCGCCGTTGACGCCCATCGAGGCGGCAGCGGCCGGGCTATCCCGCAGGAGTTGCAACGCGCGACCGGGGCGTCCGCGCACGATCCTGCGCCCGGCCACCAGCGCGAGGAGCAGCGCTACCAGCACGACGTACCAGAGCCGTTCGCGAGCGCCGTACTCCACGCCAAGCACGAAGAGGTCCGGCTCGGAGCCCGTCAGCTCGAACCCACCGACGCTCAACGGCGGCACAACTCGCCCGTTGTAGCCGCCGGTCAGACGATCGGCGTTGGCCAGGACGTGATCACCGAGGAACACCAGGCCCAGAGAGGCCACGCCGAGGTAGAGACCCCGCAAGCGCGCTGCCACAGGGCTGAACAGCAGCCCTGCCAGACCGGCGAGTCCTATGGCCCCGATGAAGGCCAGCACCGGCGGAAGGCCCAGACCGGTCGCGCCCTCGTCCACCGGCTCGCCGGCCAGGAAGGCATAGCCGTAGGCACCGATCGCGAGGAAGAAGGCCTGGGCCACCGACAGCTGCCCAGACGTGCCCGTCAGAATCGTGAGACCAATCGCGGCGGTCGCTGCCGCCATGCCGAGGATCCCAATGATCAGCCAGGTGCCGTCGAGGTACTGCGGCACGCCGACCAGGACGAAGAGGGCCAGAACCGCCAGCATCGCGGTGACGAGTCGTCGCCGGGACGCGGACCGGTGGTCCGGGCGCTGCTGGGCAGGGGCGCCGGGACGAGTCCGGGGAACCACGGTGGAGGTGTCAGACACGGGTGAGCTCCCTCGAACCGAAGAGACCGGTGGGTCGCACGAGGAGCACCAACAACATAACGGCGTAGGGCGCCACGTCCGCGAAGCCCTCTCCCAGGAAACGGAAGGTCTCGGCGTTGCCCTGGACGAGGCTCTGGGTGACCCCGACGATGACACCGCCGACCACGGCGCCGAGGCTCGAGTCCAGCCCACCGATCATCACCGCGGGGATCGCGTTGAGGGCGAGCAGGTGGACGGTGCTGTCCAATCCCGGGTTGGGGAACAGTGCCAGTGACACACCCGCCAGGCACGCCAGCCCACCGCCGATCGCCCAGGACGTCATGCTGACCCGTCGTTGGCTGATGCCGACCAGCGACGCCGTCTCCGGGTCCTCGGCCGCGGCGCGCATCCGGATGCCGAAGTCGGTGCGTCGCAGGACGACGAAGTACGCCCCGATCACGAGGAGGCAGGCGATGCCCGCCGCTATCCGGGCCGTCGGCAGCGTCGTGCCGAACAGCGCCACGCGGGAGTCGCCCCACGGGTCACCCATCGCGACCACGTCGACGCCCATCCTGCGGGTGAGCTCGGTGAAGAGCGCGATGTCGACGCCGACCGTGAGGATTGTGAGGACGAGATGGTCTCCGGTCGGAGCGAGGCTGACGATCCGCTCGATCGCGACCGCGCAAAGGGCCGCTGCCACGATGCCGCTCAGCAGCGCAGCGGCGAACCCGAGGTCGTCGGCGAGCGACGCGGTGACGAAGGCACCCAGAAGCAGCATCGACCCATGGGCCAGATTGATGACCTTGGTGCCTCGATAGATTGCGACGAATCCCAGGGCGATCAAGCCGTAGACGGCGCCGAGGGACAGACCGAGAACCAACAGTTGCACGATGCGCATCAGGACTCCTCCGCGAATGCTTGCGAGGCGATGGGGTCCTGGGCGCCGGCGGCACCCAGGTAGGCAGCGATGACCTCAGGCGAGGACTTGACCTCTGCCGGCGTTCCGTCGGCGATCACCCGTCCGAAGTCGAGGACCGTGACGTGGTCCGCGATCGCCATCACCACGGGCATGTCGTGCTCGACGAGGAGCACGGTGAGCCCGAGGGTCCGGCGCAGGTCAGTGACCAGATCGGCAACCTGCCACTTCTCGTAGGTCGGCATTCCCGCGACCGGCTCGTCGAGCAGCAGGAGCTCGGGCTCGGTGGCGAGAGCGCGCGCGATCTCGACCCGCTTGCGGTCGCCGTAGGACAGGGCGCCGGCGGGGCTGTGCAGCATGTCCCCGAGACCGACGAAGTGGGCGATCTCGATGACGCGCTCCTGGTGCCTGCGCTCCTCGCGTCGAGCACCCGGCGTCGCCAGCGCGGTGGCCAGCAGACCGGCGCGGGTCAGTCTGTGACGAGCGACCATGAGATTCTCCAGCACGGTCTCGTGAGGAGAGAGCGCGATGTTCTGGAACGCCCGCCCGACGCCCAGCCTGGCGATGCGGTCGGGAGCGAGCCGGTGCAACTCGGCGTCGCCGAGGAGCACTCGCCCCTCCGTCGAGCGGTAGAGCCCACTGATGACGTTGAAGCACGAGGACTTGCCCGCTCCGTTGGGGCCTATCACCGCGTGGACTGTGCCGGGCTCGACCTCGAAGCGCAGGGAGTTCAGCGCTGTGACGCCTCCGAAACGGAGCGTGACGTCCTCCAACCGCAGGCGGGCACTCATGCCGACCACCTGGACAGGTGGGAGCGCTGAGTCGTCTGACCGCGAGCCTCGTCGTCAGTCTCGCCACCCAGGTAGAGATGCTGAACCGCCTCGCTGCGACGCAGGTCCTCAGCAGCGCCGCGAAGGACGATGGAGCCCCGTTCCATCACGTACCCGTCGTCAGCCACCTGCAGCGCCATCATCGCGTTCTGCTCGACGACCAGCACGCTCGTGCCGCTCTCCCGGATGCGCGATATCACTTGACCCACCTGGTCAACCACGAGCGGTGCCAGACCGAGCGTCGGCTCGTCGAGCAACAGCAACCGCGGTTCACTCATGAGGCCTCGCGCGATCGCAAGCATCTGCTGCTCGCCTCCCGACAGGAGGCCGGCCCGCTGGTGCTTCCGGCGTCCAAGGACCTCGAACATCTCGTAGAAGTCCTCGATGCGCTGGTCGCGACCCCTCCGCAGGACGGTCCCTCCCGCACGGAGGTTCTCTTCCACCGTCAGGTCCGAGAAAACTCGTCGGCCTTCGGGCACGTGCGCCACCCCGACACGTAGGACGGCGCTGGGCGTGGACCGGGATACCTCGACCCCGTCAATGCGGATTGATCCCTCAGTCACGCTTCCCGAGTGAAACCCGAGTGCCCCGGTCACCGCGCGCATCAGCGTTGTCTTGCCGGCACCGTTGCCACCAACCACGGCAGCCACGCGTCCCTCCGCCAGTGAGAGGCTGACTCGCTGCAATGCCAGGCTGCCCTCGCCGTAGCGGACAGCTAGCTCATCGATCTCAAGCATGGGTCCCTCCGCGGGGAAGAGCGAACGAGCGACTGCGGGCAGTCAGCGGGACGGCGAGTTGCCTCATCTCAGGCCCCCGAGCCTGCGAGGGCGCGCTTGAGGATCTTGCCGGAGGAGGTCATCGGCATGGTCTCGACGAATTCGACGAGCCGCGGGTACTTGTAAGCGGCCATCTCCTCGCGGCACCACGCGATGAGCTCCTCCTCGGTGGTCGCGTCGCCCTCGCGCTTGACGACAAACGCCTTGACCTCCTCGCCATGCGACTCGTGCGGCACTCCGATGACGGCGACCAGCGAAACTGCCGGGTGCGTCATGAGCACTTCCTCGAGCTCACGTGGGTAGACGTTGAAGCCGCCGCGGATGACGAGGTCCTTGACCCGGTCAACGATGTAGTAGTTGCCCTCCGCGTCTCGCCGTCCGATGTCCCCGGTGTGGAACCAACCGTCGACCAGTACCTCGGCAGTAGCTTCGGGCCTCCCGTAGTAGCCCTTCATGACGTTGTGACCGCGGACGATGATCTCGCCTGCAAGATCAGGGCCGTCGAGGATCAAACCCTGGGGGTCGCGGAGCGCCACTTCGACGCCTCGCACGGGCCGACCGACCGAACCAACCGGCGCGGGGTCGTCGGGCGTGGTGAAGCACACTGCCGGCGAGGTCTCAGACAGCCCATACCCTTCACACACGGTGAGTCCGAAGCGCTCGGCGAAGTCGCGGTGCAGCTCACCAGCCAGCGCGGAGCCGCCCGACACCGCGTGGCGTAGCGTCGTCCGGAGAGCCTCGACCTCGATGGGCGTCACGGTCCGCAGCATCGCCCAGAACATCGTCGGCACTCCGGCCAACAGGGTGACGCCCTCACGGATCATGGTCTCGACGGCCGCCCGCGGCTCGAAGCGCGACAGCAGGACGATACGGCCACCGGTCGCCAGCGTGGCGTTCTGCACGACTGTCTGCGCGAAGGAGTGGAAGAGCGGTAACACGCCCAGCACCCGCTGCGGCTCACCGTCGCGCATCCGCAGCATCTCGATGATGACCTCGGCGTTCATGGTCAGGTTGGAGTGCGAGAGCTCGGCGCCCTTGGGCGCACCCGTTGTGCCCGAGGTGTAGAGGATCACCGCAGTGTCGTCGTCTGCCCGCTCGACACTGGCGAACTCGGTGGGTAGACCCGAAGTGGCGGCGACGAGATCCGAGGTGCCCGCAGGCACTCCCTGGTCACCCGGGATGACGAACAAGTCGGTGCACGAATCCACCTGGTCAAACGCCTCCCGGACCGCATCCCCGATCGGCATCTCGGGAGTGCCCGCGAAGGCGAGGTGGACCCGCGCTTGCGAGTCGGCGACGTGATAGGCCACTTCGCGCGCCTTCAGCAGGATGTTGAGGGGGACGACGACTGCGCCTGCTTTGAGGATCCCGAGGTTGGCGATGGTGAACCACGGTGTGTTGGAACATGACAGGGCCACGCGGTCTCCTGGCAACACACCACGCTGGACGAGCAGGTGGGCTACCTGGCTAGCCGCGGCGTCGAGATCGGCGTAGGTGATCACCGTCGTACCGTGGACGAGTGCCGGCGCCGCGGGATTCTTCGAGACGTGGGTCTCGAGGAGAGTGGCAAGGTTGGCCATCGTGGTGTCTCCTGCCGTGGTGCTCGTGAACTGGTGGGGAGAGACTGCGATCACACGACCCGGCGGGCCCACGCCTCGTTCCGCTCTGCGGCACGTGTCCGGGGTCACCCCTCCTCGGGCGCTCCTAGAGTCGCCTCGTCGCTATGCGGCATCCCGATCAGGAAGGAAGCGCGAAACATGAGTGTCACGCTGGATACCGCCTCAGCGATTGCCGTCCTCGATCTGGGTGACGAGGAGAACCGCTTCACCCCGGCCTGGCTCGACGCCGTCGACGAGGCGCTGGACGAGGTGGTGGCGCGAGGTCCCGGCGCGCTGGTCACCGTGGGTTCGGGACGCTTCTACTCCAACGGCCTGGACCTCGAAACCTTCCACGACGCTGGGCGCGGCGGCCAGCCCTACGTGTCGCGCGCACAAGCACTCCTGGCCCGCGTCCTCACTATCCCCGTTCCAACCCTGGCAATCATCAGCGGGCACGCCTTCGGAGCAGGTGCCATGCTGGCCATGGCCCACGACCGGCGCCTCATGCATAACGGACGCGGCTACATGTGCCTGCCGGAGGTCGATCTCGGCCTGCCCTTCACTCCCGGCATGTCCGCTCTCGTCCAGGCCAAACTCATGCCGTCAGCCGCTTCGCAGGCGATGACCACAGGGCGTCGCTTCAACGCCGACGAGGCCTCCCGATCCGGATTGGTGGACGGCGTGGTGGAACCTGAGGCAGCTCGCGAGGAGGCCCTGGGCTACCTTTCCGGCCTCACCGAGAAGGACCCCCGCACGCTGGGCGCCATCAAGGATGTGATGTATCGCGAGGTGGTCTCGCTCCTCGACGGTGAGTGACGCCCCGCACCGCGGCCCGAAAGGGCGCTCCCGAGGAGCGCCGAAAGACCACCGTCGAAGGTTCGGCTGCTAGGGCCGCGGCTCAGAAGCCCCCGGAACAGGTGTCATGCCTGGCCTTCCGAGACGAAGAACTGATCAAGCAGGAAGCGCAGGTCGGGAGCCCGGTCGCGGGCGGCGACGTAGAACCTGGCAGTGACACTGGAATCAGCATGCCCGAGTTGCTCGCGGGCGGCGTCGAGACCGACCTGGTGCGCGATCAACGTGCCGACGGTCCGCCGCAAGGTATGAGGGGTGATTCCGGAGAATTCTTCCGATGACTTGATAGCCGCGCGCAGCCTCGTGCGCATGTTGTTGGGCCACAGGTACGTCCCATTGCGGGAAGCGAACACCGTGTGGTGGTCCTCGTTCCAACGGGTGGCATTTCGCCGCTCGGCGAGGCGCTCAGCGAAGGCCGACGGGAGGATGAGAGTGCGAGGGGGTCCCGGCTTGGTGGATTTCTGGCGATGCAGATTGGCGACGTGATCCTTTCGCGGCTCGATGAGGGTGCCGCAGATGCGCGCTGTGGGCTCAGAACCGTCCAGGTCGACGTCGGACCACCGGACCGCCAAAAGTTCACCGATGCGGCACCCGGTCGCGAGCAACCCCTCCACGATGTCCCGCAGGTTTGGGCCTGGCGCCCGGCGTCCGGGTTTGCGCAGAGCCTCCGGCGTCGCTGCGGCACGGAGCGCGCGTGCCTGGCTGACCGTCAGCGCCTCCACCTCACGAGGCTCACGAACCAGCGGCGCGACAAATTTCATGGGGTTGGTGTCCATGGCCCCGTGACGGATGGCGAGGCCGAAGACCTGGCTCAGCACTGATCGCGCCTGTGCGGTTGAGATGCCAGTGCGGTCGAGATCCATCAGCACCGTGTCGAGCAACCCCACCTTGACCTCGCTCAGTCGGACACCACCCAAGGCGGGCACGACCGTCAGCCGCGCTGCGTCGCCGTACGCCGCGAGCGTCTGCGGCTTGAGCGCAGTCCGGCGACGGGCGTGACCGGTCTGCGCCCGATACTCCAGCCAGTACGCCACCGCCTCCTCGATGGTCTTCGAAGAAGACAGGCCGTCGGCGTTCTTGGGCTGCATCTCCTTGATCCGCGCTTTCAGCCTGCGCTCCGCCATACCGGCCGTCTCGCCGCCGGCTGACACGTCGTAGA
>OFDC01000736.1_pt1 | contig 21642 bp, 24 predicted proteins | sample 1520941 | NCBI WGS metagenome assembly OFDC01 (sample SAMEA94258168, study PRJEB24077) | hot springs metagenome | biome: Aquatic biome; feature: Water | place: India | collected 2012-12-06 | depth 5 m | reverse complement strand
GGCATCATGGACCAAAAGCATATCCCTTTGTGATAATAGCTCCATGTTTATCCTGTTTTTTACCTCCCTCATATACTCTCCCCAGATGTTTATATACTCTGGCTTAAAGTTCTCCGGCTTTATATCTTCTGAAATCTCTTTTTCTACCTCCGATATAAACTCTGGTGTGGCAGAGCCACCAAAATAGTCCTTTATCTTGTAGCCGTTATACTCCGGCGGATTGTGAGATGCGGTTATCATAACGCCGTTATCAAAGCCCATATACTTGACGGCAAAGGAGACCATGGGGGTGGTGCAAGCCTTGTTGGCAAGATAACATTCAAAACCAAGGGTTCTAAAGACCTTATAGACCTCAAGGGCAAAATGCTCCGACATAAATCGGTTATCATAGCCCACTATAACTTTATTCTTTCCTTTCCTTTGAAGCACCTTGGCATGGGCATAGGCAACCCTTCTTACGTTTTCAAAGGTAAAGCTTTCGCCTATTATGGCTCTCCATCCATCGGTGCCAAACTTTATCATTTTTGTCCTCCTTGAGGTATGTTTATTATGGGGGTCATCCTTGTATCATATGGGATTAGTATGATGGTGTTGTTGGGGCTTTTGGCATACTCTTGAATGTTCTCTATAAACTTCCAAGTAAGGTATTCTTTGGTTAAAGAGCCGGCTATTATTCTGTTTGCCTCCGCTATACCTTGCGCCTCCACCTTTTTCCTTTCGGCCTCCAGTCTTTCCTTTTCCAAAAGAAACTGCATCCTTTGGGCCTCTTCGTAAGCTTTGCGCTTTTCTTCTATTGCCCTTACCACGCTTTCTGGTAGCCTTATATCCCTTATTAGCACATCTTCAAGGATTAGATACCTTTTCATGAGCTGGTTTCCCACCTCCCTTTTTATCTTCTCTTGGAGCTTTGTCCTCTCCTGATAGACCACCGAGCTTTCCATCTCCGCTATGGCATCCCTAACAGAGGTTCTAACTATCTGTTTTATAAGCTTCTCTTCGTAATCTGGACCGTATTCTCTGAGGAGCTCGGGGGCCTTTTTCCCATCCACCCTATAAAGCACGGCCACATCCATGTTTACAGGCAAGCCGTCCTTTGAAAGGGAGCTTATGGGGTTGTTCTTTTCTCTTGTAAACTCCACAGCCCTTGTCCTTATCTCCACCTTTTCCACGCTTTGAACTATGGGTATTCTAAGGTGCAAGCCCTCCCACATGGGCGTGGGGTCTATCTTTCCCAAGGTCCTCTTCACACCCACAAAGCCAGAGGGTATTATAACAAAGGGATTGCCTATGAAGAACAGCAGAAGTATTAGTATGGGCAAAACCACGAGGTATGGCATAGACCTTAAGCCTTCTGTATTTACTTTTTTCATACTTTACCCCTCCATGCTTCTATTATACACACTGGCTAAAAATTCCTCGTCCGGGCTTTAAGGACTATTATAATTTTTTATGGTGCTGTAGATGATTTCACAAGAAGTTTTAAAAGAGGCTCTTAAAAAGAACAAGCTGAAAAGCGAGGTTTATGGAGACTTAGAATACCTTCGCTTTACCGACGACTTTAAGGATATACCAAGGGGTACTGTGCTTTTGAAGGATACCATCCTTTGGGGCTATCCTCACATAGGCAGGATATTCCAGCTTTCCACAGGCATAAGGGAGCAGTTTGAAGGGCCCTTTTGGGTGGAGGAAAAGGTAGATGGCTACAACGTTAGGGTCTTTATGCACAATGGAGAGGTCTATGCCCTTACAAGGGGTGGTTATGTATGCGCCTTTACCACTGATAGGGTAAAGGATTTTGTAAATCTGGAGGTCTTTGAAAAGTACCCAGACCTTGTTTTGTGTATGGAAGTGGCTGGCCCAGAAAACCCTTATGTGGAAGAAAGTCCGCCATACATCAAGGAAGACATAGCCTTTTTCCTTTTTGATATTATGCAAAAAAATCAAAAAAGCTTTCTACCTTATAGAGAAAAGCTAAGGATAATAGAGGAGTTTAACCTTCCAAGCGTGGAAAGGTATGGCTTATACACTCCAGAGCAGGTGGAAGACCTAAAAAATCTTCTCAAAAGGCTAAACGAAGAAAAGAGAGAAGGTGTTGTGCTAAAGGAAGACTCGGAAAGGGACAAGAGGGTAAAGTACATAACAAGCTACGCAAACCTTAACGATATAAGGATAACTTCCCTTAACATGCTTGGCCTTCCTGCAGATTACTATACCAACAGGCTCTTGAGGCTTGTGCTATTTTTGGAGGAGGAGGGCCTAAAAGGGGATGAAGAATTGCAAAAAGAACTTGGAAAAGCCTTTCTTGATGGGCTTTTTGAAGCTTGCAGGATGGCAAGGGAAGAGGGAAAGGTTTATAGAGTCTTTAGGTGTAGGTTTAGAAGTAGGGAAAAGGCTTTGGTATTCTTAGAGCAGATAAAACATGCATCCACACACATACAAGTGAATATGTTATCCCTTGAAAAGGAAGGAGATTTTTGGGTGCTTGAGTTTGAAAAGGTTTTCCTCAACATGACAGGCCTTTTGGGCTACCTTTTGAAAGGCGGATCGCTTATAGACTAAACCTCTACAGTAAGCTTTCAAGCATATGCCTAAAGCCCTTTGGGTCTATAAGTTTTATACCCACCTTATCAGCCCAATTTCTCAAACCCTCATCACCAGACACCAAAATGGCATCAAGCTCATAGGCAAGCAAAAGCACATCAAGGTCCTCTTTACTATCTATTATGCCAGCCCTTAGGGCTTCTCTATACTTCTCCCTTAGCTTGTTTATGAGCCTTCCCACATCTTCCTCGCTCATCCTTCCCGCTTCCTTTGTATGCTCTTCTGCAATCCTAAGCCCTTTGTTTATCCTGTATCGCACCTCTTCTATAAACTCATAAAGGAACTCTGCTGGCACCATCAGGTTAAACCTTCTGGGAGACCTTATCCTTACAGCAAGCTCAAACTTTGGCCTAAGGCTTCCAAGCTCTACCATCTTGTTAAACTCTTCATATACAGAGGTTGGCATATAGAACCTTGCTTTACTATGAAGTGCCAAAGATATGAAGTTTTCTATGGCTCCTATCTGGTCCTTTTCAAACTGGGTGTATATGTCTGGATTGGTAAAGATGCTTGTATCCAGCACAAAAATTTCTATGCCCTTTTCCATGATTTATATTTTATAACTAAAGAAAGAGCCAAAGATTGCAGAAGTCTTAAAAAAAGCTGGATTGCTTTAAGGTTTAAATTGACAAGGACTTTCCCAAGGTTTATGATTTTAACTATGAGAAGGGTATTCTTACTGCTTATAACACTGCTAAGCTTTTATAGTCTTTCCACAGCCAAGGAAGTGCCTTTTACACAGGAGGACAGAGACAAGCTCAGAAACATAGAAATAAAGGTTGAAAGGCTTGAAGTTAAAGTAGAAGAAGGTCAGAAAGCTTTGCAAGCGCAGATAGATGGACTTCAAAAACAGATTGATGGACTTCAAAGACAGGTGGATGGATTACAAAAACAGATAGACGAACTTAGGAGCGATTTTAGAACCTATATGAGTATAGTGATAGGAAGCATTATAGCCCTTGTGGGATTTATCATATGGGATAGAAGAACTGCCATATCTCCGGTGGTAAAAAAGACGAAAGAACTTGAGGACAGAGGTGATAAAATTGAAAAAGTTTTAAAAGATTTAGCAAAAGAAGACCCAAAGATTGCAGAAGCTTTAAAAAGGGCTGGGTTGTTATAGTTTGATTTGTTTGAATATGGGAAAATGGAGACTTTGGTAAATAAATCCATAAAAGGATTTTTGGGAAATATTTGAAACCTTTATTGCAACCATTTTGAGAATCTACGCACTTAGGTAATACTTGCTAAAAGCCTACAGGCTAAATCATTCCATCCTACACTTCCAAAAACCTATATTTATATCCTATGTATAGGGACCTAAACTCGCAGACGCAAAAGGATCTAAAGGAGTACTTTCAAAACCAAGACTACATGGTTATTGCCGTTCCAAAGGAGGACCTCATAAGAGTGTATGCCCTTAGGGCTACCAATACGGTGGAGACGGCAAGGAGGCTCCACTCCTTAGAAGGGGAAGAGTTAAAGCTTATGGCTTACAGCATACTATCCGCCTTGCTTTTGACTTCTTTGGTTAAGCATGCCACAAACCAAAAGGTGCTTTTCAAAATACAGAACGATAGTGGTGTGGTGGTGGCAGAAGCGGATGGTATGGGAAGGGTAAGGGGTTTTATGGAGGGCTATCCTTTGGAGGACTGGTCTTCTGGAACCCTTACGGTGGTAAAGGAGCTAAGGCTTGGCACACCCTATACAAGCATAGTGCCAGTGGTGGGAAGGAATGTAAAGGAGGCCCTTTCCTATTATTTTGAACAGTCGGAGCAAACAAGGACCTACATAGACATGTATGTAAAGACCGATGGCGAAAGGGTGCAAGAGGCCTTGGCCTACTTGGTGCAGGTTTTGGGTGGTGCAAGGGAGGAATCGGTCCGTAAGATAGAAGAGAACATAAAAAGCCTTAGCCTTGAGGGCCTAAGGCCCGAAGATATTGCCATGGCAATCCTAAGGGATATGGAGCCAAGGCTCATAGGCCTAAAGGAGGTAGAGTATTACTGCCCTTGTTCTGAAGAGATAGCAAGGTCAAGCCTTTTGCTTTTGAGTGAGGAGGAGTTGGAAGACATATTGAATGAGGGGCCCGCAGAGGTGGTGTGTAAATTCTGTAAAAAGATATACCGCTTTAGCAAGGAACAGCTTATGCTATAATTTTTTACTAAGTCCGCACCTTTCCCCGTTGGGTTGCCCTTAAATAGGGTTTGGGAAAGGGTGGCAAAACCCAAGGAGGTAAGTATGGCAGTAATATCTATGAGAGACCTTTTGGAAGCTGGTGTCCACTTTGGACACTCAAAGAGCAGGTGGAACCCCAAGATGGCTCCCTTCCTTTATGGGGTTCGCAACGGCATACACATAATAGACCTAAACAAGACGGTGGTCTACCTTGAGCAGGCTTACCACTTTGTGGCGGACAGCGTGGCTCAGGGTGCAGAGGTGCTTTTTGTAGGCACCAAAAAGCAGGCCAAGGATGTAATTAGGGAAGAGGCAGAAAGGGCTGGCGTGCCTTATGTAAATGAAAGGTGGGTTGGAGGACTCCTTACCAACTTTAGAACGGTGCGTAAAAGCATACTAAAGCTCCACACCCTTGAAAGGATGGAGGCCGAAGGCGTCTTTGATGTGCTTCCCAAAAAGGAGGTAAGGGCCCTTAGGAGAAAGATGGAAAGGTTGAAAAAGCTCTACGGTGGCATCGTAAATATGGAGAGGATTCCCAATATTCTCTGGGTGGTGGATACAGTAAGAGAAAACATAGCAGTTCAAGAGGCAAAGAAGCTGGGTATTACGGTGGTAGCCATAGCGGACTCCAACTGCGACCCAGACCTTATAGACTATCCCATACCAGGCAACGATGATGCCATAAAGTCCATAAAGCTTTTGACTTCAAAGATTGCTGATGCCATACTGGAAGGTAAGCAAAGAAGAGAAAGCCTTGGAGAAGCAGCTGTAGAAGTGACAAGAAGAAAGGTTATAACCGTAGAAGAAGAAGAAAAGGCACTCTTTGAAAAGGCCATGGAGATGTCCGAAAAGTATGAATACATAGATAAAGGCGCAGAAGAGGAAGAATAAAGGAGGTAAAGTATGATAAGCGCAGAGCTTGTAAAAACCCTTAGAGAAATGACTGGTGCTGGAATGCTTGAGTGTAAAAAGGCTCTTGAGGAGGCTGGGGGTGATATAGAAAAGGCAAAGGAGATATTGAGAATAAGAGGCCTTGCCAAGGCAGACAAAAAGGCAGGAAGGGAAACAAAGGAAGGAATAATCTACACCTATGTATCCGAGGATAGGAAAAAGGGAGTAATCATAGAGCTAAACTGTGAGACGGACTTTGTGGCAAAGAACGAGCAGTTTGTGGAGCTTGCCCTAAAACTGGCAAAGCATATAGCGAGCCTTCCGGAAAACGCCAACAAGTCTGGCACTGGAGAGGATATAAAGGATCAAGCTTACTTTGAGGATACAAGCACCACTGTAGGAGACCTTATAAAGTCTGCCATAGCAAGGATAGGAGAAAATATACAGCTAAGAAGGTTTGTAAGGTTTGATACCGATGGTTATGTGCATGCCTACGTGCATGGCATTGGAAGGGTTGGCGTGCTAATAGATTACACCGCATCACAGATAAACGATAACGTGCTTAGAGTGGTGCAGGATGTGGCCCTTCAAATAGCCGCCATGAAGCCAGAGTTTGTTAGCATAGAAAGCGTAGACCCAGAGGTCCTTGAAAGGGAAAGGAGGATACTTACAGAACAGGCAAGGCAGGAAGGAAAGCCCGAGAACATAATAGAAAAGGTGGTGGAAGGAAGGCTCAAAAAGTTCTACCAAGAGAAGGTTCTGTTGGAGCAGGCCTTTATAAAAGATGAGAAAAAGACGGTAGGACAGTATATAAAGGAAAGCGCAACGGGTGTGGAGATAAAGAGGTTTGTAAGGTTTGAAGTGGGTGGTGCTTGATGGAGGCACCGGTCTATAAAAGGGTACTCTTAAAGCTATCTGGAGAGGCCTTTGCTGGAGACCAAGAATTTGGCATAGACCCAAAATTTCTTGAGTATATAAGCTATGAGATAAAAAGCCTTGTGGATGTGGGCGTGCAAACGGCTATAGTGATAGGTGGGGGTAATATATTCAGAGGTGTGGAGGGAATGGAGCTTGGTATAGACAGGGCTACCGGTGATTACATGGGCATGTTGGCAACCGTTATAAACGCCTTGGCCCTTCAGTCTGCCCTTGAAAGGCTTACCCAGATACCAACACGGGTGCTCTCGGCCATAGATATGAAGCAAGTAGCAGAGCCATACATAAGGAGAAGGGCCATAAGACACTTGGAAAAGGGTAGAGTAGTAATATTTGCCGCAGGCACCGGAAACCCCTTCTTTTCTACCGATACGGCAGGAGCCCTTAGGGCCATTGAGATAGGCGCAGACCTCTTTATAAAAGCCACAAAGGTGGATGGCATTTACACCGATGACCCAGTAAAGAATCCCAATGCAGAGTTCATTCAAGAGATATCCTACCTTCAAGCTATAAGCATGGGCCTTAAAGTTATGGACCACACGGCCATGACCCTTTGCAGGGAGAACAAGCTACCCATATTGGTGTTAAATATAAAAAAGCCCGGAAATCTTCTAAAGGCCGTAATGGGCGAAAAGGTCGGCTCTTTGGTAAGGTAATTGAGGAGGAGAAGCCATGATGGAGGAGATATTTAAAAGCACAGAAGAGGATATGAAAAAAGCTGTGAATTATTTTAAGGGTGAGATAGCAGGCCTGAGGACAGGTAGGGCAAGCACATCCCTCGTAGAAGAGCTAAAGGTGGAATATTATGGCTCAAAGGTTCCACTCAAACAGCTTGGCACCATAAGCGTAAGCGATGTGAACCAGATAACCATCCAGCTTTGGGACAGCAACGCCATAGCCAATGTGGAAAAGGCCATCATGGAAAACCTAAACCTCACACCACAAAGGCAGGGCAATGTGCTTAGGATAACCTTGCCACCACTAACCCAGGAGAGAAGAAAGGAGCTTACAAAGATGCTACACAAGATGGCAGAAGAGGCAAGGGTTGCCATAAGGAACATAAGGAGGGACGCAAAGGAGATGATAGAAGAGCTTGAGGGAGTTTCCGAAGACGAGGTAAAGAGAGCTTTGGAAAGATTGCAAAAGCTCACGGATAAATACATAGAAGAGATAAACCAGCTTGCTCAAGCCAAAGAAAAAGAGATAATGGGTAGCTAAAAGTTTTATATTATTTACCATGGACTTTCCCGAGCTTTTGGTTATACTGGCCGTTGCCTTCATATTTTTGGGACCGGAGAAAATGGTTGAGGTTGCCACCAAGCTTGGGGAGTTTTTACGCAAAGTAAGGGAAACATGGGACGAATTAAGATACCAGCTATATGTGGAGAGTATAAACAAAAAAATAATGGAAGAGAGCAAGGATGTAGAGGTTTACCAAGAGCCTGAGGAGGTGCGAGAAGAAGATGCAACAGCAGGAACTTCCCAAGATGCCCCTGACGGAACATCTGAGGGAGCTAAGAAGCAGACTGATTAAGTCTATAATAGCCTTCCTTATAGGAACGGGCGTAGCCTTCTACTTTGCAAGCTACATTTTTGAAATTCTCAAAGAACCTGTTAAAAGGTCCTACCCAAAGGTGGAGCTTATAACTCTATCCCCCACGGAGCCGCTTTTTATACTCCTAAAAATATCCGTGGTCTTTGGCTTTATACTGTCTTCGCCCGTAATCCTATACCAGCTTTGGAGGTTTGTGGAACCTGCCCTATATCCCAACGAAAAAAGGCTCATAATCCCCCTTACCTTTTTTTCCATCATTCTTTTCCTTCTTGGGGGAGCCTTTTCCTACTTTCTGGCCCTTCCCATGGCCCTTAAATTTCTCTTAGGTATAGGCCTTTCACAGCTTCAAGCCACACCCTTTTTATCCGTTGACCTATACATTTCCTTCCTTCTTAAGATGATCATAGGCTTTGGCATAGCCTTTGAGCTTCCTGTTTTTATCTTTCTCCTACAGAGGGCGGGCATTGTGAGCGAGGAGCAATTAAAAGCCTTTAGAAAATACTTTATAGTGATTGCCTTTGTGGCTGGCGCCTTAATAGCCCCGGATGTGACCACCCAAATACTCATGGCAGTCCCCCTAATATTGCTTTATGAAATATCCTTGCTGGTTGGTAAGCTTGGCAGAAGAAAACAAAAGGAAAAGGCTATTGAGGTGGTCCAAGAATGAAAGTTCTTATCACTGGTGCCACAGGCTTTATAGGAAGGTATATAGTAAAGGAGCTTCTTTCGGAAGGCTATGAGGTGGGATGTCTTGTAAGGGATGTGGAGAAAACGATTAGACTTTTTGAAAATAAGGTAAGGGCCTACAAGGTGGATTTTGAAGACAGCGGGTCTCTTAAAAAAGCCTTTTCGGACTTTGGCCCAGACTTTCTCATACACCTTATAGGCATACTCTTGGAAGACAAAAGGCACGGACAGAGCTTTATGAGGGTGCATTACCTTTATGCCAAAAACCTATACCAGACCGCAAGGGAATACGGAAAGATAAAAAAGGTGGTGCATATGAGCTCCCTTGGAACCCATAAGGATGCCCCTTCCATGTACCACCGCACCAAATACATGGCGGAGGAAGAGCTAAAAAAGTCTGGACTGAATTACACCATAATTAGGCCTTCCATTGTGCTTGGGCCAGAGCAAAAGCTTTTTTACGATATGTGGCACATTACCACGTATATAAGGCTTGTGGCATTGCCCGGTGGCGGGTCATACCTTTTCCAGCCGGTGGATGTAAGGGATGTGGCCTGCGCCTTTGTTAAGACCCTTAGCCTAAAAGAAAGCGATGGAAAAACCTATGAGCTTTGCGGTAGCAAGAGGGTAAGCTTTAAAGGGCTACTGGAGGACATCTTTAGCGCATGGAAAAGGAGGGTTATACTCCTTCCTGTGCCGAAGGCCCTTATGTACTTTGCAGGTCTACTGGTGGAAAGAATTATACAGCCCCCACCCTTTAGCTCGGACCAGATGCTTATGATGTGGAGGGATAATGTGTGTGGCCTTGACCCAGAGGTGGAAAGCCAAGGCGTGCAAAAGTTATGTGGAAGGGAGCCAATTCCCTATGAAGAGTCTTTAAGGTGGAGTTTGGAAGAGTTTAGGAGGCGTATAAATGCCTGACCTTTCTGTGGAGCTTTTTGGTATAAGGTTCAAAAACCCCGTATGGGTGGCTTCTGGAACATTTGGCTATGGCTTGGAAGCTCTTGAGCTTTATGATGTATCAAAGCTTGGTGCTGTGGTTACAAAGGGCATATCCCTTAGGCCAAGGCAAGGAAACGCACCGGAGAGGATAGCTGAAACCCCCTGCGGTATGCTAAACTCCATAGGCCTTCAAAACCCAGGAGTGGAAGGCTTTTTAAAGAAGATATACCCAGAGATAAAAAAGATAGATACCCATTTCATAGCCAACGTCTTTGGAGAAGAGGAGGAGGAGTATGTAGAGGTTTGCCTTGCCCTTGAGGAGGCCGAAAAGGTAGTGGCCTATGAGCTAAATGTGTCTTGTCCCAACGTAAAAAAGGGTGGTATGCTCTTTGGCCATGATCCAGAGGTATTAAGGAGGCTCGTAGAGAGGGTAAAGTCAAAGGTCAAAAAGCCCGTGCTTGTAAAGCTATCACCCAACACGGGAGATGTAAAAAGCTTTGCCAAGGTATGCGTAGAGGCTGGCGCAGATGGCCTTGTGCTGATAAATACCTTGCTTGGCATGAAGATAGATGTAAATAGCCAAAGGCCTGAGCTTTCCACCCTTATGGGTGGGCTATCTGGTCCTGCCATACTTCCCATAGCGGTAAGGATGGTTTGGGAGGTCTTCTCATACCTTGGCTCTTCCATCCCCATAATAGGCGTGGGAGGTATATACGATACGGATTCTGCCTTGCAACATATCCTTGCCGGAGCTGTATGCGTGCAGGTAGGAACGGCCAACTTCTTTGACCCTTACGCACCTTTGAGGATCATTGAAGGCATAGAAGAGTATATGCGCCAAAAGTCTGTGGAAAACTTTACCGACCTTGTTGGAAAGGCTCATCAGCTTGTTGTGAGGTAATGCTTTTGCGGTAAGTCTTATGAGAAATTCATCCTCTGTAGTGGCAGGTTTTAAACCTGCCAATTATAAAACATTGGGCGGATCCAAGACCCGCCCCTACATTGTTTGTCTCATTTATTTTTAACAAAAGGTATGATGGCATCCAGTTGTTTAATTAATTTCTCATTCCACGTTCGCCCGGCGTTATAATTCAAAATTATGGAAAGTAAAATGGAGGGCTTACTACACTTTGCTGTGTCTTTGGTTCTAAATCTAATTTTATTTACACTTCTTTCCATATACCTTTTTATAAAAGTGGATACGCCACCAAAACCACCATTACAGGTATATTTGGAGGATATACCAAGGATAGAGGAAGTAAGGCTGGTACGTGAAAGGCCATCGGTTGGCCAAAGACCTAAGGAAGGTGAAGGAACTTTAAAGAAAGGAAGGGAGAAGATAAGCGCATCACCTATGCAGGTTGATAGAGATAGGGGAGATGTGCAGGTGCCAAAGGGTATACCAAAGGAAGAACCCTCCTTGCTTCAGGATATAGAACAGAGGATAAAAGGAAAGCAAAAGGAAGTGAAAGAAGAAGGCATAAGGACCTCCGAGCTTGGTGATATAGTGGCTGTTGTCTCTCCAAGCGGTATAGGTCTTTCTGGAAGTGGAAGGTCTGCGGTCTATATTCCACCGTTGCCCAAAGTGGTTTCAGATGAGCCTTTGAGCGTGCTTAAAATAAGGATATGGGTGGAGCCTTCTGGGATGGTATCAAAGGCTCAGATAGTTCAGAGGAGTGGATCTCCTCGGGTAGACCAGATGATGCTTAACTTTGTAAAAGGTATTAAATTTGAGCCTATAAAGGATAATATTGTTCAAACGGGTATAATAACCTTTAGGTTTAAAGGAGGTTAGGCATGGTATGTATTGCACACCTTGAACTATGTCCTTATTGTAAAAGGATAGCTCTAATGGTCTGCGAGTATGATGAGCCATACCCAAGGGTGGAAGCAGAATGCCAATGCTGTGGCTATAAGGCTTATGATGTGCCAATGAGGCTAACTTCAGAAGACTTTAAAAACATACTGGATAAGCTGGGAAGAAAGCTTATAGGAGAGGTATGCATAGATGATAGGTGTGGTTCTTCAAAGGTCATAAGGCTTATAAAGGAAGGAAGCTATGCAGAGTATAGGTGTCTTGAATGTGGTTCAGAGTGGAACAGCGATGAGGTGCAAAGAGCCATAGACCGTATTAAATCCATACAAAGGTCTTTAAAGAACGGCAACAGGCTTATGGATCTTTTAAAAGCTGGTGAGGGAGAGTGTCCTCTCTGTGGATGGGATATAGGCCATGCTCATGTGGGTTATGCTGTTTCCATAGAATGCTTTGTCTGTGGCTACCATACGGATACAAAAGAGATAATACCGGATGTGGACCCAGCCACCTTAGATTGTCCTCAGTACGAAAAATCGGAGGAAACAGGTTGAACCTTCCTCATAAAGAGTTCCTAAGATACGAAAATTGGAAAGAACAGTTTTTAAAGGACTATAACAAAATAAGCTCGGAGGAGATAAGGAGGCTTGCAGAAGACTTAAAGGATAAGTATACAGACCTTGATGAGAGGCTTTTGAAGGCCCTTCTTTCCATGTATGTGGGAGGCTACGAGAAAAGGGTAGAAGACCCAGAGGTGAGGTATTGGACCAACTGGGCAGGCATAAAAACTTACAAAACCTTTAACGGCTTTCCACAACTTTCGGACATAGAACTCTCCTTTGCCTTCTATGCCATAGGTAAGGTTTTTGTGCCTTTGCTTTTGCACGAAAGGGGTGTAAAGTCGGAAAGTTTTAAAAAGCTTCCTCCAGAGGAACAGGAGAAGGCCGTTATGGAGGAGTTAGAAGTAATATGGGAAAACCATCTTATAAGGGTCCTTCAAATCCTTCCCTACCTTGGTCTTAGTTCAAACAGCAAATAAAAGCCTTCCCTTTGGGCCATAGCCTTTACCCTCCAACCATGCAGTTCGGCTATGTGTTTTACTATGGCAAGGCCCAAGCCCATGCCCTTTGGGTTCTCCGAATGGTAAGGCAAAAAGATTATCTCCTCTTTGCCCTCCTCTATTCCCGGCCCATCATCCCTGTAGACCATGCTATCCTCCCTTAGTTCAACCCACACCCTTCTTGCCCCCCATTCAAGGCTGTTGTTAAAAAGGTTAAAAAACATATCCCTTAAAAGCCTCTCATCCCCCATAACCCTTAGATTTCCTTCCACTTCTATCCTTATACCTTCGTATATGCTTGCCACCTGCCTTATAAGGTCTCCAAGCTCAAGCTCTTTGAAGTTTGGCTCTACCTCCACCGAAAGGCTTCTAAACTGGTCTATGGTTCTCTTTATCCTTTCAAGCTCCTCAAGTATGATGCTGGCCATCTGGGCGACCTTTTCCATATCACACTGCCCCCTCTCCAAGGACCTTATTAGCCTTTCCAGGTTTAGGCTTATGGGTGTGAGCGGGTTTTTTATCTCATGGGCTATCCTCTTTACGGCCATCTGCCATGTTTTGAACCTTTCTGCCAATATAAGGGCCTCAAGGTCCTCATACACTATCACTCTGCCTATATCCAACTCTATGGTACTTTCCCTCACGCTTGCCTTTCTTGAAAGCTCCTCATAGGCCCTGTTTTGGAACCTTTCTCCATCCCTTGAAAGGAAAACAATACCCACTGGCAGAGCATTAAAAAGCTGAACAAGCATCTCTTTTTCTTTATTGAGTCTTTGATAGAGTTTCTTTAGCTCTTCCTTCATGGTTAAAAAGCCTATGCCAAGCTCTTGGACCTCATCGCCAGTCTGTGGAACTTCTACGTTAACGTCAAAGTTTCCCTTGGCTATCTCCCTTGCCTTTTGAGTTAGCTTTTCAAGGGGTAGGCTAATATGCCTTGCTATAAGGTTCCCAAACCATACGGCGGACAAAAAGGACACAAAGCCAGCAAGCACAAGGAAATACACATATATGCCACCTATAATATCCCTTGCCTTGACCATGTTCCTAAGCTCTGTGGATATTCTTTTTATATCCTCTATTAGGCCTACGGCCCTGTGTTCCCTTGAAAGCACAAGGCGATATCCATCCACACACAGGCTTATGCTATCTTCTCCTATGGCCTCTTTACAGTTTGGGTCCTCAATCACACCTTTTACACCTTTTAGCCCTTTAAAGCTTTCCGCCAAGCCACTATTTTTTAACAAAACAAACATATCTCTATAGGCTTGTGCCTTCTTTAGCTCCTCCTCTTGAATTAGGGCGCTAAGGCCTTCGGATTTTTTTGCTACCTCCTTTAGCTGTCCGCTTACAAAGGACTTTGTAGATTGGAGTAAGATTATGGCTGTGGCCAAGTTAAGGAAGATAAGAGGTGTAATGATATAAAGCATAAGGCTTGTGGAAAGTTTTTTTCTTAGCTGTGCTCTTTTTCCCGCAAGGTAAGCCTTTATAAACTTTCTGAAGAATATCATAAAGACAATAAACAAAACAAGAAGGTCAAGGTTTATCACAAGAAGGACAAGGGGGTAGCTTATGTTCCAGATTTTTCTAAGGTTGTCAAGGAAGGCTATGTTTATTAAAAGAAAGGCTAAAAGGAATAGGGCAAAGGCTACATAAAGCCTCAATGCATTTCCTTATCCTTAATGTGTTGGTGCTTTACCACTTCGCCCTCGGACCAGTAGATGGTCATCTCCGCTATGTTCTCCGCGTGGTCCGCCATCCTTTCAAAGTGCCTTGCCACAAAGGAGAGGTGTATGGACCTCTTTATGTTCCTTGGGTCCTCAAGCATGTAGGTTATAAGCTCCCTTTGGACCTGATGGTATAGCTCATCCACCACATCATCCCTTTCTATAACCTTCTTTGCAAGCTCCACATCCCTTTGGAAAAAGGAAAGGACCGCATCCTCTATCATGCTCTTTACGTTGGATGCCATAAGGGTAAGGTTCACGTAGGGCTTTAGGGGTGGCTCTTGCGCAAGGAGTATGGACCTTTCGGCTATATTTTCGGCCTCATCCCCTATCCTCTCAAGGTCCGAGACTATCTTATACATACCCATTATTAGCCTTAGGTCTACAGCCTCCGGCTGGTAGAGGGCTATCATCCTTATACACCTTCTTTCTATCTCCACCTCCAGCTGGTCTATCTGGTCATCACCCTTTATAATCTCTTCTGCAAGCCCCACATCTTGTTTGTTGAGAGACTCTATGGCCTTATCCACCGCTTCCTTTACAAGCCCAGCCATCTTAAGAACCAATCCTTTTGTTTCTTCCAACTCTTGAAAAAGCTTCATACTCTTCCTCCTGAATATAGTATTTTAAGTGGAGTTTGTTAAAATTTGGTTAATGATTTCTACCACCCTTCCTTCCTTTATCCTTACTATCCTGTCTGCAAGCCTCAGGGCCTCTTCCTTGTGATGGGTCACCATAAGGGTTGGAATGTTATAGCTCCTTTGAAAGCTTTTTAGCTCCTCTTGAAGTTCTGCCCTTAGCTCTTCATCAAGGGCCGATAGAGGTTCATCCAAGAGAAGCACCTTAGGCTCCCTTGCAAGGGCCCTTATTAGGGCCACCCTTTGCTTTTGTCCTCCAGATATTTGATTAGGCCTTTTGTCCTTTAGGCCCTCAAGCCTTACCTTTCTCAAAAGCTCAAGAGCCTTTTCCTTATCTTTTCTTTTCATCCCATACATCACATTCTCCAAAAGGCTCATGTTTGGAAAGAGGGCATAATCCTGGAATACAAAGCCCACATGCCTCTTCTGTGGTGGAAGGTTTATTCCCCTCTTTGAATCAAACCAAACCTCTCCATTCACTTCAATGTATCCTTCTTCAGGCCTTTCCAAGCCAGCTACACATCTCAAAAGAGTTGTTTTTCCACTGCCCGATGGCCCAAAAAGCACCAAAAACTCACCATCCCTTAGCTCAAGCTCTACATCAAGCCAAAAGTCTCCTTCAGCTCCGTGAAGCCTCTTTTTGACCTTTATGACTATCAAAGGACCCACCTCCTGTTTATTATGTAAAGTGTCAATAGACTAAGGAAGGACAAGGAAAGGAGTAAAAGAGAGTAAAGGTGGGCTGTGGCGTAGTCTATGGATTCTACCGCGTTGTATATGACTATGGAGGCCACCCTTGTTTTGCCCTCTATGTTTCCACCCACCATAAGCACCACGCCAAACTCTCCCAAGGTGTGAGCAAAGGAAAGCACAAAGCCCACAAGTATGGAAGCCTTCATGTTGGGCAGGATAACTCTAAAAAGGGTTTCAAGCTTGGACTTTCCTAAGGTCCAGCTTGCCTCTATCAGACTTTTGGGAACGCTCCTGTAGCCAGAAATCAAGGGATGGGTCATCATGGGAAGGCTGTATATAACGGAGGCTATAACAAGACCCTCAAAGGTAAAGACAAGCTGGTAGCCCAAAAGCCTCTCCCAAAGGGCGCCCAAGGGGCCATTTTTTGAAAAAAGGATTAAAAGGTAAAAGCCAAGCACGGTGGGTGGCAAAACAAGGGGCAAGGTGGTAATAACCTCCAGCACAAGGGCAAGGGGGCTTTTGGAGTAGGCCATGTAGTAGGCAAGAGGAATGCCTACAATAAGAAGGATAAAGGAGGTGATAAGGGAAAGCTTTACCGTCAGCCAAAAGGGCCCAAGGTCCATCATCTCTCTCCCGGAAGCAAAAAGCCATACTTTACAAAGACCTTCCTCGCTTCCGTAGAGGCTACAAACTCATAAAACCTTCGCGCACCTACAACCTTTTGACCTTCCTTTGTGATCACATAACCTTGAAGTATCCTTTCATGTTTGTCCTCTGGCACCAGCCAGTATCTTCCTACCCTTTCAAGCTCTGGGGCCTTTGCCAAGGAAAGGGCTATAAAGCCAAGGTCTGCCGCACCGGACCTAATATAGCTGGCAGTCTGGGCTATGTTTTCTCCTATTACAAGCTTATCTTTAACCTTTTGAAAAACACCGTAGGCCTCAAGGATCTCCTTTGAAGCCCTCCCGTAGGGTGCATGCTCCCAGTTGGCTATGGCTATCCTTTTTACCCTTGGGTCAAGGAGAACCTCTGGGAACTTGGAAGGGTCAAGGCCCGAATCCTTCCTTGTCCAAAGCACTATCCTTCCTATGGCGTAAGGCTTTGGCTTTGTGATGGCATAGCCTTCTCTGTATAGCTCTTCCACATACTTCATATCTGCAGAGAAGAATATGTGGTAGGGCGCTCCAGCCTTTATCTGGGCAAAGCCTTTACCAGAAGAGCCAAAGATAAGCTCTATTTTGTCTTCTGGATATTTTTTCATGTAAAGGTCTGCCAGCTCTCTTAGAGCAAACTGAAGGTCGGCGGCGGCGTAAACCCTTATGACCTCTGCCTTGACAAGGCCAAAGAAAACAAAAAGAAAAAGTGTAAGCAACCTCATGTTAGGGCTTCCTCCACACCAACTTCTGGCCTATAGCCTGGCACTTGGGAGATAAGGTTTCTGTATGTTTTTGACTTCAATAGATTCAAAAGCCTAAGAAAGCTTTTATCCTCTTCTAAATCTTCCCTGTAGCAAAGGCAATAGTCTTCCGTCTTTACACTGAAAAACTCCAGTCCATAACTGTATGCGTAGGCTTTTGTGGCCACACCCGCCTCCGCCAAGCCTTCCTTTATGGCAAAGGCCACTTTTTCGTGGTCCGCATGAACCACCTTGTATTTTTTAATACCAATATCCTCTCTTATCTCCTCAAAGACCTTCCTTGCACCGCTTCCTTCCTCCCTTGCAAGCCAAAGCCTCTTTTTTAGCTCCTTTAGGCTTGTCCTTTCCCTTGTTAGAATGCCCTCCTCCCAGGAGAAGACCTTTAGGACTTTGTAGCCCCTTCCGAGATGTTCTTTTACAAGCCTGTAGTTCTCCTCAAAGCATCCCATATGCAAGCCAGCCATATGCACATAGCCTTCCTTCAAAAGCTCAAGGGCCTTAAGGCTTGAAGCATTTATTGTAAGAAGCCTTATACCCTCTTGGAGGAGTGTTCCAGTCAAAAGCTTTAGTGAGTTATCGCATCCAGCAAAAGCAAAGGTGGGAATATTTAGCCTTTTAAACCAGCTTATTTTTTCATCTTTATAAAAGCCATCCGCATCCACATGTTCCATAGGCGCCGGTGCTATAACTCTCTGAGACCCCACCAGATAGCTTATAAATAGGCCCTCTTTAAAGCCGGGAAAAAACTTGTATTCCTCTTGTGAAAACAGTTCTTCCACGCTACAGCCCAAGGCCCTTGCCAGCCTAAGGGCATAATCTACAGAAGGCATAACACTGCCTGACTCTATGGAGCTTATGGTGGTCCTTGGTATGCCCGTTATCCTTGAAAGCTCTTCCTGAGATAGGCCAAGCCTTTGTCTGTATTCCCTTACTCTGTTCATTGACTATTTATTGTAGATTATGGACGAAATCTTGTCAATCTATGTTTGATATAAGTCATGTTAAAATTTCACCATAAGGGGATGGATAAGTTTTTGCCTTTCTTAACATGGTTTAAAAACTACAACAGAAAGGTTTTTATACAAGACCTTACTGCAGGTCTTACGGTAGCTGTAGTTCTTGTGCCCCAATCCATGGCCTATGCTCTCATTGCAGGGCTTCCTCCCGTGTATGGCCTATATGCTGCCTCTATTCCTGTGATAATAGCTGCCCTCTTTGGTAGCTCTCCACAGCTTGCAACAGGCCCTGTAGCCATAGTGTCCTTCCTTACCTTTACATCCCTTACAAGCTACGCCAAGCCCGGAGAAGAGAAGTTTATTGAACTTGCAATCCTTATGGCCCTTTTGGTAGGTCTAATACAGCTATTCATGGGACTCTTTAGGCTGGGCTTTATAGTTAACTTTGTTTCCCATTCGGTCATCATGGGCTTTACCAACGCTGCGGCCATAATCATAATAACCACTCAGATCCCAGCCCTACTTGGTATAAAGGTGGAACAAAAGGAGCTAATCTTTCAAAATCTTTATGAGATAGCCATAAACCTCCCAAAGACCAACCTTTACACCCTTGCGGTAGGCCTTGCCTCCATAGCTATAATAATTGGCCTAAGAAGAATAAACAAAAATATTCCCTCCGCTTTAGTGGCCGTTATCATCTTTACGATCCTTTCTTATTACTTCTCCTTTGAAAGCTATGGTATAAAGGTTGTAGGGAGTATTCCCCAAGGGCTTCCTTTCCCCTCTATGCCCTATATAGACCTTGACCTTTTGGATAGGCTTCTTGGCAAGGCTTTTATCATAGCCCTTGTGGGCTTTATGGAGGCCTACGCTATAGCAAAGTTTATAGCAAGCCAAACAAAGCAAAAGCTTGATGTAAACCAAGAGCTAATAGGACAAGGCCTTGCCAACGTGGTAGGATCCTTCTTTAAAAGCTATCCGGTTAGTGGTTCCTTTTCCCGTTCTGCTGTCAACTTCCAAGCTGGTGCAAAGACGGGCATGTCCAACATAATAAGCGCCTGCTTTGTGATAGCTACCCTCCTGTTTGTGGCTCCACTTCTTTATTACCTTCCAAGGCCTGTCCTTTCCGCCATAGTGATAACGGCGGTCGTAGGCCTTATAAGACCCTATCACTTTGTACACCTTTGGAAAACAAACAGATACGATGGCATATCTGCCATAACCACCTTTGCCCTCTCCTTCATAATAAAGCCAGACTATGCCATACTGATAGGTGTTTTCCTCTCCTTGTCCCTATTCCTTTGGAGAAGCCTACATCCTAGGATAGTTAGAATGTCCAGGGACCCCATTAGTGGCACCTTTGTGAACGCAGAGGCAAACAACTTGCCCACCTGTCCCCAGATTGAGATGATAAGGCCTGAAGCCTCTTTATACTACGCCAACGTGGAGAACATACTAGAAGAGATAAAAGATATTGTTAAAGGAAAGCCTGCTTTGAAGCATCTGGTGATAGACGGTGAATCTATAAACTATGTGGATGGGACTGCCCTTGAGGCCTTACATGATTTCCATGAGGACCTTAAGAACGTAGGCGTAAACCTTGTTTTTGTGAATGTGAAGGCACCTGTAAAAGATGTCATGATTCGTTCTGGCTTTTTGGAAGAGCTTGGCAAAGATAACATCTTACCTTCTAAAGGTTATGCCTTGGGCTATCTGTTTAAAAGCATAGACCATAAGTACTGTGCTGAGGTATGTCCTTACGTTCTTTTCAATGAATGCTATACGGTTAAGGATTATGTAAAGTTTGAGCCTGCAGAAAACCCAATAAAGGCTTTATACGAAGGCCTTTCTAATTATGAGGATGTGGAGGTCTATGTGGGAAGGGCTTACGGTAGTTTGATATTGAAGGCTGACACTGTAGAGCTTGGGCTCAAAAGCCAAGATTTTTACACAGACGGAACCGCTATTTATATTCCATCTACCAAGGTTGTAAAGAGGATGGATGAGCTTGTATCCCTTGGAAGCCTTTGTAGGGAAAAAGGTTGCGCTATGAAGAACGGTTTTGTCTATCTTGGTAGCACAACGGAAGAGATGGTGGAAAACCTCAGGAAGATAGCTTTGGCCTAAACAAAAGCCCTCTTATAAGCACAGCATAAGAAAAGTAGAGCCATAGGATAAGGTAAGGGATGGTTGCCAGATAGGATAGTGGTCTGCCTTGAGCTTCTGCAAAGACCATCCAAGCCAAGGCTACCACAGTAAGTGGCAAAATTCTCTTTATGGCCTTTTCATCCACTAGGTCCGAGATATAAACGCCTTCTTTTTTGGAAAACTTCATGTTGTAAACAATCCTTGGATAAAGGTGGGACATACCACCCATTATGGTAATGGCTGTAAAGCCGTAGATAAGTAGGTCAAAGTGTAGAAAAACCATGTGAGAAACCAGTTCTTTCCCAGCCATAAAAGAGCCTATTAACAAACCAAAGGGAAGGATAAAGAGGGCAAGCAAGAGGTATTTTATAACGTAAGGGATCTCCTTTGGTGTGCGCCTTTTGACAAAGAGGGAGTAGATGAGGTAAAGATAGTAGCCTACGAAGGCTAAAACGAGAAAACTCATAAGGGCTATGAGTTTGTAAGAATAAAGGTAAAAGCTTATAAGGAAAGGTGGTGTGGTAAAAAGGCCAAGGTAGAAGAGCCTTTTACTCAGCGTTAGGTTAAGTGGCTCCATGTAAAGCATAGGAATCCAAGCAAGCTCCACACCGACCACCACCTTTAGCATAAAGCCCACCGTTAAGGTGTGAACGGCCAAGGCAAAGGGAATATAACCAAGCTCTGAAAGGACTAAAAATATGCCAGACAAAAGAAAGTATAGGCTTCCCAAGGTTAAAAACTTTACAGTTATGGGCTGAAAGTTCCTCATAGAAGATAGCACATGGAAAAAGAAAATAAGACAGGAGACAAGGTGAAGGAAGCTACCAATAAGGTGGTTAGAGCTGTAAAAGGCTACGGAAGAGGCAAGGCTCAAGGCAAAGACTACATAAGAAAGCAAAGGAAGTTTTAAGGGCCTGTTCTGTGAGTTGGGCACTATTTGATACATTGCCCCCATTATGGTGTGTGCTACAAAGCCAAAGACTGCAACGGCCCATAAGCTTTTGACATCCACCGTAAAGGTTCTAAGGAAAAGGGAATAAATTAGGTCCAAGACGGCAAGGAAGAAGAAGGGGATGCTTACCTTGGATACGTAGAACATCACACTACAAAGGCTAATACTGTCATATCTTGCACGGCAACAAAGCCGTGTGGCTCTGAAGGCTCATAAAGAAGTACCTCTCCCTTTTTAAGCCTCTCTCTTTTTTCTTCACTTCCCACAAAGAAGTCTCCTTCACCCTCAAGCACAAGGGTTATAACCCTATGTGGTGATGTATGAATGGGAATCTTCTGACCAGCTTTGAGGTAAAAGGCTATACATTTTAAATTTTCTGTAGAATATAGCGCCTTTTTTACTGGCATAAAATCTGAAAAGCTTGGTTCTAATCTCAAAAGGTGTGCCATAT
>OFDC01000734.1_pt1 | contig 21675 bp, 19 predicted proteins | sample 1520941 | NCBI WGS metagenome assembly OFDC01 (sample SAMEA94258168, study PRJEB24077) | hot springs metagenome | biome: Aquatic biome; feature: Water | place: India | collected 2012-12-06 | depth 5 m | reverse complement strand
GGATATGTCAGGCATGGACCATAGCAAAATGGATATGTCAGGCATGGACCATGGCAAAATGGATATGTCAGGTACGCAAGGTGGTAAAGCTCCAGCTGATGCTCGCAGTCCTGACTATTCAAACGGCGTTCCCTATGGGCGTTATGGTAAGCCTATGCTGATGGATGATATGCCGTTATGGGGTGTTTCTGTACAACAGTTGGGCTATCAGTTTGATGACGATCAGATTAACTATGAGGTGGATGCTTGGTATGGAAAAGATGAGCGACGCCTAGCTGTACGCAGCGAAGGTAGTGTTCAGACTAAGGACGATAAAAAAATTGATAGTCTGACCTCACTGGCTTATTGGAAGCCGCTAAGTATTTTTTGGAATGGTGAAGCAGGTGTCGCTTATGATACCAAAAACGATAAGGCTGCCCTTATGGCGGGTATCGTAGGTACTGCACCATACTTTGTTGAAACAGATGCAAGAGCCTATCTCTATACTGATGGTCAAGTACGTCTTGACTTAGGTACGGCATATGAGTGGCGTTTGACTCAGCGTTGGGTTGTCAGACCAGAGGTAGGGCTGAAAGCCTTTAGTAAAGACGATACTGATAACGGTATTGCTAAAGGGTTCAATGATTTTGACGCTGAAGTTAGATTAATGTACGAGACTTTAAATCGTCAACTTGCACCTTACGTCGGTGTGAGCTATGAGACGGCTTTAGGCGATGCTCGAGATTTGCGCCGTCAAGACAATAAATCGGTTGATAGCAGTAGTTTGACTGCGGGGGTTACATTCTGGTTCTAACATTATTAAAATAATAAGGGGTATATTATGAATACTTCAAATCAAGGTAACATGAATCATCAACAGGGCATGAATCCTTATGTGAAGTTCACTTTGATGATTCTTACGTCTACGATTGTAATGTTTATCATGATGTATTTTAATACCTATCAGCTCGATCATGTTTATTTTAGTGAGACCCGAGCCTATATGGCATTATATATGGGCGCAGTCATGGCGATTATCATGCTCGCCTTTATGAGCAATATGTATAAAAAGACTAAGATTAATTTACTGGTTTATGGAATAAGTGTAGTAATGTTTGCCGTTGGGCTGTGGGGCGTGCGCTCTCAAGCAACGGTTGATCAAGTCGATTGGATGCAAGCCATGATACCGCATCACTCGATTGCTATTTTGACCAGTTCGCGCGCTGATATCGAAGATCCACGTGTACGTCAGCTTGCTGATGGCATTATAGAAGCACAAAAGCGTGAAATTGCTGAGATGCAAGCGCTTATTGAAGAGCTCGAATAGACGGCTATATATAGAGGTATGGCAAGCTAAGAAATTGATTATGAAAAAATGGTGATACCTGGTATCAGCGCTATAGTCTTCGCTGGTACCTTTACCTTAAAAGGACAGATTGCACAGATAATTAATGTGATTTTTTACCTACCCCTTCAACTGCAGTAACTGCTCTTTGTTTTACTGTTCTTATTTCAAAACCTCTTATTCCTATATCGAAATGTTCAATATCTGTCGATTGCTATTCTTGAGTGATAGTGCTTTAAGAGTTATACTTATTATCAATATTTATTGTCTTCAAGGAGTGGTTTTATGAAACATATTGCCGATGAAAAATCTATCAAAGGTGGTCAGTACGATAAAGTACCGGAAAATTATAGCGGTACGGTCTATATTTGTCCTATGCATCCAGAAGTAAGAGATGTTGAAAAAAGTGACTGCCCAATATGTGGCATGTTTCTTAAACCTGAAGACGAAGTTGCTAAAGATGATAGTCACGCTAGCTGTCATGGAAAGGATACTGATAGTAGCGGAGTAAAATCTGTTAAAGGCGGTAAATACGATAAAGTACCTGCTGATTACGAGGGCACGGTATATACCTGTCCTATGCATCCTGAAGTCAGAGACGTTAGAAATAGCGGTTGTCCGATATGTGGTATGGCGCTTGAGCCCGAAAAGCTTACTATCGGTGAAGAGGACACCTCAGAGCTTGACGACATGACTCGTCGTTTTTGGATATGTACCGTGTTGACGGTACCGCTATTAATATATGTGATGAGCGGTATGTTTGGAGTTGACTTTAGTCAGTATGGTATACCTTCACAGGTTTTACAATGGGCTGAGTTGGTGCTTGCGACACCTGTAGTGCTTTGGGGGGCCGCCCCGTTTTTCGTTCGTGGCTGGCAGTCTATAAAAAGCCGCAATCTAAATATGTTTACTTTGATTGCGATAGGCGTAGGCGCTGCTTATATTTTTAGTGTTGTCGCGACCTTTTTTCCCGATATTTTCCCAGACAGTTTCAGAGATGCCTCTGGTCAAGTCGGAGTCTACTATGAAGCAGCAGCTGTCATTGTAACCTTAGTATTGTTGGGTCAAGTATTAGAGCTCAAAGCTAGAAGTCAAACTTCAGGTGCGATTAGAGCTTTGCTTGAGCTCGCACCACCAACCGCAAGACGTGTTGACGAAAACGGTGAAGAAGTCGAAGTCTCGCTTGATGAGGTCGTCACTGGCGATAAGCTACGGGTTAAACCAGGTGAGAAGTTGCCCGTAGACGGTATAGTGATCGATGGTAATAGTAGTGTTGATGAATCAATGGTGACGGGTGAGCCAATCCCTGTATCAAAAGTAGCAGGAGATACAGTGACTGGTGGTACGGTAAATGGCACCGGAACGCTATTAGTCGAAGCGGTCAATGTTGGAGCAGATTCAGTATTATCTAAAATTGTACAAATGGTTGCTGAAGCCCAGCGTAGCCGCGCACCTATACAGAAATTGGTAGATAAGGTAGCTGGGTGGTTCGTACCTATTGTTATTGTCACCTCTATCATAACCTTTATTGTCTGGGCGATATTCGGCCCTGAGCCCGCTATGACCTATGCTTTGGTTAACGCGATTGCGGTACTGATTATTGCTTGTCCTTGTGCCCTTGGTCTAGCCACACCGATGTCCATTATGGTTGGTACCGGCAAAGGCGCGCAAAACGGCGTCCTCATCAAAAATGCTGAAGCGTTAGAGAGTATGGAAAAAGTCGATACCATTGTCGTCGACAAGACCGGAACACTGACCGCTGGTAAGCCCGAGCTTACCGCAATTGATGTGCAGGTAGGTCAAGATGAAGACGAGTTCCTCGCATTGGTAGCCTCAGTAGAAAGCGCTAGCGAGCATCCTTTAGCAGAAGCTATCGTTAGAGCAGCTCAAGAAAGATCACTCATTATTCCTAAAGCTACTGACTTTAATTCGATTACTGGCGAAGGCGTACAAGCCGTGGTCGATGGTAAGAAAGTCGCTATTGGTAACTCTAAGCTTATGGAAAGCCTAAATAGTTTTGATAATGAGCTGTCCACTAAAGCTGATGTCCGTAGAAAAGACGGTGAAACGGTAATGTTTGTGGCTATAGACGGTAAAGCTGCTGGTATTATTTCAGTTGCTGACCCTATTAAACCAAGCACTAAAGAGGCTATTTCACTGCTTCATGACGCAGGTTTAAAAGTTGTGATGCTAACCGGTGACAACGAAAAAACCGCGCAGGCAGTCGCCAATAAACTAGGTATTGATGAAGTTTATGCGGATGTCTCACCAGAGGATAAAAACCGTATCGTCAAAGAAATGCAAGACAGCGGTAAATTGGTCGCTATGGCGGGTGATGGTATCAACGACGCACCAGCGCTAGCGCAAGCTAATGTTGGTATCGCTATGGGAACCGGTACCGATGTGGCGATGGAGAGTGCGGGCATTACCCTGCTAAAAGGTGATTTAATGGGCATTGCCAAAGCTTATAAGCTTAGCCACGCCACCATGCGCAATATCAAACAGAATCTGTTTTTTGCCTTTATCTACAATGTACTTGGTGTTCCTATTGCCGCAGGTGTGCTCTATCCCATATTTGGGCTTCTGCTCAGTCCGATGATAGCAGCGGCAGCGATGAGCTTGTCGTCATTCTCGGTGATTGCTAACGCGCTGCGATTGCGCCGTTTGAAACTATAATTCTGGTACGGTAAAAAGTGTTCTAAAGCACACTGACACATACTGGTCTAAACAACATCACAAAATATAAGGATACCGTTATGGGCAGCTTTTCTATTACACATTGGCTGATTTTATTGGTCGTAGTGGTGGTCGTATTTGGTACTGCCAAGCTTAAAAATGCAGGTAAAGATTTAGGCGGTGCGGTGAAGGGTTTTAAAGAAGCGGTCAAAGATGAAGAACCCGAGAATGCTCGCAAAAATCATGTGCTTAGCCATGAAAATAGTACGCCAGCTGCAAGTAATGATTTAAATACGCGTGTAGGTAATCAGGCTGATGATATGGAAATCAGCCCTATTTCCACTGCTGACCAGCCTAAAGTATGAAGCGCGCCGCTTATAAATAGCGGCACTAAGTAGTCTATTAATATATGTGACTGTTATGTTTGATATTGGGTTTTCCGAATTACTCTTGTTTGGCGTCATTGCTTTAATCGTATTGGGCCCAGAAAAACTGCCGCAAGCCGCACGTACCGCTGGGCAATGGTATGCCAAACTGCGCCGTACAGTATCCACCCTACAATCTGAAATAGAAGCTGAGCTTGATCTAGCTGAAACACGTCAACAAATGCAAAATGAACTTGCGAAAATCCGTCAGACCGAGTCGGATATGAAGCGCGAATTAGCAGAAATGCGTGGCAGTATGCAAAAGTTTGAGCAGTCACAGAACCAAAGCCTAGACGCTTCACATCAGTCAATCACCCCTTATGATAAAGACCATCAACAGAATACTACCTCCTCGTTCATTAAACAGGAGGCGGATCAGTGAGCCTATTTAAACGGCAAAAAAGTCGACAAGAAAAAATAACAGATATAGAGTTTGAGGCGCCAACAGATACAACACAGAATAGTGAGTCTGGAGATACGTTAGGTACGCTTGGTGATATGCCTATTACCGGACATTTAATCGAGCTGCGTACGCACTTAATAAGAATATGCGTGGTCGTCTTAATTATATTCTTATAGTTAAAACTGTAATATAATAAGCATTTTAAACCAATACCACTATGCCCAAAATATACAACCAAGACTTACGAGACAGCGCCGTTAACCACTGGCAAAAGACAGGCAACAAAAGCAAAACAGCCAAACTATTTGACATCAACCGCAACACCCTTGATGACTGGATAAAGCTCTATCAAGAACAAGGGAATACCAAGCCAAAACCCTTTGCACCTGTTGGCGTAAAACACATTATCACTGACCTAGTCGCCTTTGAGGACTACGTTAACGCTCAGGAATTTGACACCGCAAAACAGCTTAGGGAACAATACTTAAAAGACCATCCTGATATCAATATTTCCTATAACGCCTTTTTACAAACCTTACGTCGAATCAAATGGAGCTTTAAAAAAAGACCCCGCTGTTTAAGCAAGCCGACCCCATAAAGCAAATTGGGTTTACACTGATGTTAGGTTTACTGCTTTTAACCTTAAGTATCACGGCTGACAACATCCTATTTATGGATGAAACAGGATTTTATCAAAGGCAATATTACACCCGCAGTTGGTCGCCTATTGGCAAGCCTTGTTATGCCAAAATCGATGCCAATAAGGGTAAACGCTTAAACTTAATGGGAGCCATGCGATTAAATGACTTTAAACTCATCGCACCTGTTACCTTTGAAGGTGGTTGTAACCGTGTGATAGTTGAAAACTGGCTACACACGTTGGGGCAATCTTTGCCAAAAGATGATAAGGGCAATTATCCAAAACGTGTATTGGTGTTGGCTAATGCCAGATTTCATCATGGTGGCGATTTAAAGCAAATTGCAGAGCAGTACAACATTGAACTTAAGTATTTGCCGCCTTATTCACCTGAACTCAATCCGATTGAGCAGTTGTGGGCAGTGATTAAGCAAAAGGTTCGTTTAACGCTAAGCAAGTTTGATACGCTTAAGGATTGTGTTGAAAGTTGCCTGGTATAATTCGGTTTTAACTATAGTTATCACAAATAAAAAATAAATAGTTGAAGAATAAAATGAGAATGATTATCATTTGCAAACTAAAAATCATTATCATTTAAATTTTAGGGGAATTTATGTTGCAGACTGAGATTCAAAATCGGTTGGCTTTACAAAATCTAATTAACGCCTATTGCTATGAACTTGGGGTCGGGCGTTATATAGAGGTTTCAGAGCAAAATGAAGCGTGTTTAAATTTTTCACAACGTCAACCCTTACTTGAAGTGCCTTTGTTGCCTACGTCAATGTTATTACGAGTGCCTATTGCCAAGGTAAGTCAGCTAGGTAATGTACGATTTTTGGAAGAGCCGACGGTATTTTTGAATGGTCAAAGCTGTGATTACACTGCATCAACAGTGGCAACATTGGTATTACAAAGTATTGCTTATTATCAATTATCATCTAACACCCAATCCACTACTGATAAATCACATGAGGTGTTAGGGCGTTGGTTACAAAGTTATGAAGGGTTAGGCAAGATACTTACCCATCGTTTAGATAATATTGATGATATTGTCAGTGCAGAATTAAATTTTGTGGAGACGGAACAAAATCTCATATATGGTCACACCATGCACCCAACGCCCAAAGGTCGAGATGGTTTTTATGCACAAGAATGGGAGCAATACGCCCCTGAAACACAAAGTAAATTCCAACTTAACTATTGGTTGGTGCAATCAGATTATGTTACAGGTAACTGGGTGGACGGTGAAGATATTTATCAAGAGCTATTAACTAAGCTCACACCTTATTTAACAGACTATCAGCAAAAAATGCTACAGCAACACACAGATTATCGGTTGTTGCCATTACATCCTTGGCAAGCAAGATTTTTGCAACAGCAACCTTGGTATGAAACGTTGTTTCAACAGCAAAAAATCTATCCGTTAGGAGCAATGGGCTGGTATCTATCACCGACCACTTCGGTCAGAACGCTTGCCAGTTTTGATGCCCCTTGGATGTTCAAGCTTTCCCTATCAGTTGCTATTACCAATTCAGTCAGAATCAATTTAGCCAAAGAGTGTCAGCGTGGCTATTATGCTTGTCAAATCTGGCGAAGTGAGTTTGGCAAACGTCTAAAACAACAATACCCCACCTTGTCAGTCATTAATGACCCTGCTTGGCTTGCACTCACCATTGATGGTGAGGTTATTAATGAAACCATTTGTATTTTAAGGGACAATCCATTTGACCCATCTATACAAGTTTCAAATTTAGCCAGTTTATGCCAAGACCATCCGACTCGATGTACCAATCGAATTAAGACATTATTCCAAGCGATTAAAGCAAATACTGCCCAAGATAACACAGTCATTGCTAGCGACTGGTTTGACAGCTACTTAAAAGTAGGATTTGAGCCATTAGTGTCGCTTTATTATGAACATGGGTTGGGGTTTGAAGCCCATCAACAAAATAGCTTGCTTGAGTTAAAGGATTATTATCCAAGCCGATTGTGGGTAAGGGATAATCAAGGATTTGGCTATATTGCCGAGTACGCAGGCTCATTAATAGATGAAATACCCGCCTTAATGGATGAGGCAGAATGTGTTGTGCCTGAATTTTTTGCCAATGAGCGATTTGCTTATTATATTATCGCCAACCATCTATTTGGACTTATCACTGCTATTGCACGTACAGGTTGGGCAAGCGAAGAGCAACTACTCACGCAACTCGTCAATAGATTGATGGCATTAGAACAACGCTATCCTCATCGAGAGTTATTTGAGCTATTGCTTAGACAGGACATGCTTCCTTTTAAGGGTAATTTATTGACCCGTATGCAAGGGTTGGATGAATTGACTGCACCTGTTGAAACCCAATCTGTGTATGTCAATGTGCCAAATCCATTACAACCTATTTATTCACGTCAATTAAATAATGGGGTGCATTGTGCTTGATGTCATTGGTATTGGTTTAGGTCCTTTTAATTTAAGTTTGGCTGCCTTGCTTGTGCAAGCGAATGAATCAAAAAAAGCAGTAACCTCTAATATAACTTCTCTGTTTTTTGAAAAAAATAGTGATTTTAATTGGCATGAAGGAATGTTGTTACCAAAAACTACGCTCCAAGTCCCATTTTTTGCTGACTTGGTGACGTTGGTTGCCCCCACCAGTCGGTATGGTTTTTTGAATTATTTAAGCCATAAAAAAAGACTGTTAAAGTTTTATTTTTTAGAAAATTTCAAAATCCCTCGTCAGGAATACAATGATTATTGCCAATGGGCTGCTCATCAATTACCCAATGTGGTTTTTGATAGTCATGTAAAAAGTGTCGAAAAATCCAGCTGTGGCGTGGGCTATGTGGTTACTGTCATACAAAATGGCATCAGTCACCGCTACCATGCTCGTCATGTGGTCATTGGGACAGGTACACAGCCGACCTTGCCGAAAGTATTACAGGCTGTCGCTAATGACATGCCTAATCGTTGTATGCACTCTGCTAACTTTGCCCGTCAGTTTGATTTGTCCGCACTAAAAAAGCACATCGATATTCCACATATTTTGGTTATCGGGTCAGGGCAGTCCTCAGCTGAAGTGTATCGTCATCTGTTGCAACAGCAGTACACCGATAGCAAGCTTAATTATGAGATAGACTGGGTAACACGGTCGTCAGGGTTTTTTCCGATGGAGTATTCGCCACTTGGGTTGGAGCATTTTAGCCCTGCTTATACAGAGTATTACTACCATTTGGATGAGCCTATGAAGGCTCAACTACTGTGTGAACAAGGTCTGATGTATAAAGGCATGGGCATGAGCACAATTCAAGATATTTATCAGCTACTGTATGAACGTACCATCGGTAATCGTCCTCAGCATTGCACCTTGATGGCAAACTGTCAGCTTGATTCTGTGGTAAGAGTCGATGAGCGTTTAGCGGTGCAGTTTTTTCAACGTCAGCAACAGCAGTCTTGCCAAAAGACTTATGATTGTATTATCGCTGGAACAGGTTATCAACACCAATTCCCAAGTTGTATGGATGCTCTGATGCCAGAAGTGGTAACAACGACTTTGGGACAGCCCAAAATTAGCCATGATTATCGTTTGATATTGGGTTCATCAACAGAGCATGTTGGGGAAGTGTTTGTACAAAATCAAGAATTACACAGTCATGGCATAGGTACACCCGACCTTGGGCTGGGGGCGTATCGAGCAGGGGTGATTGCCAATCAAATTTTGGGCGAGCCTTATTTTGATACGCAAGCTTTGACGGTATTCCAAACTTTCGGTCATGCTAACAATGTGTCACATGATGAGGTGCCATAAATGAAATCAGCGATGATGACACAGCTACCCAATCAATTTAGTCGAAATTTTTATCAAAAAACCTTTTGCTTGCGTGCGTTACGCTATCCTGAAGATATGCCATTGATTTACCAATGGATGCACGCCGAACATGTTGTCGCTCAATGGCAATTACACCTGCCAATGCCAGCACTTAAAGCCCATATCGAAAAAGCTCTTGCTGATGACCACCAGCGTCTATACATCGTTGTCTGCGATGGGGTGGATATTGGCTATACCGAAGTTTATGAAGCCAAACGTGACCGTCTTGCTCGCTATTACCAAGCTAAAGATAGTGATATTGGCTGGCATTTATTGTTGGGTAATACGGATGCGGTGGGTCGAGGCTACCTAAAACCGACAGGGATGCTGATTTCAGAGTTTATTTTTGAACATACTGAGGCAACTAAAATTGTGGTAGAGCCAGATAGCAGCATTGAGTTATATCAATGGGTGACAAAGCAATTTGGCTATTTTTTGCAACGCTATATTGAGATGCCTGAGAAAAAAGCCAGTTTGTACTTTTGTCATCGTGAGGATTTTTATCAATCAAATGGCTATCAAAGTTTTTATCCAACAATCACAGATACTTTGTAATCCTAGCTTAGGGTCGTATGGGTAATTGCTGATATGTCAAAACACACACCACAGTCACTGTCAAATTCTGCTGTGATTTTTTCGCTCCTACTTGGCGGTGTAGTCGTCAGTCTCAGCAATAGTGCATTAAACCCCGCTATCCCACTGTTTATGCAAGTGTTTGGTGTTCCACTAGTGAGCGCTAGTTGGGTATTAAATGCTTATGTGATTGCCATGGCAATCGGGCTAATCATGGTGAGTTATTTAGCGACAATTTTTGTCCGAAAAACATTGTATTTGACTGCCCTTGCGATCTTTGGTTTGGGGTCAATGATGGGCTATTTTTCACCCAGTATTGATTGGGTGAGTGGGGCTAGGTTTTTACAGGGTCTAGCGGCAGGTATTTTGATTCCTTTATCGGTGGGGATATTGTACCAAATCGTACCGCATCAGCGTCAAGGTCAGACGATGGGGCTGTGGGGTATGGTGGTGATGTTGGGCTTGGCAATTGGTCCATTGGTTGGAGCGTACTTGCTCAAGTGGTATGACTGGGATGTGTTGTTTATTATCAATGTGCCTTTGATGGGATTGGCATGGGCTTTGGTCTGGCATTATCTACCACATCAGCAAGCTAAAATCCAGCAACGAAACTTGGATAAAAAAGGCTTGTTAGGGCTTTGCTTGTTGCTACTGGGTGGTTTTGTGTGGGAGCGTATGGCTCATCAATATACTGCTCAATTTTCTGAGTGGATGATGGTTGCCATGATCGGACTGGGTGGGATACTGAGTTATGGTAGCTATCGTTGGTGGCTCTATGAATATTACCATGCGACCCCTTTGTTACAGGTAAACATTTTTGATAATCGTATCTATCGCTATTGCACCATTATCAGTGTGACGCAAACCATCGGCTTGATGCTGTATTTAATCTTGTTGCCAATGCTGATACAACAAGTCATGCACCACCCTGCCACATGGACGGGGTGGGTGTTGATGGCATCAACCTTGATAGCCAGTGTTACCACGCAATTAGTGGGCAAAATTGTTGACAAACAGGGTGCTAGATTGCTCGGTTGTTGGGGTGTGATATTGACCGCATCAGCAAGTTTTGGTTTGGCTTGGCAGTTGGTGGATATTTCTATCATTGCTGTGGTGATATGGGTTTGTGTGCATGGATTGGGCGTAGGGCTTGCTTATATCCCAACCACGACCGTTGGTTTTAGCCAACTGCCTGCTGATAAAGTTACAGAGGGTGCATCGCTCAATAATATCAGTCGCCGAATATGTTCAGGGTTGGTGATTTGGCTTGCGATGGCGTATGTCAATTATCGTCAAACACAAGCCGTTAATGAGGTCGGCATTTTACAGGAGCTATTGTTATTAATAGGTGGGATGTTATTGCTTAGTTTGCCCTTTGCATTTGCATTACCAAGAACATCGAGTAGTTTTATCAATCAACAACAATCATAAATTTAAGGGGAATATTTTGACATCTAACGCTTTGCAAGTGTGGCAGTCACCACTGGATACTGCAATTATTCACGAAGTTGAGCAACGGGTTATCCGCCAGTTGTTACAGGCATTATTGTTTGAAGAGATTTTGTCAAACGTATGTGTGGTTGAGCGTTCAAGTCTTGAGCAGGGCCTAGTTCAGTTTAGTATCACGTGTCCGAACGACGTGGTATATAAAGCCATTGGGCGAGTGCATTTTAGCTTTGGCATGATTCGCCTATCTGATACGCCTGTAACCAAAACTTATCAAGGTATGCAAACAACAGCCCACCTTGATGATGTCATTAATGATGTGTTAATGCCATTAGAAGAGGCAACGCTTAAAGACAGTTTTATCAAAGAATTGCGTCAAACGTTTATCCATGATTGTCAATCACGCCACCATAGACAGCAACATATCAAACAAGGGTGGCGATTGACAAGCGATATGTGATGTATGGTTCGGGCGTGGCAGATTTATCCCAACAGACCCCTGCCAACTTGCTACTATCAGCACCACAATACCAAGCCCTAAACCAAGAGATGTATAAAAAAAATCTCTCAACGACACACATCACAATCCCTGTCCATCCGTGGCAACTTCCCCGTATGCTTGAGCGGTTGTATGAGGCAGAGCATCAGCAAAAAATCGTGGTGGTTTTGGATTTTCAGGCATTGACGATGTTGGCAAGTTCATCTACTCGTAGCCTACTGTTAGACAGCCCTTCTGCTTACAGTGCCAAACTGCCATTGGCTATTTTTGCGCTCAATTCGCAACGCTACTTACCACCACTTAAGCTAATTAATGGTGAAAAAAATCAACGAATCTTACAACAGGCAAAGACGCTTGATGCCACACTCAAAGCCCAGTTGTATTTGTGGGAAGAAACACAGTGGTGGACATATATGGAGCAGGGGCATTGCCACGATAAAAATAGTGATAACCCTTATTTTTATCAAGAAAAGCCCACGCAACTAGGCGTTTTATTGAGACGATTGCCTGAAGAAGTGTGTCGTGATACCACTCGGCTTATACCCATGGCAAGTCTGGCTCACCATGGTTCTGATTATCATCTGTTTGATGAATGGTTCAAAGACAAGTTAGATGATATGTCACGACTACACACAGCTGTGCAGGAAGCGTTTTCAGAAATCTGCGAGATATTTTTTGGTACGATGTTACGCTGTCTAAAGCTGGGATTTATCCCCGAGTTACATGGTCAAAATATCGTACTTGTTACCAAGCAGGCTCACACGGTTGGGCTATTGTTACGTGACCATGACTCTGTGCGTATTTATTTACCTTGGCTAACTGAACAAGGCATAGCCGACCCCTGTTATTTGAGTCCGCCAAATTTTCGCAATCGACTGTATTGCCAATCTGCAACAGAACTGCTGTTTTACTTTCAATCATTGGGTATTTTAGTGAATATCAGAGCCATTATTGAGAGCCTTGCCAACCACTATCAGATTGACGAAGCATCGCTGTGGCAAGTAGCTTATCAGCAGTTAACCACCCAATTAGCCACGCTGGCATTGGATGAACAACGCCGTATATGGTTAGTTGAGCAACTGTTAAAGCAACCAACCTACCCATACAAAACCTTGCTATTGCCTATCGCTGAGCGAGGCGATGAACAACACGGAAGTATGCCAGCAGGAGCAAGCTTGACAACCAATCCTTTTTATCAAATATCTCATCAATTTTCTCAATAATTTTTTCAACAAGGTTTGGCAATGGCACGGATATCTCAAGAACTTATTGACGCTTATCAAACTATTAACACTTCAACCATTGGGCATCTCATCGGTGAAGGCTATGTTGCAGGTTTAAGACCGATTGCCCCATGTCAGAAAGTCTATGCAGGCAACTTGGTGACCGTGATTTTGAAAAATGAAAATACACAAGCAATTCGTCAAGCATTGTTAAATTGCCAATCAAGTGATGTGTTATGTATTGATGCTCGAGTATTGAATCATAGAGCTTGTTGGGGGGTGTTACGTACTTGTATCGCTATGTATCATGGTGTCAGTGCGGTTATGGTATTAGGTAGAGTGACAGATTCACGAGCCATAGAGCAACTTGGTTTTCCTGTATTTGGGCTTGGTATCAGTCCTTTAACGACCAGTGCAACGCTTGATAATGCCAATAACAATGAAGATAACACTGCTTCACTGTATCAACCAATACACTATAGCCATGAAGGCTATGATATCACGCTCAATAACAATAGCTTGGTGGTACTAGATAATGATGGGGTGTTTGTACTATCTTCATCGCAAGCTATGTTACTCAAAAATGAGTTGCAATCAAAACAACAACAAGATGATGAAAAATTCTCAAGCTTCATGGGTGAATTTACTTAAAAGGTAAAATTTTTCAAAATTTTAAATAATAATGATTATCATTATTAATTATATGTGCTAATATTACTCAATTGTTACAAAACCAAAATAATTTGTTAGATTTGAGTGAGGATTCTTATGTACCAAAAAGCTTTTATAGTGACCCTGCTAGCAGTTGCGGTTAACCAACAACTGCATGCTGAAACCGCCAAAGCACAAATATCAGCGAACGATGATATACCTACCACAACGTTGGATGAGTTGACACTCTACGCCGGAATCAAATCAGGCACGGTATTGGCACAAAAAATCAGTGAAATGCCTGAAGTCACCCAAGTCATTAGCGAAAAACAAATTTCCCAACAAGCAGTAGCAGGTCGTACCGTCATTGATGTTTTAGGACAACTTGTGCCAAGCTTAGGTGCAGGCAGTGGTACGGCGAGTAACTTTGGGATGACCATGCACGGCAGACCTGTCCAATACCTTATCAATGGCGTACCATTGACAGGCTCTCGAGATATTTCACGCCAAATCAATAGCATCAACCCTAAGCAGTTAGAGCGTATCGAAGTTTTATCAGGAGCAACCAGTATCTATGGGTCTGGAGCGACAGGTGGACTGATTAATCTAGTGACCAAATCTAGCTACCAACAAGGGCTACATGGTGAAAGTCGTATTGGCATATCGACCAATAATAATTTTAACAAAGAGGCGTTGGGTTATAGTGCTGGGCAGACAGTGACTTTTGGTAATGACAAGCTTAACGCCCGAGTAGATGTGGATTATGAATCAAGGGGTGGACGCTTTGATAGTGACAATAAACGCATTGCCCCAGAAGTTTGGCAAACGGATTTACAAGATACTGATAGTTTGAGCGTCAACACCAATCTCAACTATCAAGCCACACCCACACAAAACATCAATTTGGCGGCTACTTACTATAAAGACCAACAAGATACCGACTATGCCCCCGATTATGGCAAAGGGTTAGGTGTGCTACTCAAAGGCGATACACCATCAATGCAAGCCATCAAAGGGTTGCAATTAGATAATCAACCCTTTACCAAAAAATCCACCGTGAGCCTAAATTATAATAACAGTGATATCAAAGGCTCTAATCTGAACGTGACGGGTTATTATCGTCAAGAAGACGGACGCTATTATCCGACACCTTCCTCCATATCAGTCAAACCTGCCTATGCCTTGATTGACAGTTTGGCGGTTGATAACGCAACCAAAAACAAATATAAAAAGATACTGGCAAACAGTGCCTACAGTATCTTGCAATCGACAGCCGATATCAATGTGGTGGGACTGCGTGCCGCCATGCAAACCCCAAGTACATGGCAAGATAAAAAGCTGTTATGGAGCTATGGTGCTGACTTTGAGCGAGAAACAGACAAGCAGTATTACGATGGTAATGACCTTAAAACCTTTATTGACAGTAATGGGCTGAAGATTCAGCCAAATAATACACGCTACACCGCAGGCCCAAACAGCACCATTGATAAGGTAGGAGTATTTGTTAATTTAGATGCTGATGTCACAGATAAATGGCATGTGAGTGGCGGTGTTCGCCACCAAAACATCACCAGTAAGACGGATGCCTTTACCACTCGTAACGAAGCCCAATTACAAGATTTATTGGCTCAGTTCAAGTTGCCTTATCAAGCAGGTAGTGTGCCTGCAGGTGAAACCAAACATAACAAAACCTTATTTAATCTTGGGACAAGTTATAACATCGCACCCCAACAGAAAATTTTTGCCAACTTTTCCCAAGGCTTTAATCTACCTGATATTCAGCGAGTACTACGAGATGTGAATGTCGGCTTTAAGGTTAATTCTGATACGGTTGCACCGATTACAGTCAATAATTATGAGTTAGGTTGGCAGGGTGATTTTGACAAAACCAAAGCCAAAGTGGTGGGGTTTTATAATACCTCAGATAAAGTGGTGCAGTTTACCAAAGATTTTAAGGTCATCGCTGCTGATACTGATGAGAGAATCTATGGGGCAGAAGCCAGTATCAATCACCGATTTAATCAAGAGTGGTCAGCAGGCTCTAGTCTTGCTTATGGCAAAGGCGAATATAAAGATGCGGCAGGTACTTGGCGTGATTTGGGGGCATTTCGAGTAACCCCACTCAAAGCAACCGCTTATGCACAATATACATTCCCACAAGGCAGTAGTCTTCGTTTGCAAGGCAGTGCAATTGGTGGTACCGATAAGGCTTATAACGATATGCTGGTTGCGGCGGTGGATAAGAATATTAGCAAATCTCGTGAAGCGAAAATCACAGGCTATGCCACCCTAGATTTGTTAGGACAAATCAAACTGGGTAAAGGCGATTTAGCATTTGGGGTGTATAACATCGGCAATACTCGCTACCGCAGCGTGTTTAACCAAACTGCTGAAGCGATTGCAGGTCCTTTGGCAGGGCAAGAAGCCCAAGGGCGGACTTATGGGCTTCAATATAACCTAAACTGGTTCTAAACCGTCTTTTGCCTACTTTCTGTAGTTAATCGGAAATTAAAATGAGCACCGCTCGCCCTGAGCCTGTCGAAGGGTGGCGGTCGCTATGGTTCGACAGGCTCACCATGAATGACCTTATTCATTATAATTCAGTTTTTACTATAATTTTCAAAACCCTATGCAAAGCTATGCCAAAAACGTTATCTGCTTAGATGATAAAGGGTTTTAGCAGAGTTTAAATCAGTGAATCAAAAATATCTTACTATGCAAACATTGCCACCTACACCTATCAGTGACCCTAATATTACCCCTTTTTTAGCAGACATTATTTCGCACATTAATGATGAGCATACCCATGACTTACGGACGATAGCCGAAGCCAAGCTGGGTGGGCTATCTCAGCAAATTGCTGTGTCGGTTGAGCAGATTTATCACCATGGCTTCGAGATGAAGGTCTGCCAGTTCGCCACTCATAACGCCATAGCCAATACGCCAAGCCAAGAAAAGCCCTTGCCTGTTTTGCACCGCTTATGGGTGGATTTTGACCAACCCATTGAGCAATTAGAAGATTTGATGATGGCGTATGTCAAAGTCCTAGAGCGTAGTCAACGCAAGCTCGGTAGATTGCCGATTCAGACGCTTGAGCGAAAATTTACTTTTCTACAAGGGTTTTTTGTGACCGAGAATATGTATCGCATGGTATTAACTGCACCAAACGATACAGTCATTGACCAAGCAGGCTATGCGTATTTATTTGATATCGATGAGTCATTGGTTGATAAAACCAAAGATAGCAGACCCCGACCACACCGTTATTACACCCTTCGCCAAGTCACCCAAACCACATCAAATGCTCAAGTTTGGATAGATGTCTATGTGCATGGTGATAATCTTGGCAGTCGTTGGGCAACATCTCGCAAGCTTGGCGACACCATCACCACCCAGCGAGAGTTTGCCGAGCATGTTCATCATTTACATGATGGCAAAGCTTTGCTTATAGCGGATGAAACATCGTTACCAACTGTGGCACGGTTACTTGAGCAATGGCAAAATCCTATCCCACCTGTGGTGATGGTCATGACCCACAATGCCACCGAACAGGCTTATTTATCACACAGTACAAGTGCCACGCCTTATCGCTTAATTCAAATAAATCATTATGATAGCCATGACATACAAGGACATATTCAGCAATTACTGGATGAACAGATGACCTTTGACAGCGTGTGGGGCGGACTGCAAGCAAGACTGGTCAAAACGCTAAGACCTTGGTTGCAACAGGCCTTAGCAATGAATAGACAACAGATGGTTTTAAAAGTTTATTGGCGATGATAGAGCATCGCTATGGCAGATTCTTAACTTTAACGCTAATAATTAATCAGCGTTATTCATTGTAACAAAGTTCTTAAAATTTAGACGAGATACTCGATGCTGACAATCAATCAAGTCGCTTGGCAACAAAGTAATACCCCCATACTTGAAGACATTTCCTGTGATATTGCCCAAGGCAAACTGTATGCCCTTATTGGTCAAAATGGCTCTGGAAAATCTTCACTCATCAAATTGATGGCAGGTGAAATACTGCCTTCACACGGTGATATCCGTGTTGATGATACGCCTTTACGACAATTAGGCGGTAAGGCATTGGGCAGAAAAATCGCCTATCTACCGCAGAATTTACCTGCGACCCACGCATTTACCGTGGAAGAACTGGTGATGTTGGGGCGTTACCCTTGGCAACGCTGGCTTAGTAAGCCCGTCCAAGCCGACCGAGATATTGTAGAACACAGTATGCACCAAACCCAAATTCAGCATAAGGCGACACAGACGGTTGCATCGTTGTCGGGTGGTGAGCGAGCAAGGGCGTGGCTTGCCATGGCATTAGCACAGCAAACCCGCTATCTACTACTTGATGAACTTTTAGCCCCATTGGATATTGTCTATCAAGTCGAAATTTTACGTTTATTACGTCAGTTGGCAAAAGAACGTGAATTGGGCGTGGTATTGATTATCCATGATATCAATCTGTCTGCTCAGTTTTGTGATGATATCATCGCCCTTAAAGACGGTAAGCTCTGTCATCTTGGTAGCGTGCAAGATACCATGACCCAAGCGGTGCTTGAGTCGATATTTGGGGTGTCATTACGCTTGATTGACCACCCTGAACATGACTACAAGGTGGCAATCTTATGACAAAAACCAGCCAATACACGACCCATAATCGATTGGCTCAGTTAAGCCGTTGTTTTAGCATTGTTTTACTGGGCTTTGGTCTAGTCGCTTGTCATTCTAACACGACCACTGCCACCCGCGATACGCCTGCCTCTGTGCATACGACACAAGCCCCCCGTATTCTGACCCCTGATTGGGGAATTGCCGCCGAACTAACAGCTTTGGGCTATCCACCCATTGCCACAGGCGACTTGCGAATGTATGAGCAATGGATGGGAAAACCACTACCCAAGCAGACCATTGACCTTGGTATTCGTTATCAACCCAACCCAGAGCTTATCGCACAACTGAATGTCGATTTGGTGATTGATAACTTTTTTTATGAGCATATCCGCCCGATGTATGGCAGTGTGCCTACCAAGTCAGTGCTTTTTAAAGCCAAAGGAGATGTTGCTACTTGGCAAGACTTTGCTACGGCTACCATAGCACTGGGTCAAATCCTGCAAGATGCTGGCAACCCACAAGGCAATGAACGAGTACAGACTTACCTTACCCAAAGTCAGCAGGTCTTACAACAGCAAGGACAGCAATTTAGGCATCGTTATCCTAATATCAAAAAATTGGCAATCGTACAGTTTGCGGATGCAGGGCATTTACGTCTGTATGCTGACAATAGTCTATTTAAAGTTACAACTGACCAGCTCGGCGTATCGCTTGTCAACTTTCATCAAGGCAATAAATGGGGCTTTAGTAATATTGAGTTAGCAGAATTGGCAAAACTTGAGAACGACAGTTGTCTGATAGTGATAAAACCCTTTAGTCATATGCTACAAGCCGAACTTGATAAAAGCCTGCTATGGCAACAACTTGGCTTTGGTCATAAGCGGTGTATGGCTATAATAGACCCTGTTTGGTCGTATGGTGGGGGTATCGCATCCATGCGTCAATTTGCTGACCAATTAAGCCAAACGCCCTTACAAGGCGTGGCACCGCCAAACCTGTCATCCCCACCATTGTCAAACACGACCAAGCCAAAGGGGTAAAAATGAAAAAAAGCGTTATCACCCAAAATACCCGTAGCCGTGTTGTGAATAAGTCTTTTGTTAAGCAATTTGTTGGCATTATATGTTGGCTTGGGCTGATTGTTGCTAGTAGTTATTATCTATTCGCTCAATTATGGCATGCCCCTATTGCTCATCTGTTTACGGCAAGCCAACAGTTAAGCGTGCAGGAGTTAGCCACACAGCTCAAGCTATTACCCACCACATTGGTAGCTATCATGGCAGGTGGGCTACTGGGGGTTGCCAGTCTGTTACTACAACAACTGGTAAAAAATCCACTGGCTTCGGATACCACATTGGCAGTGGGTAGCGGTGCTCAAATGGCACTGTTGATTGTCACCTTGTTTTTGCCGAATCTTGGCTTGTATGGTAATTTTTGGGTGGCACTGATTGGCTCACTTATGAGTATGGGGCTGGTGTGGCTAATGGCAATGCCAAGCCGTTTTAACCCTGTGGTTTTAGTTTTGTCTGGCTTGATTATCAATATTTTCTTTTCAGCTTTGTCCTCATTAATGATGTTGTTTTTTTCGGAAAAATCCTTGGGTGTCATGGTTTGGGGTGGGGGTGTGTTATCTCAACTTGGTTGGCAAAGTACCCAGTTGCTTGCGATAACTACAATCGCTCTACCCCTTTTGGTTGTTCCTTTGCTCAAACCACTTAGCTTGATGAACTTGGATGATACCCAAGCCAAAAGTCTGGGTGTGCCTATCTCCACGATACGAGCTTTGGTATTGGTACTGGTGGCGGTACTGGTGGCTTTGGTTGTCAGTCAGGTTGGGGTGTTAAGCTTTGTGGGGCTGGGTGCGGCAACTTTGGTTAATATCAGTCGGGTACGACAGTTAGCCAGTCGGTTGGTATTGGGGTTTTTGCTCGGTGGTGGGCTGTTATGGTTTGCCAGTAACGTGGTGATGATGCTCATGCAAAAAATGCCTGTGGTGATTCCTGTGGGGGCAATCACAGGTATTTTGGGTGCACCTTTGATTATTTGGGTGATTTTACGGCAGCGTCACCAAACGCTCGGTGATACGGCGACTTTTACCCACTATCGCCAGCGAGCCATTACTCCCATGACTTATGTAGGTTTAAGTTTGGCATTGTTTGTCATTATTATGATGGCATTGGGGTTTACCAAAAATATCCATACGGGCGGTTGGGGGCTATCATGGGATAGCGAGATGATTTATCAATTTCGCTTACCCAGAACGCTTAGTGCGGCTGCCACAGGAATTATGCTGGCAACGGCAGGTGTGATGATTCAATCTTATACCCGAAACCCGATGGCAAGCCCTGAAGTGCTAGGTATCAGCTCTGGCTCTGCGGTGGGGGTGCTGATTTATCTACTGATTGCCTCGTTATTAGGCTTGCCACTGGCATTGGGTAGTATTTTTGTCGGTGGTATTGTGGGTGCATTGGCAACCTTGTGGCTAATTTTAATGTTGTCTAAAAAATTAAGCTCGGATTATTTAATTTTGGTTGGGGTGGCGATAGGGGCGTTGATGAATGGTGTCCTAAGCTTAATCAATTTGGCAGGCGACCCAAGACTCCAATCGATATTAAGTTGGCTATCTGGCACAACGTATAGCGCCCGACCTGAAACCGTATGGTGGCTTATCGGCTTTGCCATTATCTTAGTCACTTGCGGTTGGCTATTAATTGAACCCCTTCGATTATTGAGCCTAGGGCGTTCAGTCGCCAGGTCGTTAGGGCTTGATATTCGGATGGCAGATATGGCTGTCTTGTTGGTGATTGCTGGCTTAAGTACAGCAACTACCCTAGCAGTTGGTCCGTTAAGTTTTGTGGGGCTGATGATACCACACTTGGCAACTTATTTTGGGGCGGTTAATCTTAATAAACAATTACCGATTAGTATGTTATTTGGGGCAATTTTGATGGTAATGGCTGACTGGTTGGGTCGGTATGTGATTTTCCCTTATGAAATCCCTGCAGGCACAATCGCAGCTATCATAGGTGGTGTGTACTTTATGTGGTTGATGAGAAAAACATCTTAAATCTAGCTCATTAGGGGTTGGAACCTGTTCATAATCTTTTTAATAACAGAGCAATGAACGCCAAATTAACAAATTGCAAACTACTATTCAAACTACGCTCACAGTTGAGACTGGGATCAGCACAGAATTCGGAGAAAATAGTACGCTAAGGAAATTAGTCGAGTATTTTGAGACTGTAAAATATTTTGTGTAAACCCAATTTTAACACAAGGATTTATCCTCTGTTGCCGTAAAACCACCGACTTCAGGCGGTGGATATAAGGCAACT
>OFDC01000733.1_pt1 | contig 21702 bp, 19 predicted proteins | sample 1520941 | NCBI WGS metagenome assembly OFDC01 (sample SAMEA94258168, study PRJEB24077) | hot springs metagenome | biome: Aquatic biome; feature: Water | place: India | collected 2012-12-06 | depth 5 m | reverse complement strand
CTGCTTCGGCCTTGGCTTGTGCTTCTGCTTCAGCTCTGGCTTTCGCCTCTGCTTCAGCTCTGGCTTTCGCCTCTGCTTCCGCCTTGGCTTGTGCTTCTGCTTCAGCTCTGGCTTTCGCCTCTGCTTCAGCCTTGGCTTGTGCTTCCGCTTCTAGTCTAAGTTTGGCTTCAATAGCAGCTTGTACTTTGGCGATATTGTCAGCTTCTTCATCTAATTCTGCTTGCGCACGTGCTTTGCCGTCCTGTTTTAGGTCTGATTTGGGTAATGAGGTAACAGGTGCGGCTCCAGCAGATCTGGTAATAGCGCTGCCAAAGCTGGTATCAAAGAATTGTTTTGTTTGTAGTTCTTCCACCACCATGGGATGGATGGTATTAGAGGCAAAAAAAGCGGTTTCGTCAAAATCACTTTTGGCAATGATAAAGCCATCGTTGATGAGTTGAATTAGGATTTGTGTGTATTGGTATTCTGTGAGTTTGCCAATCGCTTGCATCACGGATTTGGCATCCAGCTTGCTATCGGTCTTGGTGAGTACTTGCATATGGCTAGGCGGCAGCACTTTGTTTTTTAAAGACAAAGCTCTGGCGCCCTTGCTGGTTCTGCAGTAAACCGTCGATAAATTCATGCGAGTCCTTGCTCCGTTAAATCGTCATTTAACGTACCAATTGATATCACTTAGGATTGTGCCTGATGACTGCAAACAGGTGCAATACACTTGATATTTTGCGCGAAGATTCAGCGTTTACTAAATCATCTATAACGCTTTTTTAGTGTACTACAGTTGATTTGCTTGGGGTAGTGCATCCCCTTGAACATAAAGAATATTGTCGATGTCAGATAGTTTTGTTGTGTATTCGTCTCTTTTTTTAGAATTGAATCAATGGTGCTTGCTACTTTTGTAAGTTTTATTGATGTAACAGTGTGATTTTGCTCTGTGTGAATAGGCACACAAAGCGTGGACTGGATGCAATTAATTACAACCTAATCAAGCCTTTGTAGTAAAATCACGCAACTTAAAAAAAGGCGCGTTATGCGCCTTGCCTGTTTTTAAACACTAAAGTAGACAATGAAAAATATCCGTAACTTCTCCATTATTGCTCACATCGACCACGGTAAATCTACGCTGGCTGATCGTATTATCCAATTGTGCGGTGGCTTGGCAGACCGTGAAATGGAAGCGCAAGTGCTGGACAGTATGGATATTGAGCGTGAGCGTGGTATTACCATTAAAGCGCAAACAGCCGCACTGCAATATAAAGCCGATGATGGCCAAGTCTATAACCTAAACTTAATTGACACCCCTGGCCACGTGGATTTTAGTTACGAAGTTTCACGCTCTTTATCTGCTTGTGAAGGCGCGTTGTTGGTGGTGGATGCCAGCCAAGGCGTGGAAGCGCAAAGTGTGGCTAACTGTTATACCGCCATTGATCTGGGTGTGGAAGTCACCGCCGTATTGAACAAAATTGATTTGCCATCGGCCGACCCTGACCGCGTGATTCAAGAAATTGAAGACGTGATTGGCGTAGATGCCACGGATGCAGTGCGATGTTCAGCCAAAACCGGCGAGGGTGTGCGTGATGTGCTGGAAGCCGTTGTGGCCAAAGTGCCTGCACCAAAAGGCGATGAAAATGCGCCACTTAAGGCGTTAGTAATTGATGCCTGGTTTGATAACTATGTGGGTGTGGTTATGCTGGTGCGTGTGGTTGATGGCGCATTAAAACCCAAAGAGAAGATTCGTTTGATGGCGACTGGTGCAGAGTACTTGTGTGAACAGGTCGGAGTGTTCACGCCTAAATCTTTGCAAAGACAACAACTCTCAGCAGGTGAAGTAGGCTTTGTGATTGCCGGCATTAAAGAACTGGCAGCTGCCAAGGTTGGCGATACTGTCACTTTGGCTGGTAAACCCGCCAAAGAACCTTTGGCTGGATTTAAAGAGGTGAAGCCGCAAGTATTTGCTGGTTTATATCCGGTGGAGTCGAATCAATTTGAAGCATTACGTACGGCATTAGAAAAGCTCAGTTTAAATGACTCCAGTTTGATGTTTGAGCCGGAAAACTCAACCGCCTTAGGCTTTGGTTTCCGTTGCGGATTCTTGGGCCTGTTGCACATGGAGATTGTGCAAGAGCGTTTGGAACGTGAATACGACATGGACTTGATTACCACCGCACCTACGGTGATCTACGAGTTGCTACTTAAATCGGGCGAGGTCGTACAGATTGAGAACCCATCGCGTTTGCCGGAGCCATCGCGTATTGAAGAAGTGCGTGAGCCAATGATTGTGGTGAATTTATTGATGCCGCAAGATTATGTTGGGCCGGTAATGACGCTATGCAACAACAAGCGTGGTATTCAACGCAACATGCAGTACATGGGTCGACAAGTCATGTTGAGCTATGAAATGCCGTTGAATGAAGTGGTGTTGGATTTCTTTGATAAATTGAAATCGGTATCGCGCGGTTATGCGTCGATGGATTATGAATTTTTAGAGTTCCGCGCTGCAGATTTGGTGAAGCTTGATATCATGGTCAACGGTGAGCGTGTGGACGCGTTGAGCTTAATCGTACATAGAAGTAACAGTGTCTACCGTGGCCGCGAAGTGGCGGCCAAAATGCGTGAATTAATTCCGCGTCAAATGTTTGATGTGGCGATTCAAGCGGCCATTGGTGCCAATATTATTGCGCGTGAAACAGTGAAAGCGATGCGTAAAAACGTATTGGCTAAATGTTATGGCGGCGATATTACACGTAAACGTAAACTTCTAGAAAAGCAAAAAGAAGGTAAAAAACGCATGAAACAGGTGGGCAATGTTGAAATACCACAAGAAGCATTCCTTGCGATTTTACGCGTAGAAGATAAGTAAACTATTTACTAAAACAAAAAAACTAAAAAGGGATAACCATGTATTTTGCTTTGTTTATGCTAGTCATACTGATCATTACCGGTGTCATCTGGCTGCTGGATATTCTTGTGTTGAGGAAATTGAGAAACAGTGCACAAGAGCCTTGGTATGTAGAATACAGCAAGAGTTTTTTCCCGGTGATTTTGTTGGTGTTCGTCATCCGCTCATTTCTGGTAGAGCCATTTAAAATCCCTTCAGGCTCCATGATGCCTACACTGTTAGCGGGTGATTATATTTTGGTGAACAAGTTTACCTATGGTTTGCGTGTGCCAGTTCTGAATAATACGTTTATTGAGGTCAGCGAGCCAAAGCGCGGTGATGTGTTTGTGTTTCACTATCCGCCAGACCCGACCATTGACTACATTAAGCGTGTGGTAGGTTTACCAGGCGATGTGATTCAGTATCACAACAAGCGATTAAGTGTGAATGGCAAGGTGCTCAACGTGAATGGTGAGGATGACTTTATTTATACTTTACAAACTAAAGATGAGAACAACCAAGACCGCGATGTGACGATTCAAGCCTTACGTTACCAAGAGACTTTGGGTGAGGTAAAGCACGATATTTTGATTCACGATTTGGTTAATCAGTATGAATCCGGCTCGCTAGGGGCAAGGTTGATGAGTGGTCAAGCGATCACGGTGCCACAAGGTCATTATTTCGCGATGGGGGATAACCGCGACAATAGTTCTGATAGTCGAGTTTGGGGCTTTGTGCCTGAGCAAAACTTGGTAGGCAAGGCATTCTATATATGGTTTAATTTTGATAAGTTTGCAAGAATTGGCAATAGCATCCAATAACACCGCCTAACAGGAGATCAATTATGCAACTGTCACAATACCGTCAAAGCAAAACACAACGCGGCATGTCTTTTTGGGGCACCATCGTTGTGTTGGCTGCACTTGTATTCATTGGTACCTTTTTATTAAAGTCCATTCCTGCCTATGTGGAATTTAACTCCGTTCGAACTGCCGTAAAGTCGATTGCAAATGCAAGTTCCGGTGAGTTAAATAAAAAGGAAGTCACGGATGCGTTTAATCGCCAAGCCGCTATAGACAGCATTGAGAGTGTTTCTGGACGTGATTTACGTATTGAGGGCGGTGCCATTGTGGTCGAGTATCAAAAAGTGATTCCATTGTTTGGCAATATGAGCATCTTGCTAGACTTTAAAGCCAGCAGTGCGCCAAAATAATCACGCATGGCACTAAGCACTCTCCAGTCAGCTATTGGCTATACATTCAACTCTGCCACCCTTTTACAGCAAGCCGTCACGCATCGAAGTTTCTCTGGTAACAATAATGAGCGCCTAGAGTTCTTGGGTGACAGTGTGCTTAATTTTATTGTTGCGCATCAGCTGTTCCTTAGTTTTCCTAAACTTCCCGAGGGTGATTTAAGTCGTCTGCGCGCGCAGTTGGTCAAAGAATCTAGCTTGTGTGAAATTGCACTGACCTTGAATCTCAAAGATTATCTTAAGTTAGGTGAAGGTGAGCTGAAAAGTGCAGGTTGGCGTCGCCCGTCCATTTTGGCTGATGCGCTGGAAGCCATTGTAGGGGCGGTGTATCTGGATGGAGGCTTTGTGGCGGCAGAAGCTGTGGTACTAAAACTGTTTGCGCAAAAGCTGGGTACGATTGACCCCAAAGCCATCGATAAAGATGCTAAATCACAGTTGCAAGAATACTTGCAGAGTAAAAAAATTGAATTACCAGATTACGTAGTGGTCTCGATTGAAGGCGAGGCGCATGCACAAAGCTTTAAGGTGGAGTGCGTGATTAATAAATTAAATATCACAACTTTGGGCGAGGGCACTAGCCGTCGCAATGCAGAGCAACAAGCGGCACAACTTGCCATGGAAAAAATAGCACAATGACTGAAACTTTTAGATGTGGCACTGTTGCCATCGTTGGACGTCCGAACGTTGGTAAATCCACATTACTTAACCATATTTTGGGCATGAAGCTCGCGATTACTTCACGTAAAGCGCAAACCACACGCCATCGTTTATTAGGTATTCACACCACAGAAGATACGCAGTTTTTGTTTGTAGATACACCAGGCTTTCAACAAAAGCATTTAAACGCTCTAAACAAAACCCTGAACAAAACCGTGACGCAAGTGCTGACAGAGGTTGATGTTGTGCTATTTGTGATTGAGCCGATGAAGCTGGGCGATGCGGATAAAAAAGTGTTGAGCCTATTGCCTAAAAATAAGCCAGTATTATTGGTGGTCAACAAGGCCGATTTGATGGGTGACAAAGGTAATTTATTGCCTTTGATTCAAGATTTTGATTTGTTGCATCCGTTTGCCGGCATTATTCCGGTGAGTGCAAAAAAGAATTTGAATTTGGAAGAGTTGTTGTCTGCAACGCGTGAGCACTTGCCTGAGCAAGAGGCCATTTACGGTGAAGATGAACTTACCGATAAAAACGAACGCTTTTTGGCGGCCGAACTGATACGTGAAAAGATTTTCCGTCTATTAGGCGATGAAGTGCCTTATTCAGTGGCTGTAGAAATTGAGAAATTTGAAACTGTGAAAAATCTGCGCCGGATATTTGCTGCGATTATTGTCGATAAAGATAGTCAAAAACCGATGATTATTGGCAAGGGCGGGGAAAAGCTGAAGCAAATTTCTACCGAGGCACGTCAAGACATGGAAAAACTATTTGGCAGTAAAGTGTATCTGGAAACATGGGTTAAAGTGAAAGGCGGTTGGGCGGATGATGAAAGGGCACTCAAAAGCTTGGGCTACTAGCCTGTATTGGAAAACTGCGTAACAAGGGGTTGATTATGCAAGCCTCACCATCGTTACAGTTTGGACAGCCTATTTTGCTGGATGACCAAGGAATTTATTACACGGTCAATCGCAAAACAGGTGGTGTGAATAATGTGTTCCAGTTGTTATATGAAGACGACAACTGGTACCTATACCAACTCAAAAACACGACAAAAGATGGCGATATGGGCTGGGTGATTCTGGCGGACCAAGGGGATTATGCCCTGAACAGTGTAGATACCAGCACGGTGCGTCAATTATTTGATAAGCCCGAGTTTGCAGAGCCTAAAGGCGCTTGGCAACTCATGCGAAATGACCGTTACGGGTTTGGTAAATTTACACCCATGGACATGCAGACGCTTACGCGTTACGCCATGATTTTATTTTCTGGTGATGAGTTGCTGGTACCGCTGCTGATTGAAAAAGCCGAGGACGAATTGCTACAAAGTTTAGCCACACTCGCACGATAATTGCGCAGATTTTTAACTTATTTACATGGCATCCACACTACACTTACATCGTCAAGATAATCAGCCGGTGTATGTCTTACATACCTATCCATTCAAAGAAACCAGTTTGGTGGTTGAGCTGTTTACACAACAGTTTGGACGTGTTGCCGTATTGGCAAAAGGCGCGCGACGACCACGCTCTGCCATGCGTGGCATGTTGCAATCGTTTCAATTGCTCACTGGCACTTGGTCAGGCAAGAATGAGCTCAAAACTTTGCATGGTCTAGACTGGTCTGCTGGGCTGACGTTGCTTAAGGGTGAAGCACTGATGTGTGGCTTTTATCTGAATGAATTGCTGTTACGGCTGCTGCCCAGAGAAGATGCACACGAGGATTTGTTTGCTTATTACGCTAACACCTTACATGCATTGTCCGGGTTGTCATCGGCGCACCATCCATTAGAGCTGGCGGTGATACTGAGACGTTTTGAGCTGACTTTGCTGCAAGAGCTGGGCTATGCCATTCCCTTGTTACAAGATGAGAATGGCGAGCCTATCGTTGCAGAAAAAACCTATCGATACGAAGCGGAGTATGGCGCTTGTGAATTAGGTGCCACCAAAAATGGCGTACAATTACGGGGTGAAACTTTACTCGCTATGGCGCGCGAGGACTATCGAGATACGCAGACCCAAGTGCAAAGTAAGCAGCTCATGCGTTATTTGTTGGCGCATTATTTAGGAGATAAGCCTTTGCATACCCGACAACTTTTGATTGATTTGCAGGGATTGTAAACAAGACTTTTTGATTCACAGAGTATTGCAATGAAATTTGAAAATAGAAAATTACAAAATGATTAAATTAGGCGTTAATATCGACCACGTTGCTACCATCCGTCAGGCGCGTGGCACTAAATATCCAAGTGTTGTACAAGCCGCTTTGCGTGCTGAGCAATCGGGTGCAGATAGCATTACCTTGCATTTGCGTGAGGACCGTCGTCATATGCAAGATGCCGATATTTTTGCGTTGCGTCCGCTGTTGCAAACCAAAATGAATTTGGAGTGTGCAGTGACCGATGAAATGCTGGATATTGCCATTCAAGTGGCCCCGCAGGATGTTTGCTTGGTGCCTGAGCGACGCGAAGAACGCACCACCGAAGGCGGCTTGGATGTAATTGCTAATTTTGCCAAAGTGGAACATGCCGTCAAAAAATTAAGCGATGCCGGCATCCGTGTGTCATTGTTTATTGCCCCTGATTTGGCGCAAATAGATGCAGCCGTTAAATCGGGTGCGCCAGTCATTGAGTTGCATACAGGCACTTTTGCCGATGCTGAAACAGAAAAAGCGCAAGATCAGGAGTTGGATAGAATTGAGCGTGCATTGCATCACGCCAAAGATGCCAAGCTGGTGGTGAACGCTGGGCATGGATTGCATTATCACAACGTCCATCATGTGGCGCGTATGTTCGGTTTTGAAGAGTTGAACATTGGTCACGCCATTGTGGCACACGCCTTGTTTGTGGGCTGGGACAATGCCGTGCGTGAGATTAAGGCGCTCATGAAAGAGGCTGCAACGTTAACACGATGATATACGGCATCGGTACCGACATTGTTGAAGTGGCGCGATTAGAACACTCCATCCAGCAATTTGGGGATGAGTTTGCGACGCGCGTATTGGCTGAAAGTGAGATGGAAAGTTATTTGCAAACCAAACTCAAAGCGCGTTTTTTAGCTAAACGTTTTGCCGCCAAAGAGGCATTCTCTAAAGCCTTAGGTACCGGTATTCGCGGCGTGGTGAGTTTTCAAAATATTGCCGTATCGCATGATGAATTGGGCAAGCCGATCCTTATTTTGGCACAAGACTTGGCTGATTTTGTGCACGAAAAACGCATTACCCAGATGCACGTCAGCATTAGCGACGAAAAGAATTTAGCCGCTGCGTTTGTGGTGTTAGAACAATAAGCATGCAGATGTCAGACTCGCCGGATTATGCCCGCCGTTTTGGTGGCGTCAGTCGTTTGTATGGCACAGCAGGTTTGCAAAAGTTACAGGCAGCGCATATCTGCGTGATAGGCATTGGTGGCGTCGGCTCTTGGGCGGTGGAGGCTTTGGCGCGCAACGCAGTCGGGACTCTGACCTTGATTGACTTAGACAATATTGCTGAGTCGAATGTGAATCGTCAAATTCACGCGCTGGAAGGTGCATTTGGTCTTGCGAAGGTGACCGCGATGCAACAGCGTGTGCATGCAATTAATCCTACATGCAAGGTCTACGAAATAGAAGATTTCATTACGCCCGAGAATTTGCCTCAATTACTCTCACAACGATTTGATATGGTGGTCGATTGCATCGACGATGTCAAAGCCAAGATTGCACTGGCTGAGTATTGCAAACGTCAGCAACAGCCACTCATTATGGTGGGTAGCGCCGGTGGACGGCTAGACCCCACACGTATTCAAATCGACGATTTAGCTTATGTGAGTGGTGACCGCCTGTTGGCCAAGGTGCGCAATCAGTTACGACGGGATTATGGTTTTCCCAAGGCAACTCAGCATAAAAAATCTGCCAAATTTGGTGTCAACGCTGTGTTTTCTGACGAGCCAGCTTTAAAGCCCCAGCAAGACACTGCCCAAGCGTGTGAAGTCAATCCAGCCATTACGGGCCTGAATTGCGCAGGATATGGTTCCAGTGTGTGTGTCACCGCGCCGTTTGGGTTTGCTGCTGCTCAATATGCGTTGAACCACATTTTAAAATCATAGTCTGTGAGGCATGACCTCCGCGCAGCATAATGCACATTTCAAAGGCAATAAATCCAATCTCCCCAGCAAGCTTTGTGTGGTCTGTGGCCGCACCATGGTGTGGCGCAAAGCGTGGGCTAACAATTGGGAAGCAGTGAAATACTGTTCCCAACGTTGTAGCAGCGCAGCAAAAGCTCAACGATGATACGCCATTTAATCATCGTCTTGGGTGACCAACTCACCTTAGATAATCCCGCACTAGAAAATCTCGACCCAAGTTGTGACCATGTGTTGATGGCTGAGGTGTCTGCGGAGGGCACACACGTTTGGAGTCACAAGGCGCGCATTGCACTATTCTTGTCGGCGATGCGTCATTTTGCACAAGTGCTTGAATCAAAAGGTATTGCTGTCAATTATTTTAAATTAGGTGAGCATACGTTTACCCAATTAAATGAGGTTTGGCTAGACCAAATCAAGCAACTCCAACCACAAAAAATCATTGTGTGTGAGCCTGGTGAGTACCGAGTTTTGCAAGCACTCCAAGCTTGTGCGCAGCAGACCAACACGCAATTGATTGTGCGTGATGACACGCACTTTATGTGCAGCCAAGCGGATTTCAAACGTTGGGCAGGGCAAAACAAAGCCCTACGTATGGAGTTTTTTTACCGCAATATGCGAAAAGAGCATCAGGTGTTAATACGTGACGGCCAACCCGAGGGTGGCGATTGGAATTACGACCATGAAAATCGCAAAGCTTTTGGTAGGCAAGGCCCGCAAGACGTTCCCACCATGCCTGTGTTTGAGATTGATGCCATCACCCATGAAGTGTTTGCAGAGGTAGAACATCATTTTTCCGACCACCCTGGAACATTAGCCCATTTTTGTTGGCCTGTGACGCGTGAGCAAGCCCTGGAATTTTTACATGCGTTTATCGAACATAAATTAGCAGATTTCGGCGCACATCAAGATGCCATGTGGCAAGGCTCGGCACCCCATCACGCCTTTTTATGGCACTCACTACTTTCGTCTTCCCTTAATCTAAAGTTGCTGAACCCGCGTGAAGTGATTCAAGCAGCAGAACAGGCTTACCAACAAAAACAGTTATCGTTGGCCAGTGTGGAAGGGTTTATTCGTCAAATATTGGGTTGGCGCGAATTTATTCGTGGCGTGTATTGGCTAGACATGCCCGCCATGGCGACCAGCAATCATTATGGGCATCAGCGCCAGTTGCCCATTTGGTACTGGACAGCCAATACTCAGATGAATTGTATGCGTCAGACTATTCATCAAACCATGCTATACGGCTATGCCCATCATATCCAACGCCTGATGGTCACCGGCATGTTTGGCTTGCTGGCCGAGATTTCACCCCAGCAATTAGAAGCATGGTATTTGGCGGTGTATGTGGACGCGGTGGAATGGGTGGAACTACCTAATGTGGCAGGCATGGCGCTGTATGCCAATGGGGGTCGATTTACTTCTAAGCCTTATGTGGCCAGTGGTGCTTATATTAAACGCATGAGTAATTACTGCCAAGGTTGCCGCTATAAGCCAGAGGTAAAAACGGGTCCTCAAGCTTGTCCTGTGACTACACTCTATTGGCATTTTTTGATTAAACATTACGCTACCTTCGTCAATAACCCACGCACATCACTCATGGTGAAACATGTGGATAAGATGTCGTCAGAAGAGCGCATGGCTATTAACCAGCATGCACAGAGTTTACTGACCCATTTAGATGCGCTTTAAAGCCAGACAAAACTTGTTTGAATGTCACAAATTTGTCACAAATGGGCTCATGTTTCGGCATAAAATGCAGCCATGACAATCACACTATTAGACCGCGATTTAAGCATCCTCAGTTTTAACCAACGTGTTCTATCTCTCGCACAACGCGAGGATTATCCATTGTTAGAAAGGCTACGCTTTTTATGCATTGTAGCCACCAATTTGGATGAGTTTTTTGAAGTACGCATGCCGCAACAATTGCAAGCGGTGCAAGATAACGTCACTCAGGGCTTGGTCAGTATTGAAAGCTTTGTGCAAATAGCCAACAAAGCCCATACCCTAGTCGCCAAGCAATACGAGTTATTCAATGATGTGCTGATGCCCGCGCTTGCCAAGCAGGGCGTGCATTTAGTGTCTGGCGGCGTGCGCACACCGGAGCAAAAAAAATGGGTGGAGCAATACTTTAAACGTGAAGTCAAACCTCTGCTCATGCCAGTAGCGTTGGACCCTTCGCATCCATTCCCGCAAGTGGCCAATAAATCACTCAACTTTATTGTGGAGCTTGAATATGCCCACAATCAAGAGCGCAATATTGCTATTGTGCGCGTACCCCGCGTGGTGCCGCGATTGGTGAAAATGCCGGCTAATATCAGCCATAAAGAACAATGTTTTGTCTCGCTGACCAGTATTATCCGCGCCAATTTAGAAGACCTATTTACCGGCGCAAAGATTCTGCATTTCTCACAATTTCGCGTCACCCGCAACTCAGACTTGGCGCTGGACGAAGACGATGTGGCCAATTTGCGTACCGCATTGCGTGAAGAGTTGGCGCATCGTCAATATGGCGAAGCGGTGCGTTTAGAAGTGTCGCACGAGTGTGATGAAGAGCTTGCCAACTTCTTGCTAGAGCAATTCAAATTGCCGCAACCTGCGCTGTATCGCGTCAATGGTCCTGTGAATTTGGGGCGGTTGATTCAGTTGCCCGATTTGGCAGAAGGCGCGCACCTTAAGTTCAGTGCGTTTCAACCGCAGTGGCCAAAAGCGCTTAAACGTAACCAGTCTATTTTGGCGCAAATCAAAGAAAAAGATGTGCTGATTCATCAGCCGTTTGAGAGCTTTGAGGCGGTGATTGAAATGCTGGAAGAAGCGGTGGATGATGAAAACGTGTTGGCGATTCGCCAAACCATTTATCGTACCGGTGCTGATTCGCGCATCTTACGTTTGCTGCAAACCGCGGTGCGTCGAGGCAAAGAGGTGCTGGTGGTGGTAGAGCTTAAAGCGCGCTTTGATGAAGAAGCCAACATCAATTGGGCGGAGGCCCTTGAGTCGATTGGTGCGCAAGTGGTGTACGGTGTGGTGGGCTTAAAAACACATGCCAAAATGCTACTCATCATGCGCCGCGAGGGCAAAGTGATTAAACGTTATGCGCATTTATCAACAGGTAATTACAACCCCAAAACAGCTAAACTTTATACCGACGTCTGCATGTTGACCTCGGACGCCACCATTACGCGCGAGATGGAGTATGTGTTTAGACATCTCACCAGCGAGTTGCCATTACCGCGCATGCAACAATTATTGGTTGCGCCTTTTACGCTGCAGACTTCCATGCTGGCGCAGATTAAAAAAGCACAACTTGCTTCAAGCCGTGGACAGCCTGCGCAAATTATCGCCAAAATGAACTCGTTAACCGATGAAGCCCTGGTGCTTGCCTTGATTGCTGCAGCTAAAAAGGGCGTAGAAATTGATCTGATTGTGCGTGGCGCATGCATCTTACCAGTGGAGTTACCAGAGCTGGGCGGGCGCATTCGTGTGCGTTCTATCGTCGGGCGCTTATTAGAACATTCCAGAGTATTCTATTTTAATATCGCGGGGGATGTGAATATTTGGCTGTCTAGTGCGGATTGGATGAGCCGAAACATGATGCGCCGCGTAGAAGTGGCTTGGCCTATCCACGATGTGGAGATGCAAAGGCGGATTATTGACGATTTGCTTACCCCTTATCTGCAAGACAATATGGACGCGTGGGTGCTGGGGGCAAAAGGGGAATATCAGCCAGTGCAAAAAGTCCAAGCGAGCTCCGCACAACATCATGGGGTGTCATGTCAGGCCATGTTGCTTAAGAAGCACATCTAGTTTGTGAGCATGCAAACAGCGCATACCGTTAAGCAGATTATCTTATGGCGCCATGCTGATGCGGAAATGCCAATATTGCACCAAGAAGATATGGCGCGGGCTCTGACCACCAAAGGTGTCAGGCAATCACGGCTGATGGCAAAGTGGCTGAATAAATATCTACCCAAGGAAACCACAGTATTGGTTAGCCCGGCATTGCGTGCTTTGCAAACGGCAGAACCACTGGATTTTAAGAATGAAGTTGTGGATGCGCTGCAACCTGGGGCGCCACTGACACATATTCTTGCTGTGCTTGATGAATATGCCACGGATAATCTGCTGTTAATTGGCCATCAACCATGGATAGGTGAGCTGATTGCCTATTTGCTAAATGGCCAAGAGGCGCTTGTGAGCGTAAAAAAAGGCGCAGTATGGTGGCTACGCCTTTCACCGAACGAGCAGGGCGGATACAAATTGTTTACGGTGCAAACGCCCCAGCTGCTTGATTAGCAACTGCAAATTTCAGCAGATTACTAATATTTCTTAGTCCGGCTTATTTCTTTGGACGCCCTGTTTTGATCACTGGAATTTTTTCCATGGTCAATTTCAATGTGTTGTCACTCATCGCGGCCAATAATTTAATACCTGCACGTAGCAGCTCACTTTTCTTCACTGGATGACCTAACGCGTTCATGCGGCTTTTCAACAAGCCGATGGCTGCATACTCGTCTTTGGGCATAGTAAAGCTATCACGCTCCATTTTGACTTTTTCAGGTTTGCTTTTCTTATCTTCTTTTTTATTCTCTTTTTTAGACACTGCAGGTTTTGACTTTACTGCTGCTTTTGGTTTTGCTGCAGTTTTGGTCACAGGCTTGGCGGCAGTTTTTGCGGCCGGTTTTGCCGTTGTTTTGGCAGGTGTAGCTGGTTTAACTGCTACTGCTGGTTTTGGAGGTGCTGGCTTAGTAGCTACTGGTTGATTTGGAATCGCTTTGGGCGCAACAGCTTTGGCCGTTGTTGGTTTTGTGGCTGGTTTAGCAGGCGCTGTTTTTTTGGTGGTGGGTGCATTGGCCATCTGTATTCTCCTATAAAATAGTATAAACAGTTTATACCGTTTATTTTTGGTGTCAACTTCAAATATAAACTGCTGAAAGTTACAAACAAATCAATGCATTACGCATTTATATATATTACTCGGAAAATCCTAGTCGCTTGAACTTACCACTAACTGCCAATTGGTTTTTTGCCATGACAGCACTTCCTCTTCCAACAGATAACAGGTTTGTGGGAACGCCTTCTGCCATGCGCTTGGCAGGCTCAGCAAAAAGCGGTAGCCATCACGCGTAAGTTGCAGATTTTTTAACACAGGCATATTACGGGAATGACAGAAAATCACGGCCAAACGCAACGCAAGTAACTGACAAATAAAGACTTCATCATTAAAGTCAGCCTCCAATTTGCGTAATTTTCCGTAGTGCCCTAAAACTAGCAAGCTGAGTCGATGCAACTCGCTCTGCGCAAAGCCCATAAGCTCAGTATTGTCCAAGATATACGCGCCATGCCGTTGAGATTCACTATGCGAGATTGCACAGCCAATTTCATGGCAATAAGCAGCCCAGCCTAAGATTTGCCGATGCTTCATAAAGTCATGCATGTCCTCTTCTGGTACATGCAAAGAGGGCGTGAGCAAGTCAAAAAAACGCAACGCCACTTTAGATACATTACTGGCTTGCGTTTTGTTGGCGCCAAAACGCGTAGTTAGGCGATAAATGGATGCATCTCGCAGGTCTTCGGTTTCATCATCTTCAGCAATCATGTCATACAACAAGCCATGGCGCAGTGCACCTTTGGCGACCACAAGCGTGTCGAGTTTAAGAATATCGAACACCGCAATCAAAATACTTAAGCCACCGGCAATTACGGCTTTACGTTCTTCTTTGAGGCCTGCCAATTCTAGGTTATTGACATGTTTTGCCTTGATTAATTGATGACGCAACCAGGTCAAACCCTCCTGTGTGACAATGTCGGTACCAAAACCGGCACATTCTAGAATATCCGCCACTGCTCCCACTGTACCTGAGGCACCGTAGGCGACATCCCAATGTTTACTTTGATATGTCTCTGCCACCATGTCTAAAAAAGATTCAGCCGCAATTTCCGCGCGTTGAAAATTGCGCTCAGAAAATTGGCCATCGGCAAAATATTTAAGTGACCATGCCACTGAACCTACCCTTAGAGAGTCTGTGGTTTCAGTGGTGAAGTGTTGACCGATAATAAATTCGGTGGAACGTCCACCAATATCAATGACTAAACGCTTTTCATTGGACTGTGGCAATAATCGACTCACGCCTTGATAGATTAAACGTGCTTCTTCCACGCCGGAAATTACCTCAACATCGTAACCCAAAGCTTTTTTGGCCTGTCGGATAAATACATCACGGTTTTTGGCTTCTCGTAATGTTTGCGTGGCTACAGCACGCACGCAATGAGGGGGGAAGCCTTTGAGCGTCTCGCCAAATCGGGCCAGACATTTCAGCCCGCGCTCAATGGCATCTGGCGTCAGGTTCCGGTCTTCATCCAGATCACCACCTTGTCGCACGGCCTCCTTCAAATAATCGACTCGTTGGATTTGACCATGTTCCACACGACCAATCTCTAGACGAAAACTATTTGAGCCAAGGTCTACGGCGGCGAGTAGAGTTTCGGTGGCATTAGGGTTCATTGCGTTCATGTGTTGGGTATAACCTATTTATTTGAAATCTTGATGACAGCGAATATCCTTTAATAGTGTTGAATACGCTGTTCATATTCTGGAAAGTAATGTGCAATCACGCTCAAATCAAAATTACGCAAAATGCTGGTGTTGGGCTCACGTTGTAATAAAAATTCAAAGGACTGTCTCACTAATTCTGCTGTGCTTGCTTTACCTCGGGTCAGTTGGCTGGCATATGCAGGCTTCACCGTAACATGATGCGTGGTTGTTGTTTGGTCCACTACCGTTACTTGGTAACGTGAATCGTCTAATGCAACCACTTGAATGTCCGCCATGATTCTCCTGACCAATGTGTTGGGCGCACTTGAAACGGCAAAGGTAGCCCCAATTTAAGTACCAAAGTAATGTTTTAAAGCATGACGCAGTTGAATGCACCTAAAACAATATTATTGTTAATGCTAGATTTAAGTTTAACTCAAAGAGGGACTCCATGACGACAGAAAAATTAGCTTTCCAAGCCGAAGTCAAACAGCTACTTCAATTAATGATTCACTCGCTCTACAGCAATAAAGAGATTGTATTGCGCGAGCTCATTTCTAACGCTTCGGATGCAGCAGATAAGCTACGTTTTGAAGGCTTATCCAATGGTGCGCTTTATGAAAACGACAGTGATTTAAAAATCCGCATCAGTTACGACAAAGTTAACCGCACGATTACTGTGTCCGATAACGGCATCGGTATGAACCGCGATGAAGTGGTACGCAACATCGGTACTATCGCTAAATCGGGCACCAAAGAGTTTTTTCAGAATTTAACCGGTGACCAAGCTAAAGACGCCAACTTAATTGGTCAATTTGGCGTCGGATTTTACTCCGCTTTTATCTTGGCCGATAAGGTGACTTTGATAACCAGACGTGCTGGTGAAAAAGAAGCGGTGCAATGGCAATCATCGGGGGAGGGCGATTTTACAATCGAAACCGTAGAGAAGGCTGGACGTGGTACCGATGTCATTCTGCACTTGCGTGAAGGTGAGGACGAGTTCTTAAACGATTGGAAACTCAAAACCATTATTCGTAAATATTCAGACCACATTACGTTACCGATCGTCATGAAAAAATCGGAATGGAAAGATGGTGAGAATGGCGAAGGCGGCCAGATGGTGCCAACCGATGAAGATGAAACCGTGAATAAGGCCTCTGCACTGTGGGCGCGTAGCAAAAACGATATCACTGAAGAAGAGTACAACGAATTTTATAAGCATGTTTCTCATGACTTTGAAAACCCGCTGGCCTATACCCATAGCCGTGTAGAAGGTAAGCAGGAATACATCTCTTTGCTATATGTCCCAAGCAAAGCGCCTTTTGATTTATACGACCGTGAGCGTCGTCAAGGTATCAAGCTGTATGTGAAGCGCGTATTTATCATGGAGGACGCGGAAAAGCTCATGCCGCAATACTTGCGATTTGTACGCGGCGTGATTGACTCAGCGGACTTACCTTTGAATGTTTCGCGTGAAATTTTGCAAGACAGCCGTGATGTAGAGGCGATTAAGAACGGATCGGTGAAAAAGGTATTGGGTCTTTTGGAGGATCTGGCAGAGAATAAACCAGAAGAATACGCTAAGTTCTGGGATGCGTTCGGCCGCGTGATGAAAGAAGGCCCAGGTGAAGATTGGGCCAATAAAGATAAGATTGCCAGCTTGTTGCGTTTTGCCTCTACCCATGCAGACAACGAGACACAAAACGTGTCGTTGAAAGATTACATCGGACGTATGAAGCCGGAGCAGGAAGTGATTTATTACATCACCGCAGACAGCTTTGCAGCAGCTAAACATTCACCACACTTGGAGATTTTCCGTAAAAAAGGCATTGAAGTGTTGCTGATGTCTGACAAAGTAGATGAATGGCTGCTAGGAAGTCTGACAGAGTTTGAGGGCAAGAAACTCCAATCGATTGCTAAAGGTGATTTGGATTTAGGCAAGTTACAGGACGAGTCTGAAAAAGAAGTGCAGAAAAAAGTAGAGGAAGAGGCAAAATCTTTAGTAGAGCGTATTAAATCTACTTTAGGCGAGTCAGTGAAAGAAGTTCGTGTTACACATCGCCTAACTGACTCTCCTGCGTGCTTAGTCGCGGGTGAACATGATGTGTCAGGTAATTTGGCGCGCATTCTCAAAGCCGCCGGACAAAAAGCGCCAGAAGCTAAGCCTATTTTAGAGATCAACCCAAGTCATCGCCTGATTGAGCGTTTAAAAAATGAGGCAGATGAGGCAAGGTTTGCAGACTACACGCATGTCGTATTTGATCAAGCTTTGTTGGCAGAAGGCGGTCAGCTCGAAGATCCGGCGAGTTTTGTACGCCGTATGAATAGCCTGTTAGCTTAAATTTGTTTGAACTAACCTCGTCAAAAGCCCACTCAATAAAGTGGGCTTTTTCTTTTAGTTATAGATTAAGCCATCAGGTTGGCTTGGTATTTGCTAAAATTTCACTAACAATCATCAGATAATCGTTAGGGCTCCCATGGCAGCAAAGAAAACTTATAAAGCAACGCAAATGATTTTGCCGAAATTAACGACCATCAAGCAAGCATTACAAAATCATTTGGTCTACTCTTGTTTTAAGACAGATCAAGCAGCGACGCCACGTAACTGGTATGACGCATCTGCATTTACGGTGCGAGATCATGTGGTCGAGCGTTGGGTGCAGACTTCTTCAGCATACGCTGAGCATGATCCTAAGCGTGTGTATTATCTTTCTTTAGAGTTTTTAATTGGCCGCATGCTGACCAATGCCGCACTGAATTTGGGCATTAAAGACGAGTTAAGCGATAGTTTAGGTGCATTAGGGCACTCGCTTGAAGAAGCTGTGGAGATGGAGCACGATGCTGCGTTGGGTAATGGAGGTCTGGGGCGTTTGGCTGCCTGCTTCTTAGATTCTATGGCTACTTTGGATATTCCTGCGACTGGTTATGGCATTCGTTATGAATACGGCATGTTTAGACAATCTATCGAGCACGGGCAGCAAATAGAGAACCCTGATAACTGGTTACGCTATGGCAATATATGGGAGTTCCAACGACCAGAAGTGACCTACCAGATTAAGTTTTATGGCCGTGTGGTGCAGGTGCCATCATTGCATGGCAGCAAGAGCCATTGGGTTGATGAAGATCATGTAGTGGCGATGGCTTACGACATGCCAGTGCCAGGTTACGATACGGAGACGGTGAATAACTTGCGCCTATGGTCAGCCAAAGCCAACAGAGAGTTTGATTTGCGTCATTTTAATGAAGGCAATTATGAGCAAGCTGTTGAGCAGCGCAATGACAGCGAGACCATCTCTAAAGTGCTTTATCCGAACGATGCCTCGGCTTCCGGACGAGAGTTAAGGCTAAAGCAGCAATACTTCTTTGTGTCGGCCTCCATTCAAGATATCCTCAGACGGTTCATGGCGTCCAAGGCCAATCTAGCAAAGCTTGACTGGAAAGAGTTGCCTAACAAAGTCGCAATCCAGTTAAACGATACCCACCCTGCGATTGGTGTGGCAGAGATGATGTATCAGTTGGTCGATGTGCATCAATTAGAATGGTCGTTTGCTTGGGACTTGGTCACACAAGTGTTTGCCTACACCAATCACACACTGATGCCTGAAGCCTTGGAAACTTGGTCGGTGGAGTTGTTTGGTAACCTGTTGCCACGTCACTTAGAAATTATTTATGAAATCAACCACCATTTCTTGCAGATGGTTAATCATCATTTCCCCGGTGACACTGACTTGTTGAAACGTGTTTCAATTATTGATGAAACGCATGGACGCCGCGTGCGTATGGCACATTTGGCCGTGGTGGGCAGTCACACCGTCAATGGGGTGGCGGAGTTGCACAGTCAGCTTCTAAAAACCACCTTGTTTGCAGACTTTAATCGCATTTACCCAAACAAATTCACTAACATGACCAACGGCATTACGCCACGACGTTGGTTAAATCAAGCCAACCCAGGCCTGACGCAGCTTATTAGCCAAGCTATAGGCAACGGCTTTCAAAAGGACTTAACACAACTGGTTAAGCTTACGCCACTGGCCGATGATGCGGATTTTAGAAAAGCGTTTAGAGCCATCAAACTTGCAAATAAGCAACGTTTAGCAGAAAAAATTACTAAATTAACTGGCGTAAGGCTAGATCCGAATGCGCTGTTTGATGTGCAAATTAAGCGTATTCACGAATATAAACGTCAGTTACTCAATGTGCTACATGTTATTACATTATATAACCGCATCCGTCATGGTCATGCCAAAGATGCTGCACCGCGTGTAGTGATTTTTGGTGGGAAAGCGGCGCCTGGCTATTGGCTGGCTAAATTAATTATCAGGTTAATTAACGATGTGGCATCTATAGTGAACGATGACCCTGCTGTAGGCGGTAAACTTAAAGTGGTGTTTTATCCCAACTACGAAGTATCTGCAGCGGAAATTCTATTTCCCGGCAGTGATTTGTCAGAGCAAATTTCCACTGCCGGCACAGAGGCCAGCGGTACTGGCAACATGAAAATGGCACTCAATGGTGCACTTACCATTGGTACGCTGGATGGTGCCAATGTGGAGATTAAAGAAGAAGTGGGTGATGAAAATATCTTCATATTTGGCCTCACAACACCTGAAGTGGCTGCAGTGAAAGCCGGCAACTACAATCCATGGGATGTTTATCATAACAATCCAGAACTTAAAGAAGTGCTAGATATGATTGTGTCAGGCTTCTTTTCAGTGGATGAGCCTACACGATATCAGGCCATCTTCGATACCTTATTACACAAAGGTGATCACTACTTATTGCTGGCGGATTACGCAAGTTATATTGAGAAGCAGGAAGAAGTGTCGCGCGTCTATCAAGATCAGGAAGAGTGGTCGCGCCGCGCCATATTAAATGTGGCGCGCATGGCCAAGTTCTCTAGCGATAGGACAATTGGTGAGTATGCAAGCCAGATTTGGAATGTAAATTCTTTCAATAACAGCGATTCAAAAAAGACAAATACAGCCTAGTTAAGCGTACACTTTAGCTTATGTTTTCAATACATGGGCGGAGGTTATGATGAAGAAAAGTTTAATGGCTGCGTTGTTTATGCTGTTTGTGACGCACGCAAATGCACTCAGTGTTGCTGACTTGAGCAACACTGAAGCCAGTGGGGGATTGAAAGAAGCGCTTACACAAGGTGTAAGCAAAGCGGTAAGTATGCTAGGTAGCACAGATGGCTTTCTTGGAAATAAAGAAGTCAAAATTCCATTGCCTGATTCTTTGAAAAAAATCGAAAAAGGCATGAAGCTCATGGGCATGGGTAAGCAATCGGATGAGCTAGTGCTAAAAATGAACCGTGCAGCTGAAGCTGCGGTGCCTGAAGCCAAAGCCTTGCTGGTAGATTCGATTAAGAAAATGACGGTGGCCGATGCCAAGTCTATATTAACCGGTCCAAACGATGCTGCTACGCAATACTTTAAAAAGACGACATCGACTCAAATGGCGGCTAAGTTTTTGCCTATCGTGCAAAAGGCGACTGAAAAAGTGCAATTGGCAGAAACCTATAATAAGTATGCGGAGATGGGCAGTAAGTTCGGTGTAGTCAAAAAAGAAGATGCCAAGATAGAGCAGTACGTAACTAACAAGGCGCTAGACGGGCTTTATTTGATGATTGCAAAAGAAGAAGCGGCAATTCGCAAAGATCCTGTTGGCCAAGCTAGCAGCCTGTTGAAAAAGGTATTTGGCGCTGTAGCCAATTAAAACTACTTAAGTTGTTGAAAATAAAAGCGCATTGCAATGCGTTTTTATTTTCAACAGAAAAAGAAGTGAAAAAGATTAAACAAAAACGCAAAGACCGTTTGACACACCCTCAAAATCTTTGCTATAGTCTCACCTCTCGACGCAACATGAAAAACGAAACGTCGATGCGGACGCGGGATGGAGCAGTCTGGCAGCTCGTCGGGCTCATAACCCGAAGGTCACAGGTTCAAATCCTGTTCCCGCAACCAGTTTAAACATAGCGATTTAAATGGTAGTAACAAAAGTTCTTTAACAATATGAATGACTGATAAGTGTGGGTGTTTGTGGTGATGGGTTAAGAGACTTAGGTTTCTTAGAGACTCAGAAAATAAACGCTTACACTTAAATTTAAGACAAGTATGTACAGGTTACTTTAAGTAGTAACACATACCTTGAAATGAATTTGAGAAATAAAGCAAAGCGAAATACCACCTCGAAAGAGGTAAACAAGTAATAGTTAGGAATTAAACTGAAGAGTTTGATCCTGGCTCAGATTGAACGCT